>Ga0187783_10000070_pt1 | contig 76915 bp, 77 predicted proteins | sample 1015_SJ02_MP02_2_FD_132471 | JGI IMG/M metagenome (GOLD analysis project Ga0187783, IMG submission 132471) | Tropical peat soil microbial communities from peatlands in Department of Meta, Colombia - 1015_SJ02_MP02_20_MG | ecosystem: Environmental > Terrestrial > Soil > Wetlands > Peat | place... | reverse complement strand
GTCCTCATGAGACGCCGAGGCAGGGGCGCTGCGTAACCCCGAACCGCTCCGCGCCCCGCCTCGGCTTGCGATTCGCCGTGGGGCCAGGACACTGTCTGTCAGGTTAAGTTTTAGCTAACACAGCTTATTTCATGTTGGGCCGATCACGAGGACGGTCCTCGACGCGGCGTTTCTCCTGAGTGTCATCGCGAAGCCCGACGTGCGTGACTGGACCAGCCTTCCAAGCGATGGCGTCGATTGGACGGCTAATCTCGACCAGGGCCTGAAAGGGCTCCGCATCGCCTACAGCCGCACGCTTGGCTACATTGGCGTGGATACCCAGATCAGCTCCGTCGTCGATCGCGCGGTTGCGCGTCTCGCCGAACTCGGCGCCATCGTCGAACAGGCCGATCCCGGCTTTCGGGATCCTCAGTCGATCATCGATGCGATCAACGCCGAGCGCGCGATCCGAATCCATGTTGAAATCGGCGCAGCGGGGCTCGAATTGCTGGACCCCATCGTTCGGGAGCGGATCGAACGGCTCGAGCGCTATTCCTTGCAGGAGGTCGTGGCCGCCAATGAGCGTCGCCATGAACTCGGCGTCTTGATGCGGCGGTTTCATCAAAAATACGATCTGCTCGCGACACCGGTGCAATCGGCGCCCACGCCGCGCGTTGGCGCCGCGCCGCCGACGCCCTTCGCTTTCCCCTTCAACCTCACACAGCAGCCAGCCGCAGCTCTCCCAATCGGCTTCGACACCAACGGTCTGCCGATCGGTCTCCAGCTCGTCGGCCCTCAATATGGCGACGCCCTCGTGATGCGGGCGGCGCGCGCGTTTGAGCGCGTGCAGCCCTTTCCGACGCGCCACATCGATTCCTTGAAAAAACTTTAGATGGCACCTGCTTTCAATCGCCAAATCAAGGCACTATCACCGCGCCGTTCAATCCAAACACCGTCGCCTCCCGCCGGAGCCTTTTCTGCCCTGACGACCTCCAAATCGAAGGCGCTTCGCCCAGGCATGCCGATATCGCTCCAAATGACGTAAGCGCGCTCTAATCTTTCCACCGCACTCACAGACCCGTAGCCGACGAGTTCTTTTTGTGTCCACAAGGCAACAGAATGGTGAATCTCGTCGACGAGTCCAAAGAGTGCTTTCTCTTGCTGTTCTGCTCGCGGCCCTCTCTCGAACACGGCGAAACCAAGTTCTGTAATACGCAGGAACATTTGGAACGCCGTCATGGTAATAGAGGTGCCTCCGATGGGCTCGCCTACAACAAGCCTGGACGGGCGCCGTATGGCGGGCACATTGCTGATCTCCTTCCAAAAACGCAGCATTTCAAGCGTCATCCCTTGATCAACTTCATCTTGGCCAAGCCCGACCAAAGGAACAAACCATCCGGGTACGTAACGTTCCGCCAGGAAATGATCACCCTCTCGGCGTAGCAAAGTTGCGTGGCAACCGCCGCCGCCTTTCAACGCCATTGGAACCATTATACGGCCACCATCAACGACCTGAACGAAAAGCGCCGCCGGCAGATCCCAAGTCGCGGCTGTAATGATGATTCTGTCGTAGGGCGCCCCCTCGGCATGCCCTTGTGTACCATCGGCGGTCAGAATAGCGACATTGCCCACCCCGAGTGAGGCAAGATCCCTTCGACTTTGCTCCGCAAGGTCCGGAATGATCTCGGTACCAGTGACATATCCCGTGTCGCCGACAAGACGAGCTATAACCGCCGCGAGCCAACCGGAGCCAGAGCCGATTTCAAGCACCCGTTGTCCGGGCTGAAGTTGCAACTTACGAACCAGCCACAGCACGTAGCTCGGTTGTGAGTTGGTCGAGGGCAAAACATTCCCTCCCGCGTCGACATGGATCATTGCCTCGTCGCTGTAGACCAAAGAGAGGTGGCGAAGTGGATCTGCATCAAAATCCTGCAGCGGTTGGTCCCGAAGCATCCGGAAGCAGTGTACGAAGTGATGCCGTGGCCTTGCACGAATCGCGTCCATGACTTCGCTTGGCAGCCCATCGCGAGCGCCATACTGTCGGAATTTTCCGTTCAGCATCAAAATGAAATCATCGAGGTACTGCTCGATCGCTTGGTCAATGGGGGCTTCATCGCAACTCTCTTAATGGCTATACAAGCCCCAAATCGGTTGCCTATCTGGCGGGTAAGGTTGATGATTTCATGGTTAGTTGTTGTATGCGTAAACGAGTTCAAAGATATGATCAAAGTGACTGTCCGCTCTGAGAAGGACAAGGTAGCTTGTCCATCGTGCGGATGACACCTTGTTGCGGGTCGTTCGCCACCGCGTCCGCTCGATGACCGGGCCTCTGATTGTCGTGGGAATCGATGATTTTGCTTTTCGGCGAAATCATTGTTGTGGGTCGGTTCTCTGCGATCTCGAGCGGCGGCAGATTGTGGCACTCTAGCGGGATCGCGAGATTGCGACCGTGGAGATCTGGCTAACAAGCATTTCCGAGATCAAGATCTTGTCACGAGACCGCGGTAACGGATAGGGAAAGCCGCAAAAACTCTGGGGTTAATGCGGCTCTGAGCAAAGGCGAGGTTAGTTGAAAGATCGGGTGGAGTGGCAGCGCGGGCGCCGCGGGCTTTTGCCGAAGCCGCTGTCGTAGATTAATGTTCATCATCGCTGCTCTACAGCATGAGATGGGCGCCCGATGGAGACCAGCACATTTACTGGATCCTGACCATCCGTGGGTATTAATACGAGATTAGGTCTTGCTTCGGGTCTGGGTATCCGAAAGCTGGGTGCAGAGCGTATTGACGATCGCTGATTTATTAAGGCTATCGGCCAGGACTCCGGATGCTGTCCTGATTGCGCCAAGATTTCAAGTGTTCGCTACAGCTGGCACATCCGAAGTCTCCAAGATTTGCCAACGCAAGGAGCGGCGGTAACCTCGAAACTTCGGTTAAACCGCCGAAATATCAATGCAAAACGATCGGAGCCATTGCTAATTTGGTGGAGAGTTGCCCAATTTGAATTCTGCCCCTTACGTCATTTGACGCCCGTGATGGGTACTGGCTGAAATGGGCCAAGCGCCACGACAAATCCAGCCAGGAGCTGCTGCCGCGGTTTGTCGACTACCCCTTGCGTCCTTGGCCGCTTGTGCTGCGTTAAGAATGCGGGCAGACGGATTGGTTCATGACCATGAGATAAGACCTAATAGCGGTCACATCCGGCGGTGAAGAACGACAGCATACTTGGCACTCGAGCTGAGATGTCGCTCGCCAACCGGGCGGCACATCCGGACGAGCGGGTAAACGGCTAGCTTAAGGAGGAGCGTGCTTTGGAAGTTGATACAGTAAACAAAAATATCCTAGCGCGGGGGCCGCGTAAGGCCACTCGCGCCTGTTTGGTCGAACAGGTCACTTCGGAGAACAGATATGAGGCGCGCTCTAATCTTGACGGCGAAATCCACGGAAACTGAGGCGGTGAAGGCGCAGCTGCTTGGGCCTATCGGTAAACAGAGAACAGCTCAGACGTACGTTTATGACGTATACAACATAAGGAAGGTCGTTGGTCGCAATGAAGTGGTCGACGACATCGAAGTTGCCCTATATGAAACCGGCCGCGGCCAAGAAAAGGTCATGCCAGCGGTCCCTCCAATCGTCGGTGATTTTGATCCACATTTGGTCCTGTACATTGGGTGCGCTGGCGGAGATCCTAAGGAGATAAAGGTCTATGACGTACTTATTCCGACCTATATATGGCCGTATGAAAAAGGCAAGGAAACTAAGAATGGCTTCAAACCGCGAGCATATCCGTTAGAGCCAGACGGCTATCTCCACGACTTAGTCAAGGCCATAGCCGCCAGACCAAAATGGCGGACGCGTATTCCGACATTTTTCCAGGTTGATTCCGAGGGAAACCAAATCAATTCCACCGTAATACCTGGAATGCTTGCCTCCGGTAACAAAGGTTCTTACCGACGGCGAGGGGGAAGTCTGGATGGCTGCTAAATACATCAATGACGAAATCATCGCTGTGGAGAGGGAGGGTTTGCTTTCTTTAAAGCAATGGAGCCGTTGCACCGGCCTTACCTCATGATCCGCGGGACCTACTCGCAAATAAAAACACGGGAGGTGCGCAAGTCGATGACGATAGGCAAACGAGATCAACAGCGCATGCGGCGGCGCTGGCTGTTCAATTGATATTGGAAGCTAATGACACTGTACTCCGACGAAGTCGAGGCGCCGAATTGCCCAGCTCGGTCGGCAACCTGATCGGATACTGGAGGTGCGATTGGGACTACGCATCTGAAAAGTGTCAGGAGCTGCTCCATATCGAGAGAATTGATGCCCTGGGTCGCGTCATGGGCCGCCGCGTGTCGAAGATGCCCAAATATCAGTACGCTTATGACGTGAGCGGAATATTATACAGCGAGCGCCTTCATTTGACGGCAGTTCCGTCTAGCCAAAATATCCCGATCTCTGTAAGTCTGGTGCTGAGGGTTGCCGGCAACTATGCCGACTCATTGACTGGAATCGCAATTCGTCCACTCGGAAATCCTCCCATACCTAAGCTTGGACGGAATGTGCTCGTATACGGGGACGAACTGTGGGCTTCGATTGTCGAATACATGCGCATAAGCGATCCGGCAATTGAAGCAGCCGATCTTTGGAAGATCTATGAGCAAAGTCATTCGGGTTGACGATTAGACAGGGTTAATTCGCCCCTGGCGCTGAGATCTACGATGGCAGCGGAATCCTGCGCTGAATTTGCCCACGATTAATGGAGAGCCACTGTTTCTTGGTTTGCACCGATCTCGAACTTATGTGGCTCTTGTAGCCAAGGGTCGAATGCCGGCGGACGGGGTTAGAAAAGCCATCGCTATATCTCGTGATGGCATTTGTAGCCTGACGGCGTGATTTGAAGCTGGTACGCCCGCCAGATCAATTCGGATTTGATCGTCTTGAACACTGTTTCGACCATGGCATTATCGTAGCAACTGCCTTTGTTGCTCATCGAGGCGATAATGCCGTGCTCCTGAGCAACGCCGATAATCACATAAGCAATACTTGCTGCCGCGGTCAAAGCAATGCAGAAGCCCCAGCCTTGGCCGGCGCAAGGCGACCGCGCGAGCTAAAACGGAAAGCGCCAGGTCTTTTTTCAGCCGGTTGCTGACGGCCCATCAGATGATTCGGCTTGAGAAAGGATCGAGGACAAGAGAGGTGAAGCCCTGGGCGGTCCAGATATAACTTATATCGGCAGCCCGTTTCTGATCTGGCGCAGTGGCGGTAAAATTCTGATCAAAATGACTGGGCTCGACCGGTATTGCGCATCAGCCTGGCAATCCTGTGGCGTCCAGCAATGATCCTATCCTGAGCGAGATGGGCATGCATGCGCGAGCTCCCATGAGTCTCTTGCGACAGGCGAAAACGGTCGTGGATATGGGCAAGAAGCACCATGCCTCTCATTAGCGTTCACTTGCAGGCGCTGGTTCTTCCAAGCAAAATGAGCGCTCTGGCTAACATCGAGGATATCGCAAAAACGCGCGATCGGAAAATTCGGCTTTCTTCGCATCGATGAATGAAAATCTCATCGATTTCCGTCCTTGGCGAAAAAAGCCACGGCCTTCTTCAGAACTCCGCGGTCCTGCCGCAGGATCTCGTTCTGCTTGCGCAGGCGAGCGAGCTCCTTGGCGGTATCCTCATGCAGACCGCGAGCAAATCCGCCTTCCGTTCTCGGATCGTCACCGGCTGAGAGGAGATTTCGCAATGCCGAGATAATTTGCAACGGTACCCCGCTGCGGTCCGCTTATCATCATCAGCCGAACGGCTTCCCGTTTGAATTCATCCGAGAAACGCCTCTGTTTGTTCCCGGTCATAGATAGCCACTTCCTGTAGCGCCAACGTTCACGCGAAGAGGTTGTTATCTCCGGAGGTCTGGTACGACATTTACGTGAATATTTTACGAAGTTATTGAACGTCTATAGAATTTATATACTATGATTGAAACGATTGGAGCATATTCAGCGAAGGGTCTGAAATCGGATGAGAAACATTCCATGGACCAATCTGGCGGCTGTCACGGGGGTCATTATCGCGATCACGCTGATCACCGTCAAAAATCTCGACGCCAACGGTTCGTACCAGCTGCTCAATGTCTCATACGACCCGACCCGAGAACTTTATCGTAGCTTAAATGAACAATTCGCGGCGAATTATGAACAAACGACCGGACGACGTCTGCGCATCAAGCAATCGCACGGCGGATCCTCGCGGCAAGCGCGCTCGGTGATCGATGGCCAGCAGCCTGCCGACGTCGTGACTCTCGGTCTTTTTTCCGACGTCGACGCTCTGCGCAAGAGGGGCCTCATCGCAGAAGATTGGTCGAAGCGCCTGCCGCATAACTCCCAGCCCTACACCTCGACCATCGTGTTCTTGGTTCGCAAGGGCAATCCCAAACGGATTCACGACTGGCCTGATCTCATTCGGCCCAATGTCAGCGTCATCACCCCCGACCCGAGGACTTCGGGTAATGGCAAATTGAGTGCGCTGGCGGCCTGGGGCGCCGCGCTGCGCCGGGGCGCCAGCGAAGCGGAGGCGGGCGCCTATTTGAAGCAGTTCTATGAGCATATTCCCGTCCTCGACATTGGCGCGCGCAGCGCGGCCACGACTTTCGCGGTGGAGAAAATCGGCGACGTTCATTTGACCTGGGAGAACGAGGCCATCCGGGAAGTGGCGGAATCCAAGGGCCAGCTTGAAATCGTCTATCCGCCGGTCAGCATTCTCGCGGAGCCCTTTGTCGCCTGGGTCGACAGCAATGTCGACCGCAACAAGAGCGAATCGGCGGCGAAGGCCTATCTCGAATTTTTGTTCACAGATGAGGCGCAGGAAACTATGGCTAAGCTCGGGTACCGGCCCGTTAACGCCGAAATCCTGAAGAAATATCCCAATCTCCTGCCGCATCTCGATCTGTTCCCAATCACCCTGATCGCAAAGGACTGGGACGACGCGCAGCAAAAATTCTTCGCCGCTAACGGCGTCATTGATGTGGTCTACAAGCCTGCTCCACAAAGAACCGCATCTGAGTGATAGCGCATTGAAGGTAGGGAGACAGGCCATGCCGGCGCCGAGCACAGCGGGAAAATTAAGCCCTATTCTCACTCTCGATTATAGCTGGGAGGATGGCCGCCGGGATCTTATAGCTGGGCTCACCGTCGCCGCCATTTCCCTGCCGGAGGCCATGGCTTACGCGGTTATTGCCGGAGTTGACCCTCGGTTCGGGCTGTATTCCTCCATCGTGCTTACTGTCATGGCCGCTATCTTCGGCTCCTCGTCGCATTTGATCACTGGGCCGACCAGCGCCCTTTCGCTCGTAATCTTCAGCGTCTTGGCATTTTTCGACCCAGATGACAGCGTCGAAGCGGCGCAAGCCTTGTTTCTTATCGGTGTCATGGTCGGAGCCATCCAAATCTTCATCGCTGTTTTGAGACTTGGCGACCTGACGCGCTATATCTCGGAGTCGGTCATCCTTGGCTTCATGGTCGGGGCCGCGATCGTGCTGGCGATTACCCAGGTCGCCAATTTTCTCGGCGCGCGCGCTCTGGGGACGCGGCATCAAAACATTCTGCATCGCCTATGGCTGACGCTGACCGAGGGCTATCCCTTCAATCTCAGGGCGATCGCCATAAGCACGGCGACAGTCGCGCTCGTCCTGATCCTCCGTAAACTGGTCCGCGCCTACCGCTTGCCGCATCTGGAAATGCTTGCCGTTCTTGTGCTTGTCGCCGCGGCCGCCTTTTTTCTTGGCTGGTCGCAGCCGGAAGCGGGCGGCAAGACCGCTATCGCGGTCGCTGGGTCTGTGCCGGCGAGCCTGCCTTCGCCGCATATCCCGGAAATAAAGTTCACGTGGGTCTCCGATTTTGCCTCGAGCGCTCTCGCCATCGCCTTGTTGGGCTTGCTCGAAGCCTTGGCCGCCGCAAAATCTATCGCCAGCCAGTCAGGTCAGCAAATCGACTATAATCGGACATGCCTTTCGCAAGGAATTGCCAATTTGGTTGGCGGGTTCTTCCGTTGTTTGCCGGGCTCGGGCTCGCTGACCCGTTCTGCGATCAATTTCCAGGCGGGGGCGGCGACGCGGATGTCCAGCATTTTCGCCGCCGTGGCTGTCGCCGTGGCGCTGTTGTTCGTCGCGCCCTTGATCCGCTATATTCCCAAAGCGGCATTGGCTGGCCTGTTGGTGCTTACCGCAGTCAGACTAATCGATCTGCAGCGTGTAAGCTATGCCTTTCGCGCGTCGCGCTATGACGCGGGACTGGTTCTCATCACTGCCTTCACCGCGATTTTTGTTGGCGTCGAATACTCGATCCTCGTCGGCGTCGCCTTGTCGATCCTGTTTTTCGTGCCGCGCGCCTCGAAGCTCAAGGCCGCCGAATTGGTCGTCAGCCCCGAGCGCGTGGTTCGAGGACGCATGCCGATGGATCCCCCATGCACCGCGATCATTCTGTTCGATCTAGAAGGCGAATTTTTCTTTGGCGCAGCTCCCGAGCTCGATCGCTATCTCAACGAGCTCAATCGGCGGGCCGTGGCGCAGGGGATCCGATTCATCGTTCTGCGCCTCAAGCGCATTCGCAACCCCGATGCGGTCTGTCTTGAAAGAATCGACCATTTTCTGCATGCGGCGAAAAAACTTGGGCTCACAGTCTTGCTCGCGGGCGTTCGGCCCGATCTTCTAGCGGCGATCAAGAGCCTGAAATTTCAGGATTGGTATCCGGTCGATAACATTTTCCCAGAAGAGGGTGACGACGCGGATTCGGCCACTCTCAAGGCCGTGCGCCGCGCTTACGAACTTCTTGGCGAGGCCAACACCTGCGCACACTGCGCGAAGTCCGTGGCCATGAAACCCGCCAGGAAAGCCTGTACTACCTGGTTTAAATGGGAGTTACATTTTCGATGTTGCCGAGGCGCAGTCGACAATGCGGAGCGGGGATATAAGATCCCACGAGGCGCCAACAGGGCAGAGCTGCCGCCCTCAGCGAAAGCAAATTTATTTCTGGCCGAAACCATTTTGTGCTGATTAATACAACGCAGCACATTGTTGCCGCCATTCTACAGATAAGCAGTCGGCTCCATCGCTGATTTGTATAAATAGGCTCTTAAGTTTGTTCTCCAATCGGCGCGTCAGCCGCACCGAAAATCGTCGTGGGTGCGCCGGCGGCGCTGACTGCCTCGCTCAATATAGCATTGCCACTGATCGGAAACGCGCCGCCGTCGGCGGCCAGCGCGGTCAAGATAGGCTGTCGCCTGGCCGCCCAGCTACGCTCCGGCTCTTTAGGTAGCAGCCTTCTGGCCAAATTTAACGGGCAAAAAAGCGTAAGACTCCTGTAGCTAAAGGCCCCTCCTGCATGTGTCATAAAATGTTTGTTCCTCGTTGCCGGACAGCGCTGCATCGATCTTGCGCCTCGTTTTCTTCGTCATCGTTCGCTTCGTTTATCAAACGGAGTAGGCAATTTCCAATTTAGCCGGTGGTCCCAAACCGGGTTCAGTTCAGGTCAGGGTTTCAAGGAAACTGTTCATCTCTTGAAGAACATCCAGCTCGTTTGATTTAAAAATATAATGATCGGCGTCGGGCAGGCGGACGACACGAATGGACGGAAAACCGGCTTCGAACGCCGTTTGAACCCGAGCATATTCAGAAGGAGGCTTTTCACCCCTGCACGCTCACTGTAAGCAGTTGCGTCGAGGCAGATCAAGCCACCCACTTTTTCTGGATAGCGGCTGCCGACGGAACTCAATTCTTGGCCAGCGATAGAATGCCCGATCAACACCGGGCGGTCGAGGTCGAGAGCGTCAATCACTGCCAAAACATCGTCGCCAAGACGATCGGCTGCATAATTGCCATCAGTTGGGGTGGGCGCGCTGGAAGCGCCAAAGCCACGCCGCGTTATGCCGTAAACCTGATAGTTTGACGTAAAGTTCGAAGCGAACTTGTCGAAGACATGCGCGTCGTTCCCAAGACCAGCCAGGAAAATCAACGGGCGCCCCGCGCCACCCCAATAGAGGACTTCCAATTTGACGTTATCGTCGACGGTCACAAACGTCACGCTCTGCTCAGAATACGGATCAACCGGCGCCATGGCGCATGCAAGAGGAAATGCGTTCTCGGCGGCCAGATCAGCGACTTTTCCAACCAGCTTTAACGCTTGCTCGCGATCATCGACCCCACAAACGCCGCTTCCATTCTGGTGAGCGGACAACATAATTTGCTCTGCCTGCTCCTTGTCTTTCTCGAAAATCTCCTTAAGAACCCAAACGACGAACTCCTTTGACGTTTTGTTATCGTTCAGGAGCGAAACCTTTAATTTCGCAAGGCTTTCATCGCTCACATTTGTCTGGTTCATTGATCAATTTCCTCATTCAAGACGGGCCACATTCCTGTAGTAGCTTGAGATTATCGGTATTCTTGATTTTTGCTTCACTTCCCGTGCTAGCTTTAAACGTTTGCCGGGACGTTCATGACATTGACCAGCTACCTATTGTTCCTTGGCGCAAGCCTCGTCCTCATCGTGACGCCGGGGCCTGACCTGCTCTACATGCTCGGTCGTTCCTTAGCGCAAGGAAGGCGGGCCGGAGTGGGGCAGGCTACGTGCATTTGATTGCTGCGATCATGGGCCTATCGGCGGTCATTCTCACGTCTGCTGTCGCCTTTACCGCGATCAAATGGACCGGCGCTGCATACCTGATTTACTTGGGCGTGAATGCGTTGCGCGACCGAGGGCAGGGACTGTCTATCTCAACCGAGATTCTGCGCGGCAAGACGCTGAGGGCGATCTTCTGTCAAGGATTTCTGAGCGATGCTCTAAACCCAAAGGTCGCAATCTTCTTTCTTGCCTTCTTGCCTCAGTTCGTAAATGTGCAAGCTGGCCACGCCGTAGCTCAATTGCTGGTGCTCGGTCTGACCGTGAACATGCTCGCGATAGTCGTGAACCTCGTGATTGTCGTTCTGACAACTCAAATCACCGCTAGGCTGCGTAGCAACCCGATTGTTGCCCGATGGCTCCAGAAAGGCATGGGCCTGGTTTTTCTTGGCCTAGGCCTTCGAATGGCAGGCGAGAAAGCCTAAACGGTTTCCCAAAACGCCCTAGATTTTCGACGCAAAAGTGCGGTGCGAATTTCTTGTGGTCGTGCCGGTCGTCCCAATTCAACTCGGCCATCGTGCAGAGATATTTGCCTTTCCAGATCGTGATCTTGACGCCTTCGCGGTCGATTTCAACGAACACGAGCCAATCAACACCGTCGCGCAGATCGATCCTGATATAGACTGCGGATTCTAATGATGGCGCCCGGGTATTATGAGATAAACGTGCCCGGGATTCTAAAATGATGGCGCCCGCCGTAGCAGAATGAAGGCGCCCGGATGGGCTCCTCGCTGGCCGATGGATTTTCTGTCACCGGGAATGGTGGTTGGTCAAGCCTTTTGGTTTTGTTTGCTGCGGGTTCGCCGCATGCTTTCGCCGGAAAGTTCGATCCGGTGGGCGTTATGAACGAGGCGGTCCAGGATCGCATCGGCGTAGGTAGGGTCGGCAATAATCTCGTGCCAACGGGCTAGAGGGAGCTGGGAGGTGACAATCGTCGCGCGGCGGCCGTATCGCTCTTCAAGAATTTCCAAGATCGTGGCGAGCCGCGGCATCAAGCGGCTCTAGTCCCCAGTCGTCCAAGATCAGAAGCAAGACTGCGAGCTCCACGAGTGGCAGCAAGCCGCAATCTTTAAACGCAGCTTGAATCGGCGCCAGTAAGCAATGTCATCGAAGACAAACGGCATCAGGCCGACTTTCGTCGTTTCAACCAACCGTTCGCCCTCCGGAGTTTCTGAGATATAACTGAGTTCGAGGGGAGGATATCGATCGTCAGCGTGGTTGCGTAGGCCGAAACGACCAAATTGCCAGGCCGATCTGCTCTTGGCTTTTTAATTCGACGAATCGCATGGTCGGTCTTGTCGCTGCTTCGGCGATGGCTTCCGCGTCGCGGTCGTCATTTTTCTGCGCCTTCACATACAGCCACACATATTCTGGCGACATCAACCGGACTTCGTGCCCTACAGCCCCGCTCGGCAAAGGCTTTCTCACAGGCGCCATGAGCAAGGATACCAAGTTGGCTGAGAACGATTTTCGCCGCTCGGTCCCGCGCTTCTCGCCAGAGGCCATGGAGAAGAAGCAGGCCTTTGTCGACCTGCTCAGGCGGGTTGCGAGCGAGAAGGGCGCGACGCCGGCACAGATCGCGCTCGCCTGGCTGCTGGCGCAGCGGCCTTATATCGCGCCGATCCCAGGTACCACCAAGCTCCACCAGCTGGAGGAGAATCTCGGTGCCGCCGCCGTCGAGCTGACGGCCGACGATAAGCATGAGATCGGGGAGGCGGCTTGCACATCCAGGTGGAAGGCGAACGCTACGTGCCGCAGCACCTGGCCCTAGTCGGCCGCAAGGCGCTGCCGCGGGTCCCCGAGTAAGGCCGTGGGGAAGGGAGAGTTATGCTTGCGCGCGACCCTTATGCACAAGGCGCACGCAGTGATCGTTCGAAGCAAATTCGCTCTGCACGATCGAACATGCGCGCGCGTGCGACGCCGACTGGAGTAATGGATATGACCCGAGCCAGTAGCAATACGCAGGCCGACGTCCGTCCTTTCTCGCCGGAGCAGGTCCGCTCGGCCGCGCCGGCGCTTGAGAGTCAGACGCAGGACCGGCTTGTCAAAGCAGTCTGGAATGGTGCCGCCCTCATGTCGCTTGTGCCGCCAGGACGGTGGATATAGGCTACGCTCAATAAGGAGACGCCCTCCTCACCTTCTATCAATGCCATCACTCTGGTGCTTGAATACCATCGCAAGCGTCCCCTTCACTAGGTTTATTTCCGCTAAAACCCAGTCGTAATAATACAACGACATCCCTGGCGCGTGGTTTCTCCAGGATGACGGCTCCCTTTGGGTGAGAAGTGGAAATCGCCGGGTCCGAGCTCCTCGCCCTCGATCGTAAGATCACCCGAAATCATGTAGATCTCCTCGTCATGTTCATGAGCGTGCGGGGGAAGCATAGCGCGAGAGTCCGCCTCAAGCAGAATCGTCTGACGTCTTTGTTCGAGATTGCGGTGCAGGACCTTGAAGCGTATGCCAGGCCCCATCTCCAACCAAATCCCTTCCGCCGCGCGCAACGTGCGGCTGATTTTTTCCATTTGGGCGCGGCCCGCTAGGCGCTCTTCGATCTTCTCCAGTAAGGCCTCCGGCGGCGCAAGTGGCGTGACACTCAGAGCGATTGGGGCGAGCGCCTGTTCCCACTCGCTGACCTTTTGCGCGAAGGTACTATCAAATTTCAATTTTTCATCCGCGGCGCAGCGTTCTTCAAGGGTCATCGCGCCGCAGGCGAACAAGGCAGCATCGATGTCTTCGTCGGAATCATTCATGACAAGCACCTTCTCAGGTCTGCCAGCGCGCGAAAGAGCGTCGACTTCATGGTGCCCAGCGGCTGTTCGAAGCGGCGCGCCAATTCCAGGTGGGAATAGCCATGCACGTATGCGAGCAGGACGTAGCGCCGCTTGTCAGGACCGAGCTTTTCTAGGCAGTTCATAAGCCGCCCCTTTCCAATTGGGTCTTGCTCGGGCAAATCGTCAGCAATCTCCGGCAAGGCGCCGTCCGCGCCGTCCAAGGATTTATTCGCGGGGTCCCGGCGGCGAAGTTCGTTTAGCGCCACACGGCGCGTCACCACGGTCATCCATGCAAGCGCCGCGCCCTTGTTTGGATCAAACGATTTGGCACGCTCCCATATGCGAACAAAGGCTTCCTGCAGTGCTTCCTCGGCGCGTGCGGGCTCGCGCAGCAGCGCGACGCAAATGGGGAAGAGACGCGGGGCGGTCGTCGCGTAGAGATCGCGAAATGCGGCCCTATCGGCTGCGCCGACGCGAAGCAGCAAAGTTTCGTTCGAGATCGGCTCTTTAGACAACCGAGTCCCCGATAGGCAAGATTTAAATAGGAGCCCAGCATATGCAAAGGCTTGAGCCCCGTCGAGAGGGCAGACGTGGTACGTAATCCCGGTCACCACAACAACTCCGTGGAATAGAGGACATCCTGAAAAGAGGCCGTAGGAATGCTTGTGGAAGGCGGTCGCGGTCCTCCCTCAGCTGCTGAGCCTTGATCGGCGGCAAATAGTGCACAAACTCGGTTGATGGCGCGCAAAACCGCTCCGCAAGGGGTGACCCCCGTAGAATGTTTATCTTTTACGCGTTGCGAAGAAATACAGATGCAGCTCCGGGGCCGTTTCCTCGGTCCACTTCAGTCGAAGCTTCGCGCGCATCGCATATCTGAGGCCTTCCGTTAGGGCATCAAACTGCCGGAACGAGCTGACACCTCCATCAGTCCGGCGGTAATGCAAAAAAAGCAGCCAGTCTGCAACCTTTCTATTAACCCTAGTGTAAAGGCGAATGTCCCCCAGATGTGGTGGCCTGACATGCAACCTGCACGCTCGAATCGTAGTATTCTAACGTCCTCGCAGGATGATTTCAAAAAAACGGCTCGGCAGCGTCAAGCCACATATTTTTAGCGTTCTCAGAATCAACTCCACGGAGGTACAAAATGGCCCTCAATACTCCTGATCGGAAAAATAATGCACCTTTTGAATTAATACTTCGCTTAAATCGATCGCGAAGCTGGCCAGCCGCGCTGTTTTGCGGGGCGTTGGCGTTGGGGTTTGTCGTTGCGGCTCGGCCCTCGCTCGCTTCGAGTCATCGCGAAGCGCCAATGATTACATCCTTGCCGAAACTCGACGGAACAGATTTTTATATGTTCCGCAGTTATGAACAAGGCCGCAATGCCTATGTGACTTTTGTGGCGAACTACATTCCGCTCGAGGATCCCTATGGAGGACCCAATTATTTTGAGCTTGACAGCAAGGGGCTTTACGAAATCAAAATCGACAATACCGGAGGCGGCGTAGAAGATATCACATTTCAATTCCGCTTTGCGAATGCCCAGCAAAATTTGTCTGTCGATGCTGGCGGCGTCAAAGTTCCCGTCGCACTCATACAGACGGGCACGATAGGTAACAATGGCAATCCCAACGACGTTGCCAATCTCAACGTCCGCGAGAGCTATACGATTAGTATGATCCGCGGCACAGATTATGCTCATGGATACGCCGTAACCAACGCCGACACGGGCTCTTCGACCTTCGAAAAGCCAGTGGATAATGTTGGTTTTAAAACACTGCCGGATTACGCGGCCTACGCGGCGGCGCATATTTACAACATCAAAATCCCAGGGTGCGCAACCAACGGGCGTGTGTTCGTGGGCCAGCGCAAAGATCCTTTCGTCATCAGTCTCGGTGAGACATTTGATCTCATTAACTATGCGCACCCGATTGGCGAGGCCTTCGCCAACTCGGCCCGAGATGACATCGCAGACAAGAACGTGACTTCTATTATCCTTGAAGCTCCGATTTCTTGCATCAAAAACAAGGACGACGTCATCGGCGCGTGGACGACAGCAAGCGCCGGTTATGAAAAAGGCTATCGTCAAGTCTCGCGGCTCGGCATGCCGCTCGTGAATGAGCTCGTCATTGGCTTGAAGGACAAAGACCGGTTCAATGGGAGCCGGCCGTTCGATGACGCGCAGTTCTTGACTTATGTGACGAACCCCTCTTTCCCGGAGCTCGTCCAACTCATTTTCTCAGGTGCAGGGATTCAAGCCCCGACACTCTTCCCCCGGGCGGACCTCATTGCGACTTTTTTGACGGGCATCAAAGGGCTCAATCAGCCGGCATCAGTGCATCCATCCGAGATGTTGCGATTGAACACGAGCACGCCAGTCACACCGGCGGGCATGCAAAGCCGGCTCGGCGTTATCGGAGGGGATAATGCCGGTTTCCCCAATGGGCGAAGGCCGGGCGACGACATCGTCGACATCACGCTGCGGGTGGCTATGGGAAGGCTCATCACACTCGGGCTTTTTGGCACACCCGCGCAAGCGCCCTCAGGGGGTCTCGACTTCACCGACGGCGCTCTTGTCGACGATAGCTTCTTCGACAACCAGTTCCCTTATTTGAAAACCCCGATCGCTGGCTCGCCCGGAGCATCCGAGCCGCATACCCCACTGCCGGCCAACCCAGTGTTGCCAGGGCTAGAACCGGTCTCCGTGCAATGAGTGAACGGGCAAAGAAAACCGCTGATTGCCATGGGCGCGCCCACGCCCATGGCACTTTTCGCAACGTGCTACTCCCTATCTTTGCCGCAACCTGGTTGTTCTTCCAAGGTAATATCAGCGCTTCGGCCCCCTATTTGCCGACCGATGACTCCCAGCCGCTTGAGCAATTGCCCGTCGTTGGCAATAGAGAATTGAGAGGGCTTCGTGCTCTCCATGCTGAGCTCGCCAAACATCCGGATGACCTCGCTCTCGCTGTCAAAGTTGCAACAAAGGATATCGAAGCTGCACGCTCGATGTCCGACCCGCGCTATAATGGTTACGCGGAAGCCGCAATAGCGCCTTGGCTTTCCCGACCAAATCCACCTGTTCAGGCACTGTTACTTCGTGCGATTCTTCGCCAAGCAATTCATAACTTTCAGGGCGCCATGGACGATCTTGACGCCGTGATCTCTTCTGATCCGCGCAATCTGCAAGCGCGCCTCACGCGCGCCGTCATTCTGGAAGTCCAGGGCCACTATGCGGAGAGCCTAAAGGCTTGCCTTTCGCTCGCCATTCTCGCGGATGATGTGATCACCACGACTTGCGCTGCTTCAGTCAACAGCCTGGGAGGGCAAGCCAAGGAGAGCCAAGCGGCTCTCATGGCGGCTCTCAATAGGGCGCGTGGTGATGAAGACCCACAGCTGCTTCTTTGGGCATTGACCGTTTTGGCTGAGATTGAGAACCGGATCGGGGATGATGCGTCCGCCGAACAGCATTTCCGCCGAGCTTTGGCTGTCGGGACGCACGATGCCTATCTTCTTGGCGCATATGCGGATTTTCTATTGGATGCTGGCCGAGCAGACGAGGTCCGCTCGCTTTTGCAGGGGGAGTTGCGCGTCGATCCTCTGCTGTTGCGGCTGGCGCTTGCCGAAAAGATGCTTGGCTCGGCTGAGCTCGCAAAGCATGTGGATGACCTCCGCGAACGTTTTTCAGTTAACAAACTCCGCGGCGATAAATCGCATCAGCGCGAAGAGGCTCGCTTCACCCTGCATTTGCTGGGCGACGTAACGGAAGCGTTACGCATCGCCCAGGAAAACTTCGGGGTGCAACGCGAACCCATGGATGCCCGAATCCTGCTCGAAGCGGCCATCGCGGCTGACATGCCAGCCGCCGCACAGCCGGTCTTAGACTTTCTACAAGCATCAGGGTTGGAAGATGCACACCTTCAACGACTGGCTTCACAGATGACGAGGGCGGAGAGATGAAGCATTTTATCTTACTGCTCTGTGTCCTCATGACGCTCATATCTACGGCAACGTCTCCCGTATTGGCACACAAATCAAGCGACAGTTATCTTAGTTTGCGTGTCGATGGCGAGCGTATACTCGGGCAATGGGATGTTGCGTTGCGCGATCTCGACTATGCCTTAGGTCTCGACCTTAATGATGACGGAGTCATCACCTGGGGCGAGGTGCATCGGCGCCATGAAGACATCGCTTCGCTCTTATTGTCGAGCCTGAAGCTGCGCGCGGATGGCAAGATTTGCCCTGCACGGTCAAGCGAGCATCTCATTGATGTCCACAGCGATGGCGCTTACGAAGTGTTCCGCTTCGCTGCCGATTGCCCCGAAACTCCGCTTGAACTGCAGATAAATTATGATTTTTTCTTCAATTTTGACCCGCAACATCGCGGTTTGCTGCGCCTGGACTTTGGAAAAGATGTCCAAACTGCTGTGTTTAGCCCGCTACAAAGAAATTGGCGCACGCAGCGAGATGGCGTCGATTTTCTGCGGACTTTTGTCGCCTACGTTAATGAGGGCATATGGCATATCTGGACGGGCTTTGATCACATTCTCTTCCTCTCCGCCCTTCTCTTACCCGCAGTGCTGACCTATTCCAAAAGGCGTTGGGTTGCAGTTACGCGCTTTAGTGAGGCCTTTCGCAACGTCATAGCGATCGTGACCGCGTTTACGATTGCTCACTCGATCACATTGAGCCTCGCGGTATTCGGCTATATCTCCTTGCCTTCTCGGCTGGTCGAGTCGGCGATAGCCATATCTGTCATTGCCGCGGCCTTGAATAATTTACGGCCGATCGTGCAGCGGCGCCTTTGGGCGGTCGCTTTCATTTTCGGTTTGGTGCACGGATTAGGTTTCGCCAATGTCCTCATCGAACTCGGGCTTCCCAAGAAAGCGCTCGCCATCGCCTTGATAGGCTTTAATCTCGGAGTAGAAGTAGGACAGTTGGCGATTGTTGGGGCGATCCTACCTGCCGCCTATCTTCTCCGCTTCTCATGGTTCTACCCACGCATCGTGCTGAGTGGCGGCTCACTTTGCATCGCCATGATTGCAACGGTCTGGCTGCTTGAGCGAAGCCTTAACTTGAGCTTGATATCTTGACCCTTAGCGTTTTGGGACCGTTGAATTAATTGGGGCGCAATGGAAAGCGAATCGATGAATTTTATTCCTGTCACGGTAATTGAGAGCGATAACGTGGGCCTCTTCCGCGTGGGGCGTTGACGTGCAATCGCGCCATTGTCCCACACAAAGCACGTAAGCGTCCTGAACGATCCAGGCCTTTCGTGTCGCTGGGGGATGGTATCAATGCCCGGCGTGTAGCTGCGCTCTGTAAATAAAAATAAAGCCCGCCAAGAAGAATGCTGGCCTCCTCGACCATCCGCTTCGCGGAGAGCGGCAGCGCCGCGGATAATTCCAGAAGAAACATCTATTTTTCGATGCCTCAGCGTGACTTGAGGCGATGCTCGCCGCGCCCCATTGACATGGCCTGCTCTTGGCCAGAGCGACAGGCTTGCCCGGTCCTCGACGTCGTTGGAAAATCGAATATAGACTTTTTCGTTATTCGCATCTTGCCACTTTCCAGCCGCGTCGGTCCGCTCAAGGGTTGGTTTCGTGCACCGGTGATTGCGCGACGGCATTGGTAAGCAGCAGCGGCTTTGCTTGAATTTCATCGCGCTGATCGCTGACCGCCCGGCGCGCTTCGTCAATGGCGAGCCGTAACGCAGCCAGGCCAGCCTCGTCGAAATTTTTATCGCGCGCAAAGCGTAAACCTTTTGTTGACAGATCTTCGATTTGCGCCTCCAGTTCGCCAAGTTTGGTTAGAGCCACTGTCGTGTGCGCGAGCTGCTTCACCTCGATCAATTGGTCAACAAGCGCCAATGCGGCTTTGCGCGCGCGCACCCGCGTTAACCCAAACATGGCTGCGACCGCCGATCCCAATCCGCTGATAGTCATGGCACCAATGTAGAGCCAGTCGCCATATCGATCCATGAAGCTTTTTTCGTCGTTATCATAATAGGCAGCCGCACCCGGGTGAACGGCATCAGCCGAACCCTTCTCGGTGTCCGGCTTTTCTATCGCTGAGGCAATCGGCCCTTCGTTCTGGAGGGAGCGGCGCATCGCAAAGAGTCGTTTGGTGAGATCGGTTATAATCTCCCCTGAGATGGTCTGACGTGCCTCGAGGCGGTCTGCTACCGAAATGGTCGTGGCGGCCTCCTTGGGTTGTGGCGGAGACCCGCGAAAGAAACCGGCTGCTATGTCAGCTTTTTGATAAGCCTGGCTCCTTGCCGCCATGCCTTCGGCTGCGTTGATTGGAATCATACGAGAGCACGATTTCCGGATGCTAGCGCCGCCGACACGGTCTCGAATGCGCGACTGTGTAAAGGGCCGACGGTGAGGATCGCATCGATGCGCTTCTGCGATACGATTTGGGCCAAATCGTCGGCGGACAGCATCACATGCTGAACTGACGTGGCAGCAATTCCATATTCGGCGAGGATCGCGTCAAGAAGCGTAGCGTTCGAGGCCGTTGCGGGAAAAATTCCAACGCGTTTCTTGAAAAGGTCAGCTACCTTAGTGATTTTGGAGTTTGCCGGCGCGGCGAGGAGAGCGAGGTCGTTATGCAAAACAACCACAGTCGCGCCGTTCGGCGGAATGGCAACATCACTGCGAATGACCGCGAGATCGGCCTGTCCCTGTTCAAGAGCATTGGCGCTTTGTGCGAGATCGTCGACAGCCACGATAAGGAACCGGATACGTGAGCCATCTCGCTCCAAATGCCGCGCAATTGCTGTGATGAGTTTTGCGTTGTCGCCTTCCGCCGGTCCGACGGCAACCCTGAGCACGTGCGGCCTCTCGGCGAAGCGCAACGTCAGGGCAACGACGGCAACCAGAGTAACCGCTAACATCAGAAAAAAGAAGCCCGCCGTATAGATCACACCCGAGAAAGCCATTCGACGGCGTGGCAACATGGTTTCAACATCTCCCTTCAAGTTGGCCCGCGACATCGCCCAAGGATAGCACACCCTCTTCCGCGCCAGTCCGCTAAGGCTGTGGTCCGGAGATAGATTCAAAGGCTTCGGCAGAATTCTTGAGTCAGTCGCTGTATTATAAATTTTCGTGGAGGGGGAAGCCATCACAAAAGGAGAAGCAAAGTGGCAAGGTTGATCGAAGAAGAGCAAGCTTCCGGAGAGGTGCTGGCCGTTTACGCGGACATTAAAGTGTACCGTCAGACGGATTGGATCAATAATTTCTGGAAGGCGCTAGCCAATCATCTACCGACCTTGAAGCGCACATGGGAGAACGTTAAGGAGGTCATGGCGCCTGGGGCCTTAGATCCGCTGGCTAAGGAATTGGTCTATCTCGCGGTCAGCGTCACGAACAATTGCAACTATTGCATTGCATCCCACACCGCCGCAGCGAGAGCCAAAGGGATGACGGAGGAACAATTGGCCGAGTTGCTCGCCGTGATAGGCCTTGCAAACGCCAACAACCGTCTCGCAAATGGATATAATGTACCGGTGGACGAGAGGTTTGTCGCCCCCGCCGAGCAGGATTGACGCTTTCTCAAGCCACACACACGGAGAAAGCTGCGGACCGCGGATTCTTCGCCGCCTTGATGGAGAAGAGTCTTATAAGGCGCATCGTCGGCGTTGTTCCGGGCACGCTCGCCGTCATCGCATTTTCTGCTTCAATCCTCGGGTGCTGGGCATCGCTTTTCGCTGCCTCCTTCGTGGTTCCTGTCTTCCTGCCTGGAGCGTCGGCCTGCTAGTTTCAGGCATCCTGCGCTATGGGCTCGGCGCAAAAGTCTTTTTGGGTCACTGAACTTCGTCATTCAGCCGCTCGGCTTACTATCCTGTGCGGCTCTACCTGACTGGCTACACCTCGTCTGTAGGTCCCTGCGACCAACTTTCGTCGCGAGGGCCTACGCGGCTTGTTGATCGAGCCATCTTCCGCGCGCCATTTGACAAATGCTACGCCTGATCCTCTTGCGCAGCGAGATTTTGCGCCTCGCTTTTCAGAATTTCATCGAAAATTGCATCAAGCACTGCCGCGAAAGCGGCCGTCCGATTCCTGAGATCGTCCGTGTTTCTGGTCACCCTTCGGACCTTTTCAGCAAGCACTGTGCTCGTAGTCTTCATCTCATGGGAATCACCGACAAGCGACTCGCTTTCGATAGTTTCGGACATTGGTGCAAGCAATCCCTAAACATAATGAGGATCGGGCAAAATTATCGGCCGATTGCCTGGCCGGTCGAGAGCCCGAAATATGCGGGCAATTTACGGTGACGGAATCAAGCTATCTGAATCAACGATGAAAAAACGACATTTCAAACTCGAATTCTAAAGAAACTAAACTGGAACCTAACTTCCGCAAAGCAAAAAATAATTCTTCACACAAAAATCGCCAATTCAAAAATCCATTTGCATGATGCTTCGTTGCGCAGTGTTGGCTCTGAATTTTTTCAAATCCTCGAACTCTTGGAATTAATAAGTCAATTCGCTGATCAAAATCGCTATCCGGCCCCTAGCAAATCGCCCGCTCCAAAGCCAGGGAGACAACACCCAAGATGCCGTCTAAAGATCGTCCCTCGCCGCGTGACGGCGGACATGTAATTGCGCTCCATGAATCGCAGCACCATACCGATTTTCTGTGGGAGGGCTTTATTCTTTAGTCGCGAATCGAGTCTCGCTACCCTTAGCATTGTCTCATGCTTCGCGTTCAGACTGGCGGTCCGGTCAAGACTCCCGCGTCGTCATCGATAACCGTTACCCATGCCGGTGAGACCCTGATCGTGCGTTTGCTCCGCCATCCGGCGGCGCGAAGGTTTATTTTGCGCGTGCGCTTTGCCCAACGCGATGCGGTGCTGACAATTCCTGCGCGAGCCACGCTCAGAGAGGCACGCCAATTCGCCGAGCGCCATGGCGCATGGATCGCTGTGCGACTGCGCAGGCTGCCGACGGCCATTCCCTTCGTCCCAGGTTCGATCGTTCCCTTGCGGGGAATATGCCATACGCTTGTTCATTGCCCGGGCGAGCGCGGCATGGTCTGGGTCGAGCGAGCCGGAGCAATCGATGGGTCCTCCTCCCCAGAGGGCGTCGATTTCCTATTGTGCGTCGCGGGTAGAGCCGAACACTTCGCTCGACGAGTTCGGGATTATTTCAAACGCGAGGCGCGCCGCGATCTCGAGAATGCGGTTTCTCGCCACACGCGCACACTCGGGCTGCGCCCACGCAAGCTTGGGTTGCGCGACACCGTGAGCCGTTGGGGCTCCTGCTCGGCTTCGGGGTCACTCAATTTCTCCTGGAGGCTCATTATGGCGCCCCCTTTCGTTCTCGATTATCTCGCCGCGCATGAAGTGGCGCACCTCGCTCACCTGGATCATTCGAACCGATTCTGGGCATTGACCCGAACGCTATGCGCCGACACCGACAGAGCCGAAGCGTGGCTTTCAGCACATGGTCGACACCTGCACAAATACGGAGACAAGTAGAATTCATCTTGGTTGCCTCGCAGGTGACAGAGAGGCCCTGGGCTTCTTTATCCTTGTACGATCCCGCGCTTGCTTCCTCATTCGGCGTTCGGTCCGAAGGGCAGTCCCATTTGCGAACCGCGATCTACGGCTTCCCGCCTCAAGGCCGAAAGAGTGACACCGAGCAGGCGGACGCCCTTTGGAATCGGCATCAGCGCCGACAAGAGGTCGAGACTCAATCGTTCCAGCTCAGCGCGGGCCGCGATGGGATTGGATAAGGACCGGCTCCGCGTGATGCGCTGGAAATCATCGTATTTGACTTTGAGTGTCACCGTCCGGCCGCGAACCCCTGAACACTCGCAATGGTGCCAAAGTCTGTCGAGGATCGGCTGCAATGCTTCACGCATCGATGCGAGATCGTGGAGATCCTGGGAGAAGGTATTCTCAACACCGACAGACTTGCGGACGCGGCCCACGTGAACTGGCCGGTCGTCGACGCCGCGTGCGATCCAATAGAAAAATAATCCCGATTTGCCGAAGTGCTGCTGCAGAAAGGGCAAGCCCTGCGCCTTGAGATCGCGCCCGGCCTTGATGCCAAGCCGAAGCATCTTCATAGCGGTCGCAGGGCCAACACCGTGGAATTTTTCGACCGGTAGCATCTCGACGAAAGCCGGGCCCATCTTGGGCGTGATGACAAAGAGGCCATCGGGCTTGCGGTAATCGGAGGCAAGCTTTGCCAGGAATTTGTTATAGGAGACCCCGGCTGAGGCCGTGAGGCCGGTTTCAGCCCAAATCCTTGCTCTTATGCGCTCGGCAATTTCCCTTGCCAATGCAATGCCTAGGAGATTCTCCGTGACGTCGAGGTAAGCCTCGTCCAGTGACAGTGGCTCAATGACCGGCGTGAATTGTGCGAAGATCTCACGGATCTCAAGCGATACGGCCCGATAGACATCGAAGCGAGGCCTGACGAAAATCAGGTCAGGGCATTTGCGCTTGGCCGTGATTGAGGGCATCGCCGAATGGACTCCGAATTTGCGCGCCTCATAACTTGCCGCCGCGACGACCCCGCGCTCACGCGCTCCGCCGACGGCGACGGGTTTGCCGCGCAGCTCCGGATGATCGCGCTGCTCCACCGACGCGAAGAACGCGTCCATGTCCAGGTGGACAATTTTGCGCGTCTGCACGGGATGGGCCGCGGCCTCCCAAGCCCGCCTTTCAATTTTTGTTCCGTCTCGATGCATGCCAGGCGTGAGGAAAGCCGAAGCTAGCGGGCCACCGGAGGCTTGAACCGATGCGCCACCGCGATAAAGGTGGGGTCAAGCGGAGGAACGATCGAATGGGCAATGTCTCACATGGTATAAGCTCGACGACTCAACGCTAGATCGTTCGTCAAGGATTGAAAAGGCTCGATGCCAATCCGTCCCCAGTACACATGGCATTATGATGCTGGTGCTATCCAGACCAAGGCATTCGCTGAACGGGGAGAAGCGGCGGCGACAGAGCGTATTGCGAATCAGTTAGTTCCATCCATGATTGATGGAGCGGTTAACCTTTCTTATGTGTTAACAGGCCCTGGCATAAATTGACACCTCAGGGCTGACGTTGCTTGTCGTCAGCTCGTTAATGTCTCAGTGCCTATTCAATTGGTTTCTTGGGCGGCGTCTCTTGCGCCGGGAACCAGCCTGAATATAATAAGGACGAACACAATGTCGTTGATGACCGCATAGAGACCCGCGAAAATGCCGGCCAGCCATAATAAAAGCGTTTTCATGCTAGCAGCCGCGCGGCTGAGCGCCACATCCGCTGGAAGGCTCACGATCTGCGCGCCCACGACGTCACCGAGCTTCCAGCCAAATCCATTGCCGCTCCCGTAGATCTTCACGATCTCCGCCGGAGCCTTTTCGGCGGCTCCATGACAGCCGAGGCAACTTTCGCTATCAACCCGGATTGGCCTGCTGAGATAGAGCGACCTTCCGAGGGGCGTATCACGGTGCCCGTGGTACTCCGTCTTCGACGGATTGTTGCGAAAAAAGTTCACGACATCCGCCTCCCAGTCAACAGTGCGGTCCCGCGGATTGGTTGGATTTAGTGCCGCCTCCTTGTAGGAGAAATCAGGATAGTATTCCCGCAAGTAGTTGAATCCTTCCGTTGCCGCGTAGAAGGGGATCGACTGCGGAAAAAATCGCGGCTCGGGCGCCTCCTTCTGCTGCGCTTGCACGATGTCAGCGATTTGCTGGCGGGCGGCCTTCAAAACCTGCCGTTCCTTGGCCACGTGGAACCCTAGCATTGCATTTTGCAGAACCGCCGGTACTTGGACATCGAGGACCTGCTTCATATTCAGGACACTCTGGTCCACTTTCGTCTGTTCCTGATCCAGAAGTGGCGCAATTTGTGTCGTGGTGTAGGTGCGCATCGCTTTCGTCGTCTCGAGCATCAAGTGCGCAGTTTCCATGACTTCCAGCTCGGCATTCGCCGACAATCGGTTCCAAACGGCATAACCCGTGGCGGCGTAGCCGGCAGCAATGACCGGCAGGAAAACAATATTGAACTTGAGAAGGACATTGAGTCTGGTGACGTTGGATAGCATAGTAGGCTCCTGCTATGAGAGGTCATCATCAAGGCTGGACTTTGTAGCCTCTTGCAGCTTTGCGCGAGGAAGGCCGAATGAGAAGCCCCCCGTTGTAGTTGCAGCCCAGACATCAATCAGTGTGCAAAAGCACAGAATAGCGCGGCTACAGCCTTTACCATACCAGGCATGAGCATTCCGATCGTTCTTCGATGAAAGGACCTTGCTGATGCCAAGCCCTGATCAGATGGAAACCATATTCGGCGGCTTCTCTCTGGGACTCAACAACTATGCGGTGATCGCGGTGATCGCACTGATCGCAGCGGCAATTACGATCGTCATCTCCCACGTCAACTTTTACCGCCATTTGCAGGAGTCGAGCTGCAAGCCTGCGGAGCCGCGCGCTGGTCATGTCACGGCTGCATCCGTAACGGCTATATCCGGCCTCCCTGGCTCGGACAGTGAGCATCTCCTGCAGCAGCGATACGGTACCGCCGACCGTGCGCGTGCCTTCTACAGCAAGCAAGTACTCGATCATCTCTCCCCGACCATGAGCGATTTCGCCGCGCGGGCCGAGTTCCTCTTCGTGGCGACCGCGGACCGGCACGGCGAGTGCGACTGCACTTCGAAGTTCGGCGAGCCGGGCTTTATCCGCGTGCTCAGCCCCAAGCACGTGATCTACCCCGAGTATCGCGGCAACGGCGTTTATGCCAACACCGGCAATATGCAGGAGAACCCGCATATTGGCATGCTCATGATCGACTTTTACCGCGATACGATCGGCTTGCACATCAACGGCCGGGCTCGCGTGGTCGAAAATGACGAGCTTCTGACCCAAGCGGACAAACTGCCGGAGAGCATCCTCGCCGAGATGCGGCACGAGGGCAAGAGGCGGCCTGAGCGCTGGGTCGTGACCGAGGTCGAGGAAGCCTACATCCAGTGCTCTAAGCACATTCCCTTACTGCAGAAGCTCGATAAGGCAATCCATTGGGGAACGGACAGCGCCACCGAGAAGAAGGGTGACTATTTCAAGCTGGACGAACACCGGGCCGCGCTGGCCGTTGGGCGGGAGAGGGCAAATGAGCAACGATAAGCTCGGCCTTTCCGGGTCGGCGGTCACGGAGGTCTGGAGTAAGGCTTTTTTCGCTTGGCAAGCCACGCCGCGTAAGGCGCTTGCCCTCAGGCATAAGCCCCAGCGTGAGGGCAGCGGTCCAATTCCGGCTCTGTCGGCGAACTTTGCGGATGACTTGTTCGCGGGACGCGTTCGCGAGCCGCTCGCCGTCACCCCGGCCAAAGCCGCTCGCCCGCCCGTGCCGGCGGCGCTCCCGCTCTCCCCGCTTCGGCAACAGCTGGTTGCGGAAGGAGGCGAGATGCCTTCCTGGCGGCACGAGCCGCTCTCTCTCGTTGTCGTTGATATCATCGAGGAGGCTCCCGACACCAGGACCTTCCGCCTCGCCGGGGAGACGGCGATGCGGTTCGGCTACAGCCCGGGCGACCATGTGATGGTTTCGCTCGACATCGGCGGGAAGCGGGTCCGCCGAGCCTACAGCCTTTCCTCGAGCCCGTCGCGGCCCTATCTCCTCGATCTCACGGTGAAGCGCGTCCCAGGCGGGCTGGCCTCCGTCTGGATGTGCGATCATCTCGGGATCGGCTCGCGCATTACCGTGGAAGGGCCGCGCGGCCGTTTCACCTGCCTCGACCGGCCCACCCGCAGGCTTCTCCTCATTGGTGCCGGAAGTGGAATCACGCCATTGATGTCGATGTGCCGTTGGATCGCAGATACCGCCGCCGAGGCGGATGTCGAGATGCTGCTCTCCTTCCGGACCGTCGCCGACATCATCTATCGCCGGGAGCTTGAGCTGCTCGCCACGCGGCACCCCAACATTCGCATCGCCATCACACTCACGGGTGATGAGAGGGAGCTTGACGGCTGGCAGGGCCGCTGCGGCCGTGTCGACGAGGCCATGATCGCCGGGCTCGGCACCGGCCTTGCGGACTGCGATGCCTATCTTTGCGGCCCCGAGGGCTTTGCCGATGCCGTGCAGTCGAGCCTTGAGGCGCTCGGTTTCGATATGCGCCGACTTTATCGGGAGAGCTTCGGTCCCGTGCGGCCCGCCCGGCCAGCGGAGGTGGGTCCTCGGCATAAGGTCAGGTTCATCCGGTCGGGCCTTGCGGTTGAGGCGGATGAGGCTACGACATTGTTGGAGCTGGCTGAGGCTCACGGGATCGAGCTGAGCTATAGTTGCCGCTCCGGTTATTGCGGTGACTGCGAAGTGAGGTGCTCGGGACCAGTTACCTTCGCAGACGCGAAAGGGTCCAGCGAGCACTCGAATGGCGGCCTAGTCCTGGCCTGCTCATGCTTCGCGCGGGGCGATCTCGATGTCGAAGCCTGATATAACCCTATTCCTCCAAGCCGCTGTCCCCCCTGAAAACAGGGTAAGCTGCGGCCTTTCGCGCGCAGGTTCTTAATCCGCCCGTAACATAACCACCGGTTTTTACATAAGTTACCGATAACTTTACGATCGAACCCCGCCGGGGTCGCCATCGAGTTTATGGGCGTGCGGTTGTGGCATAAGAACCAACGTATACCTTTAGTCCTGTTCCGCCGAAATCGCTAGGCAATATAGCGCGCCGCGAATACCGCAGGCGATAAGGCTGAATTCACCGCGCCTCCGGCAAAAAAACTTATTTCTACCTATCGCCATTCGCGACTTTGTACAATTAGCATTTATGCGTTCTAGGGGTACAATTGATAATATATGTAACACGATATATGTAGGCTACCATGAACAGTCCGCATCAACAAGGAATTCTGGCATGGCGGCATCAACGGGTTGTATCTCGATTACTGGCGGCATGGGCTGGCAGCTCATTGGAACTCTTGGAGGAGCCGGTCAATTTATTATCCAGCCCGCATCTATCCCTTTATCCATTGCTTTTGGTTCAGCTCCTCCTTCGGGAAATGATGGATTCCATATCCCGGCACATACCCGGCCGTTCGTTTCTCCGCCATTTGCGTCGGGGACAAATGCCTACGCCTGTATCACTCCGCAAAAGACTTCCGCCCGCGTCGTTATTTCAACCACGGCATAGGGCTAGATATTGGCCGAGCTCTCTTATCTATTCTATGCGCTTGGCGTACGAAGCCGCCATTAATAGGGTGTAAACATTGCGCTCGAATCTGCCGGGCGCTGGCGAACACGGTTGGCGACAGCGCCTTGACTATTTGCAAAACGCCAAACGGTGATGGATGCACTCCGTCAGATGACATCCCGTATAAGAGCGTCAAGTCCGATTGGCGAAAAATACGATTGAGATTCACGCACGGTACTCGATTATCGTAGCAGCATTCGATAATTATGTTTGATATGGCTGCCGCATTTTGACACCACGCGATTACAGCACTGTCGGGGCGATCAAATCCCCTTTCTAATGGCCACGGCGTGGTAAATATGAATCCCTTTCCAGTAGCCAAAAAGTTGGCAATAAGGCTAGTTACGTCCTGGCGAAGCGTTGCCCATTGCTGGTCTTCCGCTGGAAGCCATATATTGTTTATGCCGATTTGCACGACGGCCAGGATGGCTGACCGCGCATTAGCAAATGCTTGTGCGCAATAATTGATGCTATCGCGGATATAAATTCCGGGCATTCCAATATCGATCACCGGATATTGCCCAAAACGTGTGCTCGGAAAACACGTTGCTCGGCTATCCCCACATATCGCAATGCATGTGCCTGCAGCGGCTGAAATTATTTTAGCGCCGGCAACGCGGCCGGCCCATCCGCTGCCGGACGTATCTTGTATGATGGCCGGAACAGACATCATTGAAACTTGACAATAAGCGCTGGTTGTTGCGACAGGACCTCCAAGGCTAGCCGCTCCAGCTTTTAGAAAAGTCCTTCTAGTTACGCCAAGGTCTATGTCTGTAGTATTTTTTATCATTTATCTTGGTACCGACACTAATCGGGTTGCTTAAGGGATATGCAGCCACTTGATGGAGCCGCAAGTGACGACGATAAAAGAAGTTGCGACTCTCTTTGCCTATTTGGAATAGGAGTTGCGTGAATGGTTATTCTCAATGCGTCTAGCGCAGTTCGACTTAAACGGATGCCAGCCAAAAAGGTTCAAAGGCCACGTCAGTTGGACAGCTTGTCACGGCGAGCTTGCGGCGGCCGGACTGCAAGCGCAAGGCTGACACCAGCCAAATTCCCTATCGTAGACCTTCCCTTGCGGTGGTGCGTCGCGGGCATTCGTGATCGAATCGACGAGGCATCAAACCCGTGGGATTCGCGCGCGCCCATCGAGATCGAGAGGAGCGAAGACTGTAATCGATTGTTGGCCCTTACCTAGACACTCATGGAGGATGAGTTAGCCGGAGCATTTTGAGAGTCATGTTCAATTTCGAGACAGTGTTGCAAAAATATCCAGCCACCTGTTTTTAAATGAATTTTAAGAATTTAGCGGTCTTCTTAAAAATCGATTGGAATAAGCTCTGCCGTATTTACGTCGTATTCAGAAAGGGAATTGATTCCCGGCTTAGCCGCCGGCATGAGGCCTCGATCTGCTGAGGATCCAAGACTGCGGTCGCTTTTATAGAATCGGCGGGAGCATCGATGGCTCTACGTCGCGAGCTGAGGGGGAGCACATGCGGTCGAGCGGGAATTTCTTGGCGCCGAAGCTTATAAAGTTCCCGTTTCCTCCGCGCTTTGCTGGCCACTCAGACCGGCTTGTCCTCCTAAGCTTCATAGGCTGCGGAGTGGCATGCTTAGGCGGATGCGCCGAGATTCCATCGCAAAATCTCGCAATGGGCCACTCATCGAAGGAGCATTTTTCCTCTTCAATCTATGGGGCAGCGAGCCCCCGTGTCGTCGCCGATGGAGAGCCCGTGCCGCATGGCGGCGGCACTTACATGGTCGGCAAGCCCTATACAATTGCTGGGAAAACGTACTATCCGAGCGAAAAGCGCTACGCCGCGGTTGGCTTAGCTTCGTGGTACGGCGAGGCATTCCACGGGCGCCGCACTGCGAACGGGGAAGTCTACGACAGCGATTCGATTTCCGCCGCTCATCCGACGATGCCTTTGCCGAGCTATGCAAGAGTCACCAACCTGCGCAATAATTACTCGATGGTCGTTCGCGTCAATGACCGCGGGCCGTTCACCGCTGGCAGGATTATGGACGTGTCACGAAAAACCGCCGAGGTTTTGGACTTCCACTTGAGAGGAACGACACCCGTCAAGATCGAATATATCGGAGCGGCCAGCCTCTCTGGATCCGATGATGAAAAACTGCTCGCGACGCTGCGTAAAGATAACCCCGCTTCGCTCGGGGTTGCGGAACGTATTCCTGTCGAGGACACAACTTCCCGCGCCGCTACAGCCGCTGTCCGTGGCGCTCTCCGGCTGGCTGGCAGCGAAGTCGAGATGGCCGACGCCGCCGGGCCGATCCCGTTGCCGCCCGCGCGCCCGGAAAATTTAGCGGCAGGCCGAGGCGTTCCTGTCGCCTCTCGCTGAGATCTATCGGCGCCAACCTCTCTTTTCAGGCTGCTTGTTCCCGCTGCGCCGTCGTTTAGGCCGAAAGTGCTGAATATGCCTTCGGCGAGAGGCCCCCCTGTATTGAATGCGCCTTCGCGAGTGCATACTATAGGCGAAGATAGTCTTCAATCGAAGGTTTAAGACTCTTTGTTGCGGGAAGCCCGCCGGCGGCCGGCGGGCAAGCAAAGTGTCAAGGAAACTTTGCCTTGTTCAATTTGTTTTTTTGGTTTCACCAATTCGGGTTTCGGCCGACAATTTTCCTATTCGCACTTTTCGTTTTGGCATCCGTAGGAGGTCCTCCGGCGCTGTCGGCCGAGACAATCCAAACGAGTGTTCCTCACGCGATCCTCATCGACGCCGCTTCCAAAACCGTTCTCTTTGAAAAGGATGCCGATACCCTCGTCGTCCCTGCCTCGACCGCGAAAATTATGACGGCGGAAATTGTCTTCCACGAAATCAGCCTCGGCCATTTGAAGCTCGACGACCAGCTCCTCGTCAGCGAGACCGCCTGGCGATATGGTGGCGCCCCGGCGCGCGGTTCCAGCATGTTCGCGGCTCCGAACAGCCAAGTCAGGGTTGAGGATCTCATCCGCGGCCTCGTCATTGTCTCGGGCAATGACGCCGCCATCGCGCTGGCGGAAGGAATTGCTGGGTCGGAAGGCGCCTTCGCGACACTGATGACCAAACGCGCCCGCGAGCTTGGCTTAGAACATTCGACCTTTACAAACGCATGGGGCAGGGGGGATCCCGAGCAAAAAGTATCGCCAAGGGAGATGGCCGCTCTCGCCAACCATGTCATCCAGACCTACCCCGATCTCTACAAATACTTCGGAGAGAGGGAGTTCACCTGGAATAAAATCAAGCAAACGAACCGCAATCCTCTGCTGACGATGGATTTCGGCGCCGATGGTCTAAAGACCGGCAATATCAATGACAGCGGCTACGGGCTCGTCGCCTCCGCCGTTCAGAATGGCCAGCGGTTGATTTTGGCTCTCTATGGTGCATCCTCCGCGAAAGAGCGGGCCGAGGAAGCGCGCAAGATTTTCTTGTGGGGCTTCCGGTCGTTCGATTCGAAAAGTCTTTTCCAAAAGGAAGAGGTTATCGGAACGGCCAAGGTCTACGGTGGCGTTTCGTCCGATGTTCCTCTCACCGCGGACGATGAAGTTAAGATCTTGGTGCCGAGGAATAACGGCGAAAAATTCTCGGGGCGAATCGTCTATGTCGGGCCATTGATGGCGCCCCTTGAGGCAGACCGGGAAGTTGCGCGCCTCAAAATATTTAGGGGGCCAGAGCAAATTCTTGATCTTCCCTTGAAGACGGCGGCCGCGATCGGACAAGGTGGCATCCCTAAGCGGGCCATGGATGCTAGTTTGGAATACGCGACGGAGCTTATCCGCAAGTACATTCTCAAGAAGTGAAGGAGAGAAGGACGCCGGGTAGCGATGCTGCGAAGCGCGGCCGCTTCATTACACTTGAGGGCGGCGAGGGGGCTGGCAAATCCACTCAAGTCAAATACCTCTTGAGCAACCTTCGCGAGGCCGGAGTGGGGGCCATTGGGACCCGTGAGCCGGGCGGCTCTCCAGGCGCGGAGATCTTGCGCAAGGTTTTACTATCAGGGAAATTGGCGCGCCTTGGCTCAAGTGCTGAAGCCATCCTTTTTTCCGCCGCTCGTATCGACCATTTGGAAAACACCATTAAGCCAGCGCTCGCTGCGGGACTCTATGTTATTTCGGATAGATTCTTTGATTCGACGAGAGCTTATCAGGGGCACCGGGGGCAACTTGATCCAAGTTTTATGCGCGCTCTCGAACGTGTCACTCTCGCGGGATTGCGGCCGGATCTCACCATAATTCTTGACCTACCCGCGGCGGAGGGTCTCGCGCGCGCCGCCGCGCGGCGGAGCAGCGGCGAAAACGCTGACCGTTTTGAACGCGAAAACCGGGCATTTCATGAGGCGTTGCGTACTGCTTTTATTGAAATCGCCGCGGCGGAGCCGGCGCGCTGCATCGTGGTGAACGCGCTGCGCGCCGAGCAACAGGTTGCCAGGGACATTTTTAAAATCGTTTCGGATAGATTTTGTCTTGGGGACGCGAGGTTGAAATCCCATGCCTAAGCGGATGGCAACAGCGAGCGAAAGCAATCCCGAGTCAGATCGGTATGGGGATACGCCGCATCCGCGCTCGGTCAGCGATTTTTTTGGCCACACGGCCGCCTTGCGGACTCTTCAGCTTGCCCATGCGACAAAGCGCTTTCCTCAAGCATTGATTATCAGTGGCCCTCCTGGCATCGGCAAGGCGACGTTGGCGTGGCGCCTCGCGCGATTTTTTTTGGCGCAGCCCGGCGCGCCGGAGAATCAAGCGCTTGGCAATTTTTTTGTCCCGCAGGATCATCCCGTCGCTCGCCAGATCACGGCCATGTCCCATCCCGATTTGATCCTACTGCGGCGCGAATGGAACGAACGTGACAGGAAATTCTTCGCCGATATTCGCGTCGAGGATGTGCGGCGGGCCGTCCATTTGTTTCAACAGGCGGCGGGGGGCGGAGGGTATCGAATCTGCGTCATAGATAACGCCGATGACCTCAATGCGAACAGCGCCAATGCTTTGCTAAAGCTCATCGAAGAGCCGCCACCCTGCTCGCTTTTTCTTATCACCGCAACTCTGCCCGGGCGAATGCTCGCCACTCTACGCTCGCGCTGCCAAAGGATATTTTTAAAGCCGCTGGCGCCGAGCGAGATCTCGGCAATCATCCTGTCGTTAAAGCGCCCGCCGGAAACGGAGAGCGAGCTTGAAGCCGCCGCGAACCACGCCGAGGGCTCGGTCCATAAGGCACTGCGCCTTCTCGTCCGCGAAAGCGCGGCGCTCGACCTGCACCTTCGCAAAATTTTAGATGATTTGCCCCGGATTGATTGGCAGGAAATCCATGCGCTGGCGAGCCGGTTGGCGGCGACGCCCGCGCAGGACGATTTTGAGGCGATGCTTGGATCCATCAAGGATTGGCTGGGGCTGCGGACAAGGCAAAGCGCGAAGGCCATGCCGAGCGGTTCGGCCGCGGCGCTTGCGCCCTATGCTCTTGTATGGGAAAAACTGACCGAAGCCACCCGCGAGCTTGAAATCTTCAATCTCGACAAACGGCTGTTCATTCTAAATCTTTTCTCTGACCTTGCGGCGGCCGCTCGGCCTCAGGTAGATTGAGGGTCACGCAGCTGCGAGCAATGGCAAAGGCAATAGGCGAGATCTAAGGATAGCATGGCAGACGGCTCGCCGTTTTACATCACTACAGCAATACCTTACGCCAACGGCGCGCCTCATATCGGCCACGCCTACGAGCGCATTGTCACTGACGCCATTGCGCGCTTCAAAAAGCTCGATGGATTCGACGTTTTGTTCGTCACTGGAATGGACGAACATGGTCAGAAGATGCAGCAAACGGCGGCCCGCGAAGGGATTCCGCCACTTGAGCTTGCCAACCGCACCGCATCGCAATTCGAGGAAATGGGGGCTGTCCTTTGCGCGCCGGCGGATGATATCGTTCGGACGACGGAGCTGCGGCACCATTTGGCGGCAAGCACGCTTTGGAAAAAAATGGCCGCGGCGGGCGATATCTACCTTTCTAAATACCCAGGCTGGTACTCAGTCCGTGATGAAGCATTTTTCGATGAGAAGGAATTGAAGGACGGGCCAGATGGTACTCGCCTTGCGCCGACCGGCGCGCCCGTCGAGTGGGTAGAGGAAGAAAGTTATTACTTCCGTCTCTCTGCCTATCAAGATCGGCTTTTAAAATTGTACCAAGACTACCCGAATTTCATAACGCCCACTTCGTACCGCAACGAAATCATCGCTTTTGTCGAACGCGGGCTGATGGACCTTTCGATCAGCCGCTCGACGTTCAACTGGGGTATCCCTGTCCCCGGCGATCCGCGGCATGTGATGTACGTTTGGGTCGACGCGCTAACAAACTACCTTACCGGCGCAGGCTTCCCCGAGCCTCATTCACCGCGCCAAAGATACTGGCCAGCTAGCGCGCATGTGATTGGCAAGGATATAACCCGGTTTCACGCCGTTTACTGGCCAGCGTTTCTCATGTCGGCGATGCTGCCGCTACCGCGCCAGATCGTCGTGCATGGATTCTTGTTCAATCGTGGCGAGAAAATGTCGAAGTCGGTCGGCAACGTGATCGACCCCCTCGCGCTCGCGCGCGAATATGGCACCGACCAGCTGCGCTATTTCCTTTCGCGTGAAGTGCCGTTTGGTCAAGATGGCGCGTACTCGCATGAAGCTATCGTCAACCGGATCAATGCCGACCTCGCCAATGATCTTGGAAACCTTGCCCAGCGCTCCCTCGCCATGTTAGCGAAAAACTGCGGCGGAACCCTGCCTCAACCCGCGGCATTTGAAGAGACTGATACGCTCTTGCTTGCGCAGGCTACCGCGCTTCCGGCCAAATGCCGGGTTTCAATGGACGAATTTGCGCTACACGCGATCTTGAACGAGATTTGGAAGGTCATCAATGATGCCAATCGTTATTTTGCTGCCGAAGAGCCATGGGCCAAGCGCAAAAGCGACCCGGCGCGCATGGAAACGATCCTTTACGTCACGGCCGAAGTGCTACGGATAATTGCGATCATGACACAACCGTTCATGCCCGCTGCGATGGAAAAACTGCTGGGGCTCTTGAGTGTGCCAGCAAGGGCGAGGTCCTTTGCTCATGCCGAGACTCCGCGAGGTCTTGCGGCCGGATCGCTTTTGCCCGAGCCAACGCCGATTTTCCCGCGTTACGTGGCGCATGCGCCGTCGAGCGGTGCTTAGCCGTGCTGATAGATAGCCATTGCCACCTGGATTTCCCAGACCTCGCGGTGGAACGCGACGCCGTCGTCGGCCGCGCCCGCACGGCGGGCCTTGGCCGGATGATCACAATCTCAACGCGGGTAAAGGCGTTTCGATCGATCCTCGAAATCGCGCGAACCTATGATGAGGTTTATTGCACGGTCGGCACCCATCCTCATTATGCGCACGAGGAAACCGAGGTCTCCGCCGAGCAATTGCTTGAGCTTGCGGTAACAAACGCCAAATGCATTGGCATCGGTGAAGCGGGACTTGACTACCATTATGATAAAACGCCGCGAGATGTCGCGGCGCGTGTCTTTAGAACCCATATCGCGGCAGCCCGCGATAGTGGGCTTCCGATTGTCGTCCATGCCCGCGATGCGGATGCGGATATCGCCGAGATCCTGCGAGACGAAATGGGGAAGGGCGCTTTCAAAGGCGTTCTCCATTGCTTCACGGCTTCCGCGGCGCTCGCCAATGAGGCGCTATCGCTTGGGTTTTACATCTCGTTTTCGGGCGTGCTGACGTTTAAAAATTCGATCGAGCTGCGAAAGATAGCCGCCAGTGTGCCCATGGACCGGCTCTTGGTTGAAACCGATGCGCCATATCTCGCTCCGGTGCCTTATCGCGGTAAGCGCAACGAGCCAGCTTTCGTCGCGGCAACCGCCAAAGTTCTGGCAGAGGTTAAAGGCGTGCCGGCCGAGGACATTGCCAGACAAACAACCGGTAATGCGCTTCGCTTATTTGGCAAGATGCCGCCGCTCGCAGCGGAGTCAAAGGCCGCGTGACCTTGGCTTTTACGATCCTCGGCTGCGGTTCGTCTGGAGGTGTTCCAAGGATCGGGCAAGGCTGGGGGGCCTGCGATCCAAATAATCCCAAGAACCGGCGGCGGCGTTGCTCCCTGCTCGTCGAGCAATTCACGCAAGAGAGCGCCCGGACACAGGTTCTCGTAGACATGTCACCCGACCTTCGCGAGCAGTTTTTGGACATTGGACTTGGCCGGCTTGACGCAATTCTGCTGACACATTCGCACGCTGATCATATCCATGGCATCGATGATGTCCGGCCGCTCGTTCTCAAGGCGCATCGTAAAATCGATCTTTACATGGATGCTCCCACATCGGCGATCGTGCGAACCAACTTCAGCTATATTTTTGAAACGCCACCCGGCAGCCAATACCCGGCCTTATTGAACGAGAATCGCATCAAAGCCGGCAAGCCCATCGATCTCGATGGGCCCGGAGGAGTTCTGCAGGCCATGCCTTTCCAGCTTCAACACGGTGAGATTGGGGCTCTGGGCTTTCGCTTTGGAAGCGTTGCCTACACCCCGGATTTGAACGACATCCCAAAAGAGAGTCGTGCTTTCCTCGAGGATTTAGATGTTTGGATCGCGGATGCTCTTCGTTACACGCCGCATCCCAGCCATTTTTCCGTAGCGGAGGCGTTGCGTTGGATCGATCAGCTGCGGCCGCGGCGCGCGATCTTAACAAATCTTCACTCAGATTTAGATTTTGCCTCTCTTTCCAAGAGCTTGCCAACAAATATTGAGGTAGCTTACGATGGAATGAGATTAGTTGTTTAGAATTTACTAAAACATTAGTATATTGTTGCAATTTATTGAAAAGCAAACATTTTTAAGTTTTTATTTGGCTAATGGACGCGTGTTCCATAATATCGCTTATGCGAATTGGTTCCCCTTCTTGCCGATGGGTTGAAGCCTTGGCCCCGGCGCTCCTTTGGAGTAGCCAAGATAGGAAACAATTGGTATGGTTCATCGACAAGGACGTCTGGCGGTTTGACTATTGACCATTCAACGAATGTTGGGTTGGCGCTTCTTTGCGCTGGCCTTTGCGCATCGACGGCCTGCTTATGCAGGTCCTGCGCGGCCGCGACGAGGCTGGCCGAAAGAGTGGCGGAGTCCTTTTGCTGCGGATCTGCATGATCCAAAGGCCGTGGTTCACCACGGCGGCGATCGATTTGCTGAGGGAAGATAAGCAGGCACATCATGAGCAAAGGTAGAGATTTTCGGGGGCAGAAGAAGCGTGGCTTCGATGATGATGGACCGTCACCTTACGATCCGCCCCGGCCGAGCCGTCCCCAGCGGTCGAGCTTCGTAGCCGCTCCGGAGGTCGCTCCAAGCGGTCCCCCCGTCGATGCGATCGTGAAATGGTTTAAAAATGAAAAGGGTTTTGGCTTCGTCGAGCTTGCTGGCGGCGCGGGTGATGCTTTTCTCCACATCGGCGCTTTGCAAGCCGCAGGGTATGACACTGTCCCTCCCGGCGCGAAGTTGAAGGTGAGCGTCACTAGCGGTTCTAAAGGAGCGCAAGTGGCCCGGGTTTTGGAGGTCGACACCGCTGGTGCCGCTGAGAGAGCGCCACCCTCCCGCGGATTTGGGGATGCGCCGCGAGGCCCGCGCCGGGCGCCCGATCCGTCCAATGCAATCTCCCTCTCTGGCGTCGTTAAATGGTTCGACGAACAGAAGGGTTTCGGTTTTGTGCAATCGAGCGATGGAGGCAAAGACGTTTTTGTCCATATCTCGATCCTTGGGCCATCCGGCGTTCAAAGTCTTGCCGAAGGACAGCCCGTGACGATGCGGGTTGTCGATACTCCAAAGGGGCGGGAGGCTCTATCTATCTCACTCGACCAATAGAGGATGAAGCCATCACGCGACTGCGACAAGCTCATTGAGATCATGGCGGCGCTGCGAACGCCGCGATCGGGCTGTCCCTGGGATCTGAAGCAGACATTTCAAACGGTCATTCCCTATACGATCGAAGAAGCTTACGAGGTTGCCGACGCCGTGGCGCGCGGAAGCATGGAGGACTTGCGGGAGGAGCTTGGGGATCTCCTGCTGCAAGTTGTTTTTCACGCGCGCATGGCTGATGAGCTTGGGTATTTCGACTTCGGCGATGTAGTCGAATCTTTGATCCACAAGCTGCTGCGCCGTCACCCTCACGTATTCGCAGATGCCCAAGCTACGACGGTGGAGGACGTTCAAGACATTTGGCGACGTATCAAGAGCAGTGAGAAGGCACAAAAGGGCGAACCGCCAACCGTTTTGGAAAGCGCGGTCGGCGATGTTCCTCTCGCCCTGCCTGGTCTAACGCGAGCGGTCAAAATGCAAACCAACGTAGCTGCGGTGGGCTTTGACTGGAAAAATGCCAGAGCAGTCTTTCAAAAACTTCGGGAAGAGACCGATGAAGTGGAGGCTGCGCTGGAAGGGGGAGATCATACGGCAACCGAGGAGGAGATTGGCGATCTTCTATTTACGGTCGCAAACCTCGCGCGGCACATGAACGTTGATCCTGAAGGCGCCATCCGCGCCGCTAACGCCAAATTCGAGCGGCGTTTTCGCTTCATCGAGGCTGAACTCGCGCGCACGGACCTCGCGCCGAGCGATGTTTCCCTCCATGAAATGGAAGCGCTATGGCAGCTGGCGAAGGGCCACGATCAGCAGCCTGCAAGAGCCGCACATTCAAGCCACGAGGTTAAAGAGTCCTCTTCGAGACGATAAAGCGGACGCCGATCTCTCGACCTTTCCGCCAAACGATCAGCGCATCGTTTCCCCGATCGGGTTGGTCTTCATAAACCCTGATCTTAGGCGGAAATTGAGTATTGGCAAACAATCTGAGCCGCGCTCCGGTCTCGGAGCGGTCATAAATCTGACAATCGATCAATTCCCTTTTAAGCGGATCGAAGATCTGCCCGGATCGTAAGCGGGTTCGCTGCCTTGGAGAGACGCGCGATTCGCGTGTCGGTTTCACCGTTGCCGTTCCCCACGGTGCCTGTGGCCTTGCCTTGGCTGTGGAGCTTGTTTTACCAAACCCATGCGGAACACTCGTTTTCACGACATAATAGGTAACTTCTCCTGCCGGCCATTGCTGCGAGCCATCAAACTTGCGGGCGTCGATCACCGGGGGGCTGGTTGCGGCGGAGCGATGAGCAGAACAAGGCATATATCAACTCGAGGCGATGTTTGATTGGAGCCGTATAGCACATACTGCGCGGCAGAAACGCGCAACCTCGAGCCGTGGTGAAAACATTATTGCCTGAATAGCTAAACTCGGCGCATAGTGGAGGCAGAGAAGCGGCGCAGGAAAGAATTTGCGCGTTCAGGTGCGATTCTAATTTGTAGATGTAAGCCATCACCTTTAGGAATTTTTTTTATGATTTCGGTATTTTCGTGCAGCCAATTCAAGCCTGCGCCATTTGCCGGCTCGATACATATCTCATAATTGAGTTTGTTTTTGGCGAGCTGGTTTTCGATTACCCCTAATAGCTCTTCTACGCCCTGCCCTGTCGCCGCCGAAATGACCACAGCGCCTTCCCCGGCGCAGCAATTCGCACGGTTATGCACGATCCGAATGGCCGCTTCATCCAGGAGATCGGATTTATTCCACACTTCCAAGAGGCGCCGGCCGTTTGTTTGACCTACGCCGAGTTCATTAAGTATCGCTGTAACATCGCCTTGCTGCGCCTCTGAATCATCATTGGCAATGTCGCGGACATGCAGAAGCAAATCGGCATCAACCACTTCCTCTAGGGTAGCTCGAAAAGCTTTGATGAGCATAACCGGCAAATCGGCGATAAAGCCAACGGTGTCGGAGAGAATGACTTTGCCGCCGTGGGGAAGGGAAAGCTCCCGCAGCGTTGGATCCAAGGTCGCGAAAAGCGCATCTTCCGCAACAACAGTCGCCCTGGTCAAGCGATTGAATAGAGTCGACTTTCCGGAATTCGTATAGCCGACGAGAGCAACGACCGGATAGGGAACCGCGCGGCGGCTCTTGCGGTGCAAACCACGCGTCCGTTTGACACGTTCCAGCTCTCGTTCGAGGCGGATCATACGCTCTTCGATAAGACGTCGGTCGGCCTCGATCTGAGTTTCGCCAGGACCGCCAAGAAATCCAAAGCCGCCGCGCTGGCGCTCAAGGTGGGTCCAGGATCGGACTAGCCGCGATTTCTGATAGGCAAGGTGCGCAAGCTCCACCTGCAGCGAACCTTCGCGTGTCCGCGCGCGCTGCCCAAATATCTCGAGGATGAGACCGTTCCGGTCGACGACTTTGGCAGCGAATGATTTTTCGAGATTGCGCTGCTGAACCGCGGACAACGCGCAGTCCATCACAACAAGAGAGGCCTCGCGCTCGGCGATAAGGGCGGCAAGCTCGGCAACCTGTCCCTTCCCGAGGAAGCTCGCCGGACGAATGCTCTTTAGAGGAACGATCTTCTCGCCGGCGATGTCAAGACCAATTGCTCTCGCAAGACCATTCGCTTCCAAGAGGCGCGCCTCTTCCGTGCGCTCGGCGGGCCCGTCCGTTGTCCTAAGCGAAGCGTTTCCTTGCCGCGCGTCGCAATAGGGCCCTACCACAAAACACCTAGTGGCGTTGGCGTGCCCCGCAAGGTCGTTATGCAAAGAAGCTTTGCTGTTCGGATTACTGATATGGATTCCCCTAAAAGTTTACTCACGCCCACTTCAAATATGAACGCAGGGTATGGCTAAATCAATGACAGCGAAACTTGAGAGAGGCTTAGGCGTTTCCGTGGCCTGGCTCGTCGCCTGACTCGAACATCTGAATTGGCTGGCCGGGCATGATGGTTGATATGGCGTGCTTATAGACGAGCTGAGAGTGACCGTCGCGCCGCAGGAGGACGCAGAAGTTATCGAACCAGGTGACAACGCCTTGGAGTTTCACTCCGTTGACCAAAAAAATCGTTAGAGGGATTTTGTTCTTGCGGACGAAATTGAGAAATGTGTCCTGCAGATTCTGGGGCCTCTCAGATGCCATTTTTTTGGTCCTTTTTCTTGGCGCAGCCTGGGCGCATATCGTCGCGAAGACCGCCTGCGCTCCCGCCCCGCACGGGGCAGGCGGCAGCGGAGACATCACTTTCTGGGTTTTAAAATCGATTGATAAACAATTTTATATCTGCACGGCGCCATTTTTCAGCTGACCCGCGACCGCGAGATGGCCTCGCGGTAGCCAATAGCAATCATCTTTTACTCAATATTAGACCGCCACGTCATCGCTGCAACCCCTTCGGCGCGGTTTCCCGGCTAGAGAACGCCGTTTAGCTAACTGAAGATTGTGCCGCAGCGTCATGAAACATTGCCCGCAATTTCAGTGTGACCTTCCCGGGACAGCCATCGCCGATTAGCTGATCGTTAATACGCACAACCGGCATAACCAGAGTTGTCGCTCCTGTCACAAAAGCTTCGCGCGCCCTCAGCGCCTCGGTGAGATCGAACCGCCGTTCCTCTAGCGGTAAACCAAGCACCCGGATGATATCAATAAGGGTCGCTCTCGTAATCCCTCGCAAGATCGAGCCGTCGGCTTGCCGCGTGATGATCTTCCCGGAAGTATTGAGAATCCAAGCATTCGAGGCGGCACCCTCCGTGATCATGCCGTCGGCATCGACGAGCCAAGCCTCGTAAGCACCTTGTTCGCGAGCGTATTGGCGCGCGAGGACATTAGGTAATAAGGAGATTGATTTAATATCGACACGCTTCCATCGCAGATCGGGCAATGTGACGATGTTGATCCCTTTCTTGGCCATCGCTTCGCCTTTCCGCGGGTCAACACTGCGCGCGGTGACGATGAGACTAGGCCGCACTGACGCGGAGGGAAAGATATGATCGCGTGGCGCGACGCCGCGGGTCACCTGAAGGTAGACAAAGCCGTCCTTGATTTTATTTCTTGCGATGACCTCCCGCATAACAATGGCGAGTGCTCCTGGCCGCAAAGGTTCGGCAATCTGCAATTCACGCAGGGAAAAGGAGAGGCGATCGAAATGACGTTTCTCATCAATGAGCGCACCGTGAAAAATTTCACAGACCTCATAAACACCATCTGAGAACTGGTATCCCCGGTCCTCGATATGAACCATCGCGTGGCGATGCGGGACATAGCTGCCATTGACATAGGCAATTTTACTCACGCGGATGCTCTTGTCGTTCTAGTGCGCCTTCCCCGCCGAAGCGGCGAACGGTGCTCCAATGGTAAAGAATCGGACCCGATTCTTTACCAGAATGTCACGATTATATGGCGGGAAAACTGTCATGCCGCTCAGCATTTTTCGCGTGCGGAGCCTCTAGCGCCTCGGAATTCACGCAAATTTGCCAGTTCACGAACCTCCCTTTTCCAGCTATGGTGATGCTCAAATAAAGTTCGTCAAATCCGTGAACTGGCGAGAAACAAGGGAGGATCGGATGGAGGCCTCGCGCGGGCGATTGATGGCGGGCGTGGTTGCGGCGCTCGTGGCTGCATTCGCTGTAGCGGCGATTATTTTCAATACGGATATTCCACCGCCTGCCTCCGCGCCAAGTTCGACCGCCCAGCAAAATTCGTCGGCCGCAAGCAAATCCGCCTCCGTTGAGGCACCCCGATCTCAGCTCGCCTTGACGAAGGCAGCTCCGGAAACACCCACTCCCTTAAAGCCGGCATTGCCCATTGGAATTTCGGCGCAGATTTACGCTTTGGCTGTGACACCGGGGCATGAGCCAACGGCACAACTCGTGGCGCTCGGTGAGAAGCTCTTCAACGACAAACGCCTGTCGGCCGACGACTCACTCGCCTGCGCGACCTGCCACGATCCAGCCAAGGGATTCACCGACCATCGAGGCAACAGCCCGACATCCGCCGGCATTCGCGACCAGCACGGCGCGCGAAACGCGCCGACAGTGCTCAACGCAATGTTCCAAACATCACAGTTTTGGGACGGGCGCGCGCCAACGCTCGAGGAGCAAGCCAAACTTCCCGTTCTCAATCCCGTCGAAATGGGACAAAAAAGCCCCGAGGACGTGGTCACGAAAGTCGTTAGGATTCCCGAATACGCGGAGTCCTTCAAGGGTTTGTTTGGCCACGATGTCACCTACGATGACATCGCCTCCGCGATCGCGGCTTTCGAGCGTACCCAATACTCCGCCAATTCGCCATTCGACCGCTTCTTCGCAGGGGATACGGCTGCGATCGGCGATTCCGCCAAGCGAGGCTGGGCTCTCTTCCAAGGCAAGGCGCGTTGCACCTCCTGCCATGCCTTCAATTCGGTTTCACCGCTCTTCTCGGATCAAAAATTCCACAACATCGGGATTGCCGCGCATAAGCAAGATTTCCCACAACTCGCTCGCAAGGCTCTTGCAATCGTGAGAACCGGCGATCTTAAACAGATCGACGAGCTTGCTTTGCAAACGTCTTATTCCGAACTTGGGCGCTTCCTGGTCACGAAGAATCCGGCCGACGTTGGGGCGTTTAAAAGCGAGACGCTGCGCAATATCGGCGTGACCGCCCCCTACATGCACGACGGGTCGCTCGCGACGCTTTGGGACGTCATGGATCACTACAATAAGGGTGGCGTCCCGAATCCCTTCCTCGATGGCGGCATGCAGCGCCTCGCCTTGAGCGAATCCGAGATCGACGATCTCGTTGCCTTCCTCTTTACTTTAACGGACGACCGCTTCGCCGACTTCAACAAGGCGGAGCTGGAGCGGCAAACAGCGCTCAAGGGCAATCGTCCGCAACGGGAGACAGATGTCGCCGAAGGGAAGAAGGGGGATCTCGGCGATATCGGCACCAATCCCGATCTTCGCAATCCTGCATCGATGGGAACGTTTTAATTCCGGCATCGAGCCCTGCTTCGCCGCACCGGCTCAAGGCCACCTCAAACGAACCGACCATAACAAAGGACAAACACCCACAAAAGTTTGCCGGGGAGAGAAGCCATGGGGCACAAAAGCGTCGAGACAAAATATTATCAGGAGCGCACCTCGTTCTTTGAAGATTTAACGCGCATGGGGCAGCTGTCGAGGCGCGGCTTCATGCATATCGCCGGCATCTCGGCCGGAATTGCCGCGGCGAAGGGCCTTATTGTTCCGCAAAGTTTCCAGCTCATCGAAATCGCGGAAGCGGCGGACGCCACAACACCCGCGTTCACGGTCGCCTACGTATCCGATACACATCTTTATACGCGCAATGTGAACGACCGCTTCGTCCGTTCGGCCGTGAAAGCCGTCGAGGATGTCAATGCGCTCGATCCGCAGCCGGATTTCGTCCTCTTCGGCGGCGACCTCGCTCAGCTCGGGCGCCGCGAAGAACTTGATCTTGGCGCGCAAATTTTAAAGGATCTCAAGGCGCCCGTGAAAATGATGGTCGGCGAACACGATTGGTTCCTCGATATGGGCGCGCATTGGCAAGAACTCTTCGGGCCGCCTCAATACTCATTTGATCACAAGGGTATCCATTTCGTGACGCTGATGAGCGTCAATGAGAAGGACTTTTGGACGGCGCGGAATATGACGCCGGAAGAGCGGATGCAGACCGTCGCCGGGCTCGACAATGGCGTTCAGTCGCGTTTCGAGGTCGGCCCGGACGGGCGCACTTGGCTACAAAACGACCTTGCCAAGGTCGATAAGGCAACACCCGTTGTCATCTTCTCCCACTCGCCGCTCTACAAATACTATCGCAATTGGAATTTCTGGACCGATGATGCCGATGAGGTCCAGTCGATACTCTCTAAATTCGACCAGGTCTCGGTGATCCACGGCCATACGCACCAACTCCTCCTCAATCGCATCGGCAACATCAGCTTCTATGGGCTTCTCTCGACCGCCTGGCCATGGCCCTATGCTCCCGAAGGTCTACCCAAATTAACTGTACAGATGAACCGCGCCGATCCCTTCAACGCCTTCGATGGCTGCGGCGACGGCCAGCTCAATGTCTTGGCGTCCGGCATGATCGATAAGATTTATAATCTGTGGAACCGCAATCCCGTCACTGTGCGCGCCAGTTATCTTTCATCTGGCGGCGCACAGGATCGCCCGTCCGCGACGACGCTTTCGAGCTATTGAGGAAGACGATGATGCCGCTTTCCCAAAAACTTGCATTTGCTCTTTTGCTCGCGGGTGGGCCCGCTTGGGCGAGCGAGCTCCCCGGCCATCAATTGCCGCCCTCCGCCAATGGCAATCTCGTCGTCGGCCTTTGCGACGGCGAGACATCGATCGAGGTCAAGGGCGTCAAGCCCGGCGATCCCCTGACGCGCCAGCAGGGCCAAGAAATCGCTGATACCCTCATGAAGGCATGGCGTGAAAAACATCCGGATGCCGAGTGGGTGGTTGCGGAAGCCGAGCCCCCTGCCCCAGCCCAGATGCCGGGAGTCAAGGCGCCGGCGGAAAACCAGTTCCAGACTTACGGCGCCTACACGGAACGTGACCAGCAAGTCTGGAAAGAGTCGACCGACCGCCTCGTCGCCGAGGGCAAGCGCATCTTTCACGATGCCAAAGCGCTCGGCGGCACCAACGCCGTTTCCTGCGATATGTGCCATCCCGACGGCTCGAACACCCATCCGGAAACCTATCCAAAATTCCAGGTTCAGCTCGGGCGCGTCGTGCTGTTGCGTGACATGATCAATTGGTGCATCGAGAACCCGGTTCGCGGTAAACCTTTTCCGGACGACGATCCACGGCTGAAGGCTCTAGAAGCCTATATTCTGGCGCAGCGCAAGGGCGTGGCGCTGGAGTATGGGAAGCATTGATTTTTGTGGGCTGCCGAGGCGATGCGGCCCTAGGTGCGGCGGGTTCGTGGGTTGCGAATATTGCAGACGAAGAATTCCCAAAAGCCCATTTGCGCGCGGCCTCCGGCGGCGGCGGCGAGGTCAGGCATGTTCGAAGTGGCGACAGAGATAAGCTGCCTTATGCTCATCACTTTTTTTTGGAACGCATAGAACCACGTCGATACCATGTTGAGGGATATCTGGCTCGTTATGAGCTAGCGTTCCTAACTTAACGGGGGTGTATTCGGGAGCACACCCATTGGCATCGTTATTGAGCGGATTGCGGTCAAAGCCCAATCTCGGCTGGTCTCCTGGCCCCTGCCACCTAAGAAATAATCCGCCAAACGCTTCTTCTTTTGTAAGGCCGCCCATCCAGTGAATTAACCAACCATTGGTGGCCACGCTGACCGCGGTTAATGCGAGCCAAGATAGCACCCCACCAACCAGACCGGTTATCAATGCCTTGCGATCAATCGGCATAGTCCCCTCCGAACATGTGATAGAGGATAATATCCTATTTTGCCGTGGTTAGGCGTATTTTGACACTTTCACAAGGGCGATTTTGATAAAATATTCGTATTGGAGCTTTCGCCATGCCAGCCACTCGCGTCGCCGCCAGCGAAATTCAGCAAGTTCGGCGCAATCAGCGATAAGGCCCGTCATGAACCCGTCGTTATCACCAAGCACGGACGTAATTCCCTCGACCTGATTCCCGCCGAGGAATGGGAGCGCCTCAAGCGCCGTGATCACCCGTCATTGCGAGGAGCGAAGCGACGAAGCAATCCAGACGCAATCATCTCGGTCCCTGGATTGCTTCCCGCCTCCCGTTCGCTCGCGGCCGCAATGACGCTTCTTTTGTAGCGCGCCGCCGCCCGAGCCAAGCGCGCACGGGCTCGTCGTAAAATTTCACCGCCAAATAACTCAAAATCAAAACCGCGGCGAGGATGAGAGGCCCTTCGACAAAAATGTTGGGTGAGTGGCCGCTGGCTTGATAGGCGCCATTGACCCAACAGAAGATTGGATAATGCAGCGCATAGATGGCGTAAGAAAGTTCTCCCGCCAGTAACGCGTATGTCCTCACATGCCCGGTGATTTTCATGCTCGCTCCCGTAAATACAAGCAATGGCGAGATGATACCGGCCCATAGGAGCTCGTATGGCGTTGTGAGAGGCGCCGGATAGTAGAAAATCGCCGCCATGATGAGGGCAAGGCTCCAGAAAACATAGGGCTCGAACCAAGCCGGCCTGAGCCTGCGGCGCACGTGAAACACGGCGACTCCTAAGAAAAACGACGCCGCGACGCGGGGAAAACCAAGCCAAAAAGTTTTGGCCGTATCGCCCCCCAGGCCATGTGCTAGAAATGGCAGGCAAAACAGAGCGATGCCCAATGCAACTTCAAGCTTGTTCAGCCGCCGCGACAGGCACCAAACGCCATTGACGAAGAGTTCGAGGAACAGCGTGTACTGCGGGCCGTTCAAAGGGAAGAGCTGCCGGCCGCCAATGACAATGGGAGCATTGAGGAAAGGAACATTCAAAATACCGAGAATAAAGGCGGAGCCAATTGTCCCCGTTGGAATATTTTCGTGCCGGACATAGGCACGCATGATGACATAGCCGGTGCTCACCAGTGTCGCGAGCGTCATCAGCGGCAAGAGGCGGATGAGGCGGAGACGAAAAAATTCCCCCCTCGAAAGCTTAAAACCCAGTCTTTCGCCATAGACCATGGCCAAGACATACCCACTGAGGCAGAAGAAAAGGTCAACGGCGAGACCCGCGTTCGTGGCAAGAGCGCGGCCATGAAGCCAGTGGCCGATGTGGTAGAAAACCACCGATACTGCGGCAAATCCTCTCAAGCCATCGAGCGCCGCGTTGTGCTTTTGCTGATCCAAACCACGCTCCTGCCTGAAGCCATGGCCGGCTTCCTAGCAGGATGAATAATGAAAAACAATATTATTCACTAACCAACTGATGTGAGGCGGTACCGTACCCGTCTCAAGAAATCACGGCTTGCTTTCACCAGGCGCTGGAAAAGCGCGTAGGTCCGTGTCGCTCGCGCGAAGTCCAGGAGACGGTCGCGGATGCCGGTCAGCCACAGCATGAGGGCGGCAAACCACCGGATGGTTTTGAGTTTCGTCTCTCCCGCGTTGTAAATCCGCTCGACGACGACAAGGCTCACAAAATAGGCCCCGGCCATCAGCGCGGTCCCCGCCAAAAAATGCCCCTCGGACATGATGATCAAAGCGTAGATCTTGGCCGGTTCGGCAATCGCCAAAGGAATGCCCATCAGCAACAAAATAACGTAGGCCGGCAAAGCGGCGACGAGGTGCTGCAACTCCAATACAAAGCCAAGTTTCGAAATCCAGCGAAGCAACGGCCGGATTACCGGGGTCACGAGGCCATCGAGGACGAGATAGAGGATCACAACCGCTCTTGCGGCGGCGATGAACAGCCGGCTGAGTTGAGAACGCTCTTTCATAAGCAACAGAAAGCACTCATTTGGCGTAAGTTCAAGTTGGCAAGCCGCAATGCGAGCGACCTAACGTTCCCGGCGCCGCGTGAACGGATTATCCCCCGTGCGTTTCGAAATGCGGATGGGGACTCCCTGCAAATCAAAAGCCTGCCGCAGACCATTGATCAGAAACCGCTCGTAGCTCGCGGGCAGCGAGGCGAGCTGGTTCCCAAAAAGGATGAAGTAGGGCGGGCGCGCGCGTTGTTGCATAATGTATTTGATTTTGATCCGCCGTCCGGCAACGGCTGGCGGAGGGGTCTGCTCGATGGTGTCCCGGAGCCAGCGATTTAAGTATGCCGTGGAGATGCGCTTGTTCCAAATTTCGTAAGCGTGAAAGGTGGCTTCCATCAGCTGATCGATGCCCCGGCTCGTCTCGGCCGAGATGGGGATGACCGGCGCCCCTTTCAGCTGAGGCAGAAGCCGCGCGGCTTCTGCCCGCATTTCCGCGAGCTTGGCGCTTTCTGACCCGATTAAGTCCCATTTGTTGAGGCCGATCACTAGCGCCCTGCCCTCTCGCTCGACGAGATCGGCGAGCGTCAGATCTTGCTTCTCGAAAGGCACCGTGGCGTCCAGCAGCAAAATGACGGCTTCGGCGAATTTTACGGCGCGCAAAGCATCGGCGACGGCGAGCTTTTCTAGATCGCTCGTAACTTTCGCTCGCTTCCGCAGCCCGGCGGTGTCATAGACTTTGATGGCTCGGCCGGCCCAGAGAACATCGGCGCTAATCGTATCGCGGGTGAGGCCCGGCTCGGGCCCCGTGAGGACGCGATCTTCGCCGAGCAGGCGATTGAGGAGCGTCGATTTCCCGGCGTTGGGACGGCCGATGATCGCGACGCGAAGCGGTTTTGCAAGATCAACTTCTGGGCCAATCTCCTTATTGCTTTCCTCACAGCGGGCGGCTTCTTCCTGTTCTAATGGAAAAACCTCGCGTAAGGCCGAGTAAATATCGGAGAATCCATCCCCATGCTCGGCGGAAATAGCAATTGGCTCTCCAAGCCCTAGATCATAACCTTCAACGGCTCCGGCGGCGCCTGCCCTGCTCTCCGCTTTGTTGGCGATGACGATGAGCGGCTTACCCGCCCGCCGGGCGAGATTAGCGAAGGCGCGATCGGCGGAGGTCAGACCCGCGCGGGAATCGAAAACGAAGAAGATTGCGTCGGCGAGATCAATCGCGGCTTCCGTTTGGGCCCGCATGCGGCCCGGGAGAGATGTGCGATCCCCCTCCTCCAGGCCCGCGGTGTCGATCACTTTGAAAGCGAGATCGCCAAGCCTTGCCTCGGCTTCTCGCCGATCTCTCGTGACGCCTGGCTGATCGTTTACGAGCGCCAGCTTCTTGCCGACGAGGCGGTTGAAAAGCGTGGATTTGCCGGTGTTCGGCCGCCCAATGATGGCCACGGTGAACATGAATCCGCACCGTCACTTGGCGGAGGGTGTCCCCTCTTGTGAGTTGGGCGGGGCTGGTTTATCGCTCGGTGGGGACGCGGCTGCCGTGCCGTTCGGCGCGGCGGAAGACTGAACCAAGCCGAGGAGCGCCCCCGCCCGAGTGCGCACGCCGGCCGGAGCCTGCGGGTCCGTCATGATGCCATCGAGCCAACGTCCGGCGGCCTCATAGGCCTGGCGTTTGATCGCGGCGAGTCCGAGCAGCTCGCGCATTTCGGGGTGGTAGGGGAAGCCCGCCGCAGCGTAGGGCGCGTATCTTTTTTCGAAATCCGCTGGATCGTCGCCATCAACTCTCAAAAGCGCGGCACGCAGCTGGCTAAAATTCCGGAAGGCCGCCGGCACGCCGTGGTCATTCGCCAAGGTCTCATAGGCTTTGATCGCCGCTTGCGGGTCGTTCGCCGAAAGATCGCCAGCAGCGCGCAGGCGCGCGAGGGTCGAATAACCTTGTGGGCCGCTTTTGCCGAGCGTATCGAGGACGGCCGCCGCCTCGGCGGGCTTGCCATCGCGAGCAAGCTGTAAAGCTGAAGTCAGTTTGGCGTTTGCCTGCTCGCCGGCCTCGGCGCGGTAACGTTGGTAAGCTTGCCACGCCGCGGTGCCGGCAATGAGCAAAACAGCGAGGGCAATAAGGAGCGTTTGATGCTCCTTCCAAACCCGGATGATGCGGTCACGGCGGACGTCTTCATCGACTTCGCGAAAAAAATCTGTCATTTACTTAGCTTAGCAGAACAGTCTCACAATTGACTTGAGGTAGCTGAGGTTAACGTAGAAGTTTAAGGTCGATTCCAAGATAGGGCCGCAACGCCCGGGCTAGCGTTTCGATAGGCCAAGAAAGGCTTAGCGTTCTTCATTTATCCAGCGTCATTTATCCGGCGTCATTTTCTTGAAAGCGGCGGAGCCGAGGTCTTTCGCGTGCTCTTGGAGCGCCGCCATCTGCTTTTTCACAAACTCCGTTTGCTGAGCAACAAATTCCTCGGCGCTCGTCGTTTGGATCAGCTTTTGCGCGTGGTCAAACGCGGCCTTGACGTTTGATTCCGCGAAGTTCAGGGCTTTGACGCTCGCCTCTTTGGCGCTTGCCTGGAAAGCGTTGGCGGTTCCCTCCGCCTGGGCCGCTGCCTTGTGGGCAGCCTCGATAAACCCCTCGAATGCTTTGCGGGCCTCTTCGACACTCTTGGCGGTGAGATCGCGGACTTGCGGAGGAATTTCGTAAGGAATTTTGGCCATCGGAGTCTCCCTGAAGGATTTTTCGGCGAACTATTCGCAGCGGTGCCATAGATTAAACGATCGTTGCTAGTCCTATAGCCAACCCATCGCTCAGCGGCAAGACCGCATGGCACCTCGGCTGTGACGAAGGCCGATAGGCCTCTCGCCACGGATATCTAGATTCCCGCGTACCATTCATAACCGCGATCCGGCCAGAAGCCGCCTTTTCCACGCCCGATGTGATCGAGTTTGTCTACCGCCTCAATCCGCATCACATATTTGGCGTGCTTATAGCCGAGTTGCCGCTCTACCCGTAGTCGCAGAGGCGCGCCATGGCCCACATCAAGGGGCATATCATTGAGGCGGAGGGCGAGTAAGGTCTGCGGATGAAAGGCGTCGATCAGATCGATACTTTCGTAGTATTGGCCTGTTCCGTCGGCGGCATGCTCGAACATATCGGCGCAATGGAACACGATGAAGCGCGCCTTAGGGAGGAGCCCGGCTCGCTCCAATACCACGGATAACGGGACGCCCTGCCATTTGCCGATAGCACTCCACCCTTCGACGCAGTCATGGCGCGTGATCTGCGTTCGCTGAGGCAAGGCTTCGAGGTCGGCGAGCGACAGCGCCAAAGGATTTCCAACAAGGCCATCGATCCGCAGCCGCCAATCGATAAAATTATTGGCGAGTAAGCGTGCGTACTCCTCGCCCTCTGGCATCTGGCTGCCGTTGACCTTGAAAACAGCGGAAAGATCGGCCGCAGTGTATTCCCGCGCCAGCGCGCGGTCTCCTTCAAGCCCCCGCTGGGCACCATAGTTCAGCGCTTCAGCCAATCCGAGCAAGGATTGAAAGTCAGGAGATTTTGACAGTTGATCGCACCCGCCTAGAAGGGACCCGCCGAGACTTGCCATGCTAAGTTTCAGAAGCTGGCGGCGCGGAAGGAGAAGTCTAGACATTGCGGTTCTCGATGAGGATCCTGAAACGGCCAGTGATCATCGAACGCAACTCATTCAACGGCCCCGAGAGAATCACCATCACAAGATGCACCATGACGAACAGAACGAGCAGGCAGGCGGTGAAGAAATGGATGGTGCGCGCTGATTGCCGTCCGCCGAAAATGTCGACGAGCCAAGGAAAGGCCGCGTCCATGCCAGGCGACATGGTGAGCCCGGTTGCGATCATCAGCGGCAAGAGTATCGCGATAACGCTAAGGTAGGTGACTTTCTGAATGGGATTGTAATGCCGGGCCTCTTCCCCGCGCGGAAATTTCAGCTTGAGATGATTTACCGCATCATTCAGGAGTGAACGCGGCTTGACCTCTTTCAGGCTTGGAACAAGATCGCGGCGAAAATGCCCATTAGCAAAACTGGCTGAAAGATAAAGCAGGAGATTAGCGGCGAAAAGCCAGGCGAAGAAAAAATGCCAGCGCCGCCCGCGCGCGAGGTCACGCCAGCTTGGCAATGTCGCCCAGGTTGGAAAGGCCCGTTCGATGTAATACCCGCTGGCATTGCGGGAGAGGCCAAGCACCCCCGTCGTGCCGATTTCCTGTGAACCCAAGCGAGCAAACCCCTCAACGGCGCCAAGGTGACGTGTTTTGGCGCCGATCTCAAAGACGGGCCCGTCACTTTCTTCCGAGCCGGCCTCTCCCCAATAGAGGGCAGGATGCGCCATGAAAATCTGCAGGCCGCTCATCAGTAAGACAACGAGACAAACGAAATTGATCCAGTGCGTCACGCGCGTGACGAGCGCATGCCGGTAAATTTTGATTTCTTCTCCTGCTTTTTGCGGCCTCACGCCCAGGAGGAACTTCCGCGGGAATTTGCCGCTGTCATACATCGCGACACACTTACGAAATCTCCCGGAACCGTAGTTCTACATATCCGCGGCGAGGCGAAGAGCGATTAACACGATGAACGGTCACCGTCCGCCGAGCTTTCGCCCGAGGGTATAAATTTGAGCGCGACCCCATTCATGCAGTAGCGCAGGCCGGTGGGTGGCGGACCGTCCTTGAAGACATGACCAAGGTGGCCGCCACAGCGGTTGCAGTGAACTTCGGTGCGCACTTCCCACAGGCTGCGGTCGGTCTTTGTGCCGATCGCGCCGTCAATCGGCTTCCAAAAACTCGGCCAGCCCGTTCCGCTCTCGAATTTCGTACCCGATTTAAAAACCGGTTGATCGCAGCCCGCGCAAACGAAAGTACCCTCTCGGTGCTCGTTTAAAAGGCAGCTGCTCCCCGGACGCTCGGTGGCTTCATGCCGCAAGACGCTATACTGCTCGCTCGTCAAGCTACGCCGCCATTCTTCATCCGTCTTCATCACTTCGAACTCCTTCGCTTTTACCTCAAGCGACGCTAATGAAGCTCCCGCCATCGCTGTTGATAACAGCTGTAAAAACCGCCGCCTCTGCATTTTTAAACTCCCTCACCTCTCATCGCCAACAAGGACAGGCTGGTCGCGATAAACGTCGGGAAAGCTCGCTTTGAGCGCGGAAATTTTCGGTAGGTCATACATTCTTATGTAAGGATTGCCGGGATGACGGGTCGCATAATCTTGGTGGTAGTTCTCGGCTGGGTAAAATTCCTTGAGTGAGTCGACTTCGGTGACGATTGGACGTGGATACTGACGCGAATCTTCAAGGGATTGAATGTAAGCCTCGGCTGCTTTTCTTTGCGCTACGTTCGTTACAAAAATTTCCGAACGGTATTGGCTCCCTTCATCGGGTCCTTGGCGGTTGAGCTGCGTCGGGTCATGGGCCACGATAAAATAGACCTGTAACAGCTGATCGAAGGAAATTTGCTTGGGATCGAAAGTGACTTCCACCGATTCGGCGTGTCCCGTGCGGCCAGAGCTGACTTCCTCATAAGTAGGGTGTGGCGAGATACCGCCCGCGTAACCAGAGATCGCCTTGGTCACGCCCTTGGCGTGCTGGAAAACCGCCTGAACCCCCCAAAAGCAGCCGCCGGCAAAGACGATTTTTTCAGAAGCTCTCACCTCTCCCTTCTCAGGATGGGCCTGATCAGCCGGCAAAGCTGGCTCGGACGTTGCCACCCGTGGCCATACCAAAACCGCGAGTAAAGCTGGCAGGAGCGCTAAGGCGCCTCGCCGCACCAGCGGGCGCGCCTTCTTAAGAAGGTTGCGAATGGCTTGCATGTCTCTACTATCTCGTCACTGAAGAGGGAAAGCCGCTGGGGGCTGCAACCTATTTCTGCCTCAAAGCGCTTCCCGTTACGGCAGGCGCAAATCAACTTTACGTGTGCGAAAACTTAGCCATTCTCGCGCATCGCTTCATTGAGACGCGATTCGAGCACTTGCGGCTTCATGATGATGAGCGCGCCTCGCGTTTTCTGAACGAGCCCCTCTTCTACCATGGCGGACAGCTCGCGGGTGACTTGCTCGCGGCGGCAACCAATTCTTGAGGCGAGCACATGGTGAAAAGGGGGTGGCGTGACCGCGCGCTCATTTGCATGACCCGGCCGCGGATGCGCCATGCGCAATAACTCGGAGTAAAGCCGGTGTTTTAGGTCAAATACCGAGTGTTCCGTGAGCCTTGCATTCAATTCGCGGATCCGCCCCGTGAGAAGCCTCAAAATCCGGTCGCACGCGGCCTCGGAGTGAAAAATAATCTCCCGGAAAACATTCGCTGGCATGACGCAGATTTCCGAGTTCGTGAGCGCGGTGACATTGGCGGAGCGCTTGGCGCCGTCGAGCGCGGCCAATTCGCCAAAGAACTGGCCCGATTTCATTTCGCCGAGGATGACTTCTTTACCAGCCGCGGTGCGGATGAGGATGCGGACTTCGCCCGAGATGATGAAATAGACGTCCGCCGTCTGGTCCTCGAAATCGACGAGGACTTCCCGCTCGGCGTATTTGCGCCAGATGCAACGGCGGTCGAACCGCTGAAAATCGAGGTCGGCGACGTCCTTGAAAAATGGAATACGGGCAAGGGTTTGCATGGCCAGCGGCTCCCTCGTTCTGCAGCGCTCCTGATAAGCCGCCTTAAAAATATTCACAAGCTTTTGTGGGCGCCGCGTATGCCGTCAGCGCGGCTTGGCAAAGAACGCGGAAAAAGCGGCGGCCGCCTCCTCGGAGCGCAGGGCTCTGGCAAAAAGTGCCGCTTCTTCGTCGATCCGCGCCAGGATTTCTCGGGCGTCCCCCCGCAAGAGGCGGCGCGTGGTGGAGAGGGCCGCGTGCGGCTTGGCGGCAAGCTGCTTGGCCTTTTCCAAGGAAAATTCGAGCAATTGATCGGCGGGGACGAGGCGGTTGACGAGCCCAAGGCGGAAAGCCTCGTCGGCGTCGAACGCTTCGCCGAGCAAAAGAAATTCGGACGCTTTCGCCATGCCGATGCGCCGTGGCAGAAGCAAGGACGAAGCCGCTTCTGGAACAAGGCCGAGATCGACAAAGGGCAATTTGAAGAGGGTGCCCTTTGTGGCATAGACGAGGTCGCAGTGTAGCATAAGCGTCGCGCCGATGCCGATGGCGATCCCTTCGATGGCGGCAACGAGAGGCGTCGTGCAACTCGCCAGTGCGCGGATAAAAGTGAATGCCGGAAACGCGCCTGGCTCGCTTAGCTCCTCTGGCGCCGCAAGGAAATCCGCAAGATCATTTCCGGCGGAGAATACTCCTCCCGATCCGGCGAAAAGGACGGCGCCGATTTCAGGATCGCTTTCCGCTTGCTGTAGCGCCGCAACGGCTGCGAGATACATATCGCGGCTGAGCGCATTCTTCTTCTCCGGCCTATCGAAAATGATGCAAAGGACCGGGCCTTCCCTCCTCACTTGAATGTTTTTGGTCGCGGTCATTTGACTTCAAACCGTGGTGTTGGCGATGGGTTCGTGGCGAAAATGCAGTCCATCAACGGCGGCGCGGCCAGCATTATTGAGGAGGAATGCTGCCGAATGCGCCGGACTTTTGCAACCATCTTTTGCATAACGTAAGCCCTGTTGGGAAGATCCGCACACATGGATGCGCCGCTTAATTTCCTAATTGACTTCATCCGCGATTTCTATTGCTATCGCCGTTGCGAGGTGTTTATGCGGGCCAAACAGATGATGAGCAAATTCTCTAACTAGCGAAGGGGTCGGCAAGATGGTTGAAAGTGATAAGCCTACAGAAACGCCGCCGCCATTGACGGCTGAACAAAAGTTGTTGATTCAGCAATATATGCTTGAATCGAAGTTACCGCCTGAGGCGGAAAAGCTAATTGAGCGAAAAGTGATAAATATGGTGATACCGTCAGCCACTTGGTTGACTATCGTGTCCATACTCGTTGGATTTGGCATTGATCATTTCGCCAAAGATACAGCTTTAACAGACTATATAATGAAATACAACGGATTCACACAGGAGGCCACAGTAAAAATTGCAGCTGCACGAGCAGGCGCCGAGAATGCACAAAAAAGTGCTGAAGCTGCCGCCGACCAACTGAGTTCCATGAAACAAGAAGCATCGACCCTGGTTAAGGAATTGAAAGAGGCGAAAATTGGTGTCGACAATATTCTTGGAGGAGAATATCGCAAATTTGCAAGCGAGCTTCTTGAAAAGGATGAGTTTAAGAAATCTGTTTTAGACGCTGCCAGCGCCAAAATTTCTGATTTTGTAAGCAAAGTGCAAAAGCATGATGAAAAGCTCACGTCATTGAGCGCTTGGCATATTCTCGGAATAGCGCGGGTCAAAGAGCGTCGGCTTATTTATGCGAGTGACGGAGTGTCCTACGACAATAGTACCGGTATGGTCTCTTTTCCGAATCCGACAAAATTGAATTTTGTTCCCATTGTATCCGATTCTCAAGATTATTCATACATCACTGATACCCATTGGATTCGGCAAATCCTACCGCCTAACCAATTTATCGTTGTGGCTCACGCTTTGGACACGGGTGGCACCGAGAAGAACGCCCCGGCACATGATTTCACTGCCGTTGTTGTAGGATTTGAGAGCTCCGCTCCGGGAACTCCTTGAAGTTCCTGTCGAGTAGCGCGGCGTTTAGCTAAATACCGAATATTCAACTGGCCAGTGTCTTTGTAACAAAGGCGCGTTTAAAAGCCCCGCTAGTCGCCCCACGGAGCTCACTGCGCTCAATACGGCAGTTCAAACCAAGAACGCGGCGCTTTCTTGCAGAGAGGCCGCGCCGCCAATGATTTCGCTTTCTAAGCCCACTGAACCCGCAACAATATTTTCGGCAAAAAAGCGCGCCGTGGCAATCCGCGACGACATGGCGGAGTCGCTGTTTCCCTCAATCGACAGCTGGTGTTCGGCAAGCGCGCCTTTGGCGAGCGCGGTGCCGCCACGCGCCAGCGCGAAAAGGCGCAGATAGGAGGTTGCGCCAGCGAGCGCGTCTCGCGGCCGTTCCGCCGACGATTGAAGCATGAAATCCGTCGCCCGGTGCAACGCGCCGAGAACGTTTGCCAGGCAAGGGGCTATCCGGCCAAAGGCGGCCGCATTTGTCTTCTCGAGGGCCTCGATAATCTCGCGCATATCGGTCATCTCGCGCCGCATGGCATCGCCGCCATCGAAAGCAAGCTTGCGCTGCACGAGATCGACCGCCTGAATGCCGTTCGTTCCCTCGTAAATCGAGGCGATACGGGAGTCGCGCAGATACTGTGCCGCGCCCGTCTCCTCGATATAGCCCATGCCGCCGTGCACCTGGATGCCGAGGGAGGCCACTTCGCTGCCAATATCGGTCGAAAAGGCTTTGGCGACGGGCGTGAGCAAAGAGGCGCGCGCGCTTGCCAGCTGCCGCCCGGCCTCATCTTCGGCGCGCCGTGAGCGGTCGATGGCCGCCGCGGTCATGAGACAAATCGCCCGCGCCGCCGCCGTCATCGACTTCATGGTCATCAGCATGCGCGCCACATCCGGATGCCGGATGATCGGGCTTATCGAGGCGCCTTTCTCGCCCGGAGCGTACCCCTGGCGTCTCTCTTTCGCGTAGAGAAGCGCCTGTTGAAAGGCCCGCTCGGCGATGGCGACGCCTTGCACGCCGACATTCAGCCTGGCGCTGTTCATCATCGTGAACATGCAGGCGAGACCTTTGTTCTCCTCGCCGATGAGATAGCCGGTGGCACCATTCCCATCCCCGTAAATCATCGTGCAAGTGGGCGAGGCATGAATCCCGAGCTTGTGTTCGATCGAAGCGCAATGCACCTCGTTGCGAATCAGCGTGCCATCTTGCTGGGCAAGGAATTTTGGCACCAGAAAGAGCGAAATACCGCGCGTTCCTTTCGGCGCATCAGGCAAGCGCGCGAGCACGAAATGCACGATATTTTCGGACATATCGTGCTCGCCGAATGTGATGAAAATCTTCGAGCCAAAAAGCCGGTAGGTGCCATCGCTCTGCCTCTCGGCCCGGGTTTTGAGTTCGCTTAAGTCGGAGCCGGCTTGTGGTTCCGTCAAGTTCATCGTGCCGGTCCACTCGCCCGAGACGAGCTTGCCCAGGTAGCGCTCTTGCAAAGCCTTGTCGCCATGGAAATACAATGCGTCGATGGCGCCAAGTGTCAGCAAGGGGCAGAGGCTGAACGCCATGTTGGCGGCGTTCCAAATTTCGATGCAGGCCGTATTGAGCAGGACCGGGAGATCCGTGCCGCCATATTCCGCCGGGCCGGTGATGGCGTTCCATCCCCCAGAAATCCATTGCCGGTAAGCATCCGCGAAGCCCGGCGCCGTGCGCACCTCGCCAGCCTTGAATTCAACGCCCGCTTTGTCCCCAGCAGAGTTGAGGGGAGCGAGGATATTTTCGGCGAATTTTCCCGCTTCCGTTAGCGTCGCGTCGGCAACGCCGTCATTGATATCGGCGTATATACTGTCCTTGCCGCTTAAGTCGGCGCCCGCCTCATGGGTCATAGCGAAGAGGATGTCGGCAACAGGCGCGCGATAACTCATCTTAAGTCTCCGATCCTCGCAAGGGCACGAGGCAAGCAAAATATGCTAAGCGACGATATATATAGGTAATCCAATGAGAGCATCGCGTGATCTTGTTAGCCTAGCGAAGATTTGCCCCGCTGGCGCGGCCGCCATCGCCCAGGCGGCGGCCATCATCCGCGGCGGCGGGCTCGTCGCGTTTCCCACCGAGACCGTCTATGGCCTGGGCGGAGACGCAACGTCAAATGATGCGATCGCACGCATCTATGCGGCTAAGACGAGGCCGGCCAACAACCCTCTCATTGCCCATGTCGAAGACACTGAGGCGGCATTCGAGCAAGGTTTTTTCTCCGCCGAGGCAAGGCGCCTCGCGCGCCTCTTCTGGCCCGGCCCTTTGACCTTGGTGGTGCCCGCTGGCCCAGGTACGACAGTCTGCCCTGCGGCAAGGGCTGGGTTAAGCAGCCTTGCTCTGCGCGTGCCAAAGCATCCGGTTGCGCGGGCGCTGATTGCCGCCGTGAAACGCCCGGTGGCGGCGCCCTCCGCCAATCGTTCGGGCCGCCTGAGCCCGGTCTCCCCGGCCCATGCCGCGCGAGACCTGGCCTCCGAAATCGATCTCATTCTCGATGGCGGGCTTTGCCAGGTGGGCGTCGAGTCGACGGTTGTCGCCTGTCTCGACGGTCCCCCTCACCTGTTGCGCCCCGGCGGCATTTCCCGCGCCGATATCGAAGCCGCGCTCGGCCAAAAACTTTCCGCGCGAGAGGGCATGGACGTTCTCGCGGCGCCGGGAATGCTTCCCTCTCACTACGCGCCGCGCGCCGCCCTGCGGCTCAACGCGGCGAACCTCGAGGCGGGCGAAGCCGGTCTCGATTTCGGCGGTCTTTTTGGCGCCCATGCGCATGTGCGCGATCTTTCGCCCTCCCGCAATCTCAAGGAGGCGGCGGCCCATCTCTTCCGCTTCCTGCACGAGCTCGACGCTCTGGGCCTTTCTACAATCGCCGTCGCGCCGATCCCGGATGAGGGCCTTGGCGAAGCAATCAACGATCGGCTTTGCCGGGCCGCGGTACGCTAGCGCGGTTGAAAAAGCCTCAAGCGCTGCGGCGGAGCGAAAAGCGGGCGCCGTCCGGAGTAAAGAACTGGCCGATGCGGGCGAAGGCATTGAGGACGCGCGAGATGGCCGCCTCGACCTTGCGTCCCTGGCGGAATCCTGCCGCGAGCGCTGCCGCGTCGAGCGGCGCCGAGGCCGCCGCCAGCGCCGCATAGACCGCCGCCGCGCGCTCCAGGTCGCCCGCCGGAAAGAGCGGTTTTTGCTCCGCCGCCTCCGTGACGGGGAGCTCCGCCTCGTACTGCTCTGGAGCTGCCGAGGGAGGCGCGGCAACGCCGGCCTTGGCGCGCTGATAGCCGGGCCGCAGCCACCGGACGAGACCGCGCTTTTCTTCCGCCGCCCGCTCCGCGTTCAAGGCAACGAGCCGGGCCAGGACTTCCTGATCCGAAAGATCTTTTGGCCAGCCATAGGCCTCGGCGACGAGCGCATCGAGCTTGTCATGCAGCTCTTTTAAAATGAGAACGAGGCCCTTGGTCTTGATCACCTCTTCTTGGGGCAAGAGCTCTTCGCCCGCGGGGAGCTTTTCGAGGACGTTGTAGATTTGCGTCAGCGTCAGGCCGGGGTGCTCCGCTTGTTGGCGCTTGCGCAGCGCATCGAGTTCTTCGGCGGTGTTGCGAATCCGGGCTTTGAGGGATTCGGACGAATCGGGGAAGGGAAAGGGGTCGAAACAGTGGCCCTTTGTATAGCGCGGTCGGTCTTCCAAAGTTCCACCCGCACTTAGGGCCCAAACCACATGCAAGCGTGAGGAGAGAACGCCCAAGAAAAATGCATCGTCAAGCGCCATGCACACGAGCATGTTATCCGGCAAAATACTCGCATCGAGAAATTGAAAAAAACGATGTTTTGATGTCTCGACTGTTGCAATGTAGCGCGCGAGGCCCGCGAGCGCAGGACGCAATTCTCGGCGCGGCTCACCAAAAATCCACCAATTCAGTTTGTAACTTTCGCGATTATTGACGTCTCGTCCGTTTGGCCTGCCATCTTCATCTGTGCTCTCCTTAACGGTCGCAAGCACATGTTGATAGACCTCTGGAAACCGCTTGCGCACATCCTCGGCTTCAAGTCCAAATAGGTCAATGACCATGAGGCCGCGCGGCGTGCCTGTGAGATCTCGTCCGTTGCGGTAGTGGCGGATATGGTTTTCCAATCCAGGCCGCCGCCCGAGGCCCCGATGTTCGGCCTCGGAAGGCGTCAAAATAAACCCTTCTCCTATGAGCTGCACGCCACGGGAAACAAGGAACTCATTTGCTTGCAGCGGCGGCAGCACTGTGACATCCACCCCTACTGTCAAATCGCTATTGACTGGCCCTATCGTCTCCCTCAGCTCCACATTCGGCGCGTCTGTATCAAGCCCCTCCTCCTTGATAACTTCATAGAGACGCCCCTCGTGCTGGCCCCCTCGTGCCACCGTCATCGCGATGCGCACGGCGGCCGCATCCTTCGTCGCTTTCGTCCACGGATGGTCGGGAATCGTCATGACCAGTGAGACAGGTTCCTTAGCCTTGAGATGTTTTTCAACAACGCGGCGCTGAAAAACCTGGCTCAGCGAGTTGGTGGTGACAAGGCCGAAGCGCTGCAAGCGCGTGCCCTTGCGCGTCAAAAATTCGGCGGCATGGTCCCACCAATACATGACAAAATCGGCGCTCTCATTCATGTGCGGGTGTACGGCCCATAACGCCTTTGCATAATCCTCCCCTAAGCGCCCACGAATATCCTTGCCGCCGATGAACGGCGGATTGCCAACGATGTAATCGGCTTGCGGCCATTCCGGGCGCTTGGGATTCTTGTAGCGATAGACTTCGATCTCTTGGCCGTTTGGATCCCTTCTCGTGATCGGCTTTCCCCTATCATCCCGTGCGAGTTCCTTGGCGTCATAGGCGAGCACGGCGTCGCGCACTTCGATGGTTTTGAAATCGCGCAGGATGGGTTCGGGCGGCATGCCGCCGCGCGTGCGAGAATGCCATTGGAGATAGCCGATCCATAGCACGAGTTCGGCGATCGCCGCCGCGCGCGGGTTGATCTCGAGGCCCAGGAATTGATGCGGGTCGATGGTTTTGAGCTCATAACCAGAAAAGCGCTCTTGGGCGGACAAAGAGGCCAGCGCCTCCAGCACCTCGCCTTCGAGACGCTTCATGAGTTCGAGCGCAACATAAAGAAAATTCCCCGTTCCACAGGCGGGATCGAGGATGCGGATGCCGCAGAGCTTTGTGTGAAACTCACGCACCAGCGCCGCCGCGCCCTTGGTATCGCCGCCCACGCGCTTGCCCTCGGCGGCGGCCTGCACATTTGCCCATTCTTCTTTCAGCGGCTCCAAAATCGTCGCGGTGACAAGGCGTTCGACATAGGCGCGCGGCGTATAATGTGCGCCAAGTTTCTTGCGCTCGGCGGGATCGAGCGCCTGTTCAAGGAGCGTGCCGAAGATGGCGGGCTCGACCTCGCGCCAATTCGCTTTCGCGGCCTCGTAAAGCTCGCCGATTTCTTGCCGAGGGAGCGGCAGCACCGTGCGGTTCTTGAAGAGATAGCCGTTGAATTGTTTGACGTCGCCCTCGATGGCATAGGCAAAGCCTCCTCTATCCATGGCCTCCCAGAGCTGCCCGACAAGACGCGGAAAAAGCTCCGGCTTCTCGGCGCATTTTTTCAATACATCGCGGAAACTGGCCTTCGGCAGAAGCCCCACATCCTCGGCAAACATGGTGAAGAGGCAGCGCATGAGGAACAGCGCGACTTGCTCGGGATCGTTATTCTGCCCTTCAAGATATTTCGACACTTTGGCGAGGCGCTCGGCAATCGCGCGCGTTGCCTTGGCCGCAATTTTTGCTGGATCGCGTTTTGTAGGCTCCAGCCAAATGTCGCGCAGAAGTGACCGGGTATCGTCCTTGCGCAGCTCCTCGAGGAAAATGCGATAGCCTTGGCGGTCTGGAAACTGAGCGTAGTTTTTGCCTTGTCCGGAAAAATCGGCGTAGATCTCGAAGCAATGGCCGACATCGCAGACAATGAGAAACGGAGGCCAGCCTTCGGCCGCAGGCAGCGCTTTGGCGTAATGCTCCGCCTGCTGGCGGGCATTGAGCATGAGCACGTTCCAGGCGCGTGACGCAGTGCGTTTGCCTAGCGGCGTTGTGTCTTCGGGCTCGGCGTCGAAGAGGTTGCTTTGCTGCGCTTTCTCGGTTCCTGGCCTGCGGCTCTGCTTGGCTTCGAGCACGAAGCAGCCGCGCTTATAAAGGTCGATGCGGCCGCGCGCGGCCGATCCGTCCGCCTCTCGGAAAGTGACGGCGCGTTCAAAAGCATAGGCGTTTGCTGCGGCGTCGTGCGAGGCAGGGTCCGGCTGAGGCACCCCGAGAACGTCGCAAAGCCCGCAGAGAAAGGGCGCGTAGTTGGCGCGCTCGGCGCCGCCGCTCTGCGTCCAGCGGGAGATGAAGGAGTCAAGATCAGCGGCGGCCGGCATGAGCAGCGCCGATTTTGCGGCACGCAAATAAAAATATCAATTTGTATTTATCATCCGTTTCGCGCCCTTTTCGCCTATCCCACAAGCTGTCGCTCGCCCCTCGTCCAACGGCTTGTAAGAAACCCCACCCAAACCTTACCAAAAGGTTTCACGTGAAACTTTTTGGTAAGATCACGCAAGGAATCCTTACATCTCAATCCGCGCTCGGCAGACGCCGGATCGTGAATTCGATGCGCCCTTCGGGGAGGGCGCGCCAGGATTCAATTTCGGTCATGTAGGCCGCCTTCGGGAACTCCGAGAGGATCGCTCGGGCTTTTTCGCGCGCTTCCTCTCGTGGCAAGGAGTAGGTTTCGCGCACGAAGGCCCCTTTGCGCCCTGGCGCTTGGGCGCGGCGGGCGAGTTTTTGGGCAATCATCGACGGCGTTTTTTGATCAGCGCTCACGAGGGACTCCGGGAGGCGGGCCTTCCCCCTATTTCGGCGCTTGCAAAATATCGTCAAGGATGCGCGCGAGGGCGGCTTCGTCCTGCGGAAAACCGGTTCGGATCCAGCGCGCCTCGAGCTCTTTCAGAGCCTCGCCAATGGCGCGCCCATTGGGAAAACCGCGGCGCAAGAGGTCGCCTCCGGTGAACGGCATGCGGGGCTCGGGCGCGTCTTGCATAAAATGGCGGGCGCGCCGAAAAGCGCTCGCTGCATCCTTCGGGGCATCGGCTTGCGCCAGCGTCAAGGCATCGGCTGCCGCCATCCGGCCATGCCGGTAAAGCAGGCTCAAAAGTTCGCGGGACTCGGCCGGCGTGCCGCGCCCGTGGAGCTCGACAAGCGCCCGCGCGGCGCCGGCGAGGCGCCCCGCCTCGCCGTTGGAGAGCCGCAGCCTATCGCGCAACTCATCCGCGTGCTCGGGGACCGTGACGCAAAGAGCGGCAAGGCGCAGAATGGCATCGGGCGGGCCATCCTCGATGGCAATGGCGCGCCGCAGCCGCTCGGGATAGGGCGCGAGGCCGAGGAGCAAGTGCAGGAGGCCATCGGCGCAAAGCTCCTCGCAGATATCCCCGGCGCGGCGGGTGCAAAGAATTTTGAGAAGCTCGCCGCGGATGCGTTCGCGCGAGAGCCTTGAGAGGCCATCGCGCTGGCGGATCGCCGCTCGATGCCCCTCCTTGTCGAGCGGGCCTTCCCCGAAATCGGCCGAGAAGCGGAAAAAGCGCAGGATACGGAGATAATCTTCCTTGATGCGCCGCTCAGGCTCGCCAATGAAACGCACGCGACGCGCCATGATGTCGGCAAGGCCGCCGGTATAATCGAAAAGCTCTCCGTCGGGCGTCATCGATAGGGCGTTCATGGTGAAATCGCGGCGCAACGCATCAAGCTCAAAGTCCCGGCCGAACCGCACTTCCGCCCGGCGCCCATCCGTCGCGATGTCCTCGCGCAGCGTCGTGACTTCGAACGTTTGTCCGCCGCAAAGTACCGTCACGGTGCCATGGACTATGCCAGTCGGGATGGCGCGAAGGCCGGCCGCCTCGACGCGCCCGATGACGGCTTCAGGCGCAAGTGTCGTCGCGATATCGATTTCCCGCGAGGCTCTACCGAAGAGGCGATCGCGAAGGGCTCCTCCGACAATACGGGTCTCTTCGCGCGTGTCGGCAAGCGCGGCGAAGACTTGGCTGAGGGCGCGATCTTCGAACAAGCTCAATAGAATAACGGGCGCCGCGCTGGCGGCTCGCGGGCTCATTGGAGGTGCCCCGGCACAAGCCTTCCGTTCTCGATATGGGCTGGAACATAGGCTCCCTTATGGCGCGGCGCGAGCAGGCCAAAGGCGAGCATGCCGGAGGCGGCGATTGCCAGTCCCGCCAACGTCAATGTCGAGACCGCGCCTTTCTTCCAATGCTCGACGCGAAAGGGATATTTGTTCCGGATGAAGAGAAAAACCGCGTAGGCGGCAAAGGGCGAGGAGAGTAGCAAGATCGGATCGAGCACCGCGCGCCACATTAGACGTAAAGCCTTTCATAGAGATTGCGCAAAATACCAGCTGTCACGCCCCAGATATTCCAACGAAGATATGGCATGGAATAGAACTGGCGGTTGTCTTTTTCGTGCCTGAAATGGTTCGCGCCATCCATAAGAAATGCGAATGGCACCGTGAACACTTCCTCAACTTCACGTGGGTTAGGTAAGTACACAGGCAAAGCGGTAAGTTTTGCGACAACGGGAATGATGCGAAAACCTGTTCGCGTTGGATAAGGTTCGAGATAGCCAAGCGCTTCTACGATTGCCGGATCAAGACCGATTTCCTCTTCTGCCTCGCGCAGCGCGGCAGCAAGAGGGGTTCCATCACGCGGCTCAATCCGCCCGCCGGGGAAAGCGATTTGGCCTGCGTGAACTAGCAAGTTTTTTGCCCTCCGCGTAAGAATAAGCTCGACGTTTCCCCGCTCTTCCCGAAGCGCGAGCAGGACCGCCGCGGGGCATGAAGGGGCGCCGTTCGCTTGGCGCCATTTATCCGCCGCCACAAGCGGGAGTTTTTCGCGGATAAGCGCGAAGACGGATGCCGCCCGGAAATCGCATCGCGCTCCGGGTGGGACTTTTGCATCCACTTGCCTTTCAGGCATCTTCATCGGCGCCATCTATGGCGAAAAACAACCCGTGCGACAGCACGCCGAATTGGCGCGCGCCTTCATGGTCCTTAAATTTCGCAAGTTCAATCACATCAAGGGCGAGGGAGCGTGTCGCAAGGGCCCACAGATTTCTCCGTACGTGAATATAGGGCTTAACTCCGCCGCTCGCGTCGTTCTCAAACCGCAGCGGATGCTCCGCATCTGCCTCGACCGTATCACTAACGTTCGTTGCAAATCGCAGCACTTGGTCTTCGCCATGCTTTGTTACCGTCATGCTGACGGCTGTGAAGGGCGCGTCCTCGACGAGGATACCAACCTTCTCCAAAGGCGTGACAAGAACATAGCCGCCGGGGTCTTTCCTCAGGATGCTGGCAAACAGCCGGACCAAAGCCGGCCGCAAGATCGGCGTGCCATTGTAAAACCAGGTGCCATCATGGGCGATCCGCATATCGATCTCGCCGCAAAAAGGTGGGTCCCATTCCTCCGCACGTGGCAAGGCCTTGGGCTCGAACGATTCTTCCATAATCGAAAGGCTGCCGCTATATGCGTTCAGGTATTTAAATATGCGGCCGGCCATAATCTTTGCCTCATTTCGTGGGTTATTGAAAAACGTTTTAATTTCTTAGTGCTTTCACACGTTTCATATTGGGAGCCACCGCGGCGGCTCTCCGCCCCAAGAGTCTATCACTTCGGAGCAGAGTAATAACCACATGTCGGAAGTAGTGACCGCTTCGCTGGAAGCAGCTATGGCGCGGTCGGTTGAAGCGACACTCGAGCGGATCGCGGAAGCAAGGCGCTCTATCGAGACGGTCATTTTTGGCCAGCCGCAAGTCGTTGAGCTTGCCCTCGTTACTCTTTTGTCGGGCGGCCATGGATTGCTCGTCGGCGTGCCCGGGCTGGCAAAAACCAAACTCGTCGAAACACTCGGCGCCGTATTAGGCCTTGAGACGAAGCGCGTGCAGTTCACGCCGGATCTCATGCCGGCCGATATTCTCGGCTCGGAGGTCCTCGAGGAGTCCGCCGACCGGCGGCGCAGTTTCCGCTTTGTGCGTGGCCCAGTCTTCGCGCAACTCCTGATGGCCGACGAGGTCAACCGGGCGAGTCCCCGAACGCAATCGGCACTGCTGCAAGCCATGCAGGAGAACCATGTTTCGGTGGCCGGCGAACGCTACGATCTGCCGCGTCCCTTTCACGTCCTTGCCACGCAGAATCCCCTTGAGCAGGAAGGCACCTATCCGCTGCCGGAGGCGCAGCTCGATCGTTTCCTTATGCAGGTCGACGTCGTTTATCCCGACCGCGCCGCCGAGCGCCGGATCCTTATCGAAACAACCGGGGAAACGGTCGCCGAAGCAAAACCTGTGATGAGCGCCGAAGACCTCATGGCCGCGCAACGCCTGGTGCGGCGGCTGCCTGCTGGAGAAAGCGTCATCGAAGCCATTTTAAACCTGGTCCGCCAGGCTCGGCCCGATGGCGGTGACCAAAAGATCACGCAGCACATTGCTTGGGGGCCGGGCCCTCGCGCGGCGCAGGCCTTGATGCTGGCAACGCGTGCTCGTGCCCTGATCGGTGGGCGGCTGTCGCCATCCCTCGACGATATCGCGGCGCTTGCCGTCCCCGTCCTGAAACACCGCATGGCCCTGACTTTTGCCGCCCGCGCCGAGGGGCTGAACGTCGGCGACCTCATCACGCGGCTCGCAAAGCAGCTTGGCTAGCTAAATGGTGGCAGTCTGGTCGCTCGACCGTAGTGAAAGCCGCACTTCGCGCCGGCATCAGAATAGCGCGCTCGAGCTCGCGAGCCGCTTCCCTGGCCTTTGCGCCGCCGCAAGGGAAACCGCGGCGAGCGTCATGCATGGTGTCCACGGCCGAAGGCGCGCCGGTAGCGGCGAAAATTTCTGGCAATTTCGCCCTTTCATCGCGGGCGAAGCCGCAAATCGCATCGACTGGCGGCGCTCCGCGAAGGATGACCGGCTTTATGTCCGCGAGCGGGAGTGGGAAGCAGCGCACACAGTGTTCGTCTGGATCGATCGCTCGCCCTCCATGTGGTTTTCCTCAAATCTCGCCTTGCAGCCAAAGATTGACCGCGCCCTCGTCCTCGGTCTTGCCGCTGCTGATTTGCTCGTGCGAAGCGGCGAACGGGTCGGGCTTTTAGGCCTCACCGCCGCCCTTGCTGTTCGCCACATTATCGAGCGCTTTGCCGAGGTTCTCCTGGCACAGGAATTATCTGCCACCTATGTACCCCAAGAGTTGCCGCGGGAGGCAAACCTGCCACGTGGCGCGCAGGTCATCCTCATTGGTGATTTTTTGTCGGACGAAGCGCGGATCGTCGAGGCCGTAGGGAACCTCGCAGGGCGCGGCGCGCGCGGGCATATCGTCGTCCTCGCGGATCCGGCGGAGGAGGCCTTCCCTTTCACCGGGAATACCGAATTCGTCGACTCTGACTCCCCTGCCCGGCTGCGGATCGGCCAGGCAGAGTCCTTGCGCGAGGAGTACAGGCAGCGCCTCGCGCTGCACCGCGAGTTCATTGCCTCGGCGGCCCGTGCCAAGGGATGGTCTTTCATGCTGCACAATACGGACAGGCCGGCGACGCAAGCGCTTCTTACTTTGCAGGCGCGGCTGGATGCCGCGGCCCACTCAAGCTTCTTGCCAAGGCCAGGCTGATGTTTGGCTTTCCGCTCGCCTTCAGCTCTCCCTATGTTCTCGCCGCGCTTGCGTGTTTGCCACTGCTCTATCTGCTGCTGCGCATCACGCCGCCGCGGCCGGCGGTCATTCCCTTTCCTCCGTTGCGGCTTATTCTCGGCCTGCGCCCGCGCCAAGAAACGGCGGCCCGCACGCCATGGTGGCTGCTCGCGCTGCGTCTGGCAATAGCCGCCTGCCTCATTTTTGCAATGGCCGGGCCCATCTTCAATCCGATGGCGGCTGGGCCGCAGTCCGGGCCTTTACTGGTTGTGCTGGATAATGGCTGGCCAGCCGCGCCCGCGTGGGACCAGCGGATCGCCGCGGCGGCGCGGCGCCTCGAAGCAGCGGCCGGGAAGGCTCAAGTCGCGGCAATCGTCGCAACCTCGGAAGGGGGCCGTGAAATTGCTTCGCTCGATCCTGTCAAGGCTCAGGACCGATTACGAGGGCTAAAACCGGTTCCTTATACTCCCGATAGGCTTCCTGTCATCGCGGCGGTCGAGAAATTCGCTACCGCCCACCAAAAACCGTCGGTTCTGTGGGTCGCGGACGGGCTTGATCGCGGCCATGCACAAGAATTCGCGGAGAAACTCGTCAGCCTCGCCGGCGATGTCACCCTGGTGATGGACCAAAGACCGATCGAGGGGCTGGCCGGCATCCAGAATGGGACGAGCGACCTCAACGTGCGTGTTATCCGCTCGTCCGCCGGCCTGAGCCCAAGCGCCGCGCCAATCGTTCGCGCGGTCGATCGCAAGGGCGCGCTCATCGCCACGGCCCCTTTTGATTTTGGCGCAAGCAACGAAGCGCGTGCCGCCTTCGACATCCCGGTCGAACTCCGCAATGAAATCGACGGGCTCGGCATTGCCGGGGAACGCTCGGCGGGCGCTGTGTTCCTTCTCGATGAACGCTGGCGCCGCCGCCGTGTGGGCATCGTCAGCGGCGAGACCGCCGATGTGGCGCAGCCGCTGCTTGCCTCCGCCTATTATCTCAGGAAGGCGCTTTTGCCTTACGCCGAGGTACGTGAGCCCAATCCCTCGGCAAGCGACCCGGTTCGTGCCATGCTCGATGAGCGTGTCTCGCTTCTTATCCTCGCCGATGTCGGCGTCGTCTCCGGCGAAGAGCATGAGCGCCTTTCGCGCTTTGTCGAGGGTGGCGGCGTCCTCGTCCGCTTCGCCGGAACCCACCTTGCCGGCGGCTCGGACGACCTGATTCCAGTCAGACTGCGCCGTGGTGGCCGGGTTTTGGGCGGCGCAATGTCGTGGGACACACCAAAACAGCTCGCGCCCTTCGACCAGCAAAGCCCCTTTGCTGGCTTGCCGGTCCCGGAAGAAGTCACTGTCACGCGCCAAGTGCTCGCGGAGCCAGATCCTGGGCTCTCGCCGAAGACCTGGGCGCAACTTTCTGACGGGACGCCGCTTGTCACAGCCACGCGGCAAGGCAAGGGGTTGATTATTTTGTTTCACGTGACTGCGGACACAACTTGGTCCAATTTGCCCCTTTCGGGATTATTCGTGGACATGCTTCGCAAGATCGTCTCGCTCTCCGGCGAGGTCGCGGCAGACTCATCAAGGGCCGAGACGGCCGCTTCTCCGACAGCAAACCGCATCGAGGTCTTGGCGCCAAGCCGTACACTCGATGGTTTTGGCGCGCTCGGATCGCCGCCGCCTGATACCACCGCGATCCCGGCAAATTATCAAGGGCCTGCCTCGGCCGAGCATCCGCCTGGCTTTTATGGGCCCGCCGACGGCGCGATCGCGGTCAATGCCCTTACTGAGGGCGATACGCTCAAGCCGGCCGATTTTTCCGGCCTTGCCCTCATCCGCGAGCCGCTCAATGCTTCCGGGCCCATCGATCTTAAACCCTGGGTGCTTGCCGCGGCCTTCCTGCTTTTCGCCGCCGATAGTTTTGTTTCGCTTTTGCTGTCAGGTGGATTGCGCAGAACCGTGCCAAGAATACTCGCCTGTATGGCTTTCCTTGCCTTTGGATTCCTGGCGTTAGACTCGCCGCCGCTCGTGGCCGAGCCCTTTACCGCCAGCAAGGCGCAACCTGATTTCTCCGCTGCCCTCAAAACGCGGCTCGCCTATGTCGCGAGCGGCGACGCCCGCGTCGATGAGGTGAGTCGGCAGGGCCTGGCCAGCCTCTCGCGCGTGATCGCCGGGCGCACCTCATTGACGCCGGGAGATCCGGCGGCGGTCGATCCAGGCCGCGATGAACTGAGCTTTTATCCGCTGCTCTACTGGCCGATCGTCGCCAGCAAGCCGCAACCATCGCGCGAAGCCATCACCAAGGCATCGGCTTTCATGAAGCAAGGCGGCACGATCATCTTCGACACGCGCGATGCGCCAACAGCCCGCCGGGATGGACCGCCGACGCCCGAGGGAAAATGGCTGCGCACGCTCCTCGATGGCGTCGATGTGCCGGAGCTCGAGCCCGTCCCTCCCGATCACGTCGTGACAAAAACCTTCTACCTCGTTGATGGTTTCGAGGGCAGGTATTCGAATGGCGAGACCTGGATCGAGGCCTTGCCCCCTGCTCCGGCCGATGGCAGCCCGCGCCCGGCACGCGCCGGCGATAGCGTCTCGCCGATCATCATCGCATCAAACGATCTCGCCGCTGGCTGGGCGAGCGACCCCGACGGCGACAGTCTCTATCCTCTCCCCGGCGGCGAGCGCCAGCACGAGCTGGCCCTGCGCGGCGGCGTCAATCTCGTCATGTATACGCTCACCGGCAATTACAAATCCGACCAGGTTCACGTGCGCGATCTCTTGGAGCGGCTGGCTCATTGAGCATTGCTTTTCAATCACGATCTGAGCTTGGACTTCAACGCTTAGCCGTCTCGCCTCACTTCCCCTGCTGTGTTAGTCTTTCGCACTACTGAAAAACCTAGCATCAGGGGGCGGTGCGATGGATGGGGAACTCGTTGACCGGATCTATGAAACCTCTTTGGTACCGGAGCTTTGGCCCGAGGTTCTAGACGCGGTTGCGACGGTCGCGGAGGGAAGAGCCACCTGCCTATTCATAACCGCTCCCAACGTTCAGTATTGGACCGCGTCGCCTGTCGCTCAGGAGAAAGTAGAACGATTTGTTAACGAGGGCTGGTTCTGGCGCGGAGAGGTCGCGAAACGCAACTTTGCGGCACGGCACCCAGGGTTCCTCATTGATCTCGACCTTTTCACTCGGGAAGAGCTTGCCCAAGAACCGATCTACCGTGACATATGGAGTCAGTGGGAAACGGGATGGGGCGCAATGACTGCGGTTCCGACTTCAACAGGCGAGAATGTCTCATTCGTCTTGACGCGAAGGATCAAAGAGGGGCCTTTTGAGCGCGCCGCCATCCAAAGACTCGACGAACTGCGGCCTCACCTCGCCCGCAGCGGCCTGATGGCGGCACGCTTGCAGCTCGAGCGGGCGCGCATGGCGGCCGAGACACTTGCCGCTCTCGGCATTCCGGCGCTCGTTCTCGATGACCAAAGCAAGGTTATTGCCGCTAATGATTTGGCCCAAGCGCTCAATGTTCTGCATTGGCGCGCCTTTGATCGCATCTCGCTCAAGGACAAAGCCGCCGGTCAGCTGCTCTCTGAGGCGCTGGCCACGATCGATATTTCCGGTCCCGTGTGGTCTTTTCCCGTCCGCGACGAGAACGCCGAGGCTCTTATGGTCGCCCATATCATCCCGATCCGGCTCTCCGCACACGACATTTTTGTCCGCTGCACAGCCGCTCTCGTGTTGACGCCAGTGACCCGGCCGGAAGCCCCTCCCGTGGAATTGGTCCAATCGCTCTTTGACCTTACTCCGGCCGAAGCAAAAGTGGCGCGCGGGCTCGCCTCCGGCAAAACCGTGGACGACCTCGCCACGGACGGAAAAACGTCGTTGAATACCATCCGCACCCATGTCCGCTGCATCCTGGAAAAAACCGGCTGCCACCGGCAAACCGAGGTTATCGCCCTCCTCACCGCCATCTCGCCGGCGCGGCTGGTGAAGCCTGCTTGAAGCGCTGGCCTGCGGCCGCCTCGCCTCAAACCAGCTCCTGCGTTATGTTTCGATGGAGCACGGGTAGTCAACTCCCGGGGGAAGCGATGGATGGAGAACTTGTTGACCGGATCTATGAGAGTTCCTTTGTACCGGAGCTTTGGCCCGACGTTCTCGACGAGCTCGCTAAGATTGCCGGGGCGCGGTCTGGCTGGATGACGGTCGTCAACGGCGAAATACAGCGCTGGGATGCCACGCCATTAGCGAAAGAGGCATTGGCGCCCTACATCGAGAATGGATTTGCCGTGCGCACGGATCGGTTTCGCCGTTTACTCGGCGCCGGCCACGCGGGATTCTTGGTGGACTATGATATCTATACGGATGAGGAGCTCGCAAACGATCCCATCTACCGCGATGGGCTGCGCCCGCGCGGCTTGGGTTGGGCTTCCGCCACTGCAATCCCCTTTCCGACGGAAGATACTCTCACCATTGCCCTCGAACGAGAGTATGTTCGCGGGCCCGTCGAACGCGCGCGTGTAGAGAGGCTCGATGAGCTTCGCCCCCATCTTGCTCGCAGCGGCCTGATGGCGGCGCGCTTGCAGCTCGAGCGGGCGCGCATGGCGGCCGAGACGCTTGCCGCTCTCGGCATTCCGGCGCTCGTTCTCGATGACCAAAGCAAGGTTATTGCCGCTAATGATTTGGCCCAAGCGCTCAAAGGTGTTCTGCATTGGCGCGCCTTTGATCGCATCTCGCTCAAGGACAAAGCCGCCGGTCAGCTGCTCCATGAGGCGCTGGCCACGATCGACAGATCCGGTCCCGTGCGGTCTTTTCCCGTCCGTGATGAGAACGCCGAGGCCCTTATGGTCGCGCATATCATCCCGATAAAGCTCTCAGCGCGCGACATTTTCGTCCGCTGCACGGCTGCGCTGGTGCTCACGCCAGTGACCCGGCCGGAAGCCCCTCCCGTGGAATTGGTCCAATCGCTCTTTGACCTCACTCCGGCTGAAGCAAAAGTGGCGCGCGGGCTCGCCTCCGGCAAAACTGCCGATGATCTGGCGACAGACGGCGGAACCTCGTTGAATACCATCCGCACCCATGTCCGCTGCATCCTGGAAAAAACCGGCTGCCACCGGCAAACCGAGATCGTCGCCCTCCTCACCGCCATCTCGCCGGCGCGGCTGGTGAAGCCTGCTTGAGTTACGGTGCGCTTTTGAACGGCTGGCGCCGTCACCCTAGCCAATTTTTCTAGCCTTGTTCCCTGCGGAACAGACGTTCGCAACGAAATTATGGATCAAGAGAGGCGCGGCACCAACGCGACTCTATTCATCGGGGGCGATGCGATGAACGTGGAACTCATTGACCAGATTTATGAAGGCGCTTTCGGCATGGCGAGTGAGACGCTTGCCTCTCTGGGCATTCCAGCGCTAGTTCTCAATGAGCAAGGCAAGGTCCTTGCTGCCAATTCCGCAATTGAGGCGCTCGGCGGCTATGTATGTTGGCGGGCGGGGAATCGTGTCTCGCTGAAGGACAAGGCGGCCGATGGTTTGCTGCGCGACGCCATCGAGGCAATCGATGCGCCGGGAATCACTCCGCGATCATTCCCGGTGCGCAGCGCGGAGGAAGAAGCGATGATGGTCGCCCATATCATTCCCATCCGTTTATCCGCAGGCGATATTTTTGTCCGCTGCGCCGCCGCCCTTGTGTTGATGCCCGTCACTGTACCGCAAGCGCCGCCCGTCGAACTCGTGCAGTCGTTGTTCGATCTGACCCCTGCCGAGGCCCGCGTCGCCCGAAGCCTCGCAGCCGGAGAAACAATTGACACCATTGCTTCCGCAAGGGGGGTCACGCGGAATACCATCCGTACACATGTTCGCAACGTCTTGGAAAAAACCGGCTGCCACCGGCAAGCTGAGATCGTAGCGTTGCTCGCCGCCATCTCCCCAGTACGGCTTACGTGGCGCGATGGACAGGAAGGGGGCCGAACGCCTGCGTCACCGGCATGAGCTCGATGGCGTTGACGTTGACGCGCGGCGGCAGGGTTGCGACCCAGTAGATGACCTCGGCGATATCCTCGGGGGTCAATGGGTCGGCGCCCTCATAAAGTTTCGCCGCGCGGCCGCTATCGCCGTCAAAGCGTACGACCGAAAACTCGGTCCCGCCGACGAGGCCCGGTTCAATATCGGTGACGCGGACCTTGGTTCCCAAAAGATCAGCGCGGAGATTTAGGGAAAACTGCCGGACGAAGGCCTTCGTCGCGCCATAGACATTGCCGCCGGGATAGGGATAAGTGCCGGCGATAGAGCCAAGATTAATGATGAGGCCGCCGCCCCGCGCCACCATGCCCGGCAAGACGGCGCGCGTGACATACATCAGGCCCTTGGCATTGGTATCGACCATCCTCTCCCAGGCATTAAGATCGGCCTTATGGGCGGGCTCGAGACCGAGCGCGAGGCCAGCGTTATTCACGAGCACATCGAGCTTCGCGAAATCATGGGGCAGGCTTTCGATGGCCGCCTCGACCGCTTGACGGTCGCGAACATCGAGGGGGATGGCATGAACGCGCGCCTCGCCATATTCGGCAACGAGCGCGGCCAGCCGATCAGCGCGCCGCCCCGTCGCGATAATGAGGTGGCCCCCGGCGGCAAAACGCCGGGCGGCGGCCAGGCCAAAGCCCGAGGTCGCGCCGGTGATGAGGACCTTCATCTTCGCCTCCTTGTAAACGAGCGGGGGATGTCTAAATCCTGTCAGAAACCGGTGATAGAACTGAACCCGTAAACTGGGGCAAGATTTCGCGATGCGTTTTCGCAGCACCCCGACTTATTGTTAGTGACTAAACAAAATTAAAATTTGACGTAACATCGCATTGTGACGGGTTCGACTGTAGCAAAATCTTTTAATGCCCCAGCAATTTTGGTCACCCGTCGCGCCCCATTAGGGCACTCTTAAATAGTGGTGAAGCGATGAGCAGGATAACAATATTATCAATTGCGTCGGTGGCCTGGCTATTGGTGATCTCCTCAAGCCTGTCATGCATCCTTTGGCTCGGATTGCAGCTCGCGCGCGCGAGGACGCGAGCGGAAACACGCGTACGCAGTTTAGTGCAAATCACCTGAACGAGCCGTTCTGCCCCAAGGCTTAGGGCTCCGCGGAGAGCCCTAAGGCCCATGGAGGGGGCACATTGCGGCGTACGCGGGGCTAGTCCACCGCGCTCGCCAAGGCCAGCGAAATGCGGTGGCCTACTCGCACAAAAGGTGGAGGATGATCTCGCGCCGGTGCGGGCGGCGGCGGTGCTCGAAGACGTAGATCCCCTGCCACGTTCCAAGCAACAGCTGCCCCTCATCGACCGGTATCGCAAGCCCGGTCTGCGTAAGCGCGGTCCGCAAATGGGCCGGCATATCATCCAAGCCCTCGCTTTGGTGGATATAGCGCTCGCCATCCTCTGGCGCGATCGCCTCGAAAAACCTCTCAACGTCTCTCCGCACCTCGGGATCGGCATTCTCCTGGATGAGCAGGGACGCCGAAGTATGGCGGCAGAAGAGCGTTAAGAGTCCGGCCGTCGCGGTTTGATGCGCCACCCATCCCCGGTGATTTCCACAAGGCCCTTGCCAGACGTCACGACTTCTAGCCTATGGAGCTTCTGCCGCATGGCGCACGGCTGGGGACTGCGAAATTAGAGCCGAAGAGTAGGGCCCACCGCGGGGGGGGGGGGGGGGCATCCAGGCCCGCCCGGGCCTTCTTTTTTTTATAACACGCGCAGGAACTTTTTTGGGGGCGGGGCCGGCCAAAACTTTTT
>Ga0187783_10000069_pt1 | contig 77741 bp, 78 predicted proteins | sample 1015_SJ02_MP02_2_FD_132471 | JGI IMG/M metagenome (GOLD analysis project Ga0187783, IMG submission 132471) | Tropical peat soil microbial communities from peatlands in Department of Meta, Colombia - 1015_SJ02_MP02_20_MG | ecosystem: Environmental > Terrestrial > Soil > Wetlands > Peat | place... | reverse complement strand
TCATGAGACGCCGAGGCAGGGGCGCTGCGTAACCCCGAACCGCTCCGCGCCCCGCCTCGGCTTGCGATTCGCCGTGGGGCCAGGACACTGTCTGTCAGGTTAAGTTTTAGCTAACACAAATGAGCGATGTCAGCCGATGTGCCGGCCGCTCCCTTCTGGCGCCCTCCTCGGAGAACGCCACCATGTTACCCGGAAGGCGCGCCGCGATGCGCGTAAAGCGATATTCGATCGTGTCCAGACCCTCCACGCAGTCGGCAAGCCAATTTGGGCCATCGCCGAGGAAACCAGTCTCAGCCGACGAATTGTGACGAAGTGGATTCAAACGGGTTCTCTGCAGCATCGTCGACCCATGCCTCCGAAGCCGAGTTCTCCGGCCTATTTTCAGGAATTTTTGAGACGTCAGTTGAGGGCGGCATGGCTCCCGAGCTCGCCTACGTCACCGCCAAACTCGCCGCCCTTGCGCCTTTTGCGAAGGTTGCAGAGCTGCTTGCAGAACTGCTGCCCGTGGTCGGCGCTATCAACGCCGGCATGGTGCGCAATCGAACCCACCGTGTCGGCGAGCGTATCGCGCGGCTGCATCCCGAGGGAGCCGCAGATCTCGACATTGACGCGGTGACCCCTGCCGTTGTGATTGGCCTTGATGGAGGTTATCTGCGCAGCCGGCATCGTCGCCCCGAACCGAATTTCGAAGTGATCGCGGGCAAGGTGCTCAATCTCGATGGATCCCAGCATCGCTTCGCCTTTGCTCGCAACGGCAATTCTGTGATCGAATTTGCCAACGCGGTTGTAAGTGCGGGCGTCCGTCTCGGCACGCCGGCGACGGTGCTTTGCGATAGTGACCCCGGACTATGGAAGTTGCAGCATCAGGTCATGCCAGACGCGACTCTCGTTCTCGACCGGTTTCATATCGCCATGCGTGTCGAACGCGCCTTGCAGGCGGCGCGCGGCCTGGGCGCTGGTACATCGAACGACTACCTCCGCAGACATCCAATCCGCGAGCTCGAGAGCTCCAAATGGAGACTTTGGCATGGGCGTTCGAGCGCATGTCTCGGGCGCTTAGCTCCCCTCAGCCATTGGTTTGACGCCCCTCATGTCAGAGACGTCAGAGGCGCCGCCGCAGCCCAGCGGCACATCAACGATCTGATTGAATATCTTTACGCCAATCAACTTGCGCTCGTGAACTACGGACGGCGGCGCCACGATCAGCTGCCGATTTCAACGGCCTTCGTCGAAAGCGCCGTCAACGAAATCCTCTCAAAACGCATGATCAAGAAACAACAGATGAGATGGAACAGATGGACCGTGCAGCCCTTCCTCGACGTGCGCGTTGCCGTTCTCAACAAGACGCTCGCGGGCTCATTCAGGCGGTTCTATCCAGATTTCCGATCAGACAATGGAAATTACCCAGTGCGGTTAACAGCGTGACGAACCCCACGACTTTGCATGCTCCCGGTCTCGACTGGTAGGTCAACCGATCAAGTAGCGCGCTTGTCATCTTGGCCAAGGCGAGAGCGCATTTTTGCTTTTGCCGTTTGCTAAAAACCTAAGGAGCGCTGTGGCTCCGCCGCGCTAGGATTGAGAGCACGCCAAACCGGAAGCCTCCCGAACCGAAGAAAGCTTCCCGAAGACTGTTCGCAGAGCAGCGACGACTGACTTCCGCTAATGTCAAGGGTAAAACCTCGTTGGCGCACAAAATAAGAGGGACGAAAAATTTAGGCGTTCGCGGCGGCCTTCGGGAGAATTGCGGATCAAATGAAGGTCACTGACCTGAGACTTAGTTATCGGGAGTTCTGGCATGGCTGATCCACCAGCGCCACTCGACCCCAACACGTCAATTCGTCTTGATGAAGCCGCCAGTTTCGCCTTTCCCCGTGGGGGTGTGACCGGTGGAAGTCTCCGCCGCGAAGCCAAAAGGGGTCGGCTTGCTATCTGGCGTATTTCGGGCAAGGATTTTACATCGCTCGCAGAGATCGAGAGGATGCAGCATTTATGCCGCGTGCCGCCAAAGGAGCCTATTTGTGGCTTCGCCCAGCCGAAAGAGATGAAGACGGTCGAGTCTTTAAATCCGCAAGATGGATCATCAAGGATGGAGGACGCCAATTTGGCACGGGATGCGGCGCTGGAGACCGCGAGGCGGCTGAAAGAAAACTCGCGGCGCACATCGTCGCTAAGCATCAGCCGAAGCGACATGAAAGACCGATCTCCGAAATCCTGATAGCCGACGTCATCAACATCTATCTTGTGGACGTTGCGCCCCGCCAATCTCGTCCCGAAAAGGCGGCCGAACGAGCCGAGCGGCTTATCGAGTTTTTTGGTGGCAAGACGCTCGACCAGATAACGGGTGCGCTGTGCCGAGAATACGAAATGTGGCGAGCCGGCAAAGGCAGGTCGAACAAGGGGAAAGGGGGAGGGGCTAAGCGCGACCTCGAAGACCTTCGCGCCGCGATCAACCATCACCAAGCCGAGGGCCTGCATCGGGAAACTGTGCGGATCGTGCTTCCCAAGTGCGGGCAAGCTCGGCAACGCTGGCTGACACGCGACGAAGCTGCCAAATTGCTTTGGATATGCTGGAAGACGCGCGAGATCCAGGAAGGGATTGAGACAGACAAACGGCCGCTGCGGCATCTCTGCCGATTTTTGCCTCTTGGCCTTTATACGGGCTCGCGGCCGGGCGCGGTCCTGAAAGCGACATGGGATCGGGGACCCGGCCGATCATGGATCGACGTTGATCGAGGCGTTTTCCATCGTCGCGCGGATGGTGAACGCGAAACCAACAAGCGCCAGCCCACCGTGAAACTCTCGTCGAAATTGTTGGCTCATCTTCGAAGGTGGAGACGGTTCGACGGCGGTCGTGGGTATGTCGTTACTTTCGCGGGCCAGCCAATTGGCGGTGTTCGGACCGCACTTCAGCGAGCTGTCCGACTCGCCAAACTCGATAGCGGCGTGACGGCCTACACACTCAGGCATTCGTGCGCCTCATGGCTTGTCGCAAAAGGGCTGCCGACCCGCAAGATAGCGGACTTTTTGGGAACGTCAGAAGCAATGATCGAACGCCATTATGGGCATTTAGCGCCAGATTATCAGGATGAAGCGGCGTTGGCGATCGGACGGAAATAAGCGTTTCGGTGCGCGTAATGGTGCGCAAGCTAAAACGGAGTGGCTCGAGTACCGCATATGTCATTGAAATCTTTGGTGGGCCGGGAGGGACTCGAACCCCCAACCAGACCGTTATGAGCGGCCGGCTCTAACCATTGAGCTACCGGCCCGGCACATGGCCCGCCTAGCCTTCACCTTAACAATTAGCGCGGGTCACCGGGACGCGGGCATTACACCAAATTGGGCATATGAAGCAATGGTTCAGAGCGAAGTCCCAAGCCATACGGCGGCTACCTCGGCGCTTTCTTTGCCAAAATGCGTTGCAGAGTTCGCCGGTGCATATTAAGTCGGCGCGCCGTTTCCGAGACGTTACGCCCGCAAAGCTCATATATTCTTTGAATGTGCTCCCAACGGACCCGATCCGCAGACATTGGGTTCTCCGGAAGGACAGCTCTGTCATGGCGCAGCGCCAACAGAGCATTATAAATTTCATCGGCATCGACGGGCTTAGCCAGATAATCAAAAGCGCCAAGCTTCACGGCTGTGACGGCGGTTGTGATATTACCGTAACCCGTTAGGATAATAGCCCTCGCATCGGGGCGCCTTGCGTTAAGCTCGCGAATCACGTCAAGTCCGTTTCCGTCGGAAAGGCGCATATCGATAATGGCAAAGGCAGGGGCGCCCGCTTCTATTGCCGAAAGTCCTTCGGCCACGGAATGTGCAACAGTGACGCTGAACCCCCGGGCCTCCATGCTGCGGCCGAGACGCATTAGAAATGTGTTGTCATCATCAACAATCAAAAGCGAGCGGTCCTCCTCCTGAGAGCCAGCTTCGCTTTTTTTGAGGTCCCATTCGCCCTCCGGGTTCAGAGAATCTCTATGGCCGTTCTTCATGATTGCCTCTTTCCAATAGTCTCGGGCAGAAAACGAGGCAACGCAATAAAAAAACCACCTAGGCGTTTATCAGAGGTCGGGAAGCACTATGCAATCGAGGCACGTAGCCGCTCTGGCGGGGCAGCCGCCATCACCCCGGCGTAGATGCTTTTTGCTGTGCACGCGTTCCCCGCTCGAAGGCGGCCCTTTCCCAGGAGATGGTGATTACGGCTCCTGAGTAGGGGGGAGCCCGGTTGGCGGCTCTGACAGTTGCGCCGGACCGCTCAAGGAGAGTTTTTGCGATGAAAAGACCAAGACCAAGTCCGGCGTCCTGTTCCGACTTAGCGCGCCGCCTGCCCTTTGCCCTTACGTATGGCTCGCCAACCCGGCCAACCACGTCGGAGGAAAAGCCGGGGCCATTGTCTTCGATCGTCAACGAAACCTTTGCATCGCTCCATTGCGCTGATATTTGGACCTCGGAAGCAGCGAAGTCGATGGCATTTTCAATGAGGTTTCCCAAGCCGTACAAAATGCCAGGGTTACGCTGGCATGAAGGTTCCGGCCCTTGACCAGTTTTCATGATTTGAATGTTTACACCAAAATTCCGCTGCGGCCCTGCCACCTCTTCGATGAGAATGCCCAAGCTCATCTCACCAAAGATGTCCCCGCTGTCGCCTCCCAACGAGGCGAGGGTCCCCAAAATGGACCGGCAACGGCCAGCCTCTTGGTTGAGAAGGCTCAAGTCTTCTTCCAGCGGACCCCCCGGGGGAAGCTGTTTCTGGAGTTCTTTCGCAACAACTGTAATGGTCGCGAGAGGCGTTCCCAGTTCGTGTGCTGCTGCTGCTGCCAATCCGTCAATCTGCGTGAGGTGTTGTTCGCGGGCAAGGACAAGCTCAGTCGCAGCAAGCGCGTCGGCCAGTTTGCGCGCTTCAACAGCGACGCGTGAGGCGTAGACACCTACGAACGCGGCTCCGAGCACAATAGCAACCCAAATGCCGGCATCATATATCAATGGAAGTTGCAGCTGGTTGCCGGGGAACCAGGGAAGCGGGTAATGCTTGAAAGTCAGGGCGGAGGCCGCGCCAATTATTAGTAGGGTTAACAGCAGGGTCATGCGGCCCGAGAGCGATACTGCCGAAATCATGATGGGTGCGAGGAAAAGCATTGAAAAGGGGTTTTCTATGCCTCCCGTCAAGTAAAGCAGCGCCGTTAATTGAAAGATATCATAAGCGAGCATTCCAGCAGCAGGGGGATCCTCAAGGCGGTCGGTGCGACCAAAGCGCAAACGCAGCCCGATGTTTAACCAGGCTGAGGCCGCAATGACGAGGAGGCAAGGGCCCAGCGGAAGCGAAAACCGTAGCCAGAAATAGGTCACGAGGATGGCACCGGATTGCCCCAACAAGGCCAACCAGCGCAGCTTAACAAGCGTGTCGACACGGAGCCGCCTCGAGTGGCGGCCGAGATCGACGGCAATTAATTCGGCCATCGCCAAGGTTTCCAGCTGTCTAATAATGGCCGTCTCTTCGAAGGGAGGTTCGGCTCCGAGCTACTGTTTGGGTCTAGCTCGCGCTAGCCGTCAAGCATATTAATGTTTTTCTGAGGATCAGCAAAAACTCATCGAATATCTGAATATACTGCCTCAAAAAATCCCAAGGAGTTTTATCAGAAAACAACTATCATTCGCAATTATGTGAGAATGCAGCCGCCGATAGGTGGCGAACTTTGTGCCCATCATAACATTAAACCAGAAGTGACGTGGCACAAGCCAAGGTACAGATATTGATACAACGAAAAAAAATCGCTATCCGTTCGTTTTGGCTTGCGCAGCTTATGGCGGCGCAAGGGAAGGAATACAATGCCGCCCTTTGCTTACGAAATGCATGAGATGGCCCATCTTGCCATGGCGCCAGCTCGCGCGCTTTCCGATGTTGCAAGGTCTTGGTTGGAAAGCCCCATTAATCCTTTCTCCTACACAGCAGCTGGCCGAAACCTCGCGGCATCTGCGAGTGTGTTCGAGCGTCTTACCCGGCGCTATGACAAACCCGCCTTTGGGATCAATACAACTGCATTTAAAGGGAAAACCGTCGCGATTGGTGAACGTGTTGTGTGGCAGCGGCCATTTTGTAAACTTTTGCGCTTTGAGAAGCACTTCGGAGCGAGCGAGTCGCAAGCGAGTCCTCCCTTATTAATCGTTGCGCCAATGTCTGGCCACCACGCTACATTGCTGCGAGGTACTGTGGAGGCCTTTTTGCCTTTTTATGATATCTATATTACCGACTGGGTTGATGGGCGCGACGTTCCGGTTCACGCTGGTCGTTTTGACCTAAATGATTACATTGATTATCTGATTTCGATTTGTGACTTTTTAAACGACCACTGCCGTGAGGTGCCCCATACCATTGGCGTCTGCCAGCCCGCCGTACCATTGATCGCTGCGGTCGCATTGATGGAAGCAAATTGCAGCCGCGCGATTCCGGCTTCGATGACCTTAATGGGTGGTCCCATCGATACCCGACGGAGCCCGACCAAGGTTAATCTTTTGGCGCAGCAACGCGGTAGCGATTGGTTTGAGACCAATTGCATTTGTACTGTTCCCTTCGGCTACGCGGGAGCAGGCCGGGAGGTATATCCTGGTTTCCTGCAGCTCACGGGCTTTATGGCGATGAACATTGACCGCCATATCACGGCGCATATGGAATTTTTCGATCATCTGGTATCCGGTGACGGAGATTCAGCGAGAAAACATCGCGAATTTTATGACGAGTACAGGGCCGTGATGGATCTGCCAGCGGAATTTTATCTGCAAACTGTAGATACTGTCTTCGTTCGCCACGCTCTACCGAAAGGGACAATGACACATCGGGGAGCACCCGTCGATCTTTCTGCCATCCACCGCACTTGGCTCTTGACCATTGAAGGTGAGAACGACGATATTTCCGGCCTCGGCCAAACGCGCGCTGCCCTCGACCTCTGCTGCAATCTTCCGTCGGCTATGAAGGCTCATTACCAACAGAATAGGGTAGGCCATTATGGCGTTTTTAATGGGTCGCGCTTTCGTAACGAAATTGTTCCTCGAATTATCAAATTCCATCAGGCGACAAGTTCTGCTCGAAAAACCTATAGCTTACTAAAAGCAGCTGAATGAGCTGAGGACTCCGGCTATTTAAGAACCCAGCGAACCCACCGCGCCGAAAATTTACATTTTATTGGGAATTTTTTGCCGGCTAACTGGGACATTGGCGCAAGGGTTAGTCTGCGAAAATGCGACCCCCGAAAAACACGCCTAGTACGTCTGCTGCCGCACATATCGAGATAATGCACGAGGGAGAAGTTTTTCACGCCAATCTTCGCAGATTAACGTCTGCCGCTTTACCTTGCGTGTTCGATCGGCGAGGCATGTGGTCCTCACCATGCCTAGCGCAGCAGCCTAAGTGAAGCAAAGGCCTTGCCATGCCGCTTGGGTGACCGCAAAGCTCCGCCAGCTGCCAAAGAAAATCCCACTCGCACCGGGCAACTGCGTGCCTTTGCGAGGCGAACTTCACCAGATTGCTCATTGTCCAGGAGAGCGCCGTGGTATTTGGCTTGATACTTCCGGGCAGTGTCGTGGCGATTTGCCGCTGATCTGCGTCGGTGCGCAGCAAGCTTTAGTCGCGCGTCGGGTGAAGAGATCTCTGGTGTTGGAAGCTCAACGCGATCTTAAGGCTGTGGTCCTGCGCCATACGCGGAAGCTCGGCTTCTCTCCTCCAAGGATTACTTTGCGCGATACCACGAGCGGATGGGGATCGTGCTCGTCGGCAGGCTCTTAAAACTTCTCTTGGCGCCTTATTTTGGCTCCTTCCCATGGTCTAGACTAACTAGCCGCACATGAATCGGCACCCCTTCTTCATCTGAATCATTCTGATAGCTTTTGGGCGACTGTTGCGTATTTAACAGCCGATACGGATCGGGCCGAGGCTTGGCTCAAAACGCACGGGTCCGGATTGTTACGCTTCGAATGATCCGCAAATTACTCACACGGTAACCTGTGCCCCCAACTCGACAACCCGGTCTGAAGGGATAGAAAAGAAATCCGTTGCGTTCGCCGCTTGCTTTGCAAGTGTGATAAACAACTGATCTTGCCAGGCAGGCATGCCAGAATTAAGGGCCCGTTTAATCGTCCAGCGTCCCAAAAAAAACGATGTTCTCATAATATCGAACTTTAGGCCGGCCTTGCGTAGAGAGGCGAGGGCAGCCGGAACCCGCGGGCTTTCCATATAGCCGTAGTGAAGAGTGACGCGCGTGAAATCTTCGGAAAGTTTTTCGATTTCATAACGCTGGCTCGGCGGGACGCGCGGCCGTTCCTCCGTCGACACCGAGAGTATGATAACGCGCTCATGCAAAACCTTATTGTGTTTAAGATTGTGCAAGAGCGACGAAGGCGCAATGTCAGGCGTGCTTGTAAGAAAGATTGCGGTACCGGCGACCCGAATTGGCTTCGATGTTTCTAACATTTTGATAAGATCGGGCGTTGAGATCGAGTCACGCCGGAATTTCTGTGTCAAAAGCCTCGTTCCACGGACCCAAGTCCACATGATTACGATCGAAAAACTTGCAATAAGCAACGGTACCCAGCCGCCATCAACGATCTTCGTGAGGTTAGCGGCAAGAAACGCTAAATCAGTGATGAGAAAACTTGCGACGAATAATGCAGCCAACCAGATTGGCCAGGCCCAGAACTTCCAGACAACGATGAAAGCCAATGCCGTGGTCGCTACCATTGTGCCTGTCACGGCAATGCCATAGGCTGACGCTAACGAACTCGAGTTTTTGAACAGAAAAACCAGCATCAAAACGCCAATCAAGAGTAAACGGTTGATGCGGGGCAGGAAAATTTGCCCCTCCTGGGTCTCGGATGTGTGTAGGATAAGCATGCGCGGAAGCAGTCCGAGCTGTATCGCCTGGCGAACCAGTGAAAAGGCGCCGGTTATAACGGCTTGACTCGCGATGACAGTGGCGACCGTAGCGAGCAAAACAAGCGGCAGCAAAGCCCATTGAGGGGCAAGTAAGAAAAACGGGTTGTCGATGGCACTAGGATTGGCGAGGACTAAGGCTCCTTGGCCGAGATAGTTGAGGCTGAGAGCGGGGAGGACAAACAAAAGCCATACAATTTGAATTGGGGCGCGGCCAAAATGGCCCATATCGGCGTAAAGAGCTTCCGCCCCGGTGACTGCAAGGAATACTGATCCCAGCACGAAAAATCCGAGCAAGCCATTGCCGACCAGGAATTTTATACCGTGTGTCGGATTAAAGGCAGTGATGATATGCGGGGCGTCAGCAATGTGGGCAGCACCGAAGCAGCCGATCGTCAAAAAGAAAATGGCCATGATCGGGCCAAAAAAAGAAGCGACTTGAGCAGTCCCACGCCTTTGCGCCCAGAAGAGGGAAAGGAGAATAACTGCTGTCGCAGGCACGACGTAGGGTGAGAACACCGGGGTTACGAGCTGGAGCCCTTCAATGGCCGAAAGTACAGAAATCGCCGGGGTGATTATGGCATCGCCTGAAAACAATGCAGCACCCGCTACACCGAGGAAAAAAGCCGAAGAAGCCGAGCGGCCAATTGCCGATTGCGCAAGCGCCATAAGCGAAAGGATGCCTCCTTCACCGCGGTTATCTGCTCGCATGAGAAACAGAACGTATTTGGCCGTGACGGTAAATAATAAAGCCCAAATCAGAAGGGAGACTGTCCCAATCACTCCCTCGCCGTCAGCGCCGATTGTTTTTATATGGTTAAGGGATTCCCGCAAGGCATAAAGCGGGCTTGTCCCAATATCGCCGAATACGACGCCAAGGGATCCTAATGCCAACCGCGCGAAGGCACGCCTGCTGCGCGGCATTGCCAAGTCACGGGATTCAGGTGGCGGCCAGGCGTGGCTCTCTGGAGACATGACGCTCTTATTACAGCCCATACAACCTCCAGCGTAGCGAATTATTGTGCTCCGGCAAATCGGATTTTGCGCCGCACAATATCTTCAACGTTAAGAGAATTGGAAAAATAAGCTTGACGAAACGAGGTCATGTTGAGATTTTTTCATAAGTCAACGGTTCCAAGCTGCCTTTCTCTCGGGAAGGCAGCAACATTGAATCGGGCGATCTATGCCGAATGGCACTTTTCGCTCCCCTTCTGTCCGATCGGGCGAGCGCGGCCCCGCCGCTGCGAACAAAGCGCATAACGGTCAACGGCGTCCTCTAGGTTTTGTGCACCGGCGCGGCCGTGGCGCGACATGCCATCGATACGGCAATTGGAATTCAGTCCTTCGCGCGCTTCACTCGCTCGATCAAGCTTAAGGTTTGGCACGCGGTCTACGAGAAATCGGCTTCTCTTGGGCTGCCGGCCGACAAGGTGCAGGCCATCGATTCGACCATCGTGCGGGGGCACCGGCATGCGGCTGGCGCAAAAAGGGGAAGCAAGAAAAGTAAACGCTCGGCCGCCGCATCACCTCCCGGTACGTAATGCGATCTATTGCAGCCGCAAGGCTCTGGATCAAAACCGCCAACACGGCCCAGGGACCGAGCCCTTGCGCAAGTAGCTTTCACGCTTAGCTTACGCAAGACTTACAGCTATTCACGAGAATTTAGTTCCCCGTCTGGACAAAGCATAAAGTGATGATAAAAAGTAAATATTTATAGATTATTAGGCATTATTGATCAGTCGGTTTGGAGACGGGGAAAGTGGTCGGATGGCGGCTGGGTTGAGACCAATGAGTGAGAATCAGCCGTGAGGAGGGCAATTCTCGAAACTGCATTTTGCTCGATCGAGCTTTTGCAGAAGCGGCTGCAGAAACGTTCTTGGGACGAAGCTCAGGCAGTCGTCAACAGCCCAAGCCGGGCCAAGAGCGCGGGAGCACTATCCGAGGTTTCACGAAAGGTTAACAATGAAACGAGTAGCATTTTTCGCTTTATTGCCACTGGCTTGCATTTCAGCATCCGCCGATCCTACGCCGGTGGGGCTACCCGATTTTTCCATCGATAAGTCCTGCGCAATCTTCGCTGGGCACCCCCGTACGATGGCGTTATGCGAAGATACGGAAACCCACTTTCGAACGGAGGTAACCGGTTCCTGGCCTCGGGCGCCGGTGCCCGGCCGCGAGCGGTGCAGCCAACTCGCCAGCCAGTCTGAGCGGGGAAAATACGAGGTACTTGCGCGTTGTTTGCGCGCTGCTGTGAGGGAGGCGGCGTGGCAGGATATTGTTGGGAGCATCAAGCCCTAGCGGGCGCCCCTTCCTTTAGCGGCATGGCTACCCCAAACGACTCTGCCGAGCAGACGCACATTTCAGCCCCCCGCGGGAGGCTCCATAGACGCTTCGCTCATTCGTTTTCGATAGAGTGCGGCGAAATCGATCGGATCGAGATAAAGTGGAGGGAAACCACCGCCCCGAACCGCCTCGGCAATGATCTGCCGGGCGAATGGGAAAAGAAGGCGAGGGCATTCGATCATTACGACTGGATGCTTGCTTTTTTGGTCTATATTGCGCAAGCGAAAAAGGCCCGCATAGTCAAGCTCGAACTTGAATAGCAGGCCGGCGCCTTCACCAGCCGAGCCCTCGAGCAGAATATTTACCTCAAAATCGGCCTCTGCAATCTGACGAGCGTTGACATTAACCTGAATAGCGATATTGGGCGACTTTTCTTGTGGCCCGAGCGAACGGGGAGCATTAGGGTTCTCAAAGGAAAAATCCTTCGTATACTGGACCAGAGCGTTGATCGCTGGCGCCAAATCAGCTTGTGAACCGTCACCGTTACCTTGTCCATCCGACATTTTGTATCCCGCAAATCGAGGCGAAACCAATGAGTGAGAAAGAGCCTTTTCTTGGTTATTGTGATGGGCCTTCTTTTAATCATCACGATACATATGATTAACTGGAGCAGTGGCTGAGTTTTGAACTTTAGAGGTGTAACACAGGCCTCGGCCGTTGCCGGTAACACGTCTACAGAGTGCCGACAAGGGTTGGGGGCCTTCTCTGTTTTGCGTATAAAAGAATTTATTTCTAAAGCTTTGCCGACCCGTTTGATGTCCCCTCTGATAAAAACTTGCCACGCCCCGATAAGGCTGGCGAGGCAGGAGGCGGTCAATGGCTTAATTTGGTGGAACCGAACTTTCTCAGGAATTTGAAATTTCTGTTTAGGGGGTTGCCACGGTTGCGGTTAATCCGAGGAAGCACTATCCTCGCGTTAGGGACTTGGGGCGTAGCCAAGCGGTAAGGCAGCGGATTTTGATTCCGCCATGCGGAGGTTCGAATCCTCCCGCCCCAGCCACTCCAGCCTGGTCCGTTAAGAATGCATTCCGAAGATATGGGTAGGCTTGCACCGATGGGGTTTGCAAGAGCTAGAGCTTCTAGGCAAATGCCCGCCGCAAGCCGTGACAATGGCTGCCTTGCCGTGGAAAGGGTATGATCACCTGCAAGGGCATAATTGCATGAAGAGCGGCTTTTCGCTCCTTGCGCGGCGACAGCGCGATCCCTCGGTGTAAATCAAGCCTTTCCTTTTATTTGTCTTATTTGTCGCTGATATAATCGTAAGCCGTATCACTTAAGTTGCGAAATCTATCAATGAAAGCTCGATTGGCTTAAGCGGCCGGCCAGGCATTAGCGCATTAGGAGGTCTTGTTGGCGGTGGACCATCGCGCGAATAACTTCAATTTCGTCCGTTTTCTCGCGGCGTTTTTTGTGATCTATGGCCATTGCCAGGTTCTCGATGGAGGCTCGGCGAGTCAGATTGTTGGAATGCCAATCCACGTACTAGGGGTTTTGGTCTTCTTCGCGCTCAGCGGCTACCTCGTTACGGAGAGTCTGCAGCGTCATCGAAGCCCGCCGGCTTTCCTGGCCAAACGCGCCTTGCGGATCTTTCCCGCTCTCGCAGTTGTTGTGACGCTGTCGGCCTATGCTTTAGGCCCTGCAATGACAACCCTCAGCCTTCAGGACTATCTGCAGAGCGGGATTCCACCACACTACATGCAAGGGATCTGGCTGTACCTCAGCCAATATCTTCCCGGCGTATTTGAGGACAACATTTATAAGATCGCCGTCAATGGCTCTTTGTGGAGCCTTCCGGCGGAATTTCTCTGCTATTTGATTGTTGCTGCGTCGGGATTTTTTCACAGGCGACACGGGGCGGTTGTGCTCGCGTTGGCCTTGGCGATCACGGTTACATTGAATCTTTACCTGCCATACTACAATGGGCCGCAAATCATCTGGTACTCAACGGATCCTTTCCAGTGGGCGGCGGTCGCCGTCTGCTTCTTTGTCAGCTCGCTTTATTGTGTTTTCCGTGTCCCGCTGAACGGGGTTATGGGGCTTGTTGCTTTGGCTGGGCTGTTTCTTTCATCTAAAGCCTTGCCGCTCACTTCCTATTTGGTCGTCATGTGGATCGTTCTACCTTACATCGTCTTGGCGCTGGGCAGCCGGGCAACTCCAATAATTGTCGACTGGGGCAGGTATGGCGACTTCTCCTACGGAATGTACCTTTATTCCTTTCCAATAACGCAGACGGTCATCGCGGTGAATCATAATAAAATTAATGCGTATCTTCTTATTGTTTGCGTCACAGTGATTTCCGTCGGTTCCGCCTATCTGTCTTGGCATTTAGTCGAAAAATGGGCGCTCAAGGTCAAGCCAAGGTCAGACAGGTCAATTTCCTTAGGCTCGGTTCGGCGGCGACTAGCCGCGAATACAAGAGGCGTTAACGTCCTGCAATAATGTTGCGCGACCGCGCTGGAGTTTGATAAGCAGCATTAAGAATATACATCCGAGGAATTGGAGATTCTGGCACGATTCGACCCGATTGTCGTCAGTATCGACACGATTGACATCGACACTTTTAAACGGTTGCGCCGGGCGCGGATCTAAGACGCGTCATTTTTAACATTAGCGCGGTAAGAGCGGCAGCCGTTTGGCGGCCAACCGCAGGCCACAAGCAGCCCCCTTCCCGTCCTTCCTAAGACCGCCACTACGGGTTCGATCACGAAAGATCATTGCTCGCAGCCTCGCCCCTTTGCCAGCCAGCCTTCGTGGCCTCGCGAAATTGCTCAAAATTGCCGGCCGCGATAGCTCGGCGCATACCCTCCATGAGATCCTGGTAATAGCCAAGATTGATCTCAGTTAGTAGCATCATCGCGAGGATCTCGCTCGCCTTGAAGAGGTGGTGGAGATAGGCGCGCGAATAGGTTCGCGCCGCCACGCAAGTTGAGTTTGCATCAACCGGTAAGGGGTCTGCGGCATGCCGCGCGTTGCGAAGGTTCAGGCAGCCACACCTTGTGTAGGCAAGGCCGTGTCTTCCGGCCCGCGTTGGCATCACGCAATCAAACATATCGATGCCGCGGTGGACAGCTTCTAAGAGGTCATCAGGCGTGCCGACCCCCATGAGATAGCGAGGGCGACCCGATGGAATCCAAGGAACGGTCGAGCTGATCATGGCGAGCATGACGTCTTGTGGCTCACCAACGGCGAGGCCGCCGAGCGCATAACCATCAAAGTCCATCGTGGCGAGATGCTTGGCGCTTTCCACGCGGAGGCCTTTGATGTCGCCGCCTTGGATAATGCCAAAAAGCGCGTGGTCCTGTGCCACCCCTTGGAAAGCGGCCTTCGAGCGCTCGGCCCATTTGAGCGATAAACGCATGGCGCGGCGTAGCTCGGCTTCGGAGCAAGGGAGTTTGACGCATTCGTCCAGCTGCATGGCGATATCGGCGCCAAGCAAAGCCTGGATTTCCACGGCCCGCTCCGGTGTGAGCCGATGCGTGGTCCCGTCGATATGAGATTGGAAAGTGACGCCATCCTCATCGACCTTGCGGAGCTTGGCGAGCGACATAACTTGAAAGCCGCCGCTATCGGTTAGGATCGGCCAAGACCAGTTCATGAATTTATGGAGGCCACCGAGTGATGCTATCCGCTCGGCGCCCGGCCGCGACATAAGATGATAGGTATTGGCGAGCACGATATCAGCGCCAAGCGCTCGTACGCGCTCAGGATGCATCGCCTTGACGGTCGCGGCCGTGCCAACTGGCATGAAAACGGGTGTGCGAATAACCCCGCGCTGGGTTGTGATCAAACCGGTACGGGCATCCCCATCCTGACTCACGACCTCGAACCGGAACGCTTCCTTCATCTGCTTTTCCCCGTGGCAGGATATAACAAGCAGGCGTCGCCATAGCTATAGAAGCGGTAGTATTGAGCGATCGCATGCTGATAGGCTTCGTGCACGGTTTCGAGGCCAGAAAAAGCGGCGGCCAACATGAAGAGAGTCGAGCGGGGCAGATGGAAATTAGTCAAAAGAACGTCGGCGGCTTTGAAGTGATAGCCTGGCGTGATGAAAATCGCGGTTTCGCCACGAAAGGGCGCGATAGCCCCATCCGGCCGCGCCGCGGACTCAAGTAGCCGCAAACTCGTTGTGCCGATCGCGATGATGCGTCCGCCCGCTGCGCGCGCTCGATTGAAAGAATCTGCTGCCGCTTGCGTCACTTCACCCCATTCAGGGTGCATGGTGTGACCTTCCGTATTGCTGGCCTTAACAGGCAGAAACGTGCCGGCGCCGACATGTAGTGTGATTTTCTGCAAAAAAATTCCCTTTTGTTTCAGGACGTCTATAAGGGGCGGGGTGAAATGTAGGCTCGCGGTCGGCGCGGCGACGGCGCCGGGTTTTGCAGCAAAAAGGGTCTGGTAATCACGAAGATCCCACGCATCGCTCGCGCGCCTCTGTGTAATATAAGGTGGAAGCGGCATGAGGCCGATGCGTTCAATCGCTTTATCGAGCGCATTCCCCGACCGTGTAAATGCGAGCAGGATTTCTCCGTCATCACCTTTAGATACCACCGCGGCCTCAAGGACTTGCTCTCCGCTTGGCAAAGCGAAGAGTATGACTTCGCCTTGCTTTAGTTTCTTTGCCGGGCGCGCAAGAGCTCGCCAGGACATCTCGCCTTCCCGCCTGATCAGCGTCACGGCAATTCTTGCTACCGCCGCGCCCCGCCGCCGAGAGCCAATAAGGCATGATGGGATCACGCGCGTATCGTTAACGGCAAGAATATCGCCCGGGGCCAAAAAATTGGGAAGCGCGCTGACGACGCTATCTTGGAGGAGCGGCTCTCCGCCCGGCCGCACGATGAGGAGCCTTGCTTGGTCGCGCGGCTCTACTGGACGAAGCGCGATGCGATTCGCAGGAAGGTCGAAATCGAAGCACTCAACACGCATGTCGCCAACTCGCGGGAGCACGCTTCCGTCCCGCTGCCGCGAGTAAAAAATTTGATTCCGATTTAGCTCAGCGCCGCGGAGATAATCCTATCCGGATCGCGGACCGGTTCGCCGCGCTTGATCTTATCGATATTTTCCATTCCGGAAGTGACTTTTCCCCAGACGGTATATTGTCGATCAAGAAAGCGCGCATCGCCAAAGCAGACAAAAAACTGGGAATTGGCGGAATTCTTGTCTTGGGCGCGTGCCATTGAGCAGGTGCCGCGAACATGCGGCTCAGCGTTGAATTCGGCTTTGAGATTGGGGTATTTCGACCCACCGGTTCCTGTTCCATGCGGACAGCCCGTTTGCGCCATGAATCCCTCTATTACACGGTGGAAGACGACGCCGTCGTAAAATTTTTCCTCTACGAGCTTCTTGATGTGGGCTACGTGGTTAGGCGCAAGATCAGGGCGCATTTCAATCTCCACCGGTCCCTGCGTTGTCTCAAGTCTCAAGGTGTTTCCGGCTTCAGCCATGCCAATCTCCAAAGTGGTTTCTTTGTCCCATAAACCATGAGGTGGCGACCGTAAACAATCGCGGCTCCGGCCATTTGCTTGCCCCAGGATGAATCAGTCACAGCCCCTCATTAATTTTGGTGATGTGATCTCCAACACTTAAGTTAAAAGAGCCGAGATTCAGATCAGGCTTTAGCAGGAGCGATCGCAACTTATTGATTTTGTAGAAAGTTTTTGAAAAACAAACGGTTGAAACGAAATCTGATTGCCCTACTAAGTAATAGGCTCTACAATTCTGCTCGCGTCGGCAATGATGATCGTCGCATCCGCCTCCGGCACAATTATTGTTCAGTAGAACTGGGCAACGCTCGAAGCGATTTGTACGACTCACCCGAGGCCGCCGATTCGCGCCAGCGCGCGAGCGCCACGGAAGCGAACAAAATTAAGGCGATTAGCTACGCCGCCTATTGCGTGAAGGTCGATCTCTTTCCGGCTTACCAGGCCTCTCTCGGCTTTGATCCAAACGACACTTCAATGGATCCAACGACGGCATTAGCAACCGTGTCGCCGCGGCCCTGCTGGCGGCGCGCCATCATGATAGCGGAAGGCCCTTTGTGGTCGGGCCAGGCATCACACCACAGCAGCCAGTAACCCTCTACTGGAAGACGTTTTCCGATGCGGCCGATCAGGCAGGAATTTCGCGGCGCTACGGCGGCATTCACGCCATCCCCGGTGCTCTCGATATGCGGAAGGCTGGCCGGTAGATCGGCGCCGGACGCGGACGAAGGCAATCCGCCTGTTCGAACGACTACCTCCAAACACGACGAAAGGTTTGGCGAGCGCTGATTGGAAAAAAACCGGCTTCGGCCCATTTTCATTTTGAATTCTCTACCATGAAAGCGCATCCGCGGCGAAGCTTCGGCAAGGGTCTGCCTCTGAAAGACGTAGGACGCGCCCGTGCTCTTCTTACGCTAGAAAGCGTAAGCAGCAACGATTTCTAATATAATCCAGAAATTAGCAGAATAGATTAAAAATCTATAAGAAAATCTACCAACTTTTTTAGTTTAAACAACAGAATGGCAAAAAGTGACAAGTTTAGCTTCGGTTGACGTCTCACGATGTTTGTGTAATATACCATTGCGCTCATTCATAATAATAATTTTTGTAAAACAACAAATGTAACTCTTTTAGAGGATCGTATGAAAAAGAAAGAGATTTATTATAGTTCGTTTTTATTCACATGGGCTTTTGTTTCTTTAATCGGACTGGCGAGCGCCGCGGCGGCGGAATCGCCGCTAAGCGAAACCAATTTGGCCGAGTTGCAGCGCTTGCTTTCCGTGCCGGCAAATCAAACTGCCGTCTCCATGTTCGACACTAAATTGCCACGCGTGCCTGCGAGTACCTTCGATCGCTGCATGATGTGGAATGAGATCGCGCTCGATATTACGGCAATCGATCATACGCCCGGGCCCGCTTTTGGCGAACAACTCGGCCCAACGCGAGCGAGCTATGCGATGGCGATCGCACATATCGCCATGTTCGAAGCTGTGAATGCCGTCACCAAAAAATACGCCAGCTATGCGGGCGTTCCATTTGTTTCTGGCGACGTATCCGTCGACTTTGCTGTCGCCCAGGCGATGCATGATGGATTCGTTGGTCTTTATCCTCTCCAGAAGCTCGATGCGCTCTTTGAGGCAGATGTCGCGAACATCACGGGCAGCCACGCCGGTTTACAGGCGGGCGCGGCGCTCGGAAGGCAAGCAGCGGAGGCTATCCTCTCCAAACGCCAAAATGATGGCTCACAACTGCCCGAACCACAAGTTCAGGCGACATGCTCTCTAAATGACAACGCATGTTTTCCGGCGAATCCTAATGTGCCGGGGAAATGGCAGATCGATCCTGTCAGCAAGCTGACAGTTGCGCTTGGCGCCAACTGGCCGAAGGTGAAGCCGTTTGTTTTAAAATCCGCGGATCAATTCCGCCTCGAACCGCCGCCTTCACTCACGAGTGATGCCTACAAGCGGGCTTATAGACAAGTCTATCGTCTCGGCGGAGATCCAGCGCATGGCACGGGCACAGGCCGTACTGCCCAACAAACATTCATTGGCGGTTTTTGGTCCTATGATGGCACGCCGAACCTTTGCGCGCCGCCGCGTCTGTACAATCAAATCGCGCGGACCGTTGCCCTTCAGCAAAAAATGCTTACTCCCGTAGAAATGACGCGTTTTCTTGCGCTGATTAACGTTGCCATGACGGATGCCGCGATTGTGGCGTGGGATTCAAAATACTATTACGAATTCTGGCGTCCGGTCACCGGAATACGGAATGCGGCATATGATACCGGCGTTGACCCTGATCCAAGCTGGTATCCTCTTGGTGCGCTCGACACCAACACGAGCGGCCCGAATTTCACTCCCCCGTTCCCGTCTTATCCCTCGGGTCATGCGACTATCGGCGGCGCGCTCTTCCAGATCATGCGACACTTCTGGCCGGATAACACGCCATTCACCTTTGTCTCGGACGAGTATAACGGCCATAACAAAGATATTTACGGCAATATCATGCCGCTTCATCCCATGACATTCCACTCGTTCCGGGAGGCGGAATATGATAACCAGGAGAGCCGCATTTATCTCGGCGTCCACTGGCAGTTCGATGAAGGCCGCGGAACCGCGGCCGGCAATTCTGTCGGCGATTATGTGTTCGAGCATGCTTTTCGGCCGCTTCGTCAGGGAGAGGGCGAGTAGTTGACCGGCGGGGCGCTCACGTTTTTTATTTTTTGGCCGTGCCCGCCTCGCCGGCGAGCTGCATTTTAATAATTTTGTCTGGGTTTTCGACTTTCCCGTTCTCTTGCTTAGAGCCTTTCTTGATTTTATCGACGACATCCATGCCGGAGGTCACTTGCCCGATGACCGTGTATTTGTGATCGAGAAACGGCGCCTCGGCGAAGCAAATAAAAAATTGCGAGTTGGCCGAGTTCGGATCCTGCGAGCGGGCCATGCCTACAATGCCCCGTTTGAAGAGTTCGTCCGAAAATTCCGCCGGAATATTTGGAAGGTCGGACCCCCCTCTGCCGGTTCCTGTCGGATCGCCAGTCTGCGCCATGAACCCATCGATCACCCGATGGAAAACCACGCCATTATAGAAACCGCGCTTGGTCAGCGTTTTGATTTGTTCGACATGTTTTGGCGCAAGATCGGGGCGCAGTAAGATCGTTATCCGGCCGTCCTTCGTATCGAGATAGATCGTGTTTTGTAGGTCCACCGGAGAAGAGGGCGGGGCGGCAAGGGAGAGAGGTGATGCACTAACCGTGAGGCAGCAGATGAGACTTATCGCCAGGCCCATATGGATTGCACGTTGCATGCTCATTGTTCTCGTCCTTATAAGAAATCATGCGATCGCTTAGAGGGACTCCTCGTGGCGAGGGCTCTTGCGACCGCGTCCGGCACGAAAGAAGACACATCACCGCCAAGGTCGGCGATCTGGCGCACCAATGTCGCGCTAATGTGGCGCACCCGTGGCGATGCCATGAGGAATACGGTTTTGATCTCTGGCGCCATCGCCGCATTCATCGCCGCCATGCGTGCCTCCGAGTCAAAATCGCCGACGTCCCGCAATCCGCGCAGGATAAGAGTTGCCCCGGCGGCACGCGCGGCATCCACCACGAGCCCCGAAAAGGCGCTGACTTTTGATCGGCACGATGAGACAATGGAAAGGTCGGCCAAGATCGATCGGAGGAGATCGATACGCTTTTCAGCGCTGAGCCATGGCACTTTATCCGGGTTGACGCCGACCGCGACGATGAGTTCATCACACAGACTCGTGGCGCTTTCGATGATGTCAAGGTGGCCATTCGTAACCGGATCGAAGGAGCCGGAATAAAAGCCAACGCGGTGCATGAGGCCTCCGTAGCGCCGCCGCTCGGCTGTCGGCTTAGCTTACTCCAAGTTTCTTCTGAAGGCTTGTCGAAGAGGTTGTGTATTGGAACGTCAGCCTCTTGCCTGGGTAAACATACTGGTAGATTTTTTGCGCGGCCAGCGCGCCCTCATGGAAGCCGCACAGAATGAGTTTGAGCTTGCCAGGATAATGGTTGATATCGCCGATTGCAAAAATGCCAGGCACATTTGTCTCGAATGCGGAGGTTTCGACCGGAATGAGATTTTCGTGAAGGTTAAGGCCCCATTCGGCCACTGGTCCGAGCTTCATTGTAAGGCCAAAAAATGGAATAAGCCTTTCGCATGGTATATCAGCCGGCTCGCCCTTCGCCGTTTTAATGGTAATCGAGGAAAGCGTCCCAGCTTCGCCGTTGAGCGCACCGATTTGGCCGATGCGCAGATCCATGCGTCCAGCGGAGACATGCTCCCGCATCGCATTGACGGAGTGAGGTGCGCCGCGAAATTCGTCTCGCCGATGAAGAAGCGTGAGGCGTTTGGCGAAGGGGAGCAGATTGAGGGCCCAATCCAGCGCCGAGTCGCCGCCCCCGACGATCACAACGTGTTTGCCCCGGAACTCATCGATTTTCCGCACCGCGTAGAAAACCGATGTTCCTTCGTAGGCTTCAATTCCAGCGACCGGCGGTTTTTTCGGCTGAAACGAACCGCCGCCGGCAGCGACGATGACCGACTTCGATTCAAATATCTGACCGCCATCGGTTCTTGTGCGGAATAGGGGCTCGCTCGCGCTACCAAGAACCTCAAGCGAAACGACCATCTCGCCAAAGTGGAAAGCAGGGTGGAAAGGTTCAATTTGCTCGATGAGCTTATCGACGAGCTCTTGGCCAGAAACTTTCGCGAAACCCGGAATGTCGTAGATTGGCTTTTCGGGATAAAGCTCGGCGCATTGACCGCCAGGCTTTGGCAAAATGTCGATCAACTGAGCTTTAATATCGAGCAAACCAAGCTCGAACACGGCGAAGAGACCCGCTGGCCCCGCGCCAACAATAAGAACATCAGTTTTTACGGTTTCATTCATACTCCGCTCCAAAACCATCTCGAAAGATAATTCTTACCGTCAATGATCAGAACTCGCTTCGGTCCCCGCTGGCGCTTCCGACCGGCTAGACAATGCGCAAGCAGCTAAGAGCAGCCCCTCAGGAAGGAAAAAGTCCTTGGATGGCTCACCGGATCCGCTTTTTGCAACTTGAGTTGGCGGGGCCTCGACGATTCAACCTTGCCGCTCGGGGGTCGTCACGACGAGCCCATCGAGTTCGGCGGTGACTTTGATTTGGCAGCAAAGCCGCGAATTGGGCTGCACTTTATAGGCAAAATCCAACATGTCTTCTTCCTGGTCGGATGCCTCGCCCGTGAGCCCCATCCATTTTTCGTCAACGTAGACGTGGCAGGTCGCGCAGGCGCAGCCGCCACCGCATTCGGCCGCGATCTCCGGGATTCCGTTCCGGATCGCCGCCTCCATAACGGTGGAATCGACTTCCGCTTCGACGGTCCGCGCTTCACCGGAAGAATCGATATAGGTGATTTTGACCATGAACCTGAATGTCGCACCGCGAAGGAGGCGCCGCCGTTGTTGAAAGGAGGTTAGTCTATATTTCTGGTGGTTTTGCTAATCAAGTGCCTTGCCAAGGCGCGGCAGCGGGCGTCAGCCGCCAGGCACGGGTCTCGACCTGCACGGGCGGGGCGATGACCGCCGGCAATTGCAGCGTTTTGTCGCGCATTTCGGCGAAGTGATCCTGTATCCGAGCCCCGTACAGACATAGCTCAAGGGACAACAACTAACCGTCATCATCGCCCGATCAAAAAATGCCTGCGCGTTCGGGCCCATCCGCCCGACCTTAAGCACTATCTTCGGCCATGACCGCCGCCATGAAAACCGCCGCCGTGCCAGTGGCCGCCATGCCATGCGCGCCCATGCCATCCGCCGCCGTGCCAGCCGCGGCCCCCGCCCCAGCGCCAGCCACGCCAGCCCCACGGCCCGCCCCAGCCCAACCCGTAGCGCCAGGCATAGCCACACCAGTAATAGCCGGGCCCATGCCAGCCGTCAGGGTACCAACAATAATTGTAGCTGCCCCAGTAATATTGGACGGTTTGCAGCGGCAGCTCGGCGCTCAGCGCGGATTTGAGGTCGGCGGAGGAAAACGCGCTTGCCGGAATAGCCGTTGCCAGAGCGCCCACCGTAAGGAGTGCAATACCAGCTCCTATCCTCCCCAACGCGCCCATGCCTTCAATCCCTGCAGCCGTTCTAGCTCCTCGGCATTATAGATCTCCTCTAGCCGGAAGAAATCAAATGACATCGATGTCATTGTCTTCGAACCGAAATGTTAGAGGCCGATTTTGCGGGTGCGCTTGGCGAGTGTTCGCAGCCGCAGCGCGTTCAATTTGATGAAACCCTCAGCGTCGCGATGGTCGTAAGCGGAAGCACCCTCCTCGAAGGTGACGAGGTCCTGGTCGTAGAGCGAATAAGGGCTCGCGCGGCCGACGACAGAAGCGGCGCCTTTGAAGAGTTTTAGACGCACGCGACCTGAGACATGCTCTTGGCTTCGGTCAATGAGCGCTTGCAGCATTTCGCGCTCGGGCGAGAACCAAAAGCCGTTGTAAATGAGCTCCGCGTATTTGGGCATCAGCTCATCCTTGAGGTGGGCGGCGCCTCGATCGAGCGTGATCTGCTCGATTCCCCGGTGGGCGAGGAGGAGGATTGTTCCCCCGGGAGTCTCATACATGCCGCGTGATTTCATGCCCACAAAACGGTTCTCGACGAGATCAAGACGGCCAATACCATGCGCACAACCGCGCTCATTGAGCCGCTGAAGCAAAACCGCGGGCGATAGTTTTTCGCCATTGACCGCGATCGCGTCGCCGCGGGCAAACTCGATTTCGATATACTCTGACTCGTTTGGCGCGTCCTCGGGGTTGAGCGTGCGGGAGAACACGTAGTCTGGAACCTCTTGCGCCGGGTCTTCGAGTACCTTGCCTTCCGAGGAGACATGCAAGAGGTTGGCATCGACGGAGAAAGGCGCTTCGCCGCGTTTATCTTTTGCGATCGGGATCTGGTGCTGCTCGGCGAAAGCGATCAGCGCGCTCCTTGAGGTCAAGTCCCATTCCCGCCAAGGCGCGATAACTTTGATGTCAGGTTCCAAAGCATAATAGGAAAGCTCGAAACGGACCTGGTCATTGCCTTTGCCGGTCGCCCCATGAGCGACCGCGTCAGCGCCCGTCCGCTTGGCGATTTCGATCTGCTTTTTGGCGATCAATGGCCGGGCGATAGATGTGCCAAGAAGATAGAGCCCTTCATATTGGGCATTTGCCCGAAACATCGGGAACACGTAATCGCGGACGAATTCTTCCCGCAAATCCTCGATGAAGATGTGCTCGGGCGTTATGCCCAGTAAAAGCGCCTTTTGGCGCGCCGGTTCAAGTTCTTCCCCTTGGCCGAGGTCCGCCGTGAAAGTAACGACCTCGCATTGATAGTTTGTTTGCAACCATTTGAGGATGATGGATGTATCAAGCCCCCCTGAATAGGCCAGCACGACGCGCCTGATGTCCTTCTTTTCAGCCATGAAGATCTCGCAGTTTTTAACCCGCAACTATAGTGGCGAAACAGGGCCGAGCAAAGGAAGAAAGAGCAGGGAACAGCGGTGCCCGTACGTGCCTTGCGTGAGGCTTGTGGCACTTTTTGCGCGAGCCGCATGGTTAAGTCGCACTTAAGGAAATGCCTTCAGTCTTCAATTCGTTTTCGAAGCCGATTTGCCATATCCGGCGCTTTTGAAGGGTAAGACGATGTATTTTAGTAAATTTGCCCGAGGGTTTTTCGTGGCGGCGACGATGGCGGGCTGCCTCTATCCGATGGAACGCGCGAGCGGCGCCGATTGGGATTCGGGTGGCCCGCCAGCGGGCTTTAATAGGTTGCCGGACGATAGAGTTAATTTTGCTTCCAACTGGTACGTCCGCGGCGATCTTGCCTACGCAGCGGAAACTTTCCCGAAAATTTCCTCCGTTTACACCGGAGATTTACTAAATCCCCAAACGATCGCGCCAGGCTACACGTTCAACCCTTCGGGCTCGCCGACGAATACATTTAGCGCAGGCGCGGGCTTTGGTTATAAAATCAACAACTGGCTGCGCACGGACCTGGTGCTCGATTACCGCTCGCCGGCGAAAGCCGCATGGACGGGCCCACAAATCATTTGCACGACTCAGCTTCAGAATTTCACCCCACCAGCGCTGCCGAACGGCGTTCAACCTCCCCCGCAGGTCGTAGTCACCGCGACTGACAATTGCTCAAGCCACTTCAATACCGACATTCACCGCTGGGATTTGCTCGCCAACGCCTATGTCGATCTTGGCACATGGGGCGGCTTTACCCCCTATGTCGGGGCGGGCGCCGGTGTCACTTGGGCGTATGACAAGGAATCGGTGAATTGGACGCAAAGCAATGGCTTGCCTTATCAAGTCACGACGGATGGCTTCTTCTTCGATTACGACCGCAGCATTACCAAAATGACTTATCAATTCGCTTGGGCCTTGATGGCCGGCGTTGCATTCCAAATCGCCGAGCAGGCACAGCTCGACGTCGGCTACCGATTCTTAGATCTGGGCAATGTCAGCGGTGTCTCAGCCGTCACTGGCGCCCAGGTCACCAAAAGCGTTTATGCGAACGAGGTTCGCGCGGGCCTACGCTACACCATTGATTAGGGGCTGGTGATTCTTCTAGGATTTTGTGCATATGCTCTCAGGAGAGGTCGTTTGCTGACGCTTGGTGCTGATGAAACTGCCTCTCGGCTACCCCCAGCGGGGGCTGGCTGGTCGGAGAGAGTCTTCGAAGAGAATGCGGCGATTGATTATCGAGGAACCGTATAGCAAGGCTGCTCTTCTAAGCCAGCGTCTTGCCGTCTTCTCGCTCCTTGTCGCCGGTTTCGGGCTGTGGGGGGTGCACCGGGGGCGTGATCTTCTCGTGGTACTCGCAAGCTCGGTGGTCGTCGCCTGCATGGCGATCTTGTTCGCCCTTCTCGCATTCGTGATCATCTGGGGCACGGGCCGCCGAGGCGCAAGCCAAGCTTTCGGTGGACTACTTCTCGCGACAGTTCTTTTGTCCTACCCGGCTTACCTCCTTGCACAATCCCTAACGCTACCGAGGCTTACGGATATCGCAACGGATCTGGCGGATCCCCCAAGTTTTTCGCTCTCTCGGGGGGCGTTTGCCGCGCGCGGCGGCGGCTTACCACCAGAACTGCCCATGGCCTCAAGGCGTGCTCAGCTCAAGGCTTATCCGCAAATCCAGCCCATTCTCCTCGATCTCGACGCTCCCGACGCCTTTGACGCGGCCTTATGGGCTGCAAAGTCAAATGGATGGCAAATCATCGAGGAGCGGCCGGCAGGTGACCGCTCCTCGCTTTGGCATATCGATGCGATTGCCTCAAGCTTCATCCTAGGTTTTCCCCACGACATCACGATACGGTTGCGCCCGCTAGCTGGCCAAACTCGGCTTGATATCCGCTCCGTGTCTCGGCTCCAAACCCTCGACCTTGGCACAAATCCTCGCAATATCACCAATTTCGAGGATGCCTTGCGCTCTATTGTCGATAAAAAATGATGCAATTGGGCAAGTTTATGCTCGCTCGTAGCGCCTGCTCAGCGAAGGGGCACCGTCACATTGAGCGAGACCTCGCTCGGTAAGATCTTCGAGATGCGCGTAGACCGTGAGCCTGGCGGCCGGCGCAAGCTCCTCACTTAAATCCGGATACAGCTGCTCGACGATGGCCGGGATAGTGCTGCCGCTCGGGCCGAGCTTGGCGAGAATGGATTTTTCCCTGGCGCGCCGGTGGGCAATGAGCGCTCGGACAAAAGCCCGGGGCTGCCGGATCGGCCCGCCATGCCCGGGCCAGTAGATCTCCTCTTTCCTTTCTAAAAGTCTTAACAGCGAGGACATATAGGCACCCATGGCACCGTCTGGAGGAACGACGATGGAGGTCGACCACGCCATTACATGGTCGCCCGAAAACAAGGCGTTTTCCTCGGGGAGAGCATAGGCAAGATGATTCCTCGCGTGCCCCGGTGTCTCGACACAAACGAGCGAGAAATGCTTGGATATAACGGTCTCGCCATCGCGCAAAATGATATCGGGAGCGTACTCCCGGTCATTCGCGACATCGCCCATGGAAAATTGCCAGCTGCCGGTCCCTTCGTAGGGAGGGCAGCCAAAGATTTTCGCTCCCGTCGCTGCCTTGAGGATCTTTGTCGCTGGCGAATGATCCTTATGGGTGTGAGTAACAAGGATGTTTTTAATGGTCTCGCCGCCAAGTGCGCCTAGCAGCGCCGCGATATGCTCTGGCCGGTTTGGCCCAGGGTCGATGACAGTGACTTCGCCCGATCCGATGATATAAGTGCAGGTTCCGGTAAATGTCATGGGCCCGGCATTGCCGGCGACCATTCGGCGCACGAGCGGCGATAAGCGGATGAGTTCGCCGGGTGCTCCGCTAGAGGAAAAGTCGAACGGGATCATGCCGCGCACGCCCTTTTTAGCCAGACCATAGACCGAACCCCGTCACTCTTTACGCTACACGTAGGCTTGCGAGACTGATACAGGAGATTTGGGATAACATAATTACGCCGTGGGTGGCGTGCGTAGGCCCTCGCGCTGGACTTGCTCGCCGGGACTATGGCAGATAGTCCCTCGCGAAGCGGCCTATTGCGGCGCCGCGCGTAGCGGGAGCGTAGAAGACGGTTCGACGCGGGCGTGGCGGAACTGGTAGACGCGCTGGACTCAAAATCCAGTTCTGGTGACAGAGTGTCGGTTCGACTCCGACCGCCCGCACCATGGCCTGTCCTGCAACGGGTAATCATCCGCGCTGCGGCGCCTCGAATGCGGCGAACAAAACTTGCGTGTCTCCGAATTGGCGCTCCTCAAGAAGAGTAAAGCCTGGCGGTAGGTTGATCCTCACGCCCCCGCCTTCCTCGATAAGAATGAGCGCATGCGCCTCCAGCCACCCACCCTCGCGTAAACTTTCCAATGCCGGGGTAATCAAACCCCGGCCGTAAGGGGGATCGAGGAAGGCGAGGTTATATCTACCTTGCTGTCCCGCAATGCCGAGTTTGCGGGCATCCCGACGCACGGTCCGAGTCGTGCCGAGAAGATCTAATGCCGCGGCGTTACGCCGAATGAGCCGGTCCGCTTGAAAACTTTGATCGATAAACAGCGCAAAGCTCGACCCCCGCGACAAAGCCTCGAACCCCATGGCCCCGGTTCCGGCAAAAACATCGAGAACGCGCGCGCCTTCGGCTGGATCGCCGTAGGAGTGAGCGAGGATGTTAAAAAGGCTTTCCCGCAGGCGATCCGCCGTCGGGCGAATGAGCGAGGTGCGGGGCCCCTGCAAGGGCCGCCCCTTTAGACTGCCACCAACAATCCGCATATACTGGCAAGGCGAGGCGGCACTAAGAGGGGAGAATTGGCTCGCCGCGCCCTCCACCTCGGCCGCCTCCTGGCCTTTGGCTGCGTGGGTTAAGCAAAGGCTTTCGCTTTGGCCTGGTCCTTTTCGGAAGGGAAGGCTTTGCCTTAATGCGGGCGTGTTCCTTTTGCGTCGACTTCCCCCTCGCCGGCAGGCCCCCATTGGCACCGCCATTTCTGAGGTGCTCGATTATCACCTTCCTCCCCTGACCATCCGTTGTCTCACGGCGCTCGACGCGCTTTCGCTGCTCCTGCGGCTTGTCTCTCTCCACCCGCAGCACCGAGACGTGCCTGCGCTGGCGCATCGAAGGCCGACGAGCGGCGCCGCCCAGAGGTCGAGGCGTTGCGGTATCATCGGGCCGCTTTCCGCGGGGGCTCGAAAAATCCGCCTGCGCTTGCGCTGAGAGAGCCGGGCCAAGCTGGTCGCGAAGCACGCGCGTCGGGACCTCTTCAACAGCGCCGTCTTTGAGTTCGCCGAGCTGGAACGGCCCGTATGAGAGTCTTATCAGGCGATTTACGCGAAGGCCAAAATGTTCCAGGATACATCTGATCTCGCGGTTCTTGCCTTCCCGCAATGTCATCGTGAGCCAGCTATTCACGCCCTGGGTGCGATCAACGGACAGCTCGATAGCGGCGTAGCGGATGCCGTCGATGCTGATGCCTTGCCGCAGCTTCTCAAGCGCCATGGGATCAATCACACCGTGAGCGCGGACGCGATACCGGCGAGTCCATCCGGTTCTCGGATGTTCGAGGACGCGCGCCAGTCCTCCGTCATTCGTCAAAAGCAGCAGTCCTTCGGAATTAATATCGAGCCGCCCGATGCTCATCAGGCGCGGAAGATGCGGCGAGTGCTGCCGGAAAAAGCCGAAAACGGTCGGGCGGCCTTCTGGATCCCGATTCGTGGTCACAAGGCCGCGCGGCTTGTGGAACAAGAACAGCCGCGTTCGCTCGTATGGAGTGAGCAGATTGCCGTCAACAGTGATTTTATCGCGCCCTTCCACGCTGACGGCCGGGCTCCCGAGTGGTACGTTATTGAGCTCGACGCGTCCCTCGGAAATCCAGCGTTCGGCCTCACGACGGGAACAAAGGCCCGAACGCGCCATAACCTTAGCGACGCGGGCGCCGCGCGGCTCAGTTCGCTCGTTGGGAAAGCGCGGGATGGCGGCTTTCGCCCGCTTGCCTTTTCTATCCTCTATTTTGCTCATGAGCATTCGATAGCATAATGTTTAAGGAAGGGCGCCAGTCCGCCTTTGCTGCTTGGGCGGCCCTTACAAAATGGCTAGCGCATTTTATCTCTCTCTCGCTTTGAAAACGCAAGGCTTGCAAAAAGATCCTATGACATGTGCCTTCGAGGAAGCGCGCGCCGCTGAGGGGCGCGGCGACGTGCCGATTGGCGCGGTCATCGTCTGCGGGGGAATCATCATCGCGCGCGGCGGCAATGAAACGCGACGGGTGATAGATCCAACGGCTCATGCCGAGATCGTGGCTATTCGCGAGGCTTGTCATTTTAAAAAATCGGAAAGGCTGCCGTTTTGTGACATTTACGTCACGCTTGAACCTTGCGCCATGTGCGCGGCGGCCATTTCTTTCGTCCGGTTGCGTCGGCTTTATTTCGCCGCGTACGATCCAAAAGGAGGCGCCGTTGAGCATGGGTCCCGCTATTTTCAGCAGCCAACCTGTCACCACGCGCCTGAGGTTTATGGCGGCATCCGCGAAAGCGAAGCCGCAGCAATATTGGCTTCTTTTTTCAAAATGCGGCGATAAATATCAAGAGGCGAGAAACCTTAGGGGAAACTATGACAGGCCGCTACCTTGACAGTTGCGCTTCAGACGAACAATAGGACTGGTATGAGCCTGAAACCAAAACTTCGCGTTTTTCTTTGTGCTCCTCGGGGCTTCTGCGCCGGCGTCGTGCGCGCGATCGATGCAGTGGAGGAGGCGCTGCGCCTTTACGGCGCGCCCGTGTATGTGCGGCATGAGATTGTGCACAATAAATACGTTGTCGAGGCTTTGAAGGCGAAGGGCGCCGTTTTCGTCGAAGAACTCGATGAAGTGCCAGATACTGCAAAGCCGGTCATTTTTTCGGCGCATGGCGTGCCGAAGTCCGTGCCTCTCGATGCCCATAGGCGCAAAATTTTTGCGATCGATGCGACATGCCCACTCGTCACGAAGGTTCATCGCGAAGCCGAGCTTCATCATAAGCAAGGGCGCCAGGTGCTTCTTGTAGGCCACGCGGGCCATCCCGAAGTCGTTGGAACACTTGGGCAATTGCCAGAAGACTCAATAATATTGGTACAAACTCCCGAAGATATCGAGAACCTGCATCTGAGAGACGAAAACAAACTCGCTTACGTGACTCAAACAACGCTGTCGGTCGATGATACGCGCTCGATGGTCGCCGCCCTAATGCGGCGCTACCCCAAGATCGTCGGACCCCATCGGGAGGATATTTGCTATGCGACGACCAACCGCCAGGAGGCGGTAAAGCGAGTCGCCCCAATCGTCGATGCTTTGCTCGTTGTGGGCTCTTCCAATTCTTCGAACTCGCAGAGGCTGAAAGAAGTCGCCGAGCGATCGGGATGTCAGCTCGCCCATCTGGTGCTGCGGGCCGAAGATGTCGACTGGAGCGTGTTTGGCGCGATCTCATCGCTTGGCATTGCGGCGGGTGCTTCGGCGCCCGAGATCCTCGTCGAGGAAATCATGGATGCCTTTGCTGAGCGATTTGAATTGCACGTCGAGACGGTATCGACGGCCGATGAAAGCGTATTTTTTCCACTGCCGCGAGAAGTGCGACACGCAGCCGCCAGCTGAGCTGACTTCCCTTAAGCCAACGTCGTTGCCAAAACTCTCAGCGTTGATCATCGCGGGGCCGACCGCGAGCGGAAAATCAAGCCTGGCTCTGCGCCTCGCCCGCGCCCTCAATGGCGTGATCATCAACGCCGATTCAATGCAGGTCTACCGTGATCTACGCATCCTAAGCGCTCGCCCTCACCCCGACCACGAAGCAATTGCCCTGCATCGCCTCTACGGGCATATCGATGGCGCTGTGAATTACTCAGTCGGGCGATGGCTCGCCGATATTGCGCCAGTGCTGGAGGAGGTACGGGGCGCGGGCCATTTGCCAATTATCGTTGGCGGAACAGGGCTTTACTTTAAGGCCTTGATGCAAGGCCTTTCGGCCATACCGCAGGTTTCTAGCGACGTCCGCCGAAAGGTGCGCGCTGAGAGCACGGGTCTGCCAGCATCAGAACTTCATGCCCGCCTTAAACAATGTGACCCCGCGATTGCGGCAAGGCTGAGGCCGACCGACCCACAGCGCATTCTACGTGCCCTCGAAGTCTTCGAGGCAACGGGGCAGAGCTTGCTATCCTTCCAACGTTCGCGTACACTACCTTTGCTTGAAGCCAACGAGGTTTTTGCCGTTTTCCTGCGAATGGAAAGAAAAGCGTTAAAGGAGCGCGTCGCCTCGCGCGTTGACGCCATGGTCCATGCCGGCGCGCTCGAAGAGGTGGCCCGCCTGCGGGAGCTCGGCTATGACTCAGCCTTGCCTATCATGCGGGCCCTCGGCGTGCCTCATCTTATTGCTTACCTTAACGGCGAGATTCCTTTGGCGGACGCGGCGCGCCTCGTAACCAGCGACAGCGTGCACTATGCCAAGAGGCAAGAGACTTTCGCCCGTAATCAGCTGATCACTTTCGAATGGCTCGCCCCAGAGGAAGCAGAGGCGTGCGCCTTGCGCCATTTCGCCTAGATTTTAATGGCGCCAAAAAAAGATCTGCCCGAGGGTTAAAAATATCTCCGCAACGATCAAGAACACGACCGTCGCCTCGAGCCGCGTTGCCCGGTCAGCATCAATCATGTCGGTCAACGTCCTCGCAGTCTCGACGATGGTATCGAGCTTGCGTTTCAAAGTTTCCGCCCGTTCTTTAAGCTCATACTCATCCTCGAGCCTGGTGTAGAGACGCTCGAGATCCGGGCGGTCCCATAAAACATCAGGCTTTTCTTCGACCGCGACCCGGCCGGAAACGCGATGCTGCACGAGAAGCGTTTGGCCGATCAGCTTGAGCATTGAGCGGCGATTCCAGGGCGGCCGGCCATTGCGCGCAAGCTGAGCCGCGAAGGGCTCGATGATGTCGAAGACGGAATTGACTTGGCGTTCATCGCGGCCGAGCGAAACGCTTTTGGCAAGCGCATCGGCCACAACGAGAAGGCGCGGCGCCGACAGGTCTTTCATGGCGAGGGCGCCGCCCGGCGGGATTTTATCGTCGCGCTCAGCTGAAGTGTCGAGAATGGCCGACTCATCGTCGATTGGCTCGTGCGGGCCGGAAACGCGCAACTTAACGCGCATCAATACATCGTCTTCCTCGAGCGGCGATAGCCCGATCATCACGGCGACGCCGAAACGGTAAAGCGCGACAAAACCGCCGGAACCGGTGTGAAAGGCAAGGGGTGTCGCCGAGATCATATCGGAGCGCTCGAGGCCGGCTGTGTCGATCCGGTCGCCAAGATGAAGGGCCCGGGCGGTGACACGACGTGCTTCGACTTTGGCGGGAAGAGGGGCTGCATCTGCCATGGGATATACCTATGCGAGAGCGCCGCCCTTTGGAAGCTGCCGCTCTCATCTTTGCTCAAAGCACGCCAGTTCTCTTACGTAGTTCAGAACGGAGCGCGTTGACGGCGGCTTGGTGATCGGCTATGGGTGCCCAATGCGAGCAGGAGTAGCGAATTTGCACGTCCTTATTGTAACGCGTGCGCCGGGGAAGGGTCGAGGATAGCTCCGTACCCCTTCGATTGGCGCGTTTTTATGGCCCTTATGGGCCTTTTTTATTGCCCAAACTTCAGAAATGGCCAACACTTCGAAAATGATGCCCGGAGCCTAAAATGACAGAGATAATGACAGGCGCAGAAATGGTGGTCCGCGCTTTGAACGATCAAGGTGTCGATGTCATATTCGGCTACCCGGGCGGTGCTGTCCTCCCGATTTATGACGTTTTATTTCATCAAAAACATATCAGGCATGTGCTTGTCCGCCATGAGCAGGGCGCCGCGCATGCCGCCGAAGGCTTTGCGAGATCGAGCGGCAAGGCGGGCGTGATCCTCGTGACCTCAGGCCCCGGCGCGACCAATGTTGTGACAGGGCTGACCGACGCTCTTATGGATTCCATCCCGGTTGTTTGCATCACCGGGCAGGTACCCACCCATCTCATTGGTTCAGATGCATTTCAAGAATGCGATACCGTCGGCATCACCCGCCACTGTACGAAGCACAACTACCTTGTGCGCCAGATCGAGGACCTGCCGCGCGTTTTGCACGAAGCTTTTTATGTCGCGCAACACGGCCGCCCGGGGCCGGTCGTCATCGATATTCCCAAGGATGTGCAATTTGCGATCGGCACTTATGTCGGTCCGCGCAACATCGAGCACAAGACTTACCGGCCGCGGCTTGACGGTGACGCACAGCCGCTCGCTCGGGCCGTCGAAATGATGGCGGCGGCGCGCCGGCCTATTCTCTATACCGGTGGCGGCGTGATCAATGCGGGTCCCGAGGCCTCGCGTCTTTTGCGGGAATTGGCCGAGCTGACGGGCTTTCCCCTGACATCGACGTTGATGGGGCTTGGAGCTTATCCCGCGTCCGGCAAAAACTGGCTCGGGATGCTTGGAATGCATGGCACTTACGAAGCGAATAATGCCATGCACGGCTGCGATCTCATGATTGCGATCGGCGCCCGCTTTGACGATCGGATTACCGGAAGGCTTGATGCTTTCTCCCCTGGCTCGAAAAAAATCCACATCGATATAGATCCATCCTCTATCAACAAAAACGTTAAGGTTGATCTCGGTATCGTCGGCGATTGCGGCCATGTGCTACGCCAGCTTATCAATGCTTGGCGGGCGCTTGCCTCCAAGCCAGATAAGAGTGTTCTCGCGAAATGGTGGGCCCAAATCGACAAGTGGCGCGCCCGCAACTCTCTAACTTTCAAAAACTCGATTAAGGTCATCAAGCCACAATATGCGGTGCAAAGGCTCTATGAGCTGACAAAGTCGAGGAATACTTACATCACGACCGAGGTCGGCCAGCATCAGATGTGGGCAGCTCAGCATTACCATTTTGAAGAGCCGAATCGCTGGATGACGTCTGGCGGTCTCGGCACCATGGGCTACGGGCTGCCCGCGGCAATTGGCGTGCAAATGGCGCATCCCGGTGCGCTCGTCATCGATATTGCCGGCGAAGCCTCCATTCTCATGAATATGCAGGAGCTCTCGACAGCGGCACAATACCGGCTTCCCGTAAAAATTTTCATCCTCAATAACGAATATATGGGCATGGTGCGGCAATGGCAGGAACTGCTGCACGATGGCCGCTATTCTCATAGTTACTCGGAGGCGCTGCCCGATTTTGTCAAGCTTGCCGAGGCTTATGGCGCGCATGGCATTCGCTGCTCTGATCCGTCGAAACTTGATGATGCTATCATGGAGATGATTGATACGCCGGCAACCGTCGTTTTCGATTGCGTAGTCGATAAAACCGAGAATTGCCTGCCAATGATTCCTTCGGGCAAGGCCCACAACGAAATGATTCTGCCGGGAGATGAGGCAGAAATCGAGGATGCCATCGACGCGTCCGGCAAGGTTTTGGTGTGATGAATATGAACGCTCCGCTATCCCCTTATTCCTCCGCTCTCGGTAAAGCGAATAGCGAGGTTCACACGCTCTCGGTACTTGTCGATAACGAGCCAGGCGTCCTCGCCCGCGTCGTCGGTCTGTTCTCTGGCCGAGGCTACAATATTGAGAGTCTGACGGTTGCCGAGGTAGCTCATGCGGAACATCTTTCCCGCATCACCATCGTCACCTCTGGAACGCCGGAAGCGATTGAGCAAATTGGCCATCAGCTGGAGCGGCTCGTGCCCATCCATAAAGTCACCGATCTGACACTTCGTGGCAATGCCGTCGAGCGCGAACTCGCCATGATCAAGGTTGCCGGCAAGGGGGCCAACCGCGATGAGGCCTTGCGATTGGCGGAAGCTTTCCGTGCCCGGGTTATCGATGCCTCGATCGAGAGCTTTGTATTCGAGCTTACTGGTGCCGTTGGAAAAATCGATCAGTTCATCGAGCTTATGCGTCCCATTGGGCTCGTCGAAGTCTCGCGCACTGGCATTGCCGCCATGTCGCGGGGTCCCAATCCGACATAGTGCTAGGCCCTACGGATTAGTCGATACTTCGCCCGTACGGGCTGCCATGTCGGCGAGAGTTATTTGGACGGTCCGCGTTTCATCGCCCCACACGATTGTCAATGTGGCGCTCTGGCCGACGCCGAGCTCTTCGAACATACTGCCAAGATCACTGATGCCATGGACCTTTTGGCCATTGACGGCGGTGATGCGTCCTCGATCGTGCCGTTGCTGGTCATGCCTTTCAGCCCCGCTTGCGCGGCTGGCGAACGAGGCAAAACCTTGATTATTATCACGCCATCAATGCCCGCTTGCGCCGCGGCGGTTTCCGTGGCGGCCGCGATGCCAATGCCAGGCAGTGGCACGTGACCAGTGTTGATTAGCTGCGTGACGACCCGGTTGCCGACATCCACTGGAATGGCGATGCCCAGGCCCGCCGAGGCGCCTGATCCAGAGATGATCATGGTGGTGATGCCGATCAAGCGGCCCCCCTTGATGACATGGTAGTTAGTGACGATGTGGCCGGCCGGATCGCAAATGATCCCGGAACCCGTCTGGACCCCATTCTGGTCCCTCATCAAAACTTCTTGCGGATTCTTGCGGACGAAGACGGCAACGACACATGGTGCAACGGTTTCAAAGATCTTAATCGAAGTCTGCTCAGACTCGGTGAGATCGGCATGCGGCGTGACCATCCGGGCAGGCGCTGAAAACCACAGAGCTATGAGGTAGGGCTCGGCCACATAAAAGGTGGCAACCACGAGTAGCCAAACCGTAAGGATACCAAGGAATTTGCGGGCCATTGAAAGCCTCTTCCTGATGCCGGCGCTTGCGCGCAAGTCTGGTGGCAAGTCTGACCCCGGGCTCGGAAACAATTGAGGACTGGCCTAAAACCGAAATCCATGCCAAGGGACTGCCAGCGACCGACCACGTGGAGGAAATGTTTCGTTATGCGCGTCTATTACGACTCCGACGCCGACATTAATCTCATTAAGGGCAAAAAAGTTGCCATCATCGGATACGGAAGCCAAGGCCACGCCCATGCCTTGAATTTGCGCGACTCGGGGATCAGGGAAGTTTGTGTAGCGCTCCGCGAAGACTCGACGACCGCAAAAAAAGCCACCGCGGTCGGGCTTGAGGTGAAGACGGTTTCCGATGCAGCGAAATGGGCGGATGTCGTCATGCTGTTGGCTCCAGACGAGCTGCAAAGGGATATCTACAAGGATCATCTTCGAATTAATTTGAGGCAGGGCGCCACTTTGATGTTCGCCCATGGCCTTAATATCCATTTTAACCTCATTGAGCCGCGTGGTGACCTCGATGTGATCATGGTCGCGCCCAAGGGACCAGGCCATACGGTGCGATCGGAATATAAACGCGGCGGTGGCGTGCCTTGCCTCGTGGCCGTCGCGCGCAATCCATCCGGAAACGCGCATGAGCTCGCGCTCTCCTATGGATCCGCGATTGGCGGCGGCCGCGCGGGTCTCATTGAGACGACGTTCCGCGAGGAATGCGAGACGGATCTGTTCGGCGAGCAAGTGGTGCTCTGCGGCGGCCTCGTCGAACTGATCCGCAACGGCTTTGAGACGCTGGTCGAGGCTGGCTACGCGCCTGAAATGGCGTATTTTGAATGCTTACACGAGGTAAAACTAATAGTTGATCTGATCTATGAGGGCGGTATCGCGACTATGAATTACTCGGTGTCGAATACTGCGGAATACGGCGAATATGTTACTGGACCTCGCATTATCAACGCGCAAACGAAAACCGAGATGAAACGGGTTCTGGGGGATATCCAATCGGGGCGCTTTACTCGTGACTGGATGCTCGAGAACGAGGTTAATCAGACATCTTTCAAAGCAATGCGGGCGAAATCGGCGGCACATCCGATTGAGGAAGTCGGCGCCCGGCTTCGCGCGATGATGCCATGGATCGGCGCCAACAAGCTGGTCGATAAGGATAAGAATTAGGCACCGCAGGCCCTGAAAACTCCGCCAATATTGGCTCGTCACCTCCGGCCGACTGGCTTGGTTTCACGTGAAACATTTTGGTAAGCTCTCTCCTCCTCATCGGACAAAATCCTACGTCCCAGGGTTGGGGTAGCGGCTTGCTCGGAAGGATGGTCCGCCGGCTGTTGGCGGCTTTTCTTCTTGCGAGGCTCGCGTGGCTCGCCCATGAGGGCCGGCTGGAACAGCACGGCCGACGTCAGCGTACAAGCAAGGGAAAGCGCCAGCAGCTGGCCCATGGTCGACATGCCAGGGCCTGTGCCGGTATCCGCCACTGCCTCTAGCCTGCCAGCCCCGTTGCGCAGCGCCGAGATATTTTCAATTTCTGTTGGGGGGGCCTCGGGGGCAACGTTGAGGGAGGGAAGAAGGACATGGCGGGCGCGTTTCCGGTTTTGATCCTCGGGAATGAAATTATCGATCGTTCGCGTCTGTGCAACTTGCAAAAGCGCGCTCAGCTTCTTGGCAATGGCAAGCACCTCCTGATGAGAGGAGGCCAGAACTTCCGCCGAATTGGCGCCGAATTCTGGGTCCTGGCTCAGCTGCAGAAAAGTCGCGACTGCGGGCGAATTCTTGCTTTGCAGATGGAGCGGGTTGAAGTCGAATTGAAGCGGCAATGCCGGCGACGACCAAGGCTGTGGTCGCCCCGATAACGACGAAACGATGCCGCCGCAGGAGGTGATCGATCGGGGCTAGAGCCGGTTGCCGCAGGGGGCGATCGCTCATCGGGCGGCAGCACAAGGGTAATCAACGCTGGCAGGAGAGTAAAACTCGCAAGATAGGCAATCACCATCCCGCATCCGGCGATTTTCCCGAGCTGTGCCAGCCCCGTGTAGGCCGTCGGCGTGAATGACAAAAAACCAACCGCGGCTGCCGCGGCTGCAAGAGTGAGCGGCATTCCAACGAGTTCGGCAGATTGCGTCAGCGCTTGGCAAAGATCGTGTGTCACAAACCGTCGCGCCCGGTAGCGCACGTTGAACTGCACCGAAAAGCCAGCGCCCAAGCCAACGAACAAAATGGCGAATGCCATTGAAATGGGGTTCAGAGCGCCGGCGACGAGTACGCCGATGCCCGCTGTTATTATCAAGCCTATGGCCAGCGTGATGCCGACAGCAAAAACCAGATGGAAAGACCGTAGCGCCAGCCAAAGTATCAGGAAAATGAAAAGGGCCGTGACGGCACTGTTGAGGGCAATGCCTTTGGTGACCGTTGAAAACTCGTCATCGGAGATCGGCACGGGCCAGTTAAGCGAAGGTCTACCTGGTATTTTGAGAGCGGCAAAGCAGCCGCGGCATCACGGATTGCCTCGCTGGCAGGTCGGCCAGGCTCGAGCTGCCCCGAACAGGCACGACCTCGATCATACGTCGCAGCTCATTCAGTTGAGGCCCGCCTGCAAAAGTTCTTGCCATGAAAAAAAGCTGGCTTTGCGATTTTTTCCAGTGTCGCGGAAATTTGGTCAAAAGCCGGGGCTGCTTTATCCAGAGGAAGGAAGCCTGCCCGGATGCCCCGGATTGAAAGCGAAAGCGCCTTTACGAGGCCCCTAAGGCTCGGGTCCTTCGCCAATATAGCGATTAGCGGCTTAGCTCTGATGAGTTGCGTTGTTCTTTGTTCGACGTCCTGCAAGGGGAGAAAAAGCAGCCCGTTTTTTTGGAAAAATTCTCCCCCTTGTAATTCTTGCACCGAGCGGAAGAGAGTTGTCCTGTCTGAGAGCGTCTGCGTTAAGGCTTCTCCTGCTGCCGCGGTCTGCTCCGGAGTTTTACCATCAATGACGATGATGATCGATTGCGACGTCTGCGGAAACGCCGCGTTGTAGGCGATTTCCCGTTTTCGCCAAGGCAAGTCACGCGAAATGAGATCGTTGACATCCGTATCAATGGCAAAATTAAATAACGCATAGGTTCCGAGAAGCGCAGCAAGCGCTATCGCGGAGAGTATAACCAGCCAAACGCGACGTATACAAAAGCCAACAAGCCAACCAAGCGCCGAACTCAGCATGGAGAAAACTTCATTATCAGGCACTGCGCAGGAGCGCCAAGGAACTCAGAAACTCCTTTGGGCAAACGAAGTTCCTAAAGCGAGGCCCGGCGATACGCGCTCGCCGCTGTCCGGCTTGGCCAATCATGCTTCATGCTAGGAACGCGCAGAGCCAGAAATGATCGAGGTTGACGTTAAACTGCACGCTGGAGCTTTTTTCTTAAACGTAGCCTTTGCCAATAACGCTAGCATCACGGCTCTGTTTGGTCCGTCGGGCTCGGGCAAGTCGCTCACGCTTCACCTCGTCGCGGGCCTTCTTCGCCCCGATCAAGGACGTGTGGTTCTCAATGGCGTTGTTTTTGCGGATGCGAAACAAAATATTTTCGTTCCGATGCACCGGCGGCGCATTGGCGTGGTCTTTCAGGAATCAAATCTATTCCCGCATCTTAGCGTCAAACAAAACCTCCTTTACGGGCGCTGGTTTGCACCGCAACGCGAATGCCTAATTAGCTTTCCCGCAGCCATCGAGATTTTGGGGATTGGCGCACTGCTCACCCGGCTGCCTGCCGGCTTGTCGGGGGGCGAAAAACAGCGTGTGGCAATAGGACGAGCATTGTTATCCGGCCCACGACTTCTTTTATTCGATGAGCCGCTCGCGGCGCTCGACATTGCCCGCAGGCAAGAGATCCTGCCATTCATTGAACGTGTTCGAGATGAATTCAAAATCCCCATTGTCTATGTTTCGCACGCGATCGAAGAGGTGATGAGGCTTGCTGATAGCGTGGTCGTCATGGAGGCCGGCCGCGTCAAGTCAATCGGCTCGCCGAGCGAGACCTTTGGAAGAATCACCAGCCAAATAGAAGGGAGTCGCTTCAATCAACTGTCGGTGCTCACCGCCGTGGTTGACAGCGAGAATACCGTACTTGGACTGACGAAGTTACAACATCCCGCGGGAACCATTTGGATTATTGGCCGGGCAGGGCAGAAGGGGCATATCACGCGCGTCATCGTGCGAGCGATCGACGTCGTGCTGGCAAAAGACGCCCCTGCTGGCCTAAGCACCCGCAGCGTGCTTTCAGGAACTATCGCAAAACTTGCCCACGATGGGCCGCTAGTGACGGTCGAGATCACTCTCAAGGGAGAAGGCTATTTGCTGGCCATTGTGACGAGAGGCGGCTATGAAGAGCTTGACCTCAAACCCGGGATGCAGATCTTTGCTCTCTTCAAAGCCTCGGCAGTTGATGAGCAAAAACTCCTTTAGCTAAGCACGCCGATGGCCGCATGCCTACCGTTCGCAGCTTTGGCGTACTCAATCATTTATAAAGAAGGAGTACAAATAGGGACTAGAGACTAGTTAAATCTAATCCCGCATTACCATGTTCGCATCTTCCATACGCGAACGAAGGTAATTGTCGAACTCTCTTTCTAATTCTGGCTTGTTCCCCGCGAATTCTACAACGCCGTAACTGTTGCGCTTTAAATCCTCGTTAGGATCGAATTGGTGGTTGATGAACATACGCCATCGCGAGGTGTAGCCCCGAAAGTTCTTATCGCCGTGCCACTTGTGTTCGATTGTATAAGGGGCGAAGCCGAGTTTATTCTTGAGTGCAGTGGCGCGCCTTTGCCAAACCATGACTGCATTGGCGTATGCATTATCAGCGCTGCACGGCAGCGATTCCTTGGCTCGCCCAATTAAACCAAGCGCCATATGATGGTCGCCTGAACCCATCCCGCCCAGCTCAAACAATCCTCCTACAGCATCCAGCGCCACACGGGTCCATGCCCAAGCGTAGCCAGGATGAGGGAATGCCTGCTTGCCGTAAAGGCCCTTTGATTTGAAAGATTGCCCCCGCTTGTAGTAGAGGCTAGCGAAACTGCTATGGGCCTCTAAATGCTCGTCATTAGGCCCCAGGTCGTAGCATGTCTGCCAGGGCTGGATAACAGGATAGAGTTGGAGGGCGTCCATGATGCCCGAGGCCCATCCCGGCAGGCGAAACCTGATATCTGCGTCAAAGAACGCTAGATATCGTGCAGTATCTGGTAAGCTCGATACTCCAATATTCATCAGGTTTTCTTTTGACCATGCCGCTGTTGTAGCATGGACCATCTTATAAGTTAACTTGCTTGCATCAATTATTGCCGTCAAATCCATGAGGCTTGGGCTGCGAGCGCCATGCACGCATTCCACCATGACAACACTAACATTCGGCTCCTTTGCCCAATCTAGAATTACATCACGTGCCAAAGTGATGCGGGAGGTCCACTGAAGTGGATTAGAAATGCACGTGATGATGTATAATGTGTCATTTACCATTTGATTCCCAAAGGCCTGTCAGAATAATCGAATTATCAGTATCTTTTTTATACATTATTGCTGCAACAGCAATGGGCATTGCCTGACAAGGATGGATGCTGTTCGCACTGGGCTCGCTGTGCATGCGGTGCAGTTGCGCATATTAGCCAGTAAGGCAGCTAGGTGTGCAGGCCGAAAAGTCCGAGGCGTGAGCCAGTTGTGAACGAAGGCTGAACCTTTGCTTCAGCACATGTTCATGCAGCGCCGGCAACTCTTTCTCCCTGAATCGGAACCGCAAGGGCGAGCCCACGGTGCCGTAGGCATGCGAAATAGCGGGGCCTCGCTCCAAGGAACTGTGTGAGACGTCTGAAAACTTGTGAGGCGAGCAAGAACTGGTCAGCTCGAGACCACAAAAAGGAGAGAGAAACATGATCCAGAAGAAACGTCGCATCACCGGGATCACGTTCGCGGCAACATTGCTTACAGCCGGCGCGGCCGGCGCAGAGACCGTGATCGTAGAGCGGCCAATGCCCGCGCCGGTGGTTGAGGCAATACCGGTTGCCCAGGGCCAAGCTCCAAGTGGGTACCGGGCCACTGGGTCTGGCGTGGCGGCGACTGGTTCTGGATCACTGGGCACTACGTCGAGGGAGTAGCAGTCGTGCCGCCCATGCCGGCGCCGGTCACAGAAGTGCGACCGCCACAACCTTCTCCCCAGCACTTTTGGGTTCGCGGCCATTGGGGGTGGGAGGGCCGGGGCTGGAACTGGCATCCGGGCGTCTGGTTCCGCCCGTGATAATCGAAACAAGAAACGGGCGGCCTCGGCCGTCCTGCAGGCGTTATCACTCACTGAAAGAGAGCACGGGAATTCGGCGCGCCCCCAAAACAGGCCCAAGCGCCAGCGGCCGCCTCCACGCATTCATATAGCCGAGGAATTTAGACGCGCCCAATGCGCGCCATGCCGCTCTTGGCGACCGCGCTGCTTGGATCAAAGCTCAGCGCCCGCTGGTAGGACTCGGCTGCCTTGGCGCGGTTGCCAAGCTTTTCATAGGCGAGTCCAAGGGCCGCCCAGGCATCGGCATTTTTATTATCCACATTGAGGGCCGCATTGAAATCTTCGATCGCCTTGTCGTTTTTTCCCAGCGCGATAAAACTTTGGCCGCGGGCTTGATAAGGAGCTCCCGCAAAGGGGTCCCGATCAATGGCGTTGTCGAAATCGGTGATGGCCTCCTCATGCATGCCTAGGCGCTGGTAAATCAAACCTCGCGCGTGAAACGCTTGCGCGTTTTCGGGATTTAGGCGGATGGCCTGGTCAAGATCGGCCCTTGCTTGATCAAGTTTTCCTTGCGCGCGAAGCAGGTTGGCTCGCCCAAGATAGGCAGGCGCATGGTTTGGATCGGCGACAATAGCGCTATCAAAATCGGTCAGCGAGGCATCGTTACGATTAAGCTGCCGGAAGGCAAGGGCCCGGTTGGTCAAGGAGGCAGCACTACGCGGGTTTAATTTAATCGATTGGTTGAAATCGGAAACGGCTTCTTCGAATCTGCCTGTTCTGGCGTAGGCGACGCCCCGCGTGTTGTAGGCTTCGGCACTTGCTGGATTGCGTTGAATGACCTCCGTGAGGGACGCAAGGTTGGCGGAGGCCTCGGCCGGGGCCTGCTCAGTGAGCTCGGCAACGCCCATGCCTTGTTTGCCTACAAAATTATTCGCCGTTTCGCATCCTAGGAGGGCCAGCAATAAAACTGTGGCAAGTCCGAGATTAACGCCGCCTGCGCGGGCCATGATACTTCTCCAGGCAGGCGGCAAATCGATCATAACTCAGCTAGCTGCGATCGAACCAGACCATCGAGCGTGTGGAAGGAGAGGCTGGTTTCTTATTCCGTTGGCCTAACGGGGCACCGTCGCTGTGGCCTTGGACCGCGACGGCAGAGCCCCTTCGCGCTGAAGTTTTTTGCGGGCAAGCTTGCGAGCGCGCCGGACTGCCTCAGCTTTTTCGCGGGCGCGCCGCTCGGAGGGCTTTTCGTAATGGCCGCGCAACTTCATTTCCCGGAAAATACCCTCGCGCTGCATTTTCTTCTTGAGGGCTTTTAGCGCCTGGTCGACATTGTTATCTCGCACGAGAACTTGCACAGATCGTCCTTTGTTTTGAGCCGAATTTGTGTTTCGAGCCGGATTTCGCTCACGGCGTGCTTTAGGCACAATCCAACCGGCACCAGAAGGCACCTCAATAAGCGGCTCTTGTTAACAGAATTGGGTTTTTCTGTAAAGCCCGTGCACGAGCTCAGGGTAGATCGGATTTTGCCGGTCGGTGTCGCGCTTGATGCGCTGAGTGCATCCTGCTTGCGCAATGCGAGAATGCCAGGCGCATGGTACTTTCGAGCGATCAGCCTGTTGGCTGCGCGGGCGGAGCCGCTTTTCTGCCTTTTTGCTCTATCCTATATGCTAAGCCGTGTTGATTCTGGAGGAAGCGATGCGTTTGCGTTGCCTGATGCTCGTAGCAGGTTTTTGCTGGGCGGGTGGACTTCAGCCATCCTTGGCGCAGGACAAGGGAACGCTTGAACCGATCGTGCTGCCGCCACTTTCCCAGCCGGACGCCTCAACTCCGGCGAAGGAGCTCTTCGGGCGGCAGACGGTACCTGCGGCCCTTGCTTCGCGCACCATCGGTTTTTACTCACGCGGCTGCCTAGCAGGCGCGCAAGCGCTGCCTGTCAATGGTCCGACATGGCAGGTGATGCGGCTTTCGCGGAACCGCAATTGGGGCCACCCAGCGCTACTTGCTTTTCTCGAGCGCTTTGCACGAAAAGTGCCGACCGTCAGCCATTGGCCCGGTATTCTTGTGGGAGATCTGTCACAGCCGCGAGGTGGGCCGATGCTGACCGGCCATGCTTCCCATCAGATCGGGCTCGACGCGGACATCTGGCTGACACCGATGCCCAATCGTGAACTCTCGCGCCTCGAACGTGAGGAAATGTCGGCGGCAAACATGGTGCGCGCCGATCGACTCGACGTCGATCCGGCACGATGGACACCAGACCACGCTGCGGTCTTAAAGGCCGCTGCGCAGGACCCACATGTGGAACGCATTTTTGTTAATGCGGCCATAAAGAAAGCTTTGTGCCGCGAAGCCGCCGGCGACCGTTCATGGCTGCACAAGATCCGCCCCTACTTTGGACATGACTATCACTTCCACGTCCGGCTTGCATGCCCGGAGGGGGAAAACGCCTGCCGCGATCAGGATTCCGTCCCTCCAGGGGATGGCTGTGATGCTTCGCTCGCTTGGTGGTTTTCGGATGAGGTACTTCACCCTAGCCCGCAAAAAACTACGCCGCAGCCGCCGCTAACAATGGCACAGCTCCCTCCTGAATGCCGGCAGGTCTTGCAGGCGCGCTAGCTCAGCTTTGACGAGCCCGGCGGAGATCGTTAAAATACATGCTCCGATGCCGAAGGGCTATCGGCCAAGTCGAGGGGTGGGATTACTGCATGGTGAAGCTTCGAGCTGTGCCGTGGACTGATGCTGCGTCCCATGACGATCGCCGAGGGTGGACTATTCGGTCGGGCAAGCGGCTTTGATAAGCTTGCTTCTGCCGCCGCCTTTGATGGGTGAGCGGCTTTGCCGCCACCGCCTTTAGAACTATCCCGGGCCTGGCCATCACTAGCCACTCCGAAGGCAAAGACTGCAGCAACCAGAACTACACGCCAAGACATTTGTACACTCCGAACTCGAAAATTTTTAAAACACACTATCGCTGAAAACAAGAACCCACCTATTTCGTTGCATCAAGTTTCATTTTTTCAGTTGATGACACTTAACCAAAAATTTTTAAAATATTCTGTGTGTTAAAATACTCCTACAATATTGCACCACGACTCTTTTCTTATGGCAAGTGGGGCACGGGAGCTGGGCAAGTGATCCCCGTGCCGCCAAGGCCGCAGTAACCGCCTGGATTTTTTGCCAAATATTGTTGGTGATAAGCCTCAGCATAATAGAAGGGAGAGCGTTCGCGAATTTCCGTTGTTACAGGCGGAAACCCTCGTGACTTTAGCGCCTTTGCGTAATCTTCTCTGCTTGCCTCGGCGGTTTCCCGCTGAGCGCTGCTGGCAAATATAACCGATCGGTACTGAGTGCCGATATCGTTCCCCTGTTTCATGCCCTGGGTCGGGTCGTGATTCTCCCAGAAAATCTTGAGAAGCTCCCAGTAGGCAATTTTCGAGGGATCGAAAGCTACCATCACCACTTCTGCATGGCCGGTCCGGCCTGAGCACACTTCCTCATAGGTCGGATTCGGCGTTGCGCCGCCCGCATAGCCAACGGCGGTCACATGAATCGAATCGCCAAGCTCCCAAAACTTACGCTCCGCCCCCCAAAAGCAGCCCATGCCAAAAAACGCAGTCTCGATGTTGGGCGGAAAGGGCGGATGCAGCCTTCGCCTGGTCAGGAAATGGGTCTCGGCGGTTTTTATGGGCTCGACGCGTCCCGGAAGCGCTTCATTAAGGTCCGGGAGAGATTGGGCTTTTCGTCGAAATTGCAAGATGGAGCTCCCTAGCTTCTCAATCCTCTAGATTGGTCTTGATGGGGCCTTTGCAATAGGATTTTTAAGATGAACCCCAAGAAGATCCTTGCGAAGGCTTAATGGCTCGAGAATCCAGTTCCGGAGCGTGGCCGTTGGCCAAATTTCAATGCGAGGATCCCCCATCCGAAAAGAAAAAGAGAAGCAGGTAGCTGGGCAAAAGGGATGATTGCATTGGAAATAAGCATGGGGGAGATCGGTCGGCTGATTATATCATGCATAGGCACAAAAAGCTTGGTTACTAAAATGTACTTTAGTAAGTCGTTAATTGAAGTTAAACGCAAAGTTTTGGTGTCAAAATAATGATCAGCATCAATCAATAAGACTATAAACGCTACAGCTAAAAGGGAAAGTCCAATATAGCGGCAAATAAGTGGTGCCATGATTTCATCTCTTTAACAGAAAACTCATATTAAATTAGAATTGGAGAAAATTGAATATATGTGCTCCTGGGAGCGTGACCTAAAACAGCGCAAAGGTTCAGATTGCGTTCCTAGAGCCAAAGCATATATTAAGAAGAGTCCCACTCAAGAAAATTTCTCACTCGGTTAGTTTAGCCTATCCCGGAAAGATTGCTGGTTTTTGACTAAGCGCCCCCTTGTTGAAGCGCCATGGAGAGGAAGTTCATGAACACTGCGCCGCTCATGCCTAAAGCAACCGCTGTCTGGCTTGTGGAAAACACCTCGCTTACGTTCGAACAAATCGCGGACTTTTGCAACCTGCACCCTCTCGAAGTCAAGGGCATTGCCGATGGTGAGGTTGCTTCTGGGATAAAAGGGCACGACCCCATCACCTCCGGGCAATTGACTCGCGAGGAGATAGCCGCCGCCGAAGCAGATGAAACGCACCGGTTAAAGCTTGCACCCTCGAAGGTTCGGCTTCCCCAGGTCAGCCGAAAGCGGGGGGCGCGTTATACGCCTCTCTCACGCCGCCAAGACCGGCCAAATGCTATACTCTGGCTGGTGCGTAACCATCCAGAGCTGAAGGATGCCCAAATCATGCGCCTCGCCGGGACTACAAAAGCGACGCTCCAAGCTGTTCGAGATCGCACCCACTGGAATTCAGCCGCGCTGACGCCGGTCGATCCAGTGACTCTTGGCCTCTGCTCGCAAATGGATCTTGACTACGAGGTCACTCGCGCCGCCAAGGACCAGCCGACGATCGAGATTGATCACGGTCAAACCCTGGCGCCTAGCGGGCTCACAACACGGCAAGAAGAAGGCAATACTGGCGAGGGCGGCCTCTTTAACCAAGATGCTGCCGACAAGAGGGGATCTGAAGCAGACATCGACGTTGATTCCGTTTTCGCAAAGCTGGCTGAACTAAAAACCAAAGACTGAACGGCGAACGCTTGTTGAAAGTTTTTTAGTTCGAATCAGGAACATTACTCTCCATAGATCGGTGGATAAGCGGGGCTCCTTTGGATTGTGCGATGAAAGTAACCAAGTTCTCACGGAGCCTTCCTCTCATCTTTCTCACATTGGCGACCGGCCTCCCGGCACGCGCTGCTGATTATTTTTCCTCTGCGCCCCCGGCAGCCACGGTTCCGATTTATGGCGGCTTCAATCCCCTTGCCGATCCCCGATGCCGGGTTGTACCGATGCCGCAAGCAAATCTTTTCGGTGATACTGCGAGATTCCGCCCGACAGCTGTTTGCCAATCGCGCGGCCTTTACGCGGATTCTGTGCTATTCCCGTAACCCCCCAGCATTGCTCCGGCCCGTCGCTGGTTGTGTTGCAGCTCGCGCAGCGGAGGGTTTTGCCTCATGCCAAAAAATCCAAAGCGGCGGCAAAAGGCCGACACGGCGAGAATTTTAGAGATTTTCCAGCGCTTCGAGGCCGCTAATCCGCAGCCCAAAGGGGAGCTCGAATACACCAACCCATTCACTCTTCTTGTCGCGGTCGTCCTGTCGGCGCAGGCGACCGATAGCGGAGTGAACAAGGCGACGCGTGAGCTTTTCAAGATAGCCGATACCCCCGAAAAAATGCTCGAACTCGGCGAGGAAAAATTATCGGCGCAAATCAAGACGATCGGGCTTTATCGCGCCAAAGCGAAAAATATTACTGCGCTATCGCGGCGCCTTATTGCGGAATTTTGCAGCGAGGTCCCTAAAGTCCGCGAAGCACTCGAATCGCTTCCAGGAGTCGGCCGCAAAACCGCGAATGTCGTTTTAAATACCGCTTTCGGAGAACCGGTGATTGCAGTCGACACTCATGTGTTTCGCGTTTCAAACCGGGTTCCCATTGCGGCAGGAAAGACGCCGCTCGATGTTGAACGCGGGCTTGAAGCGGCCGTCCCCCAGAATTTCAAACGGCATGCCCATCACTGGCTGATCTTGCACGGACGATATATTTGCACGGCGCGTCGGCCAGCCTGCAATCGATGTCTTATTTCTGATTTATGCCAATGGCCGGGCAAGCTCGTTTCCTAGACGACGACTGTCAGCCGTTGAGCAGCGCGCGTAATGCCCGTATAGAGCCAACGATTGCGATGTTCGCGGAAGGCTCCGCTCTCATCGAATAATACAACATGATCCCACTGCGATCCTTGAGCTTTGTGCACCGTCAACGCATAGCCGTAATCGAACTCATCGGAGTGGTGACGGATGGCTGGATCGAGCGTTTCCTCCAAACCTTGGAAAAACTCGGGCAGGACCGCGATGCACCGAGGTCTGGCGGCTTGGTCATCGTCTGGCACGACATTGAGCACAATTTTCTTTTGGCGCGTCTTTCCAATCGATCTCACAATCCAGATTCCGCCGTTCAAAAGTCCCTTTGTTTTATTGTTTTTTAAACAGACCAGCTTGTCACCCGATCTTGGGAAAACGTCGTCATGGCCAAGGAGCTCTCGCATTCTTTTGTTGTAAGATCGGCGTGTCCGATTGAGGCCAACAAGCAATTGATCCGCAGACCAGACGAGCCCCGCGTCAAAATCGCGGCGTCGCATGACTTGGCTCTGACCAAATGAACCGATCTCGAGCCCGCCACCGGCACGGACGAGCATGGATAATTTAACAATCGGATTATCGGCGGCCTGGCGATGCACTTCCGTGAGCATGATATCGGGCGAGCCATCCGTAAAATACCCGCCTCCCCGAACTGGCGGTAGCTGCGCCGGATCACCAAGCACGAGGACTGGTTTGCCGAACGACAGCAGGTCGCGGCCGAGTTCGGCATCGACCATCGAGCACTCATCTACGATGACAAGTCTTGCATGCGAGACATCGCTATCTTGGTTTAGGATGAAACTGGGTTCCTGCGAGTCGCTCTCGCGTGCCCTGTAAATCAAGCTATGGATGGTGCGCGCCCCATGGCAGCCCTTGGACCGCATAATGAGGGCTGCCTTGCCCGTGAGAGCCGCGAAAACAACGAGGCCTTCCGTATCTTCCGCGATTTTTTTTACGAGAGTCGTTTTACCCGTTCCAGCGTAACCAAAAAGCCGGAAAATTTGCGGCTCGCCCGCCTTCAGCCAATTGGCGACGGAGCATAGCGCCTGCTCTTGCTGAGGCGTCCAAATCATCTCGGCTCAGATCTGACTTTGGTCATCTTCCCCCTCAGTTTTGAGAGGCTGCGGGGAGGTCGGCGAGTGTTCGCTTTTAACTTCCTCGGCCCTGGAGGATGCGATCATTCGCTGCACGCGCCTCACTTGCCAGGCGACAAGGAAACTTGCGGCTAGGAGGCAGGCGCCAATGATGAAGAAACCAACGATCCAGCTGTTACCCAAAATGTGCATACTCTCGATGTCTTGTTCATCGATGTTGCCGAAAAAATTCTTCATGGTTAGCCTCAAAATTTGTGTGCCCCGCCTCTCACGCGGGCCGTTTTTCGGCGAGAAATTCAACCCCGTAGTCTACCATGGCCCGGCAGCAGCGTCTCACTTGCCTTACCTCTCGCTCTCCTCTCGCAGAATCTCGAGGCTCATCCAATTTTCCTCGGCTTCGGAAAGCTCCATCGTCACTTTTTCCAAAGCCAGGGATGTCTGAGTAAACTTGACCGGATCACGCGCATAGAATCCTGGCTCCTCGATGAGCGATTGTAGATTTGCCCAGCGCGCGCGCAGCTCTTCCATTTTCCGTGACAGGTGGTCGAGCAAATACTTCTGTTTAAAAGAGAGGCGCGGTTTTGCTTTGGTTGGCGGTGGGCGCGGCGGCGGCTTTTCCTTGATGGCTCTTAAGGGTGCTAGGGACGCAACGGCATTGAGGCCAGAACCGCGCTGGGCAACCATGTCGGAATAGCCGCCCGCGTATTCGGTCCAGCGGCCATCTCCTTCAGCCATCAGAACAGCCGTGGTCAGGCGGTCGAGAAAATCGCGGTCGTGGCTAACGACCAGCAGTGTCCCTTTGTAATCGCTCAGCATCTCTTGCAGAAGGTCAAGCGTTTCAAGATCAAGATCATTGGTGGGTTCGTCGAGGACAAGGACATTTGACGGATTCGCCAGCACCCGCGCGAGCATCAGCCGCCCACGTTCGCCGCCCGAGAGCCGTCCGATCGGTGTGCGGGCTTGCCCGGCGCTGAACAAATAATCTTTCATTAGCCGATGACATGCCTGCGCTCGCCATTGATTTCGACATAGTCGCTTGTGCCATCTGTGAGGGCGTCTTTCAGGGAAGTGTCCGCATCGAGGTTCATCCGCCCTTGATTGAGGCAAGCGATAGCGAGATTAGCCCCGTGCCTTACGGATCCCGCGTCCGGCGCGACCGCCCCCATCAAGAGATTAAGGAGGGTTGTCTTGCCAGCACCATTGGGACCGATCAGGCCAAGCCGGTCCCCGCGGAGAATACGAAGCGAGAGATTTTTAACAATCTGCCGGCCGCCAAGAGATTTCGCGAGTCTCTTCGCTTCGATAACCATGCTGCCCGAAGGATAGGCATCCGCGGCAAGGATCTTAATCGATTGCGACGCGCGGCGCTGGCGCCGCTCCTCCCGCATGCAGGCGAGGTTCGCGAGCCGCTTCTGATTGCGCTTGCGCCGCGCCGTGACGCCGTGGCGCAGCCAGTCCTCCTCAGTTTTAATCCTGCGATCAAACTTATGAGCGGCGCTCTCCTCTTCTTCCAAGATTTGATCGCGCCACTTTTCGAATTCACCAAAGCCGCGATCAAGGATACGAGTTCGTCCTCGATCGAGCCATACGGTGCGGCTGGACAAAGTTTCAAGGAATCGCCGGTCGTGGCTAACGATCAGGAGCGCAGAGCGCAGGCTACTGAGCTTTGCCTCGAGCCATTCGATCGTCGGCAGGTCGAGGTGATTGGTCGGCTCATCGAGGAGCAGAATATCTGGCTCTGGAGCCAGGACGCGAGCGATCGACGCTCGCCGTGCCTCTCCTCCCGAAAGCTGTGCCGGATGTTCTTCGCCAGTCAGACCGAGCTCGTTCAGGAGTTTCCGAGCTCGATGCCGGTCATTTTGGTCAAGCCCCGACTCGGCATGAAAGAGTGTAGTCTCATGGTCCGAAAAATGAGGTTCTTGCGGTAAGTAGCGCAAACTCGCGCCCGCCTGCAGAAATCGGGTTCCGCCATCTGGCGTGACGAACCCTGCGGCAATCTTAAGGAGGGTCGATTTTCCGCAGCCATTGCGCCCGACAAGGCATAAACGATCTTGCACGCTCACGGTGAGGTCCGCGCTCGCCAAAAGTGGCGCGCCACCAAAGGTAAGCGAAATGTTTTGTAACACTAGAAGCGGCGGTGCCATGGGAGCCATTGTAAAAGGATACCGAGGCCTTGATGTAGGGCTTTAGACGAGGCGGATGCAACATGTAATGCGGAGAGCACAACCGAGGAAATCAGATGGGTCGCAGCACGGCGCTTATCGCCACTGGCTCGGCGTGCGCCAGCGCCTCGTCAAGCTCCGCCTGCCGCTCGAAGCGTTTCCGTAGGAGCCTTCCTTCCGCCTGGACCGCGACGCACTCACCCCGAAAAGGCCAAGGCGTGGCGAAAATTTTTCGGCCATTCTCAGACGAAAGGGTGAGATCGGTTGTTTGTTCGCCCGTGATGGGAACGCTGGAATTTTTTGTTTTCGCCAGCCAAACCAAAGCAGATCACAAGCGAGATCCAATCGACTGCGGCGATCAAAAGCTGGTTGAATTTGACGGTCTCAGCGACGGCCTCGCCATCGGTGCCTAAGTGGGGAAGTAACCGGAAAGCAGTGTTGTTCCCGCAGGAAATTGCTGACCGCCGAAGCGTCCTCAGGCTTCGCCTTGGCGGCATCGAAATGGCGGGAATAGATCGTATCCGCATGCAGGGATACAAGGAGTGACGGAAAGAGCCCGAAATTCCTGACACGCCTCACGCCATCGCGCCAAAGTTCCACGTGCACCTTTGGAGGGACTTGGAAAAACTCATGGGGGAGCCCGGTCTCGGGGTTGAGTGTTGGCGCCAATTCCCAAGAGTGCCAACCAATATCGTGCTGCTCAGCCGCAAGGCATACCTCTTCGTAATGGGCGGGCGCGCGGAATTGCCCGTTCCCCCATGCGCGAGCAAGCTGGCCAGAAAGCCAGGCATGGCTCGGCCGGGCTATGGCGATTGCAGCCGAGCCTTCCTTACGCAAGAGCATGAGCGGCTTCCCGGATAAGCTTCCCCCCGCGCGTGCCATCGCTTGCGGCGGGATCTCGCCGCGCCTCCTACTTTTGCAGATTATCTGCCAGTTGCAAATGCTGCTCGAGCTCGGGGATTGTCTTGTGTGCCCAGGTTTTCAGCTCCTGATCGCTGCCGTTTTGCGCATAGTCCTTGAATAAGGAGATCGCTTGCTGATGCGCGGCGATCTGATCTTGTGTGAACTGTTTCTCAAAAGCACAGCCATTTAGCTGTTGCAGCCTATTCAGCATGGCCCGATGTGCTTGGTCGAGATTCGTAGGAACGCTCAAGCCCTTTTGATTCTCCACTATGGACCTTTAATTTATCGAGGGATTGTGAATGGTCCTTGCTCATTTCATTGGCGAATCTTTTTGATTCTCCTATTCCCTTTTGGTCCGCAAGCTCGCTCGACTTAATCTCGAATATCTCGCTCATGGCGGCTTGTTTCACAAAGTTCCCCGTATCCGTATTCCCTGCGTATGTCGAGCGCCCGCTATAATTCTGAGCAAAACCGGAGCTGCTAGCAGTAAAGAGGCTTTCATGAGGAGTCCTCTATAGGAAAACCTGGAGAACACAAATCTCTCCCCCGGGTTCCGAACAGGGTCGCTCGGGCAAAGTGCCGCTGACTCTGCCGATGGAGGGGCTTCACTTCGGCAAATTCGCCGCCTCGTACGGGTGACACTGGAGCTTGGACCCGGGATTGCTGGCAAAAGTTCTCAGCCCCTGATAGCTGCCGTCTTTCCCGAAGACCATGAAAATGACGAAAGCTGTATGGTGGATAACAATTTCGTCTTCGGCGCCGAAATACGAGCAAGCAAATTTCACTTCGCTGTGACAAGAGGAACTACTATTCACTCTCTTCATTAGCTCCACATGCCGGCATCCGGCAGCAGATGCCTGGGGGCAAAACGTCAAGGGGATAAGCAATGACGCCCGTAAAAGACCTTCTTTTTGGTTCGCTGCGGATCTTCTGTTTTGGTACTCTGAAAATCTCGCTGCTCGTATACACCTTTTTCCTCGTGGATACTCCCGCGGCGACAGCGTTTCATGAAGGAGGCGGGGCCACCAGCGGCTCTATCGCCTCAGCTAGGAGAGAAGCAAAGACTTCTGGGGCGGAGAGTCCAAATCGTGACATAATCTTATTGGAGGCCGAGACATGTCGTTAGCGCTGGATGTTCTCGTTATCGCGCTGATCTCTATCGGCGCGACCGTCGCCCTTTTCGCGCCGCGCGCTTCGGCGGTACCGGTTATGGTCTGTGGATCTCGGCGACGCCGGAACCGATAGGCTGGAGCCAATAGTTTTGCTAAAGCGCGAGGGAGGCTCGGAGTTCTCGAAGTTGGTCTCTTCTTTCAACGGCCACGCGCCGTTCTTCTTCCGAGGCCGACTCTGTAATCTGCTCCTCGAATTTGGCCATCACCCCGTCGAAGCGGCCGGAGTTCATATTCTCTATATCAACCGCTTCGTTGGCCAAGATCGTTAGACCCGAGGGTGCCACTTCGGCAAAACCGCCGGGCACGAAAAATCGAGTTATTTTCGACGCCGTCTCCGAGGCGGTGATGATTCCAGGTTTTAAGCTCGAAATAAGCGGCGCATGATCTCTAAGCACGGTGAATTCGCCTTCCGTTCCAGGGACGATGACTGATTCCACTTCGCCAGAGAAAATCAGTAGTTCTGGGGATACGATCTCGAGCCGCAAAGTTGCCATGGCCGGTCCTAAGTCTTCGTCCTTCCAATAATCACGATCACGCCGCGCGAAGTGCGTTAGGCCGCTTCGGCCGCCAGCCTCTGTGCCTTCTCGATGGCTTCCTCAATTGGCCCGACCATATAGAAGGCCGCTTCAGGCAAATGGTCGTAGTCACCGGCAACAAGCCCCTTAAAGCCCTTTATCGTATCGGCGAGCGAAACAAGCTTGCCAGGGGAACCTGTGAACACCTCAGCAACATGGAAGGGCTGCGAGAGAAAGCGCTCGATCTTGCGGGCGCGAGCAACGGTGAGTTTATCCTCCTCCGAGAGTTCGTCCATACCGAGGATGGCGATGATATCCTGCAATTGCTTGTAGCGCTGCAAGACCTGCTGGACTTGGCGGGCGATGGCATAATGCTCTTCGCCGACGATGAGCGGCGAGAGCATGCGCGACGTCGAGTCGAGCGGATCGACAGCAGGATAAATCCCCTTTTCGGCGATGGCGCGTGAGAGAACGGTCGTCGCGTCAAGGTGGGCAAAGGACGTAGCGGGCGCCGGATCCGTCAAATCGTCTGCCGGCACGTAAATGGCTTGCACGGAGGTGATCGACCCCTTGTTGGTCGTCGTGATGCGCTCCTGCAAGGCACCCATGTCGGTCGCCAGCGTCGGCTGATAGCCGACGGCCGAAGGAATGCGGCCGAGCAAGGCTGACACTTCCGACCCTGCTTGGGTAAATCGAAAGATATTATCGATAAAGAATAATACGTCTTGCCCTTTGTCGCGGAAATCCTCGGCAACGGTCAGGCCCGTCAATCCGACGCGAGCGCGAGCACCCGGGGGTTCATTCATTTGGCCGTAAACGAGCGCACATTTCGAACCCATGGCTGAGCCGCCATGTTTGTGAGGATCGACGTTCACCCCCGACTCGATCATCTCATGGTACAGGTCATTGCCTTCACGAGTGCGTTCTCCGACACCGGCGAAAACCGAGTAGCCGCCATGCGCCTTAGCAATGTTGTTGATGAGTTCCATGATGAGCACGGTCTTGCCCACTCCAGCGCCGCCGAAGAGGCCAATTTTGCCGCCCTTTGCATACGGGGCAAGGAGATCAACGACCTTGATGCCGGTCACCAGGATCTGCGCTTCCGTTGACTGGTCGGAATAAGATGGCGCCGGCTGGTGTATCGCGCGCCGGGTGCTGGTCTTGACGGGACCGAGCTCATCGACAGCCTCACCGATGACATTGATGATGCGGCCAAGACATTCATCGCCGACGGGCACTGTAATCGGCCCCTTTGTGTCCACGACCTTTTGGCCGCGAACGAGGCCCTCGGAAACGTCCATGGCAATGCAGCGAACGGAGTTCTCGCCGAGGTGCTGGGCCACTTCAAGAACGAGGCGGTTGCCATGATTGTCGGTCTCCAGCGCGTTGAGGATCTGGGGAAGATGACCATCGAATTTGACGTCGACGACGGCGCCGACAACCTGCGTGACGTGGCCGGTGGGCAGATCGGATGCGGCGTTAGCCATGCTTCATTTCCTTGCAGTGAGCGAAGAGTTGGACCCGGTGCATAAACGAAAATCTCAAAGCGCTTCGGCACCGGAGATAATTTCGATGAGTTCCTTCGTGATCATCGCCTGGCGCGAACGGTTGTATTGCATTGTCTGTTTCCTGATCATTTCCCCCGCGTTTCGCGAGGCATTGTCCATGGCGGTCATGCGCGCACCCTGCTCCGAGGCCGCATTTTCCAACAAAGCTCGCAGGACTTGGACAGAAACGTTACGCGGCAGGAGCGAAGCTAATATCTCATCCTCATCCGGCTCATACTCATAGGTAACTCCGTTGCCAGTAACTGATCCTTCAGCAGGCAATGTAAGCGGGATGATCTGCTGCGCCGTTGGGATCTGCGTAAGCACGGACTTAAATTTCGAAAAAAACAAAGTGCAAATATCGAAATTACCTGCTCCGTGCATTCCGACGATCTTGCGGCCGATGGCGTTGGCGTGATCAAAGCCAATGGCGCGAATCGAACGCAGATCGATTACCTCAATGATTTGGCGGCTAAACTGGCGCCTCAGGATGTCATAGCCTTTTTTGCCGACGCAAAGGATCTTGACGGTTTTGCCTTGCCCCATCAGGGAGGTGGCCGTCTCTCGGGCGAGGCGGGCAATCGAGGAATTGAATGCGCCGCAGAGCCCACGCTCGGCGGTGCAGACGACAAGGAGATGAACACTATCTCCCCCGCCGTCCAGCAAAGCCGGGACGTGCCCGGTCGCCACGATTGAAGCGACAAGATTTGTGAGAACCTTTTCCATCCGATCGGCGTATGGGCGGGCCGCCTCCGCCGCCATTTGAGCACGCCGCAGCTTCGCCGCAGCGACCATCTGCATCGCCTTGGTGATTTTTTGTGTGGCCTTGACCGAGCCGATCCGGTTTCGCAGATCCTTCAGTGACGGCATGATCTACCCGCTTGCCTTTAACCCGGCCCCATTTGGAAGTGATGAAGATTCGACTGGACTCATGCTCTGGTCACGCGAAATTCTTTGCGTAGTCCTCGACAACCGACTTGAGCTGCTTGGCCAAATCCTCGGAGAGATCCTTTGACTCGCGGATCAAGTTAAGAAGGTCGGAGTGGCTTGCGCGCAACAAAGCGAGGAGGCCTTCTTCGAAAGCGCGCACCCGTTCGACTGGGAATCCATCGAGATAACCGTTCACACCGGCATAGATGACGGAAACTTGTTCTTCCATCTTCAATGGCGAGAACTGCGCTTGCTTCAAAAGCTCGGTGAGGCGTGAACCGCGCGCCAACAGGCGCTGCGTCGTCGCATCAAGGTCAGATCCAAATTGTGCAAAAGCGGCCATTTCGCGGTACTGCGCGAGCTCACCCTTGATCCTGCCCGCGACTTTTTTCATGGCCTTGGTCTGGGCCGATGACCCGACGCGCGAAACTGAAAGCCCGACATTCACAGCTGGCCGAATACCTTGATAGAAAAGATCGGTTTCTAGGAAAATTTGACCGTCGGTAATTGAGATCACATTGGTTGGAATGTAAGCGGAGACGTCATTGGCTTGCGTTTCAATGACAGGCAGAGCGGTGAGAGAGCCTGCGCCATGCGCTTCATTGAGCTTGGCGGCCCGCTCGAGAAGCCGCGAGTGGAGATAAAAAACGTCGCCCGGATAGGCCTCGCGCCCCGGTGGCCGGCGGAGCAGAAGCGACATTTGACGATAAGCGACGGCTTGTTTCGAAAGATCATCGTAGATGATGAGGGCATGCATGCCGTTGTCGCGGAAATACTCGCCCATTGTGCAACCGGAGAAGGGCGCGAGAAACTGCATCGGTGCCGGATCGGACGCGGTTGCCGCGATAACGATGGAATATGGGAGCGCGCCATGTTCTTCGAGCACCTTCACGAACTGGGCGACGGTTGAGCGCTTCTGGCCGACAGCGACATAGACGCAGTAAAGTTTTAGGCTTTCGTCAGGCCCTTGATTCAGCGGCTTCTGGTTGAGGATTGTGTCGAGCGCGACTGCGGTCTTGCCGGTCTGCCGGTCGCCAATGATGAGCTCGCGCTGACCGCGTCCAATCGGGATCAACGCATCGATCGCCTTGAGGCCTGTCGCCATAGGCTCGTGCACCGATTTGCGGGGAATGATGCCGGGAGCCTTGACATCGACGCGGGCGCGCCTCTCATAAGAGATTGGGCCCTTGCCATCGATTGGATTCCCGAGCGCATCGACGACGCGGCCAAGCAGCCCCTTGCCAACCGGCACGTCGACAATGGCGCTCGTCCGCTTGACGGTTTGGCCTTCGCCGATATCGCGATCGCTGCCGAAAATCACGACACCGACATTGTCGCTTTCGAGGTTGAGAGCCATGCCACGCACGCCATTCTCGAACTCGACCATTTCGCCGGCTTGAACATTGTCGAGGCCATAAACACGGGCAATACCATCCCCGACAGACAGAACCTGGCCAATTTCCGTAACCTCGGCCTCGGTCCCAAAATTAGCGATTTCCTTTTTGAGGATCGCGGATATTTCGGCTGCGCGGATTTCCATTAGCCGGCCTCTTTCATGCGTGTGCGAATCGAATTGAGTTTTGTCCTCAGAGAGTTATCAACCATACGGGAGCCGAGCTGGACGATGAGGCCGCCAATAATGGCGGGATCCACTTTAATTGCAAGGTCCACGCTACCGCTTCCCGAGATCTCTTCAAGCGCCTTCTTCAAAGCGTCGACATGCCTGGGTTTTAGTGGCTCGGCGACGATTACCTGCGCTTTCGTCACTCCCTTTCGGGCATCGTTCAGGAGATTGAAGTCACGAATCATGTCCGCTATCGCGAACAGCCTGCGCTTTGCCGCGACCAGCTTGATGAAATTAGCCGCTACCCGAATCCCTGACCGGTTAAGGATTTGCCCGAGAACCTTAACCTGCTCATCAGCAGAAAAGATCGGGCTCTTTACAAGACGCCGGAGATCGGCGCTCTCTTCTAGGAGCCGCGTAAACGCGGCGAGATCAGCGGCGGTTTCTTCCGTCGTTCCAGTTTCTAGCGCGAGGGCGAAAAGCGCCTGTGCATAGCGGCCTGCCATTCCCGAATCGAGTGTCTCTTGACCCGCCAAAACCAGCCCCTAGAATTCCTTTGCTAAGTCCGCCAATGTTACAGCCAATATCGCCAAGGCATGTGCCATCATGGTTCGAACGCAGGTCTAACGAAAAGTGGGAACTTGCCTCGCCCCGAAGGCGAGGGTCCCTAACATAGTGGCTTGTGCGGTGCAACCCTCGTCATAAGGAGGGCCTTGTTTGGGTTGACAAGCGGCCAATGGCATGGCTCTTGCGCGCAGCTGAAGGTTTCCGCCAATCACCTGACCGCGACGCGACAAAACAACGCACCAAAGCCAGCAAGCAGCATGGCCCGTGCCCTGCTTAACCGCGAGCAAGCTTCGCGATGGCCCAGAGCGCCCGTGATGCGAGAGCTTGGCCCAGTTTTGGCTCTCGCCGGGAGATGGCAATGGCATCGCCGATGCGTGACATGGCGTGGCTAAGGCGGACCCTTGTCCAGTGGTGTATCTGGCGGTCTAAAGACGCTCTCCGCACGAACGACGTATTGGTGTAACCTGGCGTTTTGGCCGCGGGGCTTGCAAGCGAGCTCTCGCCGCAAAGAAAATGCATTTCGATCGTGTGGCGCAACGCCGTTGCGAGCAGGAGATGGTAACCGCTCGCGCGGGAGAACTGGCGAAGGGCATGATCAAGGGCGGCGAACTCGCCATCAAAAGCCGCATCGACGGCCTTTTCCGCGAGGAGGCTTGAAGTATCGCTGGCGATGGCTTCGGCATCTTCAAGGCGAATTTCGTACTGGCCGTGGGAATATAAAAGCAGTTTTTCGAGCTCGCCACGAGTTATGAGCCGGTCCTCGCCGAGTTGAGAAATGAGGAGAGCTTTTGCATCTGGCGTGATCCTTTGGCCGGATTGTGCCAAGAGACCGTTGATCAAATCGCCAAGATCTTTCGCGGTATCGGCGTAACATTGGATGGCCGCCGCGTGGCGACTGCGCTCGCATAACACCCGCAGGGCAGCGTCTTTTATCAAGACACCTGCTTCGATAACAATCTTGCAATCAGGCGGACTCGAAACCGAAAGAACGCGTTCCACCGCCGTCGTGAAAGCCTTGCCTTGCGCCTCAATCGAGATTGCTCGCTTGCCAGAGAACAACGAGACGGTATTGACCTCGTCGGCGAGACGCGAAGGATCGGCGGCAAGCTCGTCGCCCTTAAGCCGCACGCGCTGATATGGGTCTTTCGGATCGTCGATGGCACCTGCGATAAATCTGCGGGCGCGCTCGCTGACGAGGCCTTCATCGCTGCCAAAGAATAGGTAGAGATAAATATCGGAATGCTGGCGCGCAAGGAATTGGTCCGCCTCGTGATTCTTCACCGCTACCATTTTCGCTCGCTTGATCTCTAGCGGTGGCTGGCCAGCGCTGAGGCGACATTTGTGCTGATCTGATCGGCGAGAGATTTGGCGTCGCGGATTTCCGCATCGCGCGCGGCGCGAAGATCGGCAAATCGCTGGCTCGTTCGATCGTAGCTGGAGAGCACAATTGTATGGCCCGTTGCTACGGGGCTACCCCCTTCCACCGGTAGGAGCTGATAGTCGGCGGTCGCAACAATATTGCCGGCCGTGGGATAGCCGCTAACAGTATCGAGAAGGGGAGATTGGCTGGCCTCAGTAATAGTGATCTTCAGCCGGTATTTTGGCGCGACCGAAGACCCCGTCCCGTTAAAAGCAAAAATCAAATCATTCGTCAGATAGTGGCCGAGCCGGGTCGGCACGGGGTCCACGGCGATCGCTTGCAGCTCGCCTGCCACGGCACCGCCGTCCGCGCCGAGCGATCCGTAAAGCGGCTGGACGCATCCACTAAGTGTGAATCCTGCCACTACGGCCAGGACCAACTGCACGACTCGGAGGAGCTTTTTTCTAGCCAACGACATTAATGATCCTATTGGGCACTACGATGATCTTCTTGGCTGGCCTTCTTTCAAGTGCACGTTGCACTGCTTCAAGAGCCAGGGCGGCCGCCTCGACGGCTGCGAGATTAGCATCCCGTGCAATGATGAGTTCGGCCCGTTTGCGGCCATTGACTTGCACGGGATAGGTAATTGTGTCCTCGATGGTGAGGGCCCGGTCGGCCGCGGGCCATGGCGCCTCAGCGGCAAGACCCGTATGGCCGAGAGCCGCCCAGCATTCCTCTGCAAGATGGGGCGTCATCGGCGCGATCAAAAGCACCAGAAAATCAGCCGCCTCTTGCAGGGCGAGCCTGACGTCGGTTGCGATCTCGTCAGTGTCTATGTCGCCGACAAATGCCGAAAGCTTATTTGTAAGGTCATGGACTTGCGCAACAGCGCGGTTAAAGCGCAGGCGCTCGATGTCTTCCTCAACCTGGATCACACTGCCATGGACTACCCTTCGGATCGCGGTTGCTTCAGCAGCCGTTGCATCTTGAACTGATGACCCAGCGGGCGCGGCCGCGGAGGCGAGCTCGCCAATGAGGCGCCATAAGCGTTGGATGAATTTTGCGGCGCCCTGGGCACCCTCTTCGCTCCAAATCACATCACGTTCGGGTGGTGAATCCGACAATACGAACCAACGGGCGGTATCGGCCCCAAAGTCGCCAATGATGTCATCAGGATCGACCGTATTTTTCTTTGACTTTGACATTTTTTCGATGGGGCCGATGGCGATCTCCTCGCCATTGTCGGCTTTATAAGCATGGCGGCCAGACTCATCTGTCTTGATCCGCACCTCGGCTGGCAATAGCCATGCGCCGTCCTTATCGCGATAGGTTTCATGCACAACCATGCCTTGCGTAAAAAGCCCATCGAACGGCTCTTTGAGCGAGCCTACATGCCCCGTCCTGCACATCGCCCGGGTGAAGAACCTTGCGTAAAGCAGGTGCAGGATCGCGTGCTCGACGCCGCCGATATATTGATCGACAGGCAACCACTCTTCGACGAGGGGGGGCGTCGTCGGCTCGCGGCTGTTCCACGGATCGGTGAACCTTGTGAAGTACCAAGAAGAATCCACAAAGGTGTCCATCGTGTCCGTTTCACGCTGCGCCGGCGAACCGCAATTCGGGCAAATAACATGCTTCCAAGTCGGATGCCGATCAAGCGGATTACCCGGCTCGTCAAAGCTCATATCGCGTGGTAATTCGACGGGTAGCTGCTCTTCAGGTACGGGGACCATCCCGCATCCTCCGCAATGGATAATGGGGATAGGGCATCCCCAATAGCGCTGGCGCGATATTCCCCAATCACGCAGCCGGTACTGAATTTCACGCCGTCCCTGCGGCAGCTTGCCAAGCATTGCTGCCTTAAGGCGCTTGCTGACTTCTTCTTTCGCTGCTGCGACCCTCATGCCGTCGAGAAAGCGTGAATTGATGAGAATGCCGTCGCCGTCGTAGGCCGTGTCCGTTATCCCCCATGACGCGGGATCGACATTCCCCGGGCAGATAACCGGCGTATTACCAAGGCCGTAGGCATTGGCGAACTCGAGGTCGCGCTGGTCATGCGCGGGGCAGCCAAATATGGCGCCGGTGCCATAGTCCATCAACACGAAGTTGGCGACATAAACGGGCAACAGCCAATCGCGATCAAACGGATGGCGCGCCTTGAGTCCTGTATCAAAGCCTTTTTTCTCGGCCGTCTCGATCGTGGCCTCGGAGGTTCCGCCATGGCGGCACTCGGCAATAAAGCCGGCAAGACACGGGTTGCTCCGTGCTACTTCGACTGCCAGCGGATGATCCGCGGCGAGGGCCAAAAATTTGGCGCCAAAGAGCGTATCCGGCCGCGTCGTATAAACCTCGATTTCGCTAGCCGTAATTGCCGGCGAGGGCGCAAGCTCGAATCGTATGCGCAGCCCTTCCGAGCGGCCAATCCAATTCGCCTGCATCAAGCGGACTTTTTCCGGCCAGCGGGGAAGACCGCCAAGCGCGTCGAGCAAATCGTCGGCAAAGTCGGTGATCTTGAAAAACCATTGGGTGAGCTCGCGTTGCTCGACAAGGGCGCCCGAGCGCCAACCGCGGCCGTCTATTACTTGCTCATTGGCGAGCACGGTGTGATCGAGGGGATCCCAATTGACCTTGGATTTCTTACGCAGCACGAGTCCGGCCGCAAGGAAATCCAGAAACATCTTTTGCTGGTGTTTGTAGTAGGATGGGTCGCAAGTCGCGAACTCCCGCGACCAATCGAGGGCGAGGCCCATGGATTTCAATTGCGCGCGCATCGAAGCGATATTGGCGTATGTCCAATCCGCAGGGTGAGTCTTATTGTGCCAAGCGGCGTTTTCCGCCGGCATGCCAAAGGCATCCCATCCCATCGGATGCAAGACGTTGAAACCCCGCGCCCGCTTGTAGCGCGCGATCACATCGCCCATGGTGTAGTTGCGGACGTGGCCCATATGAATGCGGCCAGACGGATAGGGGAACATTTCCAGGACATAGTATTTCGGGCGCGGATCCCCGCTCGAAGCCCGGAAAACTTGTCTCTCCTCCCAAATGCGTTGCCATTTGGGCTCCGCCACTCGCGCGTTATAACGCTCAAAATCCATCAATGCCGCCGGCCACTTTGTGTGAGCCGACCACATACATGAGGGCGAACGCCCAATCAATCGAAGGGAGGGCCTTATTCCGTGCTTGGGTGCCACATGGCCAGGCACGGTCCGCAGGTCCGCCGCTCAGCTAGAAGTAGACGCCAACAGCTTCATCGTCGCTAGCGCCGTATTGTCTTTTCAGCCGAAATATACCCTTTGGAAAAGCGCCCTTGATCTCATATAAAGAAGGTATGACGGTCGCTGAAATAGCCTTTTTTATTTGTTTTATTCTTTTTTTAATCGTTCTTCTTCAACTTTCTTAGCTGCGATTTTTGCCGCAAATTTTTCTGCCAGATCCTTTGGCTCCGGGGTAGCTTTATCGCTCCGCGGTAGGAGCCTGGCCGAAGTAATAACTCTTGCACTCAAGGTTCCGTCTTCAAGCGTCAGGATAAGATAATCTTGAGTGAAGGCTGCGTCGCTTGAAACGAAGCATAGCAATTTAGCGTGAACCGACCGTAAGCGAAAATCGGCGAATGCAGAGAAGACGCATCGACGAACGCCGGTCTGGCCCCTGCCTAATCCTGTCAGGCTATAATGCTGCCCAAATGGCCGGAACCTTTCCCGACGTGGTGTTCTCGGCCAAACCTTATAAGCCGGCGGACTTGATTGCCGCAGTTCACAAAAGTGTAAGCGCATGCTTGACCAGACGGGAAGCCGCGGTTGAGGTCTTTAAAAAAATATTTGGCCCTTGCCTTTAGTTCGCAACCTTAAACTCTCTCCTCCGTTTAAGCCGCATTGCGACAGACATCAGCGATTGCGCCGCTCGGGCCGAGCCGCAACGCGGTGGTGAATGATAGGAGATCTGTATGAAACTCGTTTCGACTTTTTCACTGGCGGCGATTATGCTTGCGCCATCCCTCGCTTTTGCCGATGCACCCGCCGCCAGCGATCATCCTTCAGGAGGGGTCACCGGATCTTATCCTTATCCAGATTGGCCCGCGATAAAAAAAATGCGGGCGCCAACAGCCGAGAACAGTAGCGCGGTCCTTGGCGCCGAGCAAAAAAGCGCGAAAGTGGAAGAGCTCCAGAAAGCTGGAGAACAAGCTAGCCAAAATGGTACTTCGCAGACCCTCGTAGAAAAAGTAGAGCAAGCCGTTGAAAAGGTCCTGGGCCGCGCCGATGAGAAGATGGACCAAGCGATTGAGAAAGCCATTGGCCCGTCCGACTCGATGAAAGGGCAAACGATACAGGGCACTGAGACAGGAAACAAAACGCTGGCAGCGGCGCCCCAAAAACAGACGGCCGATCAGCAGAGCGCGCAAACCAAGGCCGCCGAAACTGGCGGACGGTCTGCGGCAATGCAACAAACGAAAACGGCGCAGGTGGGGACGTCCCAGTCTTATCCCTACCCGGATTGGCCGGCAATTAAGAAGACGGCGCCTGAGACGATGCAGAAATAACGCGGAAATCCGGCGGCGAGCCGCTCATGCGACCCTTTTCGCGGCAGTACGACGCTTCAGTGCACACGGAGCGCACACGATTTGGCAACGCTTACGAAACTCAAAGCCGCCGGGTGGGTTGTCGTCGGAGTAATATTGAATGCCAAGGGCGCCGGCTTTGTGTCTATGCTCACAGCGCTCAGGGATGCGCCGGGAGAATCGAAGATTGCAACAACGGGAAGTGAAGATTGACCCGCCCATTGGTATCGACCAGAGTCAATCAATTCTCGCCCCGGGTTAAAGCCATGATGGCATCGGTGCCAAGCCCTTTGCCCGCATGACCGCGCAGGCGTGCGAAACGGCTCGGCCGCTGCTTCCCACCGGCCTTGACGAGATTCCACCGTGCTGCCAGGCTTGATGCCAAGAAGATCCCGCACCGGCTTCGGAATCGTGACCTGCCCTTTGCTTGTGACAGTTGCTGCCATCTCAGTCTGTAATGCTGCGTTTGAATCTAGTATTACTTTGCCATGAGACGGACCGAATGTCAGTACAAAAGCACCAAAATTCACCGAGGCTCGTTTCGCCGCGCGTCGAATGACGCAAGCGGCAGGCGCTTGCGTCATTTTTGCTATCAACCAGCTCTGGTCAGTTGTCGCACCTCGCTCGATCTAAACTCGATCCGGATGATCAGGATGGTCCCAATACCATAGGGCAAGCCCTGATGCTCGCCTTAGAGCTTGCGATATTCACGCCCTCGCTCAGCGGCAGTACGGCTGTTGACCGATTTGCCCGCCAGCGTAAATCCGCCACAGAGGAGGAACGAAACGCGCTCGAGGCTTTGAAGCGGGCGAGCTTCCGATTGTTGCGTATCTGCTCCCATGAACGCAATGCACTATTCTCGGTCGAGGATTTGGCAACGGAAAAGATATTGTCGCTTCTTGATCACGACCTCCCAGTCACGCGGGCGGCGCAGAGCCCGGCCCCGAAAGCATGACTAAGGCGAGGGCTCTCACCTCGGTCGAATGCCTCCTCGACGCTCTCGTGTCGTCGATCGCCGCGCGACGCAGCGGAACTCACGAAGGTGTCTAAGCAGCCGTTGATTTAGCGATATCAGCCGTTTTTTCGCCGCAAGCGCACGACAATCTGGATGCAGGCAATCTCAAAAGCGAGGGGAACTTCAGGCAAGTAATCCACCTTCATGTCCTCATTCGGAATGTCGATCAAGAGCTCTTCATCTTCGATGAAAAAATGATGGTGGTCTTTTGAATTGGTGTCGAAAAAGGCTTTCGATCCAGCCACTCCGATCTCTCGCAAGAGGCCGGCCTCGGTGAACTGATGGAGAGTGTTATAAACGGTTGCCAAGGAGACTGGGATTTTGGCGTTAATCGCCTCGTGGTGGAGGGCTTCCGCCGTGACATGGCGATTGCCCTTGGAATATAAAAGCCGGCCAAGCATGACGCGCTGGCGGGTGAGTCTGAGGCCGGCACGGCGCAACAACTCTCTATAGGCATTGAACGGCCTACTTCTCTCCGGGTGAGGCAAAATGAGCGCGAGCGCCCGTTCGCGGTCGATACTTTCGAGTTTTTCTTGGACTACCGGAGTCAACTCAACCATGGTTCAAGCTGCCGCAAGTTGTCATTTCCAAAAACTGCTACGAGCAAAAGTCGGACCACAGCCCAGGCGATTGAGTTTTATGGATTCTTCAGAAGCTGTCGGCAGCAATAACTGTTGGTTTGCAACAATTTGGAAGCTTGCCGACATTCGCTGGGTCGCACGTACGATGTCGCTGGTTCAGCGAGGCTTGGGCTCAATACGCGGAGCGGTGCCGTCCTTGACTGAAGTCAATGTTCGCCCTCAAGCTCGCCGATATGGTGTTGGGAATACAGTTCGAGCCCGAGCCGCTTGACGAGATCGAGCTGGATTTCGAGAAAGTCTATGTGCTCCTCTTCGTCGTGCATCAGCTTTTCGAACAGGTCGCGGCTTACATAGTCCTTGATCTGATGGCAATAGGTCGCGGCTTCCTCGTAAAGCGCCCGCGCTGACATCTCCGCCTGCAGGTCGCAGTCGAGGATCTCCTTCACGGTCTGTCCGATGTGCAGCGGATCAAGCAGCTGCATATTTGGAAAGCCTTCGAGGAAGATGATACGCACCGTGATCTTGTCTGCATGCTCCATCTCCTCGATGGATTCCTTGCGCCAGGTCTTGGCGAGTGCCTTGAATCCCCAGTTGTCCAGCAGCCGGTAATGCAGCCAGTATTGGTTGACCGCAGTCAGCTCGTGCCGGAGCCCCTTGTTGAGATATTCAATGACCTTTGTATCGCCCTTCACGAGTTGGTCCTGTTGTGAGGCTGATCGCCGCGGAACGGCGCTGTTGACTCGCCGCCTACGGGACATCCCAACTGCCGCTCGTAACCAAAGGGGCGCTTGCCCAAAATCTGCCGTATCGCCCGGGAGCAGAGGCCGCACTGAACAATGCAGCCGAGACAATCGTAGACCTGCGCGGCCGAGCACAGCTCAATGTCGGCAGACACGACGACACTGCGGATGTCATGATCGCTGATTACATTACAGGAACAAATGATCATGTTCGAAGCGTCGTCCCCTTCGGTTTGCAGCGTAAGAAGGTAGCAAGGATGATGCCAAGGCCGTGTGTCGTTGCGCTTTCTTTCGTTGGCCTCTTGAAATCACACAGTTCTGGATGTTAGCGCGGGTGGCTCGCAATGGACGCCCGTGGCGATGTGGCGCCGAAGTGCTGCCAGGGGCGCTTCGGTGATGTCTCTTCCGCGCTCGTTGGTTTCCCGTGACAGCCCAGGCAAATCTTCGTTCTCGGGAGTGGGCACGACTTAGCATGGCGCATACGATTGGCTCTCCGGTCCCCGTCTCGCCGGCGGCGGAAGCCGGTTCGATCCCATGGCTCTCGATCCCGTTTGCTATGACGTGCCGTAAGGGAATTCTTTCGGCCTGGTGTTTGCTTGCCAAAGGCAATCCTGAGCAAACAGAAAGACCTGTGAGCAATTTCGATCATCCAGGCCGCGGGGGGTAAGCGAATGGCGGTTGCAGCGATCCTCGGTACCAACGAGATCGCCTCGGCGATCGCGGTTGACCTTCGTCGCGCCGGCTACGGCGTCGTGCTGTCGCATGATCCGCATCCCGTGGTGATCAGGCGGAAGATGGCATTCCATGATGCGCTCTACGATGATGGGGTCTCTCTGGATGGCATTGCAGCGGAACGCGCCGATACGGGCTTTGAAATTCGCAACCGCGTTGGTGCGTCCGGCGGGGTCCTCGTGACAGAACTCGGCCTTCTGGATCTAATTGTTATCCAGTCACTCGACGTCCTTGTCGATGCGAGGATGCAAAAATATCAGGTAAAACCTGATTTGCGCGATCTTACGCCACTGACGATTGGCCTAGGGCCCGGCTTCTGCGGGGGCAACAATTGTGACATCGCCATTGAAACGCGCCCAGGCAAAGCGGGCCGGATAATCCAGCAAGGACCTACGGACGCCCCCGATGGAATTCCACATTCTCTTGGAGATCGGGGAGAAGAACGCTTCGTTCGTGCGGAGTTTCCTGGCCGCTGGCACACAGCCGTTGAGATTGGCACGCGAGTATTTAAGGATTTCATCATTGGCCACCTTCGCAACGCGCCCATTCGGGCACCTTTCGATGGGTTGCTCCGGGGTGTTGTGCGCGATGGAACCGAAGTCGACGCAGGGTCCAAGCTTCTTGAAATAGACGCGCGTGGACGTAAAGCCAGCTTCGAAGGCATCGATGATCGAGGACGGGTCATTGCAAACGCCGTCATGAAGGCGATCGCCTTTCGTAAGCAGGCTCTCTCAGAAAACGCAGGCGTTGTTCCCGCCTCATGATGATCACGCGGGCCACGGGTGTGTGGATGTCGTGGGTCCGACACCCTGTCGGTTTTGCGACAGGGTGCATCAAAAATGCTTGATGGTGATGGTGTGCTTCTTCAGCGCGTAGCCGATCTGGCGCGCCGTGAGACCAAGCAAGCGCGCCGCCTTCGCCTGCACCCAGCCCGCCCGTTCCATGGCATCAATCAGCCGCGCTCGCTCGGATGAGTCCTCCGCCGAAGCCGCACCAGCGCTCCCTGGCGAAGCTTTGTCCACCACTGCCGGTTGATGGTCAGGAGACTTTACGACAGGAGCCGCGGGCAGCACTGGCAGCGGAACTTCAGGTGGGGGAAGCGGCGAAGGCAGCTCGGAATGGCCTTTCCACAAAACGGATGACAGGCACTCGTTATGTCGGCAGGCAAAATCGTCAGCGACGATTTGTTGCCCTTCGGCGAGCGTTGCCGTGCGCTGCACGCAGTTTTCAAGCTCCCGCACATTGCCTGGGAAGTAACAACCCGTCAGCACGTTGATGGCCCCAGGGCTGAGGGTCAAGGTGCGGTCGTTTTCCGTGTTGAAGCGTTTTAGGAATTCACAAGCCAGCAACGGAATATCGCCCGGCCGATCCCGCAAAGGCGGCACAATCATCGGCACCACACTGATACGGTAGTAAAGATCGGCCCGGAATTCATTGCGCGCAACAGCCCGTTCCAAATCCTTATTGGTTGCCGCCACAATGCGGACATTCACTTTTATCGTGCGATTTCCACCCACGCGCTCAAATTCATGTTCTTGCAAAACCCGCAGAAGCTTGGCCTGAAAGGACAACGAGATTTCACCGATCTCGTCGAGAAAGAGTGTACCCTTGTCGGCGAGCTCAAAACGCCCCTTCCGTGTATTAATAGCGCCGGTGAAGGCGCCCTTCTCATGGCCGAAAAGCTCGGACTCAAGCACGGATTCCGGCAGAGCTGCGCAGTTAAGCTTAATGAAGGGGCCGGCGGCGCGCGGCGACAGCTCATGAATGGCCTTGGCGATCAGCTCCTTGCCGGTTCCTGACTCGCCGCGGATGAGAACCGGCGCATTCGACTTGGCAACGACCGCAACTCGGCCGGTTAGTAAGCGCAGCGCCGGGCTATCACCGATAATCCCCTGGATCTTTGCCCTGTCCTGTTCGCGGACCGGCTTGCGGTCCGATAGAGCTTTTTGGAGGCGGTGGCTTTCCGCCATCAAACGGTCACGGTCCCGCGAAACCACACGGTAGAGCTGCACGGCCTGACCAATCAGGTTGCCGACCATAGTTAGGAAGCGGACGTCGGAGTCCAGTCGGAACACTGACCCGCCGTCCCAAACCCGATCGATTGTCAATGTACCGACAACCCGTCTTTCAACACGGATTGGAACGCCAATAAACGATACCCGGCGCTCGGCGGAGGCGCCGAGCGCCTCAGCATCGGCAGGAGCGAACAAAGAGTGGCTCGCGACATTTTGAACGACGAGCGGCACGGCGGTTGCGATGATCTGCCCGACCACCTTCTGAGGCAAGCGGGCGCGGTAGCGCTCATCCGTACCTTCACTCCAGCCTGCGCCAACGGTGATATCGGGAATCCCGTCATCAGCCAAGAGCGCAATGACCCCATGGCGCATTTGCAAGAAAGACGACAACACATTGACGACACTGGCGAGCGCCGTCTCAAGCCGGTTGGGGCCTGTGAGGATTTTCGAGATTTCATAAATACCGATGATCGCGACGTCGCTCAAAGAAGGAGCGGCACAGGCAACACCTGCCCGTGTGTACTCTGCAGATAATTTGTTTTGGACCATAGCGCTTTCTCCGCCGCCCTTGGTCCTCCCCAAGATTTTTTTATTGTCCGTCTTTAAACATTATGGAGCGATTCCATACAAATGTCCTGCATAAGTTCGCTGCAGTACTGCTCAAAAATAAAGGTGCTGGCGCCCACTTGCTGGGCAAATCACGGCTCCATTCAGATAATTTCCAGCTGAGCTTAAGTGACGGTCAGGAGCCGAAATAACTGATCCCGTCTCATTGTAAGGCGACCATCACATCAGACGCTTTGATAACTGCGAAGACCTTAATTCCCTCCGCAAGGCCCAGTGCGTCAACCGCCTCGTTAGCAACGGAAGAGGTCATTACATCGCCGCTCCTAAGTTCAATGACAATATGTGCCGTCGTCGCTCCTTTGCGCACTTCCTTAATCGTGCCTTCAAGGACATTACGAGCGGAAATTCTCATTTGTTCTTCTCCGGCAACCAGAGTCTGAACTCAACTGATTTCTAGCGTGGTCTTGGGCCGCGTTATTGTCAAGGACCTAGCAGAATCGGTACTTAGTGAGACTCTGCGAGTCGGCAAAGTTGCGCGATTTTAGCTAGCTATTCAGAAAGGCTAGCCCGACAAGACGTGTGGGTCGGTCGACCTTCACTCTTCCGGCTGCCGCAGACGGTTGCTGCCGATGTGGATCCGCAAAGACCCTTCTTTGAGCCTGTTCGCCTCCACCTAGTTCACCAGCGCTCCTCGACACCCCTGACGCTTTGGGGGGTCGGCAGCGCGCCGCTGAAAATCACGGCTGGATTAACATTCCCAAACTGCACTGTCGCAATCGCGACAAGGTGTCGGGTGAGCGACAGCGGTCTCCTTTACGATCTTCGCTCAATAGCCATTTTGAATCAAACATTTAGGTTCTGGCACGCGGCTTGAAAGAGACGATGACGCTAGACGTCTTTCGCCCGCTAAGGAGCTGAAGCATGGCTTACAAGATCGTAGCCTCTCAATGCACCGTGTGTGGTGCTTGCGAATTCGAATGCCCAAACGCGGCCATCAGTCTAAAGAACGACATGTACATCATCGATCCCAAGAAATGCACCGAATGTGAGGGACATTTCGATACACCGCAATGTGCCACCGTCTGTCCGGTTGAGAATACATGCATCCCGGCCTAAGCGGACGACCTAGTTGATTTGGAGCGGCCTGTTCAAGGGGCCGAAGGGGCGATGTTGGGCAGAAATTGGGGGGACGGCGGAAAGTGTGAGCGGAGACAGGAATGGCAGCCGTACTAGAAACCGTTGAACAAGTCCGCAATATTGATGTGGATCAGTACAAGTACGGATTTGTCACTGACATCGAATCCGACATGGCCCCAAAGGGCCTGTCCGAGGACATTGTCCGCTTCATTTCGGCAAAAAAGGCGGAGCCCGAATGGCTGCTGACCTGGCGGCTTGATGCTTATCGGCGATGGCTCACCATGCGAGAGCCAACATGGGCGCGTGTCAATTACCCCGCGATCGACTATCAGGATCTTTACTACTATTCAGCGCCGAAAAAGAGCCCCACGCTGAAGTCGCTTGACGAAGTTGACCCAGAGATTCTCAAGACTTACGAGAAGCTTGGTATTCCACTGCGGGAACAAGAGATCCTTGCCGGTGTCGAACGCCCGGAGGGAGAACGTCCGCGTGTCGCGGTTGACGCTGTGTTCGATTCCGTTTCGGTTGCGACGACCTTCAAAGAGGAGCTGGCAAAGGCTGGCGTCATCTTCTGTCCTATTTCAGAGGCGCTGCAGAAGCATCCGGAGATCGTGCAAAAATATCTCGGGTCCGTAGTGCCAATGACCGACAATTATTTCGCAACCCTGAACTCCGCAGTATTCTCAGACGGCTCGTTCGTTTATGTGCCGGAGGGGGTCCGCTGCCCGATGGAGCTGTCGACCTATTTCCGGATCAATGAAAAGAATACCGGCCAGTTCGAGCGAACGCTGATCATCGCGGATAAAGGTTCATATGTAAGTTATCTCGAGGGCTGTACGGCTCCAAAACGCGATGAAAACCAACTACATGCCGCTGTCGTCGAACTTGTTGCGCTCGACGACGCCGAAATAAAATACTCGACGGTGCAGAACTGGTATCCGGGCGATAGCGACGGCCGGGGCGGTATCTATAATTTCGTCACCAAGCGCGGCGATTGCCGAGGCGCTCGCTCGAAGATCTCTTGGACCCAAGTCGAAACCGGTTCGGCCATTACATGGAAATATCCGAGCTGTGTTCTGCGTGGCGACCACTCCCGCGGCGAGTTCTACTCGATCGCGATCTCGAATGGTTACCAGCAGGTCGACTCGGGTACTAAAATGATCCACCTTGGCAAGAACACTACCAGCCGGATCATCTCCAAAGGCATATCGGCAGGACGTTCGAACAACACCTACCGAGGCCTCGTGTCGGCCCACCGGAAGGCGACAGGAGCGCGCAACTTCACGAACTGCGATTCGCTTTTGATTGGCGACAAGTGCGGCGCGCACACTGTTCCCTATATCGAAGCGAAGAATTCGTCTGCCGTGTTCGAGCATGAGGCAACGACCTCGAAGATATCGGAAGATATGCTGTTCTACTGCATGCAGCGCGGCCTTTCGCAGGAGGATGCTACTGCGCTGGTGGTTAACGGATTCGTGCGGGACGTATTGCAGCAACTGCCGATGGAGTTTGCTGTCGAAGCACAGAAGCTGATTTCGATCAGTCTTGAGGGAAGCGTCGGATAGAGCAACAAGGTATATGACCAAAGGAGTCCTGAAATGACGGCGCTACTCGAAATCCGTAATCTTCATGCCGAGATCGACGGGCAGAAGATCCTTAACGGGCTCGACTTGGTCGTGAACAAAGGCGAAATCCACGCGATCATGGGGCCAAACGGAGCTGGAAAGTCAACCCTGTCTTATGTATTGGCCGGCAAGCCGGGGTACGAAGTCACGGCCGGCGAGGCCCTTTTGAATAATGTCAATATTTTTGAGATGAGCCCGGACGAGCGGGCCGCGAAAGGCCTGTTCTTGGCTTTCCAATATCCGCTTGAAATTCCGGGCGTCGCCACGATGACTTTCTTGCGTACGGCGGTGAACGCCCAGCGGAAGAAACGCGGGGAGGAGGAGCTGTCGTCACCAGAGCTGATAAAACGCGTTCGCGAGATTGCGATGAAGCTTGGCATCGACACAGAGATGCTTCGCCGTCCAGTCAATGTCGGCTTTTCAGGTGGTGAGAAGAAGCGAAACGAAACGTTGCAGATGGTGCTATTACAGCCCACCTTGTGTGTACTGGATGAGACGGATTCAGGTCTCGATATCGATGCCTTGAAGGTTGTCGCGAATGGAGTCAATCAGTTGCGCTCGCCTGACCGCGGTATGGTCGTCATCACACATTATCAGCGACTGTTGGACCACATCGTGCCGGATGTGGTGCATGTCCTCTCCGCCGGGCGGATTGCGCGAACAGGCGGCAAGGCTCTCGCGCTTGAACTCGAGGCAATGGGATATGCGCAATACCAAGGTGAGGCTGCGTGAGCGCCATGAACGCCGAAGTGCGCCCCATGAAGACCAATGCTGAGCTCGCCTTGGCCGATATTTTCGCAGGCGCCAAGCGTCGCTTGCCGGGCAACGACGCTGTCAAAGCCCAGCGCTCTGGCGCGTTCGACGACTTCATGAAAAGCGGACTGCCTCATCGACGGGTCGAAGCGTGGAAATATACCGATCTACGCGCCATTATGCGCGATGCTCACCCGCTTGCGGCGCCGCCCAGCGCAGAGGCCAAAGCGAAAGCGCGCAGTGCGGGTCGTGCACTGGCCCATCTCCGATCGCGGCGTATGGTGATCGTTGATGGAGCCTTCGCGGCGGATTTGTCCGATCTCGTCGATCTTGAGGCCGGTGTCGCCATTCGCTCCATGGCGGAGGCTCTGACATCCGGCGATGCACTTATCTCTGCATATCTTGGCAAGGTTGCTCCGAGGGACGACGCGTCGCTCACGCTCAATACGGCACTGATGGGCGATGGCGTCGTGATCCATATCGCACCCGGCGTGACCGTCGAGCGGCCAATCCACTTGGTCTTCATTTCGACCAGCGACAAGCCGGCAGCCGTCTTTGAGCGGTCCCTGGTGGTAGTGGAGCCGCGGGCGCATCTGACATTGCTTGAAACCTATGAGGGGCCCGACGAATCGCAATATCAGGTGAATACCGCGCTCGAATTGATCGTGGGTGACGCCGCGCGGGTCGACCACCTCAAGATGATTGCCGAGGGGAGAGCAGCGCTGCATGTCGCAACCCAGCTTGCCGACATCGGGCAGAGCGCAACCTTCAATGATTTCTGCTTTACGACCGGGGGGGCCGTAGTTCGCAACCAGCTTTTTGTTCGGTTTAAGGGTCAGGGCGCGGTGGCCGACATACGCGGCGTCAGTCTGCTGGCCGGACGGCAGCACGGCGATCAGACGCTCGTCGCTGATCACGTCGCCCCAGGATGCGAGAGCCGTGAGACATTCAAGTCGGTGCTCGATGACGAGGCGCGAGCGGTGTTCCAGGGCAAGATCAACGTGCATCCAGGCGCGCAGCAGACGAACGCCCGAATGATGGCGCGTGCGCTGCTCCTGTCATCAGACGCTGAAGCAGACTGCAAGCCAGAGCTTGAGATTTTTGCCGACGATGTCCAGTGCGGGCATGGTTCGACCACGGGCAAACTGAACGACGAGCAAAAATTCTATCTCATGGCGCGTGGCATTCCCGCCAGGGAGGCGGAAGCGTTACTGATACAGGCGTTCGTTGGCGAAGTGGTGGAGGCTATCAAGAACGAGGGTGTGAAGGAAGCGCTGATGAACGCGACTCTATCGTGGCTTCGCTAATATTGTGGGCTTCGCTAATAAAAAAGATCGGCTATGCATTCTGCGGTAATCAACGGCAAATACGATGTCGAGCGCGTCCGGGAGGACTTTCCGATCCTCGGCCTGGAGGTGCACGGCAAACCTCTGGTCTATCTTGACAATGCGGCATCCGCACAAAAACCAAGACGGGTGCTTGATCGACTGCAGCAGGCTTACACGTCAGAATATGCCAATGTGCACCGCGGCCTGCATTATCTCGCTAATACCGCTACCGAAGCTTACGAGGGAGCGCGTCAGAAGGTGGCGTGGTTTCTCAATGCCGAGCGCAACGAGGAGATCATTTTCACCCGGGGGGCTACCGAGGCGATCAATCTAGTTGCATCGACGTTCGGCCGTGATCGCATCAAGCCAGGTGATGAGATCGTTCTATCGATCATGGAGCACCATGCCAACATTGTGCCGTGGCACTTCCTGCGCGAACGTCAAGGAGCCGTGCTCAAATGGGCTCCTGTCGATGACGCCGGGAATTTCCTGATCGAGGAATTCGAGAAGCTCCTCACCGAGCGTACCAGAATGGTCGCGATCTCGCAGATGTCGAACGTCCTCGGCACCATCGTTCCGGTCAAGGAAGTCGTTCGGATTGCCCACCGACGTGGCATTCCCGTGCTCGTTGATGGCGCACAGGCAGCGGTGCATCTGGACGTCGACGTGAGAGATATCGATTGCGATTTTTACGTCGTGACGGGTCACAAGCTCTATGGGCCGACCGGCATCGGCGTGCTCTACGGCAAGCATCAGCATCTTGCCGCCATGCCACCATTCAATGGTGGTGGCGAGATGATTCGCGAGGTGCATCAGGATCGGGTCGCCTATGGCGAGCCTCCACACAAATTTGAGGCGGGAACACCGGCGATTGTTGAGGCCATTGGGCTCGGTGCCGCTATCGACTATATCAATTCGCTTGGGAAAGCCAGGATCAGAGCCCACGAAAGTGCCCTGGTTGAATATGCGCGAGGTAAGTTGTGTGAGATCAATTCACTTTACATCATCGGATCCGCCAGGGAGAAGGGTGCGATCGTCTCCTTTGAAGTCAAGGGTGCGCATCCGCACGATTTCGCGACGATTTTGGATCGCTCAGGAGTTGCCGTGCGAGCTGGTACCCATTGCGCGATGCCGCTGCTGGAGCGGTTCCACGTTCAGGCCACCTGCCGGGCCTCATTCGGCCTATATAATACCTTTAGTGAAATCGACTGTCTGGCTGCGGCCATCGCCAAGGCGCAGAAGTTTTTCGTGTGATCGGTGCGGCTGTCAGCAAATAGCCTTCGCACCTGCCTCACTGAGGTACCTTTCGCGGTAGGCGGAAGCGTCTCTCGCTAACCCGAATCAGGAATGATGGCGCCTACCCTCACAGGGACATTGAGCCGGGGTGCGAATAGGTTGTGACGTTGTTGATGAGGCGGTCGAAATCGAACAACCGGGTTCGCGGAACCAAGACCGGAAATTGCGTAGAACTATCGACTAGGCCGTCTGCAGATGATTGGCGGCCGCTGTCCGCGCTTCCGCCCGGATCCGTTCGACCATAGAGCGAAGACCATTCGACCTCTGGGGCGTTAGATGCTCTCGCAGGCCCAAGCGCTCAAACGTGGCAGCCGCGTCAGTTGCCAGGATTTTATCTGATCGCTTACCGGAAAATATCGCAAACAGAATCGCGATCAATCCGCGCACGATGTGAGCGTCGCTGTCACCAGTGAAGCTGAGGACAGGCCCGTTGCCTCCTGCGAAGCTGACCGTTGTCGCCAGCCAGACCTGGCTCACGCAGCCCTGCACTTTATTGGCTTCGGTTCGCTCAGTCTCAGGCAGGGGATTCAGCGTGCCGCCAAGTTCGATCACGTAGCGGTAACGATCATCCCATTCGTCCAGCAACGAAAAGCTGTCGGCGATTTCATCGAATGTTGGCATTTGCACACCGCACTTGGCTTGAAAGGGGCTCTTCGTCACATTGTCCAACTTGGGATACATTGTCCAACTTGGGATGGATTCCGATATCCGAGCAGCATGTCGACCTTGTCGCACGCGGCATCTGTTATTACCGGCTTGCAGAGCACGTCATCTCGAAAATCCGCTTGTCGCGCTGCATTCGCGAAGTGTCACTTCCGGTCTGCATGTCATCCTCACTAGGCTGGGCTGTCTTTCCTCAAGCAAAGGCCATACCGAAAGTCGCGAGACAGTGGCGATTGAGCCAGTCGCCCGAACAGGCAAGAGATCCAGGTTGTCGCATTCTTGTTTTATTTCAAACACGGGCGGCTTGGTTGGGTCGTGCGGCGTCGTGGTGTCGGGTTTTGGACAATGGCGAGGTTTGGGCGAGGTTTGGGCGAGGGGTGCCGGGCGTGCTGGCTA
>Ga0187783_10000068_pt1 | contig 78217 bp, 67 predicted proteins | sample 1015_SJ02_MP02_2_FD_132471 | JGI IMG/M metagenome (GOLD analysis project Ga0187783, IMG submission 132471) | Tropical peat soil microbial communities from peatlands in Department of Meta, Colombia - 1015_SJ02_MP02_20_MG | ecosystem: Environmental > Terrestrial > Soil > Wetlands > Peat | place... | reverse complement strand
CTCGATTTCGCCGCGGGCCGTTACGGCCTCATCGTCGACTCTGACCATTACGTCGCGTACTTCGAGGATGCCGCGAAGTCCAAAATGAAGGGGAAGATAGCCTACCGCTTGCCGCCGGCAGGGGAAGACGGAGCGATACGATCGAACCTATGGACGTGGTCGGTGGTCATGAACAGCCGGTCATCGAACAAGGATGCGGCGTGGCAGCTCATCGAATGGGCAACCGGTCGTGATTTCCTGACGCGATCAGCGTTCGAAGGGAACATGAACCCGACCCGCAGGAGCACCTGGGACAGCAGCCGGTTTCTCGAGACGGCATCTGACTGGGGCGACTTCGCTGCCGTCGCCAGAACACTCGTTGAGGACATAGCCGAGATCCAAGTTACGCCGTGCGTCAACTACATCGACGTCGCAAGTCGCTGGACCCGGGCGTTGCTCGATGCCTACCAGGACCTGGACTCTGTCGAGTCTCATTTGCGAACGGCCGCAGTGGATATCGATGAGCTGGTTGACAGGTATCGTTAGCCGCGAGCCCTGCTGCTCGGCGATATGAAACTATCGCGCTGACGCGCGCTACGTCATCGGGTCTACCGACTCTGGAGGCCACGTTATGAATTGCGACGTGACAGGCGACCAGATAGAACGCTATCGGCAAGAGGGGTTCCTGGTCATTGAAGACTTCCTGACGTCGAGTGAGCTGGCTGAGTGGCGATCAGCGGTCGAAGAGGCTATCGAGGAACGCGATGGCATTAAAATCCCCGGGACAAATATCAGGACCGGGTATGACGACGGCATTAACAAAGACACCGAGTACTATGCGAACGTATTTGATCAGTTGATCAATCTCTGGCAGACCAACAGTCGCGTTCGCAAGCTGATGGTGAGCCCCGAACTGGGCAGAGTCGCGTCGCTGCTGTCGGGCGCGCATGGCATCCGCATTTGGCACGACCAGGCCTTGTTCAAGCGACCGTGGGCGAACCCGACTGCCCTTCACCTGGATGTCCCCTATTGGTCTTTCAGCGTACCCGACGCGATATCGATCTGGGTTGCGCTGGATGACGCGACGCGGGACAACGGCTGCCTCTATTTTCTCCCAGGTACACATAAGAAGACCGACTACCGCGATATCGGCATCACGAAGAACATGAAAGCCATCTTTACAGTCTACCCAGAGCTTGCATCGGTTGAAGCAGTGGCCGTACCCATGAGGGCGGGCAGCGCCTCGTTCCACAACGGCTTGTGCATCCACGGAGCTGGGCCGAATATGACGCCGCGACCAAGACGGGCGATGACCTGTGCCTACATGCCCGACGGCGCCACGTTCAACGGCGAGAAGAACGTCCTGCCCGAGGAGTACCTGAATACGCTCAGCATCGGCGATGCTCTCAATAACGATCAGCAGAATCCGTTGTTGTGGCCTGTGGGAGAAAGGTAGCGCGTCAATGGGGCCACGAGGCTCCCGAAATGCGTCAACCAGATGAGGATCAAGTACTTCTGCTCCTGGTGGGGACTCGAGACGTTAGGCCTTCGACCGATGTTGGAAAAGGTCAAGGGGGCTGCGTACGACGGCATCGAGATCGGCATTCCATCAGATTCGCTGCTGCGCCGTGAGCTCAGAGCGCTGTTGGACGAGTACCAACTGGAGGTCATCGCTCATCAATACCAGGCCGCGGGCCAGGTGTTCGAGGACTACTTGCGGTCGTTTGAGCAGTGGATTGACGTTGCGGCTTCGTTCGAACCCCTCCTGGTCAACAGTCATACCGGAAGAGACTGCTGGACGAGGGAGCAGAATCTGCGCTTCGTTGAAGCTGCCCAGAAAACCGAGCAGCGCTACGGCATTCCGATACTCCACGAGTCGCATAGACGTCATTTCCTCTACAGTGCGCCGGCGGCGCTCGAGTATTTCCAGCAATCGCCGGATTTGATGATCACGGCGGACCTGGCGCATTGGGTGTGCGTAGCAGAGAGTCTGCTCGAGGGTCACGAGACAGCACTCGAAGAAGCGATTCGACGTGCCGGTCACATTCACGCGCGCGTCGGTTTTGCGGAAGGCCCGCAGGTTCCCGATCCTTTCTCGCCCATGTGGAGCCGAGAGCTGAAGATCTTCAGCGACTGGTGGCTGCGCATAGCGCAGCGATTCCGTTGTGCAGGGCATGAATGCCTGACGGTTACACCTGAGTACGGACCGCCTCCGTACGGCTGGATATCGCTTCAGTCAGGTGAACCTTTGCGCGATTTCTTCGAAATGAATCTGGTGATGAAGGACTACTTGCATGCCCATTTTGCAAAGCATCTCGACCATTAGCTGAGACATGGCCGCGAATCCCTTTGTCGGCGTGGTATTCCATTGGCTCGGCGGGGCATCGGCTGCGAGCTTCTACGTGCCCTACAAGCGCCTCCAGGGATGGTCGTGGGAGGTCTTTTGGCTGACCGGCGGTGCGATATCGTGGGTGGTCGCCCCGTGGGTTTTCGCCGCACTCAGAACCCATGATCTACTCGGCGTACTGCAGGCGACCCCGTCCCAGACTCTGTTCTGGTGCTACTTTTGGGGCGCAATGTGGGGCTTGGGCAGCATCGCGTTTGGGCTGACCATGCGCTATCTGGGGCTGTCCCTGGGAATGGCGGTTGCGCTCGGTTTGACTACCGTGATCGGCACGCTCGGCCCACCGCTCTTTCGCGGCATGGTCGGTGAACTCGCCCTGACCTCGAGCGGCCAAGCCACATTTGTGGGCATTGCCCTCGCTGTGGTCGGCATTCTCATCGTCGCACGTGCCGGACAAGCGAAGGAGCGCGAGCTCGGATCCTCCGGCACAACCCCGTCGCTGGCCGAGTTTGACCTGAGAAAAGGGCTGTTGCTGGCCGTATTTGCGGGAGTGTTCTCGAGTTGTTTTGCCTTTGGGTTGGATGCCGGAGAACCGATCCGCAAACTGACACTCGCCGCAGGCACCGGTGAATTGAGCCGAGGACTCCCTGTGCTGTGCGTCGTGCTGGCGGGTGGTATCACCACGAACTTTCTGTGGTGCTTGGGGATGATCATCCGCAACCGCTCGGCCGGCGAGTTTACTGGACACGCGCGTGCGGCTTCTGCCGGCAACGCGCAATCACTACCGCTGCTACGAAACTACGCGCTCTGCGTCCTCGCCGGCACTCTGTGGTATTTCCAATTTTTCTTTTACACGATGGGTGAAAGTCAGATGGGTCGCTTCGGCTTCTCATCGTGGACGCTGCACATGGCCAGCATCATTTTATTCTCCACGCTTTGGGGGTTCACTCTGGGGGAATGGGCTACATCGAGCCGCCGCACCCGAACGATAGTTTGGGTTGGTATCACCACACTCGTCAGCGCGACGATCGTGATCGGCGGGGGCAATTACCTTGCCGCCCGTGAGCGCCCGACGATCCAGGGCGCCTCCCATGACCATCCGGCGCGCTCGCTCGAGGCTGGCCGCAGCTGATCAACACACGCGCACCGACTCCATCTTGAGGAGGGCGGCGACTTTTTCAATCTTATTGGCGATGTGGCCTATTCCAACGGCGCAGTGGTGCGCTGGTCCCTGCACATTCCACGCGTTCATGAAATTTCGCGCATCGAGCGCAAATTTATAGCGGCTGTTGGTATTGCCGATCTGCAGGATGGGACCGGGCACGGACTGCCCTTCGGCGGTGAGAAGCTTGAGCTTCCCGTCACCGGTCTGCACCACTGACAACAGCGTGACCGGCCCGTGCTTCACGGACATCTCGACCGAGAGTCCGCGCCCCACCTTGCCGTGATACACCTCCAGAGGGCGCACCTTGGTCTTTCCGGCGGAGATGGCGATGTGGCCAGGTCCATCATGGCCCATCAGTACCACATCGTCGTTATAGTCCACCGCGTAATATTCGGTGAAAGAGCCTCCGGCGCCCAGGATATCCATGATCTTCATCGCCTGGGCGTTCTTGATTTCGTATTCGCCTGCCATCGGGATGCCTCTGGCGGTCAAGAGACTCGCCCCGAGGATGACCGAGCTCATAACATCTTCATGCTCGGGTGTTCCGGTACCCTGGTAGTAATAGGCGATCGAGCCGAGTGCGTGACGTTCCACCAGTCGATCCAGGGCCACGGAGGTGCGGGCTGCGCGCAGCAGTTCCTCGGGTGGGCAATCGGGCTGCACCTCCATGGCGGTCTTGATTTCACCAACACGATTCCTGGCATCGGCCGCGGATACCTCGGACCGCAGTGCCACCAACTCCTCGACCTCGACGATCTCGACGTGGCCGCCAAAATAAGCACACTGCTGGGTGAAATCCGAATAAATGTCGAGCATGCCGCCGTAGTAATGGCCCAAAGCGCCGAGGCGGTTGTGCTCCATCACATGGGCCACCTTGGCCGCCTCGATCCACTCCTCGATCTCTCTCCATGCCGTCGGATCGTCATGCAGCATGCCGCTCACCTGGAAGAACGGGATGCCACAGCGGTTGAACACGTTGGCGATTTCCGGCGTCGGACAGGCCTGACACCACGCGAGCCATTCCCCCGTCATGCGGGTGCGATCGCCGAGCCGATTGAAGGCCTCGTAGTCGATGGCGGCGGCTGGGGCGAGATTGAGGATAACGACCGGGACCTTGGCGCGGCGCACGACGGGGAGCACGGTGGATGAGAGGGCGTAGGTGGAGACGTACAGGAAGATCAGATCGACATCCGCCTGCCGAAACTCATGTCCCGCCGCCATGGCCTTTTCGGGCGTATCGATGAGTCCGAGGTTCACAATCCGTACCCCCGGGCGGTTGAGCTTGCGGGCAACCTCAGCGATATATCCGAGCAGGCGATCCTTGAGCCCCTCGAACTGCGGCCAATAGGTGTCGAGGCCGATACCGAAAAGCCCGACCTTCAGGGTCTCAGCATGCGGTGAGGACATATGGGTTCCACGATTGCTACCGGCTCACATTCTCGGTCCGGGTATTTTTCTCCGTTCGGACCGTCCTGTATATGGACAAAAATCGATCAACGGATTTCCTGGCGATGTGAGTGCTCCGGCCGGCATCGGCGGAAACTGCATGGGATGATGCAGGAGGCTCGCTGGCGATGGCCGGTCCGTCGGTTCGCCGTGTACGATGAGAAAAAGCGCTGAAACGCCTAGGCACCCATAACCGGGCCGCGCTAAAGTCCCATTCAGGGGGTGTCTATGAAGAAGAGTCTCACGCGGGGTTCGGATCGCGCGAACAGCACCGGACCGCGTTATCCAGCCAGAGCGTCCATCGGTGCTGCGGTCTGTTGTGCACTCTATGGCGTGCCGCATCCCGCCGGCGCGCAAGAGGCACCCGCGGGGCAACCCGCATACGAGGGGCCGACTCTACAGGAAGTCGTCGTTACGGCGGGACGCGGGCCTCGATGAGGCGGTGCGTGAGTATATCGAGCGGCGCAAACGCTCGATGTCGGACGAGATTTCGTGATGCGACGGCGACTCGCAACCAGCCATCTTCTGCAGAGACAGCGCGTCGTGCCCTCCCTCCTGAGCTTACTCCAACGTTCCTGGCGCAGAGTCCCGAGTTGCGAGATCGAACACCGGGCCGCCGTTGTACGTGAAGTACAGCTTGCGCTGGCCCGTAGCGACGTAGACGCGGTGTGACAGGAAAAAATCTGCACCGAGCAGCATGTCGGCGTCGAGTCGCTCGCTACCGATCCGGAGGTGCGTGTTGCGGATCTCTTCGTCTCCGATCTTGAAGCTCGCAAACGGTGCGATCCACGAGGGCCCACTGCCCCGGCCTACTCCGTGCCACTGCCCGGCAGCAACGACTCCCTCACTGGTTGGCGTGACACCGACCCGCTTGGCGGCGTCAAGTGTAAGTATTGAGCGCGCCGCGCCGGTATCAAAGATGACCCGGATCTTGCTGCCGTTAACGTAGGCGCTGCTAATCGTGTGGGGGGCCGTACGTGTCGGGGCCTCGATCTCGATCACCGAGTAGGGCTTCCCATCGACGGCGGCCCAGTAGGCGAGAGAGGCTTGCTTGCAATCGTCCGGCTGCATGATGCGGATCATGTTGTGAGAAAGGTCGTATTCGACGTCACCGAGGCGGAACACGTTCTGACCGATGGCTCCGACGAACCCCCTACTGAAGTTGGGGTCGCTGTCCACCACAAAGAAATCGACGTTGGGGATCGGCTGACCGAATATCGTGAATGTTCTCACGACAGTGATCATCGTGTGTGCTTCGCCACCGACTCCTCTGACGGCGACATTCACCGGCGCGTTTTTCAGCGGCAGCTGCAACTTTTCAGCCGCCGCCGTCCACAGGGTGCTGTAGAAAGCCCCGCTGTCGGCCAGAAACAGGACGTCGTTGCCGTTGATGCCGGCATGCACGAGCGGAGCGTTGCCGCGCATCGTGACGGGTAGCTCTCCGAGTTTGGAGAGCCTGCACTGCCCGGCATGACCGGGCACAGCCGCGAGCAGTGCCATAGCGAGGGCGGCGGGGACCATCGGCAGCAACTGTCGTCTGCTACTAGGCAGCCTCCGATGCGCCGCGTACCGAGATGAAAATGACATCTTAGTTACCCCCTCGTTGGCTTGTTTCGGTTGCACTCAGATCACGTCCCGGCCCGAAGGCCGCGCGGGACGTGCCGCGCTCTTTTTCGCACAACGCGCATTGTGCGCGCTAAAGGGGGAGAGCAACAAATGAACGTGAGGGGTGGCTGCATTTACGAATTCGACGGAGTGAGATTCAAGGCCTGCATCCCCGATTCTCCCTATCCCGAGTGCAGCTCGCGGTGCCGCCGCCCTGTTGACATACAAATGACATACAAGTAGGATAACTGTCATGGCGATTCTGACCGTACGCTTGACCGATGAAGAGGAGCGGCTGCTCGCACGCCGCTCGCGCCGCGCCGGCATGAAGAAGGCCAGCTTTGTCAGGAAGCTCATCCGCGAGCAGCCCTTCGAGAGCGCGGCCGATGTGCTCGCAGACGCTGCCAAGCGCATGGGCGATACGCGGTTGCGTGTTGCTCGCCGATGAGCCGCTATCTGCTCGATTCCTCCTTCCTCGTTGACCTGCTAAACGAAATCGCCGAACGCGATGCGGCCGGACCCGCGCTCACATGGATGAGACGCAATCGGCGGGCGCAGCTGTGGATCAGTCCGGTAACGCTGGCCGAGGTTCTCGAAGGTGCTGAGAACCCAGATGCCACCAACGCTTACCTCGGCCGCTTCGCCTGGCAGGGCATCCATCGCGTTCAGGCGGAGACCGCGGCGCTCATCCAGCGGCGCGCCGCCGATCGGCTGGGTGAGAACGATGCCTGGCAGGCCGCGGTGGCTAAATGCATGAAGGCCAAGCTCCTGGGCCACGACGACGCCTTCAAGCGCCTCGGCACCGCTTACGAGGACCATCGGCCGGCGTAGTCGCGCTGACGCAAAACTCCCCACAACCGCTGGTTTTTGGCAGCTCGCCTAAGAAGCGCGGATCTATCTTTCCGGCGAACCATACCGTGGCGTCGCGGTTTATCGACCGAAAGGCAAGGAGGGGCTACTGATCGTTTTCCTGCCGGGGGCTGAGAGATTCGATGTCCGTGTCAGGGGTAACGGCTGATCACCCGCAGGAGTAGGGCGTGCGCGGTTACTATTTCCGCTTGCCGTTACCAATTTTCACGCAGGTTCCTCGCGCTTCGACGTGTTGGGAAGCGTCACCGACTGTTGTAATCGAGTACGCCGTGATGTGTCCGGTATTGCGGTCGATGGCCGCGGCTTGGTTTGAAGCCACTTTGGTCCGGTCTCGGAGATTCGAGATGTCCCAGCGGTTCTTGTCGCTGTTATCAACGAACGAAGTGACTGCACCTCCCTTTTTGTTAGCCACGGCCACAGGTATGGCGACAGAGTGGATAAGGATGGCTTTAAAGCCCGTCAGCGTATCGAATAGCATTTCGACCAGAGCAGTCTCGTGCGACTGCTTGGAGCCGCCGTAAGGCGGCTGTGTCGTTACATCGAGTTCGCAAGTCAGCTTGAGTGTTTCTGTGTCGGCGTAGCTGACCGATGACGTCACAGCGCCCCATAAAAGCAAAGGAATAGTGACTTTCACGGCGTCACCCTCAACTCACGAAGCACTCAGCGTATCGCCTCTAAGAGACTCGGTGTGGCAGCGTGCAATCCTCGATGGCGCGTCAGGGTAGTGGATACGCATTGGAGGGGCGCAGGGCCAGGGGTTGACCTTCGAGCCTTCTGGCTCGTTTTGGGTAGCGGTCGTCCTTCCTGGCAGCTTTATTCTCACCAGTGCGACCTTACGATGAGCTGTCGCATCCTTACGTGGATAAGGACTTGGCTGGAAGGTGCCGCATGACGCAAATCCTCACTACGCGCCGCGACGTCTGTTGGACAAGGAGCAGTTGCGACGCTGAAGAGACTGCACCGTCCGGGCAGCCCAAATGAACCGGCGCGACCTCACCACCACCGGCACGCGGATTTTCGGTTTGGCCTGGCGGCTCGTCCTCTACGCCGCCCTGCTGATCGTCGGCATCCGCGGGTTGTCGATGCTCGTCAAGGCCGTGCTCCACCGTTTGGATGTGCACTTCACTCATCCAGACGGGGCGCGCCCCGTGGAGTCGCTGATTCTCAGCCAGCTCGTCATCCTCGTGGCGGCGGTCGTGGCCACCGCCGTCCTGGTACGGACCGATCGGGAGAGGGCGACGCCCATGCTACCCGTGAGCGCCCGCGGTGGCGCGCGGTTCCTCCAGGGCCTGTCCTGGGGCGTGGCCGGCATGGCTGTTCTGATGGGTCTTATCGCCTGGTTCGGCGGCTACCGCATCACGGGTGTCGCGCTATCGGGTACGACCCTCGCCCGTTACGCGACGTTGTGGGCCGGCGCGGCGGCGGTGAACGGCCTCGCCGAGAACCTGGCGGTGCTGGGTTATCCGCTCCTGCGCACCGCGAAGACCCTCGGCTTCGTCCCTGCCATCCTCCTCATGAGCGCGCTGTTCGCGGCTGCGCACATGGGCAACCCCGGAGAGAATCCCCTGGGGCTGGCCTCGGTCTTCCTCACGGCGGTGCTCCTCGCCGCGTCGATATGGCGGACCGGCGACCTGTGGCTGTCGGCCGGGATCCATGCCGGACTGGTGCTGGCCGAGGATTTCCTCTTCTCGGTCCCGGACAGCGGCGAGGTCTACACCGGCCACCTCGTCACGAGCCAGTTCAGCGGGCCGGCCTGGCTCACTGGCGGGGCGGCCGGACCGGAGGGCAGCGTTCTGATCTTCCCGCTGCTGCTCATGGGCCTCGCGCTGTTGTGGTTCACCTATCCAACGCCGGCGTCGCCTCGGGGTGACGACGTCGATTGAGATGAAGACGCGACGCGGGATTTCGCGCTCGCGAGAGTGAGTGGCTCGGTGTCGGCGACCGAACGGGTGAATCTGCGAGTCGTCTAGCCGCCACGGCACACCGCCGCAATCTTGTTCCCGTCGAGATCACGCACATAGGCTGCATAGAAGTCTGGCGCGTAGTGCAACCGGAGGCCGGGTGCACCGTCATCGCGGCCGCCATTGGCGATCGCGGCTGCGTAGAAGTCATCGACCTGCTTGCGAGATTGCGCGCGAAACGCAACCATCGATCCGTTGCCTACAGTTGCGGCCTTCTCATCGAAGGGCTTGCCGACCCAAAACCCGAGCTCGCGCATCCCACCGTCCTCGTAGATGCCCCAGCCGGCGGCAACCCGATCCCAGTCCGGATCGCCGGTTACGCACCGGGGCATCCCGATCGCGCCCAGCACGGCGTCATAAAAGACAATCGCCTTCTCAAGATCGTTCGTCCCGAAGTAGACGTAGCTAAGCATCGCGACTCCCGTACAGGTGCTGTAGATGGTAGACCTCGACAGCGAATCGCGACTGGCTCTGACCGGCAGGAGCCTAACGCGTAGAAGAGTCTTGCTCGCGCCCGTCTGCCGTTCAGGTCAAGTTGACGATGAGCAGCGGGAACGCGACGATTCGGGTACCCCGAGGGCCCGCAGAGAGCTCCTTTTCACTAACAGCGGGACCCGGCTCTTTTGCTGCGCCACGGCCGCGACGGAACCTACCCCGCCACGCGCACCGTTGACTCACCGGACGTCCGCGTGTATCTCCAGTCAAACGCCACGAGGCGAACAATGCGCCGCGGCCTGCGCGAGGCAGGCAGCGGCTGCTGAGAAACAAGGGGAGACACCATGAGATCAGGGTCCGTCACTGTTGCTGTGTCATTCCTTGCGCTTGCGCTGTTCACGGGCGCGGCCTTCGCGGACGATCGGGATGAGGTCCCCGAGCTCGCGCTCGGCGACAGCGTCGTCTTCGGCTTCATCACGCAGGCCGGGCATGCGTACGTCAACCCGACGAACTTCATCGGCTATCCGGCGTACGTCGGCTTCCGTGAGCGGCTGGATGACGTCAACGCCAGCTGTCCGGGCGAGACCAGCGGGAGCTTCCTCTCGGTGACGGCGCCGGACAATGGCTGCCGCGCCTTCCGCTCGGCCTTCCCGCTGCACGTCGCCTACAGCGGCACCCAGCTCGCGTTCGCGACCAGTTTTCTCAAGCACCACCGGGTGCGGCTGGTGACCATCGGCATCGGCGCCAACGACCTGTTCCTGCTCGAGGATTCATGCGCGAGCAATCCGGACCCGGCGGCGTGCATACAAGCCGGCCTGCCGGCTACGCTGGGCACGATCGAGCAGAACATGGTGCAGATACTCACCGCCATCCGTAGCGCGGGCTACGGCGGAGAGATCATCGTCGTCAACTACTACTCGCTCGACTATTCCGATCCGAGCGGCACGCAGATCACGCAGCTCCTGAATCAGGCGATTTCCGCGCCAGCCAACGCTTTCGGCGCCGGCGTCGCCGATGTGTTCACGACCTTCCAGAAGGTCGTCAGCAACCCGCTCATCGCGGGCAAGACCTGTAACGCGGGGTTGCTCAACGTCGACCCCCAGGACCAGACCCTATGCGACAAGCATCCCAGCCAGTCCGGGCAGCGACTGATCGCTGACACCGTCGTGCACGTGCGCAATGACTGGTAAGCGCGCCTGTCATGTCGTCCACCCGAGGCCGCCGCCTCTACTTCAGTGCTTCGCGAACGGAGCTCTCATCATCGAACATTAGCCATTCGACTACCGACAACGGCAAGGTGCCATAGCTGATCAGCTGATCGTGGAATGCGCCGAGCCGGAACGCGTCGCCCTGGCTGTCGCGATAGCGCCCGAGTAGCTTCATGATCTGCCACTTACCGGTGATGTAGGAGATCTTCTGCGACGGGCGCGAGGCTGCGCCGGCCGCCTCGCCTTCGGCGGCCTCATGGTCGAGGCCGCCCGCGTCCATAAAGTACTTGACAGCCTGCTCGAAGCTCCAGCGACCGGTGTGCAGGTTTACGTCTACACCGATGCGTGCTGCACGATAGCGGCTGAGCCGCAGTATCTGGCCCTGCGCTGCGGAGTTGTTTGGATAGAGCCCCTCACGCACCAGCATTTCTTCACCGTACAGAGCCCAGCCTTCGGCAAATACGCTGTCGCTCTGCATGCGGCGGATCTCGCTAGGGACATGGTTGGAGATCGAGATCTGCAGGAAGTGACCGGGGATGCCCTCGTGGCCAAGGATGGGACGAGGATCTTCGATGGCGGCGCGGATATAGAAGTTGTTGCTTTTCGGGTTGTACGTCGGAATGTAGTAGAACCCATCGGGATCCTTGTCATACACGCCGGGGGCAATCATGAACCCTCCGGGACTTGTCGGCTTGAACGCTTCCGGTAGCTCGCGAATCAGAAATTGGCCGATGTAGGGCGGGATCGTGACCAAGCGGTTCGCCTGCAGGAAGTCGACGATCTCTTTCAGGCGCGACTGGTAAGCCGCGAGAAACTCCGCCTCGTCCTTCGGCACGTGTTTTGCGCGTGCCGGGTCCGGCGACGCCAGGTTCGGGTTCTTCAGCATCGCCTCCAAGGCGCGATAACGCACCAGCTCGACCTCTCCGAGTTGCGCGACCTCGCGTGCGTTGAACGGTAGCAACAGCACGTGCCTCAGGAGATAGTTGTAACTCGTCTCACCCATCGGCTTCCAATCCGGCATCTTGCTCAGACCGGCGTCCAGCCAGTCGGCGTACTCGTGGAGTGCCTTGAGCGCGCCGTCACGCGCGGCCAGCAGCCGCGTGCGCTCGGCAGGCGACAGGTCGTCCGCAAGGGTCATCAGGCTGTCCGTATACAAAGCATCGCCACCGCGGACGGCCTGGATGGCGAGCGAGGCATACAGCTTCACAGGCTGCGTAAGATTCTCCCGTCCAGTGCGCAACAGGGCCGGCATCTGTTCCAGACGCGCGGTCGCCGCGAGCGCGCGCACATGATGGGGTGCATATTCCTTTTGCAAGAGCGTGAAGATCGAGTTCGCGCACTCGTCGACGTACAGCTGCGGATCGGTGCGTTCCGGATCGAGTCGTTGGCCGAAGAAGTCCTGTGAGGCCAGTTGTGATTCAAACAGAATTCGATCGATACGACCGTCCTTGCTCCAACCTCCTGTCGGAAGAGCCCTCACCTGCGCGAGCAGCTTACTTACGTGCTGGCGTCGCTGCTCCACCTCGCTCATTCGGTAGTCAGTCAACCGTGTGTCGTACCGATGATCCCCCAGGCCGCTGGCCGCGACCGGATAGGCCGCGTCATACCACTCATAGGTTTCGTGCGCGATTGCGCGGAGGTCCGCGGGTCCCGCTGCGGCAGGTGAAGAGGACACTAGAGCCGCGGTTGCGAGCAGGGCGAAAGTCGATTGCACTGTTAGATTCCTCTTCGGGCGCACAGTTGCGCTGGCTCGGCGCCGGTGAGGCGGCGCACCCATTACAGCTCTCAGATGGCAGTAATGTTACCTGTTGAGAGGGACGGGCGGGTACAATATGACCGTTACGCGGGCGCGACCGTCGCCGGTGATCTGGCAAGCCGATCGGGACTGTCAGTATTACGAGCCAAGCGTTCGGCAGGTGCTGTCAGTACGATCAGAGAGCTGACTCCTGTCAGCGCAACCACTGCAGTTTCACGTAGTAAGATGAGACGCCGTGAGTAGTAGTTCTTTCTCCGAAAGGACAGGCACCGCGCTGTGTCTGCTCGACCGCGGAGCACAAAGACTGGCGCAACATTCCGCAGGGCTTTTCGCTCTCGTTACCGTCCTAGCCGTTGCGCGCTCACTGCATTTGGGTCAGGACGCAAACTGGGATCTCAAGAACTATCATTTTTACAACGCCTTTGCGCTGGTCCGAAGCCGCTTCGACCTCGATCTGGCTCCTGCCATGTCGCAAACATACTTCAATCCGGTTCTCGATTTGCCGTTCTACGGTCTGGTCGCCGCAGGATTGAATCCAAGACTGATCGCGGCCCTCATGGCACTTCCTTATGCCGCTGCAGCTTTCTTCGCGAGCAAGATCGCCTGGCTGTCTCTTGATTCCCTGGCCGTCTCCTATGTAGGCATCTGGTGGTTGCTGGCGTGCGTGGTAAATATCAGCGGCGCAGGGGCAGGCCTCGTAGCGAGCACCACCAATGACGCACACATTGCCGCGCTGGTCCTGGCCGCGGTCTGGGCGATACTTCGATCTGAGTGCGCTGCAGCAACACAGCTCCCGGCGTGGCGGGGCGTTGTATTTGGTGGCCTCGTGATCGGACTGGCGGCGGGGCTGAAATTGACGGCCGCTCCGTACGCAGTGGGCTTATGCGCAGCGCTCGCCGTTGGACAGCCGCACATGCGTCGGGCAGCCGTAGCGATGATTGCCTGCGCAGCGGCGACTGTCGCCGGCGTGGCGCTGGCCGCCGGTCCCTGGATGCTGTTTCTGTATCAGAAATTCCGCAGTCCGTTATTTCCGCTGTTCAACGCATACTTTCAATCACCATTCTGGGAGCTGGCTGATTTGCGTGACCAAAGGTGGGGAGCAAAATCGCTCTGGGGTGCGCTGAAGCTTCCTTACGTGTTGATGCACGAAACACACGGTATCGTTGGAGAACTGCCAATTCGGGATTGGCGTCTGGCTTCCGTGGCGGGCGGCCTCTGTCTCGTCATCTTCACGGGCGTATGGCGTATAAGCCGGGCCAAGAGCGTCCGGGCGGCGCTCGCGCTACCGACGGGCTATTCGCTTCGCGTCCCGGCACAGGTATTGATATTTTTCGCTGTCAGCTACGCACTATGGCTGGGCGTCTTTGGCTATTATCGCTACCTGTTACCCCTCGAGATGGCGACCGGGACGTTGCTCGTGGGCTTGCTGGTGGTCGCGATTCGGAACCGCATGGTGCAAGCGGCAATCGCTTTCCCGGTTTTGCTCGCCATTCTGCTGACGACCCGCGCCCCTGACTGGGGGCGGACAACGTTCGGTGAGCGTTTCTTCGAGGTGCAAGTTCCGCCCATAGCGAGCGGTAGTCTAGTGCTGCTGCTGGACCGCCAACCACTTGCGTATCTCGTGCCGTTCTTCCCCGACGATACACGCTTTGTCGGTCCCTCGTGGAGCGGCTACCTTAACTTTGATTTTACTAATCCGCGTTACCACAATCTGTTGCAGCAACAAATCAACGCTGAAATCGCGCAGCACCACGGAGCGGTTTACTCGATCGAATTGGCGAGAACAGCGAAAGGCGCCGAGAATTCAAAGCCAGGGTCCGCCGCCGCGACCTTGCCACGGTATGGACTTCGGCATGACTCCAGCGACTGTCAGCCGATCAGGTCTAACCTCGAGAAACGCAATCTGTTACTTTGCTCGCTGGAGCGAGGAACTTAAGCTGGTGCATTAGCCGTCAGCGGCATGTATCACCTCAGGTAAGAACTGATCATATTGCCTGACAGGAACGTAAGACGACATGGCCCAAAGGTCTACCAGAAGCTGATCGTGTGGCAACGGCTGATCCCGCCACGGCACGATCTGGGCCGCAGCAGGCGGTAGTTTCGGGGCAGTGTATGAAGCTGTCTGTCGTGATCCCGTGCTTTAACGAAGTGAATACCATCACGGCGATCGTCAGCGCCGTGCGGGCTGCGCCCTGGAAAGACAAAGAGATCATCGTTGTCGACGACTGTTCGGTGGACGGAACCCGCGAAAAGCTCAAGCATGAACTCGAGCCCGCCGGCGTCGTCGACAAGGTCTTGTATCATGAGGTCAACCAGGGCAAGGGTGCAGCACTTCGGACCGGCATCCGTGCCGCGACCGGCGACCTCGTGATCATCCAGGATGCCGATCTCGAGTACGACCCGGGGGAATATCCGCGGCTGATCGCACCGATACTGGCCAACAAGGCAGACGTAGTGTTCGGGTCGCGCTTTTCCGGAGGCGAGACGCATCGCGTCTTGTACTTTTGGCACAGTGTCGGAAACGGCTTCCTCACGCTTCTTTCCAACATGCTCACCAATATCAACCTCACCGACATGGAGACCTGCTACAAACTCTTTCGCCGCGAGATCATCCAGTCGATCAACATCGAGGAAAACCGCTTCGGTTTTGAACCGGAGATCACCGCGAAGATCGCCAAACTCAAGTGCCGCGTCTATGAAGTCGGCATTTCTTACTACGGCAGAGTTTATGCGGAAGGCAAGAAGGTTAGCTGGCGCGACGGTTTCCGCGCGATCTATTGCATCATCAAGTACAACTTGTTCCGATGAGGGTCGTCCGTTACTTTTTCGTGGGAGCGGTCGCAGCTGCGGTAGATATCGGCCTATTCACGGTATTCGCACGCCTGCTCGGTTACAACTATCTTGTGGTCGCAGGCTGCACATTTGTGGTCGCTACGCTGGTGAATTACTGGCTTGGGGTGCGACACGTCTTCGAGAGTGGCGCACGCTTCAGTCGGTCTCGCGAGTTGGTGCTCGTATTTACTGTCAGCACAGTAGGACTGGCGATCAACCAAGGGGTCCTGTTCGTCGCAGCCGCCAAACTTGGCTTGGACCTGGTTTTGAGCAAGATCCTTGCCACCGGGGTCGTCTTTGTCTGGAATTATCAGCTGAGAGCGAACTTCGTTTTCAAGGCTCAAGCATGAAGGAGGCGCCGCTTGAGCCGCTCCTCTGCAGGAACTGCGTCGCAACCTCTCCAGCCGGATCGGCGAGGCCTGGCGCATAGGTGAAAGCCGCAATGGCGGATCCGGCTGTTTGCGGATATGAATTGTTGCGGCCGCGATTCCTCACTGAGAGGTGCTGAACATGCTGGGGGAGCTGCCCGCGCGCGAGATCGAGCGTCTGCTGGAGACCGAGCTCGTGGCGCGAATCGGTTGCCACATGGCGGGACGCACGTACGTCGTCCCCATCTCCTACGTATATGCCGATGGCGCGCTCATCGGCTGTACCACCGCAGGGTTGAAGCTCGACATGCTGCGCAGGAACCCACAGGTCTGTATCGAGGTCGATCAGGTCGATGATTTGGCCAACTGGCGCAGCGTCATAGCGTGGGGGTGGTTCGAGGAGCTCGACGGAGACGAGGCGGAGGCCGCGCTCGATCTTCTCATGGCCCGGCTCGTGCCGTTCACGGCGAGCGGGACCAGCCCGCCGGCGCAGCGCCTCGCATCCATGACGCAGGGAGCGGCGCTGGCCGGGCGATCATCCTTCGTGTACCGGATTCGCCTCATGGAGAAGACCGGGCGCTTCGAGCGAACGCCATGAGACTCGATCCGCCCGCTCGGTGCCCGGCCGGGTGCCGTACCTGTCGCGTCGCGATCATTCGCACGCCGTGTCGAGCGCGTGCACGGTGCGATGGTAGAGCGTCTCGGCTTCTGCGGGGGAACGCGCGATGCTGACGACCCCGAGCTTGCCGAACTCTGCCACGGCACCGATGAGATTGAAGGTAACGCCTCGCTGCATGGTCCGATCGAAGTGCAGGTTGTGCTCGATGGCGACATCGATCAGATCCGGGGGCGTCAGGCGCCGGTAAGGCGCCTTCAGCAGGTTGTCGGTCGCATAATAACAGCGCGCTTCACCCTGGGGCGTGAAGAAAAGGCCGCTGTCGGTGTCGTAACGCCCATCGGTGAGGTACTGCAGCGTCTGGAACGTATGTGTCGTTCCCCCTTTGCGCAGGTTGATCTCGAGCGCGTAATGGCGCCAAGCCCTGTCTTCACGCACACAGACGAAGTCGATGCCAAAGCGACCGAGAACACCTTTGGCACGCAACACGGTCGCGACGCGCAGAGCCGATTGGCACACATCGCCCCGGTAATCCTCCAGCGCCGGAAAGCGTGCGCCCAGATAGCATTGGCCCGTCACACCTCCGAGTACCTGGTCGTGATTCGATATGGTCTCGATGATTCCTCGCGGCGTGATGCGCAGCTGCACTGATGGCGAGTGTTTCTCTTCGGCATCGATCCATGCCTCGACGATTCCCCCGCGCTCGGCGAACTTGACGGCGTAACGCTCGTAGCTCATCCACGCGGCTTCCGGCCGCAGCCGCGCCGGTAACTGCGCCGTGAGCCAGGATTCGAGGCCTGAACGCGTGGGTGCACCCGCATAATCGAAGATGCAGTTGCCTTCACCCGATGCTCCCTCTTCGAGTTTGATGACGGCGCGTTGCAAGGCGGGCTGTCGCCGCTTGAGGGCGGCGAGGGCCGTGACAGCGTCGCGCAGGTCGCGCAGATGCTCGGCACCGTCGAGCATTGCGACGCGCGCCTCGCGGAACGCCGCACGACTGCCACTCTTTGTTCCCAGATGCAGCAGCGCCGGATCGCAGGCATAGAGCGGAATTTCGAGCCGCACGGCGAGCGTGCGTTCATCCGCCGTTGCATTGAAGCAGGACAGGTGCGCGAGGCGTGTATCGCCGAGCGCACTCCTCACACGGCCGAGCAACCGCGGCCGCTCGAGAATCTTGCGGGTGAGGCTCACCGTCGAGGTATCGTGCGCTGCCAGCAGGGTGAGGCGGGCGCGGGCATGCTCGTGAGGAATGCCCGGCATCAGCTGTAAGTAATAATCGACGATCGAGGCATCGAGCGGCGCGCTGGTGAGAAATACCATGCGCGTGTTCGGCATCTTGAGCAACATGAGCATCGTGAGCTGCCGCTCCTCGTAATGCGTGAAGCCCGCGACTCGCGCCAGGAGCTCCGTATCGAGGCTGATGCCGGGCACCACCACGATCGTGCGGGGAGCGAGGCGATCCGCGAACACCCGATCGAAGAGCGGCGGCAACCGCCGCTGCAGCTCGGCAAATGCTGCCAGTTCACCTGCGGAGCCGGGTTCGGGGTACGCATCGTTCTGTGTGGGCGCAGACATGGGCTCGCGGCCGTCTCCTCAGGCGGCGTCGTCGGTCCCTACGGGGTGAGCGGCGAGGACCTCGGCAAGCGCTCGGCAGGCGTCGGTGACCGTGAAGATGCCCACCAGCTTGTCGTTCTTGGTGATGATCGCCGAGCCAATGTGGTGCTCCGCCATCGCACGGGCGACCGTCGCCAGGGGCGTTGCTGCGGGCACGACGCACGGCTTGTCGATGTAGGCGTCACGAACCCTGAGCTCGCGCTCCTCCGGGTTGCCGAAGTCAGGTCCAAGCACGAGCTTGATGTCTCGATCGGTCACTACACCGACGAGCTCACCGCCCGAGGTAACCGGCAGATGCCGAAAGTGGCCCGCCCGCATCATGTGGCGGGCCTGGCTCAGCGGCGCATCGATGTCGATCGAGTGTGGAAACGGCGTCATAAAGGCGATGACCTGTGGATTGCGCTTCGTTGAATGCCTCGCTCGGTAACACCTCTTGCGGCTTGCGCCAGTGGGTCGCCCAATCGTCATGCATGCTTGATAACCCCCTCACTCGATGCAATACGCAATTGCCACGAGGCGGTTGAGTTGCTGCACTCCGTGGTCCGCGTCAGCATAAACTGCGGGCATCATGAGCTATCGCCTGCTCGAGGCAGATGAACCGGCACCGGTCCTAGACCATAGCCGCGAGGGTCGTTCTCCGTTTGTGATCGCCGTCGATCACGCCGGCCGGCGCATTCCCAGGCGCCTCGGTAACCTTGGCTTGCCGCCAGCGGAGCTCGAGCGGCACACGGCCTGGGACCTCGGAGCTCTCGCGGTGGCAATGAGGGTGTCCGCCGCCCTCGATGCACCGCTCGTCGCCCAGGAATACTCTCGGCTCGTCATTGATTGCAATCGGACTCCGGGCTCGGAGACATCGATCCCGGCGATGGCCGAGTCGCTGGCGGTTCCCGGTAACCTCGGCTTGAGCGAGGAAGCGGTTGCTGCTCGGCGGGCGGAGATCTTCGAGCCGTACCACGCTCGATTACGCGCAATCCTGCATGAGAGGCAAGCAGCACGGCGCCCGACAATCCTCGTCACTCAGCATACGATGACCGACATTCTCAACGGCGTACGCAGGCACATGCATGCCGCGGTGCTTTACGAGCACGACCGGCGGTTTGCGGGTGTCGTATTGGAGATGCTGCGTCGCAATGAGGGGCTCGTGGTCGCCGAGAACGAGCCCTACCTCGTGCAGCTGACGCACTACACTGTTCCTCACCATGCTGAAGCCTGCGGTCTGCCCTATGTGGAGATCGAGATCCGTCAGGACCTGGTTATCGATGAGGCTGGGCAGGCTGAGTGGGCGCACCGCATTGTAGAGGCACTGCGGCAGGCCGAGCGCGTTTATTACCAGCGGTATTCGGCGAATTCGTAGTTGCCGCAGGTAGTGGTAAACCGTGATTGCCGGCGCCATGGTAATGGGCGCATTGTCGTCTCTTAAAGAGGGCCTCGCGGCGCAATTCACGCGCTGCTGCCCCCAGAGGAGGCGTAATCATGGCAACATTCATCAGCCTGTTGAATTTCACTGACCAGGGGATCCGCAACATCAAGGACTCACCAGATCGGTATGGGGCGTTCAGGGCAGTCGCCGAGAAGGTGGGCGTAACCATCAAAGGCTTCTACTACACGGTTGGCCATCACGACATGGTGTTGATCCTGGAGGGAACCGACGAGGCGGTGACTACCGCGCTTCTGCAGGCCGGGTCGCTCGGCAATGTGCGCAGCGAAACGCTGCGCGGATTCTCGGTCGATGAAGCGAAGCGATTGATCGGGAAGATTCCGTAAGGCGCGACACAAGCGACCTCCGCGGTGTAGCGCACACCTGCAAGGCGTTGCGCTGCGCCCCGGCGGTGGCGAGCCGTAGCGTCACTCAGGCACGCCACCTGCGGATTTCGGTGAGCTCGCGCTCCGGACGCTCGTGAATGACCGGCAGCTGCCCGCGATAGACGCGGCCGGTGATCGGGTGATTGGATCGAGAGTTTGGCGGCAATGCAATCATCGGCGCGCCAGCAGATCAATCACTCGGGTGAGTGCTCGGGGGTTTCTCTCACCGTGATGCACCATGCTGTGACCGTTCGAGAGCTTGATCTCGATCAGCCTGGGTGAGTGCTCGCCAGCAGTACCCGTGCTGGCCGCTACAGCTCGCGCTTGCTCGGTCGGCAACACCCTCGGTGTGCTCACCTTCACCGGCAGCATCGGCGGGCTCTCTTGCCGGGCCTTCGGATCCAGCAGTCCACGCCGGTCGAGACATCAGTGCGCGGGTGCAGCTGCCAGGGACTACCGGCTACGTGCAAATCCCAGCATGAACGAACAATACGTGAGCCGGTGAGGAGCCTAACGTGCCCTCATGTCGAAAATCTCAACATGGGCTCAGACCGGCTGTGGCCATCAGGCTCGATGCTCATGAATGTGCTTAATCGTTACCTGGCGTGGCGGGAAGCGCGCCGGCTTCGTCTACACCGACGCCGGCTCCGGCAAGCGCGCGTGGTTCTCCCCAACCCCGATCGGCGCTGCCAGCGTAACTCGGTCGAGGCGGTGCCATGAAAGCGCATCGTAAGGTGTCGCGTAGCGTTGAGTGCTTCGATATCGGTTACATCCGATGGCGGGCGGAATTCGCACCTTTCGAGGCGAATTGCTTTGATGCTCTGTGTGCCTTCGTCCGCGTGCACTTCGACAACTTGATCGAACGCTACTACCGAGAGGGCCACGAGGCGTTGCATGAGTTCCCGGCGTGGGCATTCGAGCGCTACCTACGAGAGGGAATCTCGTGAGCGGCCACGCTGCAGCTGCTATCTCTTTGGGAGGATCGGCCGCCGACCACCTGAAAGAGGCGGCCCACTCTCATAGTCGGAGCGGTGCATCTCTCCCAAGGCCACTTATCAATCCGTGGCTACCCTCCTAAGTTTACAACTGGAGCGTCGCTGTCCTCGGTACAACTGGAAGATGGAGGCGTTCCGTTTCGTGGTTCGCGAGCCGCGCATCCGCGTCAAAGCTTTCATCCACTGCGCCGCAATGGCGCTGCTTCTTGTCGCGGGCTACGCACCCCGGTTCGCAAGCGCCGAGTCGCTATGCGAGAGCTGCGAAGTGCAAGCGGGGCTCGGAGGCACCTATCACTTCTGGGGCACGACGGACGGCTTGGTGCTTCCGGTCACACTCAACTGGAGTGACGCCCGTTACGAGCTTGGACTGTTTCGCCTGAGCACCGAACAGATTCTTTACGACGCGCACTATCCCCAAGGCCGTGTCATGGCACAGCCCTACTGGGGAGTATCGCTGTCCCGGCGCTGGCGGCTGTTCGAAACGGGTCCCGTCAGGGGATTCGTCGGTTTTGGGCTCGCGGCCAAGACAGAGTCGGACCAACTCAGCGTCACTCGGCTGGATTTCGCTTCTCAACTTGGGCTGCGCGTTAGACTTCCCGGGAATCAGCTGGTGGAGCTGACTATGCGGCACTGGTCGAACGCCGGCGTTCGTTTGCCGAACCATGGGCAGGACTTTGCAACGCTGACGGTCCGGCTGAATTCGGGACGATTCGGTGTCGATAGAGCCGAACAGATCGCGCTCGATGGGTTAGTAAATTCGGGCAGTGGATCAAACACCAGGGATGGAGAAGTCGAGGATTTGCCGTGAGTGAATGCGCGGCGTAGCTCAGACGCTCTGTGCCACACGATGGTGAAGTCCGTAACGCGGCGTTGAGTGTCAGAAGAGCGTCCTCGAATCTGAGTCACCGTGCGCCGGAGTCCAACCCGCTCGCGCCGAGTGCAGCGCTGCCGGGCCGCGCGAAGGCAATGAATACGCCGGACGCACCGTGATGGCGTCCGCTGTTTGACTTTGTGACGCCTGGATTTATGCCGCACGAACAGGTTTCAGCGTCATTGCCATCCCGATCAGGGCAACGCCCATGACCGGGAGTACGAGTAGGCTTGCCTCTGGACCGGTGGTACCACCGCTCCACATGGCACCGCCGACCGGATGGGTCAGAGTAAGGCGGTTGGCAACCAGGATTCCGCTGTCCGGCACACCGAACAAGAAGGACTGGCACCAGTCCCAGGCCGTGTGAAATCCGATTCCCCACCACAACGAGCCCGTGCGCCACAGTGCCAGGCAGAAGAATGCGCCCCCAAGCGCTGCCGTAGCGATTCCAAACAGCACTTCGCTGCTGTTGTGCAAATGAATGAGGCCGAACAGTATCGAAAGCGCGATCGCTGCGGGCCAGAATCCGATGAGCCGCGACAGTGCGGTCTGTAGATAACCGCGGAACAGCATCTCTTCAGCCAGCCCGACCACGAGAAAGCACCCCGCCCAGGCGAGCCCGTATCCGACCGCGGAACCACCCGACAGAAGTCTGCGGTCGATGACCAAGTGACCGCTCGCGATCAGGCACAGGATGAGGAGCGCAGCGAACGCTAGTCCCCAGCCGAGCCCCAGCGCGAAGTAGCGCAGGCCGCGCGCGCCGCTTAGCCCGTACGCCAACGGGCTGCGCCGCTCAGCGAGCGCCAACAGCAACGTTGGAATCAGCACGGCGGCGAGAACAAGGCCTTCTCGAGCGATAGCAAACTGCGGGTCGACCTGGACTGTCGTATCCGAAAATCCGGGAAAATACCGCTCGAGCAGGAAGATCTGCAATGCGATGAGCGCGATGAAAGCGACCACCCCCAACGCCGAGCGACGTCGTGTCAGAACAGGCGGCTCGACTGATATCCGAAGGTCGTCACGGACGGCAGTGGGATGAGCCATTTCTTTAGTTGCCATACTGTAGCGGTGGTCGCCGAACGAGCTTTGACGACGTCCCACCGGAATATTCAGATCAACGCTGTCGCAAGCCGAGCAATGCGTCAGCTCTGCCCCGACGACAGCCAGCTCTCGAGGCGGTCCGCGTAAGTGCGGCTGGAGCGGTGCTCAGTACCATCGATGAGCTTTGCGACGTACTCGCGACTGCCGATGCTTCGGAGCTCCCGGATGCACCGGAGTCGCACAATCCGGGAGCGGTGAATGCGAAGAAACTCCGATGGATCGAGTTTCTGTTCCAGGGCATTCAGAGTCTCGCGCACCAAATGAGCCCGGCCATGCGTATGTAGTTCCGCGTAGTCTCCGGCAGCGCCCACCCACTCGACGTCCTCGGCAAGTACGATCTCGATCTTGACGCCGGTCCGCACGGCAAACCGGGAAACGTATTTGCCCGACTTCTGTTCCAGCAGCTGCAAGATTCGCTTGCCCACCACAGCTCTGGAGTCTACGTCCGTGAGCTCACGGGCCCGCCGTATTGCTACCGCGAACCGCTCGTCGCTCACGGGTTTGAGCAGATAATCCAGCGCGTGCACCTCGAAAGCCCGCAACGCATGTTCCTCATAGGCCGTGAGGAAGATCACGGCTGGAAGGCTCTCCCGAGGTAACGCGTTCAGTACCTCGAACCCGTCCATGCCGGGCATCTGGATGTCGAGAAATACGATATCCGGTGACAGCTCCATGATCTTTTGTACCGCGGCTAACCCGTCGGCGCACTCGCCCAGAACAACGACATCCTCGACTTTCGCAAGTCTCTGTGCCACTCCGCGCCTGGCCAAAGGCTCGTCATCCACGATCAAGGCGCGCATGGGACACCTGCAAGTCCGTGTATGTTGTGCGGAACGGCAGCTCGATGGTCACCTCACAACCGCCTTCGTCCGGCCATTGCAACCCTAGACTGTGGTCATCTCCGTAGAGCCCTCTCAGACGCTCGATAGTGTTAGCAAGACCAATGCCGTTGGAGGCTCGGCCTCGCCGTACAACGGCGTCACTGTTGCGCATTCCTGTATTACTGATGATGAGCCGTAAGCGCGAGTCGCTAAGCTCACTGCGAATGGCGACTCTGCCGCCTTTAACCGATGGCGCCACGCCGTGGCGCACAGCATTCTCGACCAAAGGTTGCAGCAACAGGGTAGGAACCATCGCGTCCAGCGTGTCAGGGTGAACCTCGACGTCTACCTGCAGTCGCTCTCCCAGGCGGACTCGCTCGATGCCGAGATACCGCTCGGTGAAGATCATCTCCTGTGACAGAGGCACTTCCAGCCGCAAGCCATCATCGAGACTCGTGCGCAGAAGGCCGCTAATCTGCACGAGCATCTCGGCGGCGGCCGTGACGTCCTCCTGCATCAGTGTGATAACGGCATTCAGTGAATTAAATAAAAAGTGCGGGTTCAGTTGATAGCGCAGCGCGCCAAGACGAGCTGCGCGTGCATTGGCCTCGGCGAGCAGCAGTCGCTCCCGTTCCTGTAGCGATTGCTGCCACTGTTTGATGCTGAAGTACAGCGTGCACCAGAAGAACAGGAGCACGATGCCCGCGATGACAGTCCTCGTCAGGTCGACCCAGACGATTCGATGCATCCCTCGTGCGTACCAAATGCCGACTAATCCGAGCGCGGATGCAGCGGCTCCTACCACCGCCGAGCACAGGAAGGCAACTAGTTCCAAGCGAAGCCAAGGGGAAAAGTGTTTCCGAAGATACCGACAGACGGGACGCAACAGGCAGCTACCGAGAAACAATAGCCCGACCACCACCGTAGCGTCCCAGGCTTTGCTCGGCTGCCGCACCACTTCCGGAAGCAGTCCCAGCAGTTCGAGCACGAAGAGGCCCAGCCACCCGAGTGCCTGCAGCTTCCAGAAAGAGGGGAACACGAATTCGTCGCGGCTGAGCACGGCGGTCATTCTAGAGCAACCCGCGCCGCGGCTCACTGCGGCTCGCCGACCAGACGCTGCGGCTCAACGCGTGACGCGCGCTGCCTGCAGATTTGCCCTGCGAGGCCGGGTCGAGCTGGCTAGATTTGCCGGTAAATGAAGTCCCATAAGTGCAAGCCGGCACCCAGGAAACCCCCGGTCGTGTTCATCCTGCTTGTCACCATCACTTGCTCTTCCTGCGCTGTCGTACAGGCCCACCGAAACCGAGAGTCACAGTCATTCGCCACGAGCGTCAAAGAGCTGAGATGTCAATTTGGACTCGCTTCCTTCAACACGCGCAACGACCCGGGTTTGGGTTAGAACGTCCTGACTTACAACACATGGCAAAAGAATCCCGTATTCACCGGACCCTCGAGAAGGAGGAGAAAATGCGAATCAGAACCATCGCCCTGTTGGGCGCTCTTGGCAGCGGACTGGCTGGGTGCTACACAGACAGGGCGATATTGACGAACGACCAAGGTGAGACTCAAACCTGTGAGGGGCGAGGCTGGATCGGCATCATCGGTCCCATCGTCGCGCACGAGCGTCTCAAAGACTGCGTCGACAAAGCCAAAGCAAACGGATTTAAGGAAAGCCCCACCGCTTCCCGCTAGACCTTTACCGGCCTGATGCGCGTGAGGACTTAACCCGGCAGATCGGTCTGGTGGTTCGGTCCACCGAATAAGACCCGCAGTCCGTCGCACGGTACGTGCTATCCGCGGACTCGCTCAGCAGGGCCGCGCTGCCGAGGCTAAATTGGCAGCGAATGAACACCCATTAACGCAATCCCCGTGAAGACTGTTGCGGTGGCGCTAATGCTGCTCTATTCAATAGGTACTACTGTTTCTGTGGCCCAGCAGCCGCCGTCGTATGTGCATTCCGAGCATGGCACCGTCGTAGCTGTCTATACGCCACCTACTTCTACTGGGCTTGTGCGAGGCAGCTATCGAGTCAACACGTCGACGCGGGTCTACGAGTTCGCGGTACGCGGCGAGATTCCTGAGCTCGTGGTCGGTCAAGCAATCGACTTCCGAGTCCAGGGGGATAGCGTGTATCTGATCGCGTCGGACGGGGAGGAACACAGGTTCCGCCTGCTGAAGGTCGAGCAGCGACCCGGCGGTTCTTCAAGCAACCCCGATGGGACGAGGAACCATATGGCCGCCTCCTCGCCGCAGACCTGGGACGTCAAGCTTGGACTTGCAGTCCTCAACAAGCCGACTTATCTGGGTAGCGACCGAGACGTCGTAACTATTGGTCCCCCTGGCAGCATCGTATGGCACGACACGGTGTCCGTGGACGCTGAAGGGCTGAAAGTCTATTGGCATCAGGACAACGTCCGGATCGGGGTTGGACTGACCTATGATCTCGGCCGTAAGGACAGCGACCAGAACGGCTTCTTTAGCAGCGGCGACGACCGGCTGAAAGGAATGGATGAAATCAGCCCGTCCGCGGGATTCGACGTATTCACTTCGGACCGAGTGGGTCCGTTCGCCGTGACCTTGTCGGCCACGAGGTTCGACGGAAAAGAGAACAAAGGCACGTTGGCGAATCTGGACGTCGGTGCGCCGCTGCAACTGACATCGCAGCTGACGATATTCCCTCACGTCTCAGCCGTGTGGGCGAACAGAAACTACATGGAGACGTTTTTTGGCGTAACGCCCACAGAAGCGTCGGATTCGATGTTTCACCAGTTCACCTCGGACGAGGGGCTTAGAAATCTCGGGGGCGGGGTGGATGTCGCGTACGGATTCAATGAACACTGGAGGGTTGGAGGCAAGCTCATCGTGACCCGGTTCGAGGGTGACGCCGCCCAAAGCCCGTTGACGTTGTCGGACATCAGCACACAGTTGATCCTCGGATTTATTCATCACTTTTGAAGGCTCAAGCGTTGAGGTTGGATGAGGCGATGGGACTCAATGTAAGGGTGGTCCCCGTTACCGATACTGTGACAGTCAAGCGCCAGAGCGCGGACTGGATAGTCAGCTCCACCCCAAAGAGACGCTGGGTCATAGACGGAGAGCTGCAAACATCGTCCGCGACGAGGCCATCGAACAGTTAGCCGCAGACGGTACCACGTGTGATCCGAGGCGGGTCGCTACGCGGCGATGCTGAAGTTCTTATGACGCTTAGGTCCTCGGTGTTGCCTGCAGTGCGTGTGGGTCCTGCGCTTCCTCGAGCAAACGACGGACCGCTGCCTTGGTAACGCGTCCGCTAGAGTGTTCCTCGGCGATGCCCTTTACGGCCATCTGCAACAGGCGAACCGCGCCCGCGGGGTCCCCTGTATACAGGGCGAGGCGGCCACTCTCGTAGGCTAGCAGGGCCTCCCAGTCAGGTTCGATCTCCGCCTCGTTCAGAACGCTCCTTGAAAGACCATCTGGCGATGCAGCCTCTCCAGACGGTCTTCGATGCTCTGGCTGCCCGCGGCCTCGGCGCACGGCTCGGTCGATGACCCGTCGTCCGGCGACAGCACGAAGAGCGTGTCGCCCCGGTGCACGTACTGGCCTTCGCGAACGTCCTGTTCGATAAGAGTGCCGGCCTCGCTCGCATAGATTCCGATCGACTCGACGCTCGGCGCGACAGAGCCGGTCGCGTGGGCCGTCGGTAGGTACCGGCCCCAGCCGGCAACACCGATCGCGCCTGCCGCGAACGCGCAGACGACGGCGCTGGGGAATTGAGGTCGCGGGCATGGTCTGGATCTCCTTCGTCTCCCTCCGGCTTCAGCCGCTCTCGAGAGGCAAAGCGAAGGCCACGGACCAATCGGATCAAGAAAGCGTACGCGCGCACAAATTGACATTGTGCGGGGCCGCGCCTAGGTTCTTGGGGAGGGGCATGGTCCGCTTCGGATAGTTCAAGGGGGATGGCGTGTCCTCGGAGGCCTCCCGGCCCGTCACACTGCTCCTCGCCCGGTGGAGGGGCGGAGATGCCGCTGCACTCAAGGCCCTGATCCCCCTCGTCTATAACGAGCTCCATCGCCTTGCTGCGCACTACCTGCGAAGTGAGCGGCACGGTCACACGCTGCAGAGCACGGCCCTCATCAATGAGGCATATCTGCGCTTGGTCGGCCAGGAACCCGGCGACATCGGCACCCGCACTCATTTCCTCGGGGTTGCGGCACACGTCATGCGACAAGTCCTCGTCGACCACGCGCGCGCTCATCGGGCCGCCAAACGTGCCGGAGGCGACAGGGTCGAGCTGCGCGATGAAGATCATCCGCTCCTAGCTGCGGATGTAGATGCCATCGCTTTAGATGATGCAATGAACAAACTAGCGCAGCTTGATCCTGAGCTGTGCCGGGTCGTGGAGATGCGCGTCTTCGGGGGCTTGACGGTCGAGGAGGCGGCCGCCGCCATCGGGATATCCCCAGCGACCGTCAAGCGTGAGTGGGCAGCGGCGAAGGCTGGTTGAGTCGCGAACTCGGCGAGGCGGCCTGAGCGGCTAAGAGTACGGTGCAGCCGTTCGTCGGATCGTGCGCCCCGGGCCTTTGGGAAACATGTCGGCGTTTTGCTCCAACATTCGTAGCTTCACACACCGAATCATAGGCAATAAGCGCCCAGCAAGTGTTCCGTCACTAGGGGATAGCATCGCGCGTGAACCCCGAGCAGTGGCACGACATCAAGGTCGTCTTTCAGGGAGCGCTGGAGCTCACTTCAGCGGATCGGCGCGCTTACCTCGAGGGGTTCTCAGATGCCGTTCGACGTGAAGTAGAGTCGCTGCTTCGCGCTTATGAGCGCAGTAACGATTTCCTGGAACCGGATCGCGGGAAACTTCAGGGAAATCCAAGTCTCGAAATGCCGCTTCCGGATACATCGGAGGCGTCAACCCACGTCGATGACGAGCTCGTTGGCCGGCTGTTCGGCCCATACCGGGTGCTCTCGCTCCTCGGCCACGGTGGCATGGGAAGCGTGTGGCTTGCCGAGCGGGTCGATGGCCTGTTCACGCGGCGAGTGGCTCTCAAGCTCATCCACCCGGCGCTGATGGGTCGCGTGATGACCGAGCGAGTCGCCCGGGAGCGCGAGATCCTGGCGAGCCTGAATCACCCGAATATTGCTCAACTGTTCGACGCCGGATTTGCAGAGGACGGCCAGCCCTACCTCGCTCTCGAGTACATCGCCGGCACGCCCTTAAACCACTATTGCGACGAACACCGGCTCACCGTTCACGAGCGCCTTACGCTCTTTCGGCAGGTGCTGGGCGCGGTGCAGTATGCGCACGCTCGCCTCGTGATCCACCGCGATCTGAAGCCTTCAAACATTCTGGTGAGCGAGGACGGTCAGGCTCATCTGCTCGACTTTGGGATCGCCAAGCTGCTGACACAGGGTGAGGCCAAGGAGACGCAGCTCACGCAGCTCGGGGGCCGGGCGCTGACACCCGATTATGCGGCACCCGAGCAGATCGCCGGCGCGCCCATTACCACGGCCGCAGATGTGTACGCGCTCGGCGTGATGCTCTATGAGCTCTTGACGGGAGAGCGACCCTACCGGCCCAAGCGCGACTCACGGGGTGCGCTCGAGGAGGCGATCCTGCAGAGCGAGCCGGTCGCGCCCAGTCGCCTCTCAATCGGTGAGGCGACTGCAGAGGCGCGCGGCACCAACACGAAGAAGCTGGCGCGGGTCCTCAAGGGCGATCTCGACACCATCACGCGCAAAGCGCTGAAGAAGTCCCCGGGCGAGCGCTACGCGACGGCCAACGCTTTCGGCGAGGATATCGCGCGCTTTCTGTCCGGAGATGTGGTCCTGGCTCAACCTGACAGTGTCGCCTATCGTGTTCGCAAGTTTGTGCACCGGTATCGGGTTGCGATTGCGGGGGTGAGCATTCTCATCCTGACGCTTGCTGCTGGACTCGTCGCGACCACCTATGAGGCGCATATCGCTTCTATACAGCGAGATGCAGCTTCCGCACAACGGGACGCGACGCTTCAGGCTCAGCGGCGTTCGCTGACGCAAACAGCGGCGGCGTACCTCAAGGACGGCGATGTCTCCGGTGCGATGAGCATCATTCTCGAGGTGTTACCGAATCGAGGCGCCAAGCAGCCCTACAGAGCCGACGCCCTCAGCGTGTTCCAGGAAGCGCGGGCGGCAGATGTACAGGTCTTGGTCCTCACTGGCCACACGGACGTCGTGGAAAGCGCCGCCTTCTCGCCCGACGGGCGGCGGATCGTGACGGCTTCGAACGATAAGACCGCCCGCCTCTGGGACGCCACGAGCGGTGAGCCGCTGCAGGTGCTGAGCGGACACACTGACCGCGTGCGTAGTGCTGCCTTCTCGCCCGACGGGCGGCGGATCGTGACGGCTTCAAACGATAAGACCGTGCGCCTCTGGGACGCCACGAGCGGTGAGCCGCTGCGGGTGCTGAGCGGACACACGGATCGCGTGCGTAGTGCTGTCTTCTCCCCCGACGGGCGGCGCATCGTGACGGCCTCGTGGGATAAGACCGCGCGTGTTTGGGACGCGACGAGCGGTGAGCCGCTCCGGGTGCTGAGCGGACACACTGACCGCGTGTCCAGCGCTGCCTTCTCCCCCGACGGGCGGCGAATCGTTACGGCTTCGACCGATAAGACCGCGCGCCTCTGGGACGCCACGAGTGGCAAGGAGCTCGGCGTGCTGAGCGGACACACGGACACCCTGGCTAGCGCTGCCTTTTCCCCCGACGGGCGGCGCATCGTGACGGCTTCGAACGATAAGACAGCGCGCCTCTGGGACGCCGCGAGTGGCAAGGAGCTCGGGGTGCTGAGCGGACACACGGACACCCTGGCTAGCGCTTCCTTTTCCCCCGACGGGCGGCGAGTCGTGACGGCTTCGGAGGATAGGACCGCGCGCGTCTGGGACGCCGTGAGTGGCAAGGAGCTCGGCGTGCTGAGCGGACACAAAGGCCAACTGACGAGAGCCGCCTTCTCGCCCGACGGGCGGCGGATTGTGACGGCCTCGTGGGATAAGACCGCACGCCTCTGGGACGCCGCGACCGGTGAGTCGCTCCGGGTGCTGACCGAACACACGGGCCTCCTGAATAGCGCCGCGTTCTCGCCCGACGGGCGGCGGGTTGCGACGGCTTCGGAGGATAGGACCGCGCGCGTCTGGGAGACCACGAGCGGCAAGGAGCTCGGGGTACTGAGCGGACACACGGGCAGCGTGCTAAGCGCTGCCTTTTCCCCCGACGGGCGTCGCATCGTGACGGCTTCGGAGGATAAGACCGTGCGCCTCTGGGACGCCGCGAGCGGCGAGCAACTCCAGGTGCTGAGCGGGCATACGGATGTCGTGGAAAGCGCCGCGTTCTCGCCCGACGGGCGGCGGATTGTGACGGCCTCGTGGGATAAGACCGCGCGCCTCTGGGACGCCACGAGCGGTGAGTCGCTCCGGGTGCTGAGCGGACACACGGGCCTCCTGAATAGCGCCGCGTTCTCGCCCGACGGGCGGCGGATTGTGACGGCCTCGTGGGATAAAACCGCGCGCCTCTGGGACGCCACGAGCGGTGAGGCGCTCCGGGTGCTGAGCGGGCACACGGACCGCGTGCATAGCGCTGCCTTCTCGGCCGACGGGCGGCGCGTCGTGACGGCCTCAGACGATAAGACCGCGCGCCTCTGGGACGCCGCGAGCGGTGAGCCGCTCCGGGTGCTGAGCGGACACACGGACCGCGTGTATAGCGCTGTCTTCTCGCCCGACGGGCGGCGCGTCGTGACGGCTTCGGAGGATAAGACCGCGCGTCTCTGGGACGCCGCGAGCGGTGAGCCACTGCGGGTGCTGAGCGGACACACAGACTTTGTGGCTGGCGCCGCGTTTTCCCCCGACGGGCGGCGCATCGTGACGGCCTCGGACGACAAGACCGTGCGCATTTGGGACGCACGCGCTCCTAATGTCGAAGCCCAGCTTGGATGGGCTGAGGCGGCGCAGTTCGATTTCCTCTCGAGCACGGAGAGATTTCAGCTGGGATTGCCGACCTTTACCGATGTGCGGCGGTGGCCAGCGGATGCATCCCCATGCGATCAAGCGGCCGCGGCCCCTTATGATCCTACTCGCCGCGCTTCAGGCGTGATGCCCGACCAAATCGTTGCCGATGTAGCCACCGCAGCCTGCGCCAAGGATACAGGGAGCTCCAGCGGCATGGCTTACCTGTTGTACCAACGCGGGCGTGCCTTGAGAGCGAAAGGCGATTTGCCCGCTGCCAGGCGAGATTTTGAACAAGCGCTCACCACGGGTTACCGCGCGGCAGGGGTCGATCTTGCGATGCTCCTTTCGCAACCTTCCGCCGGAATGCTAGACGCCTCCAGAGTAGTGTCGCTATACGAGCAGGCTTGGACGAACGGCGTGACGATCGCAGCCTTTGAGCTCGGCAGTCTGTACGAGGACGGCGTGACTCGAGCCGGCAAGAGCACCGATTACCTTCTGGCACCTGATGAGGCCCGAGCTTGGTCGTGGTATCAGAAAGGTGCCGAAGCCGGAGATCCCAATGCGCTGGCACGCTTCGCCCAGAAGGAAGACCACGCTGCTTTCACCGCGGAGGACTCCGCAGAGGGAAGCGCTCATTGGCTCAGCGCCTTTAAGTACTACGCATCCGCTGCCGAACGCGCCCGGCTCGAGGACTGGCCGGACGATGCCTGGAGGAACTGGCGCTACCGTCGCGCCTCGATCGCGCGGCTGCTCGAGCGGGAAGGAATGATGCAGGAGGTTGCGCAAGTGTACGAGGCTGTCCTCAAGCAGGATGCTCCCCGGCCGACAGCATCGTTGTTCACCATAAACTGATCGCCAGGCGGTGCCAGGCTGTCGGCCCGGGAGCATCCTGAAGTGCTTCGAGACGGCAGACAGCTTCAGGTGCAACTCGCCGTGCGCGGGGTCGTGGATCACGGCGACGCCGGCGCGTAGCCGAGTGAGAACCACGAGGTGGTTATATCCGCATCGAGCGGCATTCCAGGCTGGAGGGTGAAGTCATGATTGCGGGTGTGCATGACTTCGGAATCCAGAGCGACAACGACCCGATACGCTGCCTCGGGCGTTGTCGCCGTACTCAAACCGTCGCTTGGCGTCATCAGTGCCCTGCTGATCTCGGTAACGCGTCCCATGGGGCCGCCGACGTGCTGGTACGGAAGTAGTTGCAGGTGCAGCGCGACTCGCTCTCCGACCTCGATGAGGCCGATTGCGCGCCCCGGCACCAGGAGGAGCGCGTCGAGGCGCGAACCGGCGGGCAGGATCGACAGCAGCAGCCTCTGGGGACTGGTCTTCTGGCCGCGCGTCGCGAGAATCGCCGTCACGGTACCGTCCCCGGGCGCTGTGATCAGGACCGTGTGCCGCGCCTGGTATTCGGTGAGCTGCTGTTGCAGAGCCGCTCGCTCGCGTGCCGCGGCCTCGCGCTGGCTCGTGTTCTTCAGCTCGCCGGCCACCAGCTCGCGCGACAAGCTGTCAATGTCCCGCTGCAGACTGACTCTGCTGCGCTCGAGCTCCTCAAGGCGCGCCTGTTGCTCCAGCGACTCGTCGCGCTTTTGCTGCACCTGCACCTGGGGCACGTAACCTTGCGGCAGGTTGTTCTCGTAGCGGCTGACGCCGCGCTCCGCGCTCGCTATACGCTGCTCCTGAGTCGTGATCCCCGCTCGCACCACGGCCAGCTCGGCCTCGGTGTCTCTGATCCGCGCGCACGTCCTGCGCACCTGCTCGTCGCTGAGGAGGCGCTCGGTCGCGAGCTCGCGCTCGAGACTTGCAAGTCGCTGCTCGATCGTCTCGATCGCTGCGCTCTCAATGAGCGGGGCCTGCAGCGAACCTTCCTCCGTGGAAAGCACGAACAGCGTGTCGCCATGGTGGACGTACTGGCCTTCGCTGACGCGTTGCTCGACCAGGGTCCCAGTCTGGGTCGCATAGACTCGGATCAAGCCGGTGCTGGGTGCGACATAGCCGCTCACGTGAACCTTCGGCGTGTACTGCCCCCAGCACGCAAAGGCGATGACGCTCGCGGCAAGGCCGCAAGTGGCTGCCGTGAGGACCCGCAGGGAGAACGGGCCGGCGAGCAGCGCATCGCCGATCAGCTTCCCGCGCCTGAATTCCAGGGCACCCTGCCGAAAGAGCGTTTTGCGCATGAACATGTACCCCAATCTGATCGTTGCATTGCGCGGCTGTGCCGTTCGGTCGACCTCACCGGAAGAGGCGACGGGGTGCTCCGCGGGTAATGCGGGTCTGTCGACAGGCAGAGCGGAAAATGCGCACGCAGCGGCTCAAAGAAGCCAGCAACGGCTCAATTGACTTTCGCCCCGGTCGGCGCCGAGGTTCTTCCGGAAGGCGGCATCTCCCTGGGGAGGTCGGTGTGTCGGCAGAGGGCTCCCGGCCCGTCACGGTGCTTCTCACCCAATGGAGGGCGGGCGATCCGGCCGCACTAGAGGCGTAGATTCCGCTCGTTTGCGACGAGCGGCGGAGGTCCTCCGGAACCGCTGGAGGGACCGCTCCACTGCCTTTACAGCCTGAGCGCATTCCATCGGGTGAATTGCGCATACCAAAGCCGGGGAATGGAGTCAATTGTGCCGACGGACTGGGTGGCTGCTACCGACGGACCCGCGTGATGTGGCGATCGCGTGGCACCATCTCCTCGCCCTGGCAAGCACACCTCGAGTGCACGGGGCAGAGGTAGCCGACGTGCAGGCGTCCGCACAATTTCTGGAGGCGCGAGATCAGCTGCTGCGGGCTCGCGAGGACTGGCCGCGGGCCCGGCGCGAGTTTCGCTGGCCGGCCCTTACCCACTTCAACTGGGCTCGCGATTACTTTGACAGCGTTGCGACCGCCAATCACGCGCCAGCGCTGCGTGTGGTCGATGACGCGGGAAGCGACCAGACGCACTCCTTCGCGCAGCTCGCGAAGCGCTCCTGTCAGGTTGCGGCCTTCCTCGTCGCCGCGGGGATTGAACCGGGGGACCGGATTCTTCTCATGCTTCCGAACGTAGTGTCTCTCTGGGAGGTGATGCTCGCCGCCATCCGGCTGGGGGCCGTCGTCATTCCGGCCACCACTTTGCTCGAGCGCGATGACCTCTCCGACCGGCTGGAGCGCGGCAAGGTCAAGGCGGTCGTCACCGATGCCAGCCTGACGGCGAGATTTACGGGACTCTCCGGTGCGCCAGTACGTATCGCAGTCGGTGCGGAGGTCGTCGGTTGGACCACCTATGCCGCATCGCACAGCTTCCCGGACTCCTTCACTGGCCCCATGACACGCGCCGATGATCTGCTGCTCCTTTACTTCACTTCCGGCACCACCGCTCGCCCGAAGCTCGTCGCCCACACTCACGTGAGCTACCCCGTCGGGCATCTTTCGACCATGTACTGGCTCGGGCTCAAACCCGGTGACGTGCACCTCAACCTGAGCTCCCCGGGGTGGGCGAAGCATGCGTGGTCCAGCTTTTTCGCCCCTTGGAACGCCGAGGCCACCGTCCTCGCCTATCACTATGAGCGCTTCGAGGCTCGGACGCTTCTCGACCAGCTGGTCCGTTGTCGGGTCACGACTTTCTGTGCACCACCCACCGTGTGGCGGCTACTCATTCAGAACGACCTGCGCGCCTGGCGCGTGTCCTTGCGCGAGGCGGTGAGTGCGGGTGAGCCCTTGAATCCCGAGGTCATCGCGCAGGTACGCGCGGCGTGGGGGATCACGATACGCGACGGCTTCGGACAGACCGAGACCACCGCGCAGGTAGGCAACCCGCCAGGTCAGCTGGTGAAGCCCGGCTCGATGGGACGTCCGCTCCCCGGATTTTCGGTCGTGCTAGTCAACGCCGCGGGGCAACAAGCGGTGGAGGGAGAGATCTGCCTCGATCTCGCACAGCGGCCGCTCGGGCTCATGCCGGGTTATCTCGACGACGCCGAGCGCACGGCGGTGAGCTTTGCGGGCGGCTACTACCACACCGGAGATGTCGCCACCTGCGATGCCGATGGTTACCTCAACTATGTCGGTCGCACCGATGATGTATTCAAATCCTCCGACTACCGCATCAGCCCGTTTGAGCTCGAGAGCGTGCTCATCGAGCACGAAGCCGTCGCCGAGGCGGCGGTAGTACCCAGTCCCGACCCGGTGCGGCTGTCGGTCCCCAAGGCCTTCGTGGTGCTCGCCGCAGGCTGCGCGGCGGATGTGGCAACTGCCGTTTCGATCCTGCAGCACGTGCGCCGCAAGGTGTCTCCCTACAAGCGCATCCGGCGCCTGGAGTTCAGCGCGCTGCCGAAGACCATCTCCGGAAAGATCCGGCGCGTGGAGCTGCGCAACGCGGAAGCGCAGCGCCGCGCGGATGAGCCGCGCCGGCCGAACGAGTTCTGGGAGGAGGACCTGCCGGCGCGCGAGCGCTGAACGGGACGGTTCGATCGTATCTCGCTCATCATCCATGTCGCCCCCCAGGTCTGATCTGCGGCCCATCATCTCTCTGAGCACCGTTGCCGCAGGCGAGCGCGCAGCGGCAGCCGCAATCGCCTCGCAGATTCCTGCAGACGGCTTCACGGTGCTCTTTTGCACCACCCACTACGACCTGGGCAGACTCGGCCGCGCGCTGCAATCCTTGGGGCGGACACGGGTAGTGGCCGCCACGACCAGCCGCGCCATCGGACGCGAAGGGTTTCTTTCCGAGGGGATCGCCGGTTTTCATCTACCCGGCGGGCGGTTCAAGGTCGCCGACGCGCTCATCGGGAGCACCGCGAATTTCGGGCTTCCTGACGCGCGCAGCCTGGTGCGCTCACTGCGCGCTCGTATGCAGCGCGGCCGCAACACCGCCCTCCCGCACCTCTTCGGGATGCTGCTCGTTGATGCCGCGCCGCGTGGCGAGGAGCGACTGATCGCGACCCTGGGCACGGAACTCGGCGGAGTGCCGATCGCTGGTGGATCGGCGGGGGATGTGTACTTCAACCCCGCCGGCCAGCGTCCCGGGGCGCCGCGCATCCTCCACCGCGGGCGGGCGCTACGTGGTGCGGCGGTCTTCTGTCTCATTGCCAGCGAGCAGCCAGTGCTCGCCCTGAGCCATCATCATTACATTCCCGGCCGCCGCCGACTCGTCATCACGGAAGCGGACCCCGAGCGACGCCTGGTGCACGAGATCAACGGCCGCAACGCGCTGAAGGTCTATACGGCCGCCTGCCGACTCAGGCGCGGACCGCACACGGCGGAAGACTTCGCGCCCTATCCGCTCATGATGCGTATCGGGGATCAGTACTTCGCGCGCGGCATGCAGCGTGTATACGAGAACGGCACTATCGAGTTCGCCTGCGCGATGGAGCCCGGGCTTGTCGTGACCGTGGCCCGCCCTGCGGACATGGTGTCGCGGCTGCGGGAGATGTTCGCGAACCTCAGGGCGACCATCGGGCGGCCGGAGCTCGTGATCGGGTTTGACTGCGCGGCGCGCACCGCTTACATGGAGCAGCGCGGACTGACCGCCTCCATTACCCCGCTCCTGACGAGCCACGGGGTTGTTGGTTTCTCGACCCTCGGCGAGCAGTTTAATACGATCCACGCCAATGACTCCTTTACCTGCCTGGGAATAGCTGCCCCGAGATAGCCATGCCGACGAAGCGCAACAGGCGAGCGCCGCGCCGCGCCGCGACGGCGGCAGCAGAGTTGCGTGAGCTGCGCGAGGAGAACGCGGCGCTGCGCAAGACCGTGCGTGCACTCATGGGGCGCGTGGAGCGGGCGCTGGACAGCCAGGGGACGCCGTTCTCCTGGTTCCAGGCGGCGGCAAAGCTCGAGCAGACCGTGCGCCTCAGAACGCGCCAATCCGAGTTGCTGAACGATCGCCTCAAGCGTGAGCTGGAATCACGGCGTGAGATCGAATTGGCGCTCAAGCAGGCGAAGCGGCAGGCGGAGCTCGCCAACCAGAGCAAAACGCGCTTTCTCGCCGCCGCGAGTCACGATCTGCGCCAGCCGCTGAATTCCGCGCTTCTCTTCCTGGAATCCGTCGATGATGCGGCGATGACCCCGGGCGATCGCGACCTCGTGCACCGCTCGCGCCTCGCGCTGGCGGCGCTCAACAACCTGCTCGGGACACTCTTGGACGTGGCGCGCCTTGACTCGGGGGACATCGAACCGACGGTCATCGATTTTCCGGTCACCGCCCTTCTCGAGCGTCTCGGCCCTGAGTTCGCCGCGCTAGCGCGCGCCGCGGGCATCGAGCTGCGACTGCGTTCGAGTGTCGCCTGGGTGCGCACCGACATGCACCTGCTCGAGACAGTGCTGCGCAATCTCATCAGCAATGCGATCCGCTACACGCGCAGCGGAGGGGTCCTGGTTACCTGCCGGCGCCGCGCGGGGGGGCTGATGATCTGCGTGTACGATACCGGCATCGGCATCGAGAGCGCTCATCTCGAGGCAATTTTCGAGGCCTATTATCAGGTTCCGGGTGCCCCCCGACGCACCAACGCAGGGATCGGACTCGGGCTGTCGATCGTGAGCCGCATTGCGCAGCTCTTGTCTTTCGAGTGCATCGTGCGCTCGCAGCCGGGAAAAGGGTCGCTCTTTGCCGTGACCGTGCCTTACGGCACCTCGGCGGAGGAAGCGGCGCCGGATGCCTTGCAGAGTCCGGCGCTCGCGGTGGGGCGCTCGCGCCCGCTGCTCGTGGTCGTGGTCGATGACAACCCGGAAGCGTTGCAGGGGATGTCCGCCGTGCTCGAGAAATGGGGCTGCCGCGCGCTGACCGCCGCGGCGGCTACCGATGCGGTGGTGCAGCTGATCGCCGCGGACCAGGAGCCGGATCTGATTCTCTCGGACTACCACCTGGCCGACGGGGTGAAGGGAGACGAAGCGATCGCCGAGATCCAGCGCGAGTTCGACCGCACGGCGCCAGCGGCCATCATGACCAGCGACCCGGATCCCACGCTGCGCAAACGCCTGCGGGAGCGCGGCTTCACGGTGCTGGACAAACCCCTGAACCTCGCCAAGCTGCGCGCGATGCTCGCGCAGATGCCGGCGTAGCCGGCGGCCGCGCGCGGTCAGTCGGCGAGCCGCCGCCGACGCGCCTCGATCGCTGCCTGGACTCGGTTCGCCACCCCGAGCTTCTTGAGGATGAGCGACACGTGCGCCTTGACTGTGATCTCGCTGATCGCGAGCTCGCGCGCGATACGCTTGTTCGAGAGCCCTGCCGCGAGCAGTTTCAGCACCCGTTTCTGCCTCGAGGTCAGCTCATCCCTGCGAGGGTGCCTGGCGGCGGACTCCTCGCGCGCTTGGGCGCGGCGCAGAGCCACCACGGCGCCGGCCGGAAGATAGCTACCGCCGCCCATGATGGCGCGCAGCGCATCGATCAGCACCTGACGCGGGGCGGACTTAGGCACATACCCGGCGGCACCCGCCAGTACCACCTCACTCATCGTGTGCGGATCATCGGTGGCGGAGATGACGATGATCGGGGTGAGCGGGGCACTCGCGCGTACCTCCCGCAGACACGAAAGTCCTGTTGCGCCCGGGAGGTTGAGATCGAGGACGATGAGATCGAAGGCCCCATCCGAGGTAGCGAGCGCACACACCTCGCTCTGGCTGCCCGCCTCGCTCACGCAGGCCCCGGGAAAGGCCTGCGGCACGATAGCGCGCAGCGCATCGCGGTAGAGCGGATGATCATCGGCGATCAGCACGCGCTTGGCATCGCCTGAGGGTGTTTCGGCGACACTCGACATGCGTGCATCCTACGTCACGCACCGTTCACGCGCGCAACTGATACCAAAGTAGGGGGTGCCTCCCTGCGAAGGGCTGATGGGAACTGCGGTGTCCCCTCGCCGATACTCGGCCTGACGCCTCCACGCGGAGAGTCCGATGTCCACCGTCGCAGAGAGCCGATTCGCACCCCGCCCCGACGCACTCGCAAATGACCTTTCCAGTATCCGCCCGGTGAATGCCGCGTTCCTCGAGGCGCGCCAACGGCTCCTCATCGATGGCGCCTGGGTGGAGGCGGCTTCGGGTCAGACCTTCGAAGTGCGCGACCCTTCCAGCGATCGGGTGATCACCCACGCGGCGCTCGGCGAGGCTGCTGATGTCGATCGCGCGGTTCGGGCGGCGCGGCGCGCGTTCGAGGACTCGGACTGGTCGCGCACGAAGCCCGTTTACCGCGAACGCCTGATGCACCGCCTGGCGGACCTGATCGAGGCGCGTGCCGATGAGCTCGCGGAGCTCGAGGCGATCGACAACGGGAAGTCGGTCGTGATGGCCCGGCACGTGGACCTGAAGCACGCCATCGAAGTGTGGCGTTACATGGCCGGCTGGCCGACGAAGCTCGAGGGGCAGACGTTGCCGATCTCCGGGACGCTCGTTCCGGGTCATGAGTACGTCGGCTTCTCGCAGCGCGAGGCAGTGGGAGTCGTGGGGGCGATCATTGCCTGGAACTTCCCCTTGCTGCTCGCCACCTGGAAAAGCGCTCCCGCGCTTGCGGCCGGCTGTACAGTGGTGCTGAAGCCAGCAGAGGAGACTCCGCTCACGGCGCTGCGACTGGGCGAGCTCGTCCTCGAAGCGGGCTTCCCCCAAGGTGTGTTCAATATCGTGACCGGCATGGGTCCCGGTGCGGGCGCAGCGCTCGCGGCCCATTCCGGGGTCGACAAAATCACCTTTACCGGATCGACCGAGGTCGGGCGCCTTGTGGTGCGCGCCGCGGCCGGCAACATGAAGAAGATCACGGTGGAGCTTGGCGGCAAGTCTCCGGCGATCGTCATGGACGATGCCAATCTGCAGAGCGCCATTCCCGGAGTCGCGGGTGCGATTTTCTTCAACCAGGGTCAGGTGTGCTGCGCGGGCTCGCGGCTGTATGTCGCCGAGCGGCACTTCGAGCAGGTGCTGGAGGGTGTGGTCGAGCAGGCGAGGGCGCTCAAGCTCGGTCCCGGGCTCGACCCGGGCTCACAGCTCGGCCCGCTCGTCTCCTCCACTCAGCGCGAGCGCGTCATGAAATATCTCGGCGAGGGACTCGCCAGCGGGGCGCGCGCCGCCACCGGCGGCCACGCGGTGAAGTCCGCCGGCTATTACGTCGAGCCCACGGTGTTCACCGACGCCAATGACGAGACCTCGATCGTGCGCGAGGAAATTTTCGGCCCCGTCGTCGTGGCGACGCCGTTCGAGGATCTCGCCGAGGTGGCGCGGGTGGCGAATGACTCGATCTACGGGCTCGCGGCCAGCATCTGGACGCGCGACATCTACAAGGTATTCACGCTTGCACCGAAGCTGCGCGCCGGCACCGTCTGGGTCAACTGCCACAGCATCCTCGATGCGAGCATGCCTTTCGGCGGCTACAAGCAGTCCGGGTGGGGACGTGAGCTCGGGAAGGAAGCGGTGTACTCGTATCTGGAGAGCAAGTCGCTCTGCATCAACTACGCGGTGTGATCCCGCTGCATACGCACAACATATCTGCGTCTCGGCCGCAGCCATCTGCCGACGGGGGTCGACTACCACACTGCACTGCGCCGGGCGCAGGCCCGGCGGCACTCGGAGTTTGTATGAAGGCTACGCGTCAAGGTCTCTCCGTACTCACCCTTTTCGCGGGACTCAGTTCGTCCCTGATATGGAGGGGCAGGGCATGAGAGCTAGAGCAAGATTTCATTTCGGCATAGCGGCGCTGGTGTCCGGGGCGGCACTTTGCACGCCCCTCTGGGCGGGGGAGTCGCAACAGACGCTCCAAGCCGTGACTCAGTCCGCAACCCCGTCGACTGAGCTTGAGGAAGTGGTGGTTACGGCGACCAAGCGCGCAACCGACGTTCAGGCTACGCCCATTAGCATGTCGGTCGCGACTTCCGCAGACATAGCGTCCCGAGGATTGTTGAACTTAAATAATCTGGTCGAATCAACACCTAGCCTCGCCATCCGCGACATGGGAGGCCCCAGCATGTACGAATTCGAGATTCGCGGACTGACATCCGAAGGCGGTAATTCCTCCATGGTGGGCCAGTACATCGACGAGATACCGCTGGCTACGGCTACCGGCTCTCAATTTGGAAAGGGGGTCTTTAATCCCGGCCTCTACGACCTCAATCGGGTCGAAGTACTGCTTGGGCCACAAGGGACGCTCTATGGGTCCAGTTCCATGGGTGGAACCATTCGCTTGATTCCCAACGACCCGCAGCTCAACACCTACGCGGCCACTGTGCAGGAAGTGGTCTCTTACACGACCTCGGGCGGCAACATCAACCAAACTCAAAACGCGATGCTGAATCTGCCGCTTGGCGATACTGCGGCTGTGCGTATCGTCGGTTCCTTCTACGACGACAGCGGCTGGGTGCAGCGCGACGTGATAGAGAGCGGGGCCATCGCAGTTGATTCCGGCGCTTTTCCAATCGTGAGTCGTCCGGCCAATTTCTACACCGCGCCGCTGCAGCAGGATTTGACCGGAGTCAACACGAGCAACGGTCACTCGATTCGCGCGATCCTTCTTTGGAACCCGACGGATAATCTCACAATCCAACCGACCGCTCTGTACCAATACGACAGGATGGCGGCTCCTCCCTCGGTCGATGTGAATGGTTATCCGACCCACCCCACGACGCCACAGGTCTGGGCTCACTATGAGCCTTTCGATTCACCCGAGCCGCAAACGAACAGTCTCAGTTTCGGCAGTCTCAAGATGGTATATCATTTCCCCGACGCTACTCTGACTTCGGCAACCGGGTACTTTAACCGCGCCTTTCTCAGCTTGGAGGATGTCGCCGAGGGATTCGACGCCGCGCTGGGACTTCCAGCGTACGAGGCCAGCGCGGGCGGAATCGGCAACACGGTGAGCGACCGTGGCCCAGGGCTACGAGAGGAGGACAGTACACGACAGCTTTCACAGGAGTTACGTATCACCTCTAATACCCCACTCTGGGGGCATTTGAACTATGTCTTTGGTTACTTCTACCAGGATCTTCATTCCAACGATTCGCTCAACGCGGAGGCTGAGGAAGGCGTGAAGGTCTTAGGCGGTCCGTACATCTACGTCGAAGAGCAGCCTGAGGTCATCGTCCAGAACGCGGTCTATGGGAACTTGACTTGGCGGTTCTCTCCGCATTGGGAACTGCAGGCTGGATTTCGGCACTACCACTACAGCTTGAGTGCGTACGCCTACGAATTTGGTGTGTTCAGCGCAGGAGCGCCAGGGGGCAATAGCAATCCGTTTTATGCCGACGCCTCGATCGCTGCCAGCGGCACCATTCCAAGTGCCACCTTGACGTTCAACATCGATTCGAACCACATGATATACGCGACGGCCGCGGAGGGATTTCGGCTCGGCGGGGTGAGCGGAGACGCTGGACCGATCCCCGCGGTTCCCGCCAGCAACACCAACCCGCTGCTCGCATCCGGTGTCGCTAACGAGTGCGCAATCCAGGCCAAGGAGCTCCTGACGCAGACGTGCAATCCGAACATTTTCATTCCCGCGCCGGTCACTTACAACTCCGATTCGGTCTGGAGTTACGAGATCGGGGAGAAGTCCTCTTTCTTCAACCACCAGTTGATTGTTAACCTGGACGGATACTTGGAGAACTGGCAGAACCCGCAGGAGCCCACCGAGCTCGCGGGATTCGGTTTGTCGACCAACGGAGCCAACGCTCGCATCTGGGGCGTTGACCTGCAAACGGACGCGATTCTCCCGCGGGGCTTCAGATTCACACTGAATGGCAGTTACGTTCACAGCGAATACCTGCAAAACAGCCCAGCCACTGGGTTCCTGGAGGGCATGGCGATACCCGATACGCCACAGTGGTCAGGCACCGCAATCCTGCACTGGGACCACAAATTGGCGGGTGACCTCTCCCTGTCGGGCTTAATCGAAGGGATCTACACGGGTACGAAGACTGATTTACCCTTCGGGGTGACCGCTACGCTGCTGAATGTCAATCAGGTCTTGATGCATATGCCGGCCTATACCGTAGGCAATCTGCGCTTCGGGCTCGACGGCGGTAAGTGGAATGTGATGATGTTCGTCAATAACTTTACGAACAATCATTCGCTGGTGGACCCACAGCCCAATGGCGGCCTACAGACATCGGCGTTCACGCGCTTTGTGATGCTGCGCCCGCTTACTGCGGGCCTTGATATCAATTACCGCTTTTGATGATGAGACACAAATTAGTACACCGTCGATCGCAGTGAATTCAATCGCGCTTTGAGTCTGGAGACGCGCTGACGTGCGGGGGCCGTGCGATGACGCCATCGATGACGGGGGGCGGCGAGAGCTTCGTATCGGGCACGAGCACCCTGCCACTACTGCACCGCACCGTCGATGGGGTGCTCAAGGCCGCAGTCGCCGAGGGCGCCTCGCGGCCGGCACTCGTCGTCTCCCACCAGGCGCGCCGCTACAGCTTCGCGGAGCTGGACGCCGAGGTCGAGCGTGTTGCCCGCGGATTCCTCGCCTGCGGCCTGCGGCCGCGGGAGCGTGTAGGCATTTGGGCGCCGAACTGCGTGGAGTGGATCCTCACCCTGTTCGCCGCTGCGCGCGCGGGACTCATCCTCGTCAACATCAACCCTGCCTATCGTACAAGCGAGCTCGCCTTCGCGCTGCAACACGTCGGCTGCCGGGCGCTTGTCTTTGCCGCGCGCTTCAAGAGCAGCGACTACGCCGGAATGCTCCAGTCGCTGATCCCCGAGCTGTCCTCAGCCAGCGGCGGACGCCTGCGCTCGCAGGGCCTGCCGGAGCTGCGCCTGCTGGTGCAGATCGGGGACGAGCCGATCGCCGGCGGCCTGAGCTTTGAGGCGCTCAAGGCAGCGGGCGGCCTGACCGAGGCCACGGCGCTCGCCGAGATCGCTCAACGCGCGGACGCGGATGACCTCTTTAACATCCAGTTCACGAGCGGCACGACCGGCCTGCCCAAGGGGGCCACGCTCACGCATTTCAACATCGTCAACAACGGTTTCTTCGTCGGCGAGGGGATGCGACTCACACCGCAGGACCGGCTGTGCATTCCCGTACCGCTTTATCACTGCTTCGGCATGGTGCTTGGCGTGCTGGCCGCCATGACCCACGGAGCGCTCAGCGTGCTGCCGTGCGATGCCTTCGAGCCGCTCGCGGTGCTGGAGAGCGTGCAGCGCGAACGCTGCACAGCGCTGCACGGCGTGCCGACGATGTTCATCGCCGAGCTCGACCATCCGCGCTTCCGTGAATTCGACCTGCGCTCGTTGCGCAGCGGCATCATGGCCGGCTCTCCCTGTCCGATTGCCATCATGCGCCGCGTGGTCGCTGAGATGCACATGCCGGAGGTCACGATCTGCTACGGGATGACCGAGACCAGTCCGGTGAGCTTCCAGAGCCAGGCCGACGACCCCCTCGAGCGGCGCGTTACCACCGTCGGCCGGGTGCATCCGTACGTGCAGGTAAAGATCGTCGACGCCGAGGGTCGCATCACGCCGCGCGGCACGCCCGGGGAGCTCCTCACCCGCGGCTACAGCGTGATGCGCGGCTACTGGAGCGAGCCGCAGCGCACGCGCGAGGCCATCGATGAGGCGGGCTGGATGCACAGCGGGGATCTTGCCGTCATCGACGCCCAGGGTTACTGCAACATCGTCGGCCGTGTGAAGGACATGATCATCCGCGGGGGCGAGAACGTCTATCCGCGCGAGATCGAGGAGTATCTCTACCGCCATCCCAAGGTGCTGGACGTCGCCGTGGTGGGCGTGCCGGACCGCAAGTACGGCGAGGAGATTGGCGCCGTCATTCGTCTGCGCGAGGGCGTGACGGCCCAGCCCGAGGAGATCATCGAGTTCTGCCGCGGGCAGATCGCACACTACAAGGTGCCGCGCTACGTGCGCTTCGTGGACGCTTTCCCCATGACCGTGACCGGTAAGGTGCAGAAATACCTGATCCGCGAGCAGCTCCGCGAGGAGCTCGGGATCGAGGCAGGTGAGACTGCATGAGCGACCGTGCCCGCACGGTCGAGGTCGCAGTGCTCGGCGCCGGACCCGCCGCTGTGGGGACGGCCTGTGCGTTGCGCCGCCTCGGCCATACGGTGAGGCTCTTCGGCCGCGGGCGCCAGCGCGCGCTCGAGGGACTCTCGGTGCGGGCGCGCGCCCTTCTCGAATGCTACGGTCTCAGCTTCGCGGCTGCCTGCGCGACGCAGCCGGCGGAGCGTGGCGGCCGCTGGGGCGGCTCGCCGGTGAGCGCCGGGCACGAGTTCATCGTCGATCGGACCGTGTTCGACCGCGCGCTGAGGGAAGACGCTGCAGCGCACGGTGTATGCGTGGACAAGGAATTTGCGCTCGCGATCGAGCCCGACGCGCGCGGCTTCGGCGTGCGCACGAGAAGCGGTACCCACCGCGCCGGCGTGGTCATCGATGCGCGCGGGCGCCGCAGTGGTCGCTCCTTGGCGCGCGGCCCGAGCCTGATCGCCCTTTCGCAACGTCTGAGCGCCGTCCCTCCGAGCCCGCCGCGCACGCTGATCTGTCCGCTCGCAGACGGCTGGGGCTGGTTTGCGAGTGACGGCGCGGGGGGCGCGGTGCTGCAGCTCATCGCCGCCTCGCGCGGCCTGGCGCGCACAGCCGATCCGGTGCAGCGCCTGCGCGAGTGCCTGAGGGCACTCCAGGTGTGTGACAGTGGCCTGCAGGGCGCACGGCTCGAGGGTGAGCCTGAGGCGCGCGCCGCGAGCGCGAGACTCAGCGCTCCGCCCCTGACTCCGGGTTGGTTGAGCGTCGGAGATGCTGCAGTGGCGATGGACCCGCTATCCGGTCACGGGCTCTACGAGGCACTGGCTTGGGCGGGAGCTGCGAGCGCCGCCGCGCACTCCTATCTGGAAGGTCAAAGCTGGGAGACTGTTGAACGCTTCCTCGCCGAACGCGCGTGCGAGCGCTGGCATGCCGGGATCGCACTCGCCAGCGGTTTCTATGCACAGCAGGCGGTTGCGACTCCGACCGCCTTCTGGCGGCACTGTGCGGATGCTTATGCGCAGCTTGCCGGGTCGCGCGCGCCCGCAGGGCCGCAGGAGGGTTACTGGCAGCTGCGTCCGGTGCTCAACGGTTCAGCGATCGAGATGCGTCGCGTGGTCGTGACGCGGGAGCGGCCGCGCGGGGTCTGGCAGGTCGAGCGCGTTGAGCTGGCGCGACTTGAAGAGTTCCTCCGCGCGGAGCCGGTGGCAGATGTGGCACGGGCGGCGCAGCACCTCGCACGCCCGCCGGCAGCGGTGGCGCACGCCGTGGGTTGGCTGCGTGCGCACCGACTCCTGGAGCGAGGCGGCAAGACGCCGTAAGAGGGGCGGTGAAGCGATGAAGGGGCGAGTCATGAATGGTGCATGTCGTTTGATCGTCGCGTGCGCAGTCGCCGCCCTCGGTGCGCCGGCCGAGCGCGCGAGCGCGGCGAGCGCCGATCCCTCCGCGGTGCGCGCGCACTGCTCGGGCTGTCATCGCGAGAGCGCCCCCGGCCACTTCGAGCGTATCAGCGACATGCGCAAGACCCCCGAAGGCTGGGAGATGACGCTCTTTCGGATGCACCAGGTGCAGGGCGTGCCGCTTGAGCGGGCCGAGCGCGACGCGGTGCTGCGCTATTTGAGCGAGGTGGGCGGACTTGCGCCCGCGGAAGCCGCGCCTGCGCGCTTCGCGCTCGAGCGGCGCCCGAATCTCTCCGACCTCCATTTCGGGGCAGACCTCGACGTCGGGTGCGGGCGCTGCCACAGCGTAGCGCGCACCGCGCTGCAGCGGCGCGATGCCTCCGAGTGGCTGAAGCTCACGCACACACACGTCGGACAGTGGCCCACTCTCGAGTACCAGCAGAACGGGCGCGACCGGTACTGGTGGCAGACCGCCACGACCGAGCTGCCGGCGAAACTCGGTGCGCTTTTCCCGCTCGACACGCGCGCGTGGCGCGCGTGGAAGGCACATCCGCACGCTGATCTCGCCGGTCGCTGGATCGTCTATGGCCACACCCCGGGGCGCGGCGACTATCACGGCGTCGCGACGATCCGCGCGGGCGGACCGGCGGAGTACACTGCCAGCTACGCCCTCACATACGCCGATGGCGCAGCGCTCGCGGGCACTTCGAAATCCGTGGTGTACACCGGCTACGAATGGCGCGGCGCGGCGACGCTCGGCGGTGAGGACGTGCGCGAGGTGTTTGCCGCCTCGGAGGACGGCACGCAGTTGACGGGCCGGTGGTTCATCGCCAGACACGCCGAGAATGGCGGCGACTGGGTCGCGAACCGCGCCGAGGGGGCCGCCACCATCCTCGCGGTGCAGCCGCGCGCGCTGCGTGCGGGCACCACGCAGCCGGTGCTCATCATCGGCCGCGGTCTCACGGGCGAGGTGAGCTTCGGGCCCGGTACCAAGGCGAACGTGATCACGCGCGCCCCCGAAGGCCTCATCGCGAGTGTCACGGTGGAACCCAACGCGGCAGCGGGTCTGCGCCGCGTCAGCGTCGGACGCGTGAGCGGTGGAGACCTCGCTGTCGTCTACCCGCGCATCGATCGCATCGAGGTCGAACCCCAGTACGCGATCGCGCGCCTGGGCGGCGGCCGCATCGACCCCGTGACCAGTCAGTTCGAGGCGGTCGCCTACCTGGATCTCGCCGCGGGGCCGGCCGGCAAGCCGACCGCGGTGCGCCTCGGCGCGCTGCCGGCCAGCTGGACGGTTATACCGCATGATGCGCAGGCCGAGGCCGCCCAGGATGTGAAGTTTGCGGGCCACATCGATCAGAGCGGGCGCTTCCTGCCCGCGGCAGCCGGCCCCAATCCCGCCCGCCCCTTTTCGGGCAACAACGTCGGCGACCTGTCGGTGATCGCCACGGTGAGTGATGGGGCGCGCGAGGTTGCAGGCCGTTCGCATCTGATCGTGACCGTGCAGCGCTGGAATACGCCCCTAATCTACTGAAGAGACCGCTCATGCAGTTCAATCCCGCCAACGGGCACGTCGTACGCTTTGATGGGCGCGCCATGCTCTTTCACGTGCCGACCTCGGCGCTGTTCGAGCTCGATGAGTGCGGCACCGCGGTCATCGACTGTGCGCAGCGCGGGCCGCAGGCTTTCGCTGCGGCGCTTCCCGCACTCGAGCCGCGCTTCGGCCGTGAGGCCGTGGGTGCCTGTATCGAGCAGCTCATGCGGCTCGAGGTCCTGCAGGAAGTCGGCGGACTGCGGCCGATCAACCCACAATCACCCGCTATCGATACCTATCCCCTGAGCACTATCGTGCTCAACGTGAATACCGGCTGCAACCTGGGCTGCAGCTACTGCTACAAGGAAGACCTCGCGGTGCCGGCGCGCGGTGAGCGCATGAGTTTCGAGGTCGCCGCGCGCAGCGTCGATCTGCTCTTGAGGCAGGCGGCCGCGCGCAACCGTGTTGGTATCGTGTTCTTTGGCGGCGAGCCACTCACCAACGTAACTCTCATCCGTCAGGTGGTGGATTACGCGGTGGCGCGGGCTTGCGCCGAGGAGAAGACGGTCGACTTCTCCCTCACCACCAATGCGACACTCCTCACGCCCGAGCTCATCGAGTATTTCGATGCGCATCGCTTCGGCATTTCGGTGAGCATCGACGGGCCGCGCGCCGTCCACGATCGCCACCGGCGTACCGTAGGCGGCAGGGGCACTTACGACGTGGTGGCGCGCAAGGTGCGCCTGCTGCTCGAGCGCTACCGCTCTCGTCCGGTCGGGGCGCGCGTGACACTCACCGCCGGCACGACCGAAGTCGAGGCCATCCACGCGCATCTGCGCGGCGAGCTCGGCTTTCACGAAGTCGGCTACGCGCCGGTCACTGCGGCGGCGAATGCGGCTCATGCCTTGAGTGAAAGGGAGCTGACAGCGATCTACGCGGCGTTCGAGCGTCTCGGCGAGGAGTATCTTGCCGCGGCGCTCGCGGGACACAACAGCGGATTCTCCAATCTGCATCAGCTGATGACCGATCTGCACGAGGGGCGGCGCAAGTCGCTCCCCTGCGGGGCGGGCGTGGGACTGCTCGCGGTCGACCGCAATGGCGCACTCAATCTCTGTCACCGCTTCACGGGCTCGGAGCTCCCGACCTTCGGCGACATCGACAGAGGCATCGATGGCGAGCAGCTCGGGCAGTTCCTCGGCCGTGCCGCGGATCGCTCCGGCACGCACTGCGCCACCTGCCGTATCCGTAATCTCTGTGCCGGCGGCTGCTATCACGAGTCCTGGCTGCGGTACGGTGATCCACACCACCGCACCTATCATTACTGCGATCTGCTGCGGCGCTGGGTGGATTTCGGCATCCGCATCTACAGCGAGATCGTCGCGCGCAATCCGCGCTTCCTGAACACGCATATCGAGCCGAGGAGGGCTGTCGCATGAGCACACTCAAACCCGTGAACGAGAAGGCCCGGCTGTTGCTCGAGGCGGCCGAGTCCGGGCATGTCGCCGAAGTGACCGCGATGGAGAGCGTGGCGGGATGTGCTACGACGTTCGATCCGGGATGGGAAGTCGACCCCTTCGGTGGCGTGGCCTCGCTGTGCCAGCCGATGGAGGCGGACCTCTACGGCTGCTCGGACCCGTGCTGGTGGCCGGCCCAGGTGCCGGACACCCTGAACACCTATCCTGCGTGGGACGCCAACAAACCCTCGGCGCAGAACGACTGGCGCGAGCTCGATGCCGTGTTTCCCGAGAAGTGATGCAAGCGCACCGTGTCAGGAGAGCCCCAGTGATCCTCAAAGTCTTGGTTTTCGCGTTGCCGCTCGCACTGCTTCTCGGATGCAGTCACGCACCCGCGAACCGTAGCTCCGACCTGCTCATCACCGGAGCCAAGCCCGATCACCTGTTCGTGATCAGTGCCGGCACGCGCACGGTGCGCTCGGACTTTCACATCCCGGACGCCAACGACTCGGTGGGGGCGATCGTCCCCTCGCCGGACGGCAAGATCGCCTACGTGCTCGTCAACCGCATGGAGAGCATCGCGGGCGTCGATCTCGCAAGTGGCAAGGAAGTCTTCCGTGCCGACCTGTCCTCCCCGGGCGAGCGGGTGAAGTGCATGTTCGCATTTGATATCACTCCCGATGGGCGCGAGCTCATCGTCTACGAGCTGCCGACGAAACTCGGGCTCGACGAGTACCTGGTGGAGGAGCCTCGCTTTGCCGTCTTCAGCACCGCCGCAGGTCTCGAGGCGCAACCGCTGCGCCAGTTTCCAGCCCCGCGGCGTGTGCACCTGCTGCTTGCGAAGAAGGACGGGACGAGCTTTTACGCGTTCGGCTTCGAGCTCTTCGAGTACGCCGTCGCCGACGGGCGGCTCATTGCACAGCGCGGCATCCGCAGCTGGGAGCGTCCCGGGCACTCGATTCCGGACCTGCTCGCCATATGGCCGGTCACCGAGCCCACGGGTGTCTTCGCCAGCCCGATCTATTCCACGGTGAACGCGCCGGGTGCGCCGCCGGAAGAGGTGCCGACGACCTCGCTCATGACGCTGGATCTGAAGAACGGGCGCCTCGATTACCGGGATTTCGAGCCCACGGCGGCCCTCATCTTTTCGACTGTCATGAGTCCCGCGCGCGCGGAGGCATTCGGGGTCTATGCGCAATTGACCAAGATCGATACCGCGCACGGCTCACTCGCCAAACGCGTCAATCTCGATCACACCTTCTACGCCGTCAACATTTCCTCGGACGGGCAGGAGGTCTATCTCGGCGGCGCGATGTGCGACGTCGCCTTCTACGATGCCGCAACCCTGAACAAGAAGGCCAACCTGCGCCTGCCCGGTTGCCCGGACCAGGTGCTCGCGAGTCTGCGTGTCATCCATCGCTGACCAGCCGGGGCGCCCGGCACGCGCATCGCGCGTGAGCCTGGCATGGCTCGCCGGCTACGTGAGCCGCCGGCGCTATGCGCTCGCCGGCATCATGGCGCTCGCCGCCGTAAGCTCGGCGCTCGCGGTCGCGCAGCCCTATCTCTCCAAGCTCGTGATCGATGAGGGGCTCATCGCGCGGCGCCTCGAGGCTCTCATCTGGCTGTGCGTCGCGATGGTGGGACTGGCCGCGGTCAATTTTGCTCTCGGTGCGCTCAATCGCTGGCTATACGTGCGCGTCTCGGGCCAAATTCTGTTCGCGCTGCGCGAGGACGTGTACGCGCACCTGCTGACACTCCCGCCTGAGTTCTTCCGACGCCGGCCGGTGGGAGACCTGGTGACGCGCCTCGACGGCGACGTCGCCGAGGTGCAGCGCTTCAGCACCGACACGCTGCTCGCCTTCGTCAACCGCACCCTGGTTCTCGTCGCGACGGCCGCGGTCATGCTGCTCTTGAGCCCGACGCTTGCGCTCATCGCGGCGGCGGTGGTGCCGCTGCAGCTCCTCGTGCGCTACCGCTCGCGGACCTACGTCACCGAGTCGACGCGCGCGGTCCGCGAGCAGAGCAGTCGTGTCGGGCACTTTTTCGTCGAAACCCTGGGTGCCGCCAAGGCGGTGCAGGGCGCGGCCGCCGAAGCGTGGGAACAGGGGCGGCTCGTTGAGCTCAACGAAGGGCTGCTGCAGCGCCTTGTCCGCGCGCAGCTCGTTGGCTATGTCGTGGGCGGAGTGTCGGCGCTGCTCTCGCATGCCACGACGGCCGCGGTATTCATCGCGGGCGGCATCCTGCTGATCAACGGATCGCTCACGGTAGGAACTCTCGTGGCCTTCGTCGCCTATCTCGCGCGCAGCACTGGTTCCGCGAACTCGCTCATGAACCTCTACACCGCGTGGCAGCGCGCGGCGGTGAGCCTTGCCCGGGTGCGGGAGCTCCTGGAGGCGGCGCCGCTGCGCCGCGCGCACGCGGCGATACCGCCCACGCTGCAGGCGCACGCGCCCGGGCACATCCGCTTCGAAGACGTGACCTTCCGCCGCGCAGGGATGGAGCTCGCGCTCTTCAAGGAGCTTAGTCTCGACATAGTGGCGGGCTCCAAGGTCGTCCTGTGCGGAGCATCGGGGGCGGGCAAGTCCACCCTGGTGGACCTGCTGCGCGGCTTCGCCGTGCCGGACAGCGGCCGCATCCGGGTAGACGAGATCGACGTTCAGGCCTGCGAGTTGACTTCGCTGCGCCGGCACGTGTGCGTCATCGAAGCCGAGCCGGCCTTCTTTCGCGGCAGCCTGCTCTACAACCTGCGCTACGGGAACTTCGCTGCATCGGCGGAGACGGTACAGACAGCGGCGCGGCGCGCCGGCGTCGACGCCTTCGTCGCGCAGCTGCGCCAAGGATACGCCACTGAAGTCGGCAGCGGTGGGGCAGGGCTTTCGACCGGGCAGCGGCAACGGGTCGCGATCGCACGCGCGCTGCTGGGTGAGCCCGTGGTAGTGGTGCTCGATGAGGCGACGAGCAACCTGGATCCTGCCGCCGCGCATTCCATGCACGGGTTGATCGACGAGCATTTCGCGTTTCGCACCCGTCTCATCATCACGCATGCGCCGCAACGTGTGCCCCAGGCCGACCGCGTAGTCGAGCTTCGTGACGGGCGCCTCATCGAGCACCCGCTGTTGAGCGTGCGGCATGCCTGAATCGTGTTGGCGTGTAGCCGTCATCGACAGCGGTGTCGGGCCTTCCGCCCCGGCACCGGTGCGGAGCGCTCGCCGCTTCATCGATTGCGTCACGCAGATCATCGAGGCCGAGCTCGCACCGGATCCGACCGGTCACGGCACCGTGGTCGCACAGATCATCGCCTCCGCCGGCGTGCCCATGGAGCTCTGCGTTGCGCAGGTCGTGGATGCTGAAGGGCGAGCGACGCCGGCAACGGTCGCCGCGGCGCTTTCATGGGCGCTCGCACAGCGCGCGCAGCTGGTTCACCTCAGCCTCGGCTTGCGTCACGACCGCGCGGTGCTCGCCACCGGGATCGCACGCGCGATCGCAGCCGGCGTAGTGATCGTGGCTTCGACGCCGGCGCGCGGCGCACCCACCTACCCCGCCGCCTATCGCGAGGTCATTCGCGCGACCGGCGATGCGCGCTGCGGAAGAGAAGAGATTTCGCATCTCGCGACGCAGTGGGCGGACTTCGGGGCGTGCGCCGTGAACTGGAGGTCCGACGGGCAGGCGCAGCGCGGTGCGAGTATCGGGGCGGCGCATCTGACGCGCTTCATTCTCGCGCATCTGCCGCCGTCGACGGAACCTGCGGCTGTTTCATGGTTGCTGGCGCCGTATGCCCGCTATCGGGGAGCGGAACGACGTGCGGCGGAGTCGATTCGCAGCGCGTGAGATCTGTTCCGCCTGATCACACGGCCCTTGGCGGAGCGGCTCATCAATGCAGAATCGCCTGCAGGCCTTCGGCATCTGTCACCAGTATGAGGTGCAGCGGTTCAAGATCCTGTAGGACCTGCCAAACCTTCATCCAATCACGCCTCAGCCCCGATGCAGCTCGACTAGCCCGGATTTCTCACAGCAGGGCTGAGCGGCCGGTAACGCGTTGGTGCGGTCGTGAGCGGCGGGACCGGAAGGAGTGTCGGAACCGGTCCGGAGGGGCAGTTTCGGAGGGCATCGGGCCGCCGCTCTGCGCGAGAGCGGTTCGGCGATTGAGTATGAGGTTTTCTGCTTCGTGGGGCGGCTTAGCGCGCCGCGGCGCCCAAGGCATGGAAGGCGGCGATGAACTCACGCTGGTAGGGCCACGCCTCGCTCATTGCCAAGCGCACGCGGCGGACACTCACGGTGACCACCGCGCCGATCTTCAGGAGCTTCAAGCGGATCGTGTGCGCACAGGCCCGCGAGAGAGCCGTGCCCGCTAAAGCCAGCCGGCGCAGCGCGTGCATCAGCACGTAAGCGGCGGAGGCGAACCACAGCCGCAGCTGGTTGGCGCGGAAGGTGGCCGTGGAGAGCCGATCGGCAAAAAGATCCAGCTGCGCCTCCTTGATGCGGTTCTCCATCTCCCCGCGGGCGCAGTAGAGCTGCTCGTAGAGCTCACGGGCCGCGAGCTCCTTGATCGACAGTGAGGTCACCACGAAGCGCGGATTGGACTTGTCACCGGTCTGCTCGGCTTTGCCGATGACGCGCCGCCGCCGCGACCAGCTGCGCCGCGTGGCATAGGTGAGTTCCTTGAAACGCCGGGCCGGCTGCTGGGTGCGCCGCGACTCCAGCGCCGCCTGGTGCAGCTCCGCGCCGATCGCCCGCTGCAGGCGAGCGTTGCGCGCGAGGCCGAAAACATAATCGATAGCGTGCTGCTCGCACCAGCTCATCAGCTCCTCGCGCGCAAAGCCCGAGTCCGCCCGCAGAATGATGCGCGTCGCTGGCCAGCGCTCACCGATCAGCCCGACGATGCGCTGGATCTCCTCCAGCGCTCCGGCGCTGGCATCGATGTTGCTGCGCCGTAGCTTGGCGCACAGCAGGTGCTCGCCGCAGAAGATATACAGCGGCAGATAGCAGTAATGGTCGTAGAAGCCATGGAAGAAGCGCCCCTCCTGGTGCCCGTGCAGCGGATCATCGGTCGCATCCACATCCAGCACGATCTCCTCGGGCGCTTCGCGGTGAGCATCAAGGAACTGCTCCACCCACAGCCGCTCGATCGCTTCCCCGCGCGGCAGGATCTTGTGATAGCGACTGATGCGGCTCGAGGGGTGCAGCTCCAGGCGGTTCAGCGTGCTCTTACCGGCTAGTGCCGCACAGCGCGAGCGCCGCGCAGCAAGTTTGCCGATCAGCACCCCAAAGACCGGATCGTGCCGCAGCGTCTCGTGATCGTTCAGGTCCTCGTATCCGAGCGCAATCCCAAAGACCCGCTGCGCCACCAGCGTGCGCACCGAGTGCTCAATCGCCCCCGCATCACGGTGATCGACGAAGCACTCCGCCAGGCGGTCAATGACCCGTATCGCCGCCTCCGTGCGCTTCAGCAGCAGTGCCCCCGCATCTGAGCTCACCCGTCCGCCATCGAACGCCGCCACCACCCGCCGCCGCTCGACACATGAAAACTCAAGCTGTTCGGCGTTACACTGTGTGTGCATCGGCTCTCCTGTTCGTGAGTGTCAACTCGTTCTGGTACAACAAGTTTTACTCACCTCGTGAGCCGATGCACTCCCTCAGTGTGAGAAATCCGGGCTAGGGCGGCATCAAGTCGTAACCGCGGCTCCTGGCGAGGACAAAACTAGGTGCGCTGCGATGAGATGTTTCCTCCGTCGACGATGACCTCCGCCGCAGTAATGTAGCTGGCCTCGTCCGAGAGAAGAAAGCGCACCACACGGCCTATCTCCTCCGCGAGCCCGATGCGGCCAAGGAGGATGCGCTTCTCGAAGAACCCAGGCAGTGCGTCGAGCGCCGGCTGCATCATTGGCGTGACGATCTGCCCGGGGGAGAGGCTGTTGATCCGGATGCGGTCGCGGGCGAGGCGATCGGCGAGCGAGCGCACGAGCGATAGCACTCCGCCCTTGGCGGCCGAATAGATCGGGTTCACGGCGTTACCTAGGGTGGCGTTGATCGAGGCGATGGCGACCACGGCGGAGCCCGGCTGCCGTCGCAGGTCCTCGAGGAACGCCTGCAAGAGCAGGACGATAGCGCGCAGATGCACGTCCATACCCGCGGCCCAGTTCTCCGGTGTAATCCCTTCGAGCGATCCGGTGTCGACCGTCCCCGCGCAGTGCGCGATCGCGCCGATCGAGGGGAGGGTGGCGCGCGTCGCGGCAGCTGACTCGCGCAGGGCTGCGGGATCGCGAACGTCGACCCCGAGTCCCAAGGCGATGACGCCGAATTCGGCGGTGATCTCTTGCGCACGCCTCTTCGCCTCGGCCGCCTTGAGATCCCACAAAGCGACTGATCGCCCGACGGCTGCTAGCGCTTGCGCCGAGGCGAGTCCGATGCCAGAGGCGCCGCCGGTGATGACGACTCCAGATGCGGGGCTCCCGAGCCGTGGCTCGAACGTTCGCTTCGGGGCTTCGCGTTCCATGGGATCTCCTGCAGACATCAATGCGACCTCGCCGCGTTCTTTTTTTTTGCTTTTTACATGTCAAGTGATATTCTAAAACATATCGACTGTTATCGCAAAAATTACCCAAACAGCCAATTCGTCCACGTGTGTCATGAGTTCGCGCAGATACTGAGGGCAAGGCCAGCGGATCGGTCGTCTCGAATCCGGACAGGTGCAGCAGAACAAAAAGTTTGACTACGTCAGGGGGGGCTATGCGGCATAACTATCAGGTCAGGTCAAGTTGCAGCAGATCCGCAGTCTTTGGCTTTCTGCTCTTTTTTGCTGCCACACCTGGCCACGCCCAGCAAGCATCGAGTAATCCCGCGCCGGATTCGGCCGAGGCCCTGAAGCAGCCGCAGCTCTCTGAGGTGGTCGTTACCGCGCGCCGACGGGAGGAGTCGGCGCAGACGGTGCCAGTCGCGGTCACCGCGCTTTCGGCGCAGGATTTGAACGAGCTCCATATCACAACCCCCCAGGACTTGCAGGGGCAGGTGCCATCGCTATCCGTCAGCCCGTACGGCCAGAACCGCGAAGTCGAGATGTTTGTCATACGCGGTCAGAGCACGCAGTACACGGCACCATCCGCAGTGGTGCAATACATGGCGGAGGTGCCGCTGGTACCCGGCACGATCAGCTCGGTTCAGGGGTCGCCGGGTCAGTTTCTGGACTTGGCGGACGTCCAAATCCTTCGCGGACCGCAGGGCACACTCTTTGGACGCAACACCACCGGAGGCGCGATTCTGCTTGAGCCCGCGAGACCCACGGACCAGCTCACGGGCAGCATCCAGCTTCAGGCGGGAAACTACGAGGATAAGGAGGTGGAAGCCGTCGCGAACGTGCCACTGAATGATCAGCTACTCACCCGCTTTGCCGGTGAATTCATCGACCGCGCTGGTTTCACGCGCGATGTCGTCACTGGGGTCGACTACGACAATCGTCATATCTGGAGCGGACGTTTCGGTCTGACGTGGAAGCCGACGGACACCATCGATAACTACCTCATGGTTTCCGGTTCCAAGAGCGAAACCAACGGCAGCGGCTGGGTTCTTGATGAATGGAACGTGCCCTACATCGAGGGGGTATTTGCCCCATTTGGCGGTTGCGCTGCCGTCGGGCTCGGCAGTGGGTGCTCCGTATTGACGCAACTGCAGGCCGCGCAACAGGCGAGAGGCGTCCGCGACATTTCGCTAGGCCCGTTCACACCCCCGATTGACACAGATATGGAGGGCTGGGTGGTTGCCGACCAGCTCAAAGTCAGCGTGACGGATAAACTCGTCGTCCGCAACATCCTCAGCTACAGCAGCCTGAACGCACTCGGGCCGTTTGATGGCGACGGCAGTCCGATACCTTGGTATAACTCTAACCTCCCGCTAAATGGCTATACGGATCAAGTGCGCCAGCTGACCGAGGAGCTCCAGGCTCAGGGCAGTGCGGTGCAGGACAGCCTGCAATACACCGCGGGTCTCTATTACGAGGATGTGCGCACTCCGGGCCGAGTTGACCTTGCGAACTACGATCTCCTCTCATACGGCGGGAGTTCGTACTACTACACCACAGCTGCTCGAGCGGTCTATGCTCAGCTCGTGTATGACTTCCGGGCAATATCGGAGTCGCTCGCGGGATTGAAGTTGACCGCGGGCGGCCGCTATACCTGGGACAGTGTGAATGCCGCCGGCGGCAGCTTCTCGTTGACTCCGGACAACGCGATTACGGCGTGCACCAATGGCGTAGCCGTTACTGCTCCAACGAGCTATGCCGATTGCGACCAGCACGGGTCGATACGCTCAAACGCGCCGAGCTGGACGCTCGGGCTCGACTATCTGCTCAAGAACGATGTGCTCTTGTACGGAAAGGTCACTCATGGCTACAAGCGAGGCGGCTTTAACTACTATGCCGTCAATCCGGACCATCTGACATTTCAGCCCGAATACGTCACGACCTATGAGACTGGCTTCAAATCGACGTTCAAGATTGCTGATGTTCCCTTGCGTTTTAATGCTGACATCTTCTACACCCACTACACGGACATCCAGATCGCAGCCGGCGACTACAACCCAAGCACCTTCGCCTCCGGCGCCGCCATCTTCAATGCAGCATCTGCAAACATCCATGGTATTGAGGTCGAAGGCGCAGTAACCCCGTTTCAGGCACTGGAGTTCTCATTCAACTACTCTCATCTCAATGGCGAATTTACTCACTTCACCATCCAGAATCCGTTCGGGCAATTTGACTGCAGCGGCGCATTCGTGGTCGGCACCATCAACTTGAACTGCATGCCCTTCTCCTATCTGCCGACTAACCAGTTCAGTATAACCGCGCGTTACACGTTGCCGCTGCCGGCCGACTTCGGGAAGTTGTCCGTTGCAGCCAACTATGCGTACACCGGGGAGCAGTGGGAAGTAACGACGCAACTTCCGCAATATGAGCCGGGCTCGTTCTTCCCGTCCTTCGGACTACTCAATCTCACTGCCAATTGGAACAGCATGTTCAGGAGCCGGTTTGATATCGGCTTTTTCATGACCAATGCAACCAATAAGACATACCCAATCACCAACACCGGGGTCTTCAACACTATCGGGGTGGCTAGCAATATGTATGGCGAGCCCCGCATGTATGGCTTGCAGCTTCGCTACCATTGGTAATTGAGGGCAGGGAGGACCCATGCCAATTCGGCGCGACGCTGCAACGCAGCGGCAGCGGATCGTGAGCAGTGCACTCGCCGTCCTGGCGCGAGCTGGCGTCGATGGCCTTTCGATGCGAACTGTGGCGCGCGAATCGGGCTGTACGATTGGTCTGATCAACCATTGGTTCACCTCCAAGGACGACCTGATTACAGCCGCCTGGCAGGAGGCCGCGCTGCGCAACAATCGCATGTCAGAACAAGTTGCGGCCCGGGGCATTTCGCTCACGGAATTGCAGCGATTTCTTGCGACCACCCCGGGCCAGCGACGCGATCAGGCGGTTTGGTTAGCCTTCAATGCCATAACTATAGGCAACCGCGGTCTCCATGCGCGACAAGCACGTTACTACGCGGAGGGGCGTGAGTACCTCATCGGCCTGTTAAATCGCGCCGGCTACCCGACCGCACGTGCAAAGCGGGTCGCGCCCGCGATCATGGCGGCAATGGACGGCGTACTTTACAGCGCGGGCATCGAGCCGAACTTCTGGTCCGCTGACCGTCAGCGCCGTGCACTGGCCATGTTGATCAGCCATCTGCTCCCGCGTAAACGCAGAAAGCGGAGCCGACGTCGCACTTAATTCGTCTAAGAATGAGCGGAAAACCGCAAAATTGTGGAGATACAACCATGCGAACGCGTTGCGGAGCTGTTGCTGCGCTCTCTCGCTCCTGGGCGTGTCTGGTCATCGCAGTAGCTGCGGCAGCAACCGCACCAGATTCGCGAGCAGGTCACGTTGAACAGTCGGTGAAGACTCTGGACACTGACGGGTGCTCGCAGCTCCTGAAGCGCGTTGGCAGCTCGTCGATGTCGGCTCAGAAGCACAGACGATGCATACAGATGATCGCCAATAGTTATCTCGAGTGGAGCGTACGCAAGATTCCCGCTGATCAGGTGCCGCTGGCGGATGATGTGGCTTCGTATGAACTGGGTCAGTCTCCGAGCTTCAAGGCCGGTAATCGTAAACTCTTGCTATCGAACCCGGACTACGACCTCTTGGAGGCGATCAGCGTTCGAAGCTGGAATGTGGATGGAGACACTGCGTGGGCGATCTATGACGGTTCACTCAAGTCCAATCCTGGCGTGACGGCATTTTGGGTGATCGAGCGCTTTACCATCAAGGATGGGCTTATTCGCGAGATTCTCGCTGCTTGCAAGTCCAGCCGGGGCGCAAGTTGCAGCAGTAGTTCGTGATTGGCTCTGTGCAAGTGGACGGCTAAATGAAGAGGTCGGCGTCGGGCTTCGCAGCATGCAGGGCACGGTAAGAATTCTCTGGCTCAAAACACCGCTCGCGGTTCTGCTGCTGCTGGCGGTAACTGTCGTTGCGACCGCGGCACGCGCTCAGGTTGGGGCGGAGGGCGGCGCCGACCAGACCTCCGCCTTCGGCCGGCCGGCGAAGCTGGCGACCAGCGCCAGAGGTGAGGATATCTACGGTCGGCGATGCGCGGTCTGCCACGACCACGCGCGCGACCGCATTCCATTGCGGATCATCATCGAGCGAAAGTCCCCGGAAGGCGTGATTGCCGCGCTGACGAGGGGTCCCATGCGGCCGATGGCGGCGGGCCTGAGCGAAAACGACATCAAGGAGGTGGCCATCTATTTGACGGGAAAACCTTTGGGTTTGGAGCCATCGCCGAGCGCCAATCGATGTCCAACACGCGGCGCTACGCTCGCGGTCGGTTCCTCCGACTGGAGCACGTGGGGCGTTAATTCGCACAACACGCTTTTTCAGCTGCAGCCGGGGCTCGTCGCGGCGGATGTGTCGCATCTAAAGCTCAAATGGGCATTTGCATATCCGGATGGAACCGCGGGCGCCGAGCCGATTGCGGTGGACGGTCGTCTGTTCCTCACGGCCGGAAATGGTCTTTTCGCGCTCGACGCGAAGACGGGATGCACGTACTGGCACAACGCCGCGGTGACAGGCGCCAAGATGGCTACCGCGGCAGTGACGCCATCGAGTCACGGTCACGTTCGCCTCTTTGTCGGTGATCCCAATGCACAGGTCTGGGCCCTCGATGCGGACAACGGCGGGGTGCTCTGGTCGGTGAAGACCGATGACCATCCGAGCGGGCGGATCACGGGCCCGGTTACGGTCTCGGGCGGGCGCGTCTATGTCCCCGTATCCTCGATGGAGGACCCACTTTCGCATGACCCGTCGTACGCGTGCTGTAGCTTCCGTGGCAGTGTGGTAGCGCTCGACGCCGCCACTGGCAGGAAGCTTTGGAAAAGCTACAGCATCACCACGCCGCCGCAGCCGCTGCATGGGAAGAACGGAACCGTTGCGCAGCTCCACGCACCGGCTGGCGGCGCCATCTACGCCCCATTGACCGTCGATGAGACGCGCAACCTGCTGTATGCAGCGACCGCTGAATCCTACCAGCACCAACACACCGACGGTGACAATGCAATCATTGCCTTTGATCTTGCGACGGGTGCCCGCAAGTGGGCACAGCAGCCGCGCCCCAGCGACAACGCCGCCGCTTGCAGGAATCAAGACGAGGAGGATGGCTGCGACAATCCCGCCTCGGCGTTGTTCGAATTCGCAGCGCCCGTGGTGCTGGCGAGTCTCGCAGGCGGCAAGGAGGTGCTTCTTGCCGGACAGAAATCCGGCGTGGTCTATGCCCTCGATCCTGACCGCGAAGGCAAGCTGCTGTGGGAGGCGCGCGTCGGGCAGGGCGGCTCGATGGGCGGGGTCGAGATGGGTTTCGCGACTGCGGACGGTGTCGTCTATGTGCCGGTATCAGATTCGGAGGTGAAGCCTCCTCACCTTCCTGGCGGCATCGTTGCGCTTGATGTGGCGACGGGGCGCACGCTCTGGCGTGCGCCCGCCATGAAGTCCAAGTGCAGCTGGGGTGAATACGAATGTAACGGTGCGCAGGCAAGCTCGCCAGCCGCCATTCCGGGAGTCGTGTTCTCGGGCTCGTGGGACGGACACATGCGTGCTTACTCGATGACGGACGGCGCCATCGTCTGGGATATCGATACCGCCAAGAGTTTCCGCGCGATCAACGGCGTCAACGCCGCCGGCGGCGCGATCGGCGGCTATCCGGTGATCGTCGCCCACGGCATGGTTTATGTGACTTCCGGTGCAGCCTCGATGACCCACCCCGGGAATGCGCTCCTCGCATTCTCCAGGGACTGACAATGAAAAGACTGTTCGCAATAGCAGCGCTCGTCGCCGCTGGCATCTCCCTAGCCGGCGAAGCGGAAACCCCGAGCAACAGCATTCCGTCGGCGCAGTTGGATTCGGCCCGCGGGGCGGCACTTTTCGCCGCGCGGTGCGCGGTCTGTCACGAGCACCCGAGTGGAAACATTCCGCCCGTTTTCGTGCTCAACTACATGTCGCCGGAAGTGATCGTCGATGCCCTGACGAAGGGAAAAATGAGGAACCAAGCGCGTGACCTCAGGGACGATGACATCAGAGCTATCGCCATCCATCTGGCGCACCGCGCGCCTGCAACAACGGGCGATCCCGACGCCAGAGCCAATCTCTGCGGACAGCCGCCCGAACGCCTCGCGCTCGGGCCGTCGGCGTGGAATGGCATCGGCGGCGATGTGGCGAACACTCGCTATCAGCCTGGGTCAGGTATCAGCCGAAGCGATGTGCCGCAGCTCAAGATCAAATGGGCGTTCGTCTACCCCGGTGGCACAGCCTACGGACAGCCGGTGGTCGTGGGCGAGAAGCTCTTCCTCACCAGCGAAACGGGCCAAGTCTTCGCCCTCAATGCCGATAGCGGATGCACCTACTGGAGCTGGAAGGCAGACGCCGCGGTGAGAACCGCCGTTACCGTCGGCGTTCCGCCCACGTCAGGACCGACTGCGACCGCCTATTTTGGGGACGAGAAGGGTGCCGTCTACGCGCTCGACGCCGAGGCGGGAAGACTCCTGTGGAAGACCAGCGTGGATGATCATCCCCTCGCGCGCATCACCGGATCGCCGACGCTGTACGGCGAGACTCTTTACGTCCCGGTTTCCTCGATGGACGAAGGCGCAGAGTGGGATCGTACCCACCCTTGCTGCACTTTCCGTGGAAGCGTGGTCGCCGTCGATGCCGTGACTGGAAAGATCCGTTGGAAAACCTACATGATCCCCCGGCCGGCGGTGCCGCTTGGGCGCGCTAACGAAGCGGGCACGCCGCTCTCGGGGCCGGCGGGCGCTGCAATCTGGTCAGCGCCGACGATCGACGGCGGGCGCGGTCTGCTCTACATCGCGACCGGCAATGCGTACAACGATGCCGAGGAGGGCGATACTAACGCGGTGGTCGCGCTCGATCTCGCGACTGGCAAACGGCGATGGGCCGTTCAGCCGCTTCCAGAGGACGATCCATACACCATCTGTCGAAGGGCTGCGCGAGCCGACTGCGAGAAACCAACCCCTGAGCGCATGGAATTCGGCTCCTCGCCCATCCTCCGCTCCCTGCCCGGTGGGCGCAGCATTCTCATCGTCGGGCAGAAGTCGGGCGTCGTTTACGGCCTTGATCCCGACAATGCCGGCAAGCCGCTCTGGCAGACACGCGTCGGTGAGGGCGGTCCTCTCGGGGGAATCATGTACGGCGCGGCTGCCGACGAGAACACTGTCTATGTTTCGGTCGCCGACCGAGATGCTAAGCGCCCGTTTGCGCCGGGCGGTCTAACGGCTTTGCGCTTAAGCGACGGTAAGCGAATCTGGCATACCCTTGCCCCCCATGCGCTTTGCAGCTGGGGACCCGAGGATTGCAGCGGCGCGCAGCCGGGCGCGGTGACGGCTATTCCGAGTGTGATCTTCTCCGGATCACTGGACGGTCACATACGCGCCTTCTCGGCCGAGGATGGCGCGATCATCTGGGACGTCGACACGGGGAAGAGCTACCGCGGGGTGAACGGGGTGACGGGGGTCGGCGGGTCAGTTAATGGCTATCCGCAGATCGTCGCCAACGGCGTTCTCTATGTGAACTCAGGCGGGAGCCTCCTCACTCATCCGGGGAACGTGCTGCTCGCATTCACAGTGGACGGGAAGTAGCGAACGCGCCGGCGGTTCTCAGGAGCGAACATTCAGGAGCGAACACTATGAGCACTTCACTGCATCACTCCAGACTTGCCGGGAAGATCGCCCTGGTCACCGGCGGCACGTCCGGTCTCGGTCTCGCGGCCGCCGAGCGCCTCGCCAGCGAAGGTGCGACTGTCATCGTGACCGGGCGCCGCGAGGCGGAAATGACACGCGCGGTCGAGCAGATCGGGCATGGAGCCATCGGGATTCGCGGCGACATCTCCCGTCTTGCGGATCTCGACCGTCTATACGCCACGATCCGCGAGCGCTTTGGCCGCCTCGACATCCTGTTCGCGAATGCGGGCGGCGGCGAGTTCATGCCGCTCGGCGAGATTACCGAGGCGCATTTCGACACAACGTTCAGCATCAACGTCAAAGGCACGCTGTTTACGGTGCAGAAGGCGTTGCCCCTGATGCAGGCAGGTGGTGTGATCATCGTCAACGGATCGATGGCCGCGGTTAAGGGCCTTCCCGGGTTGAGCGTATATGCCGCAAGCAAGGCTGCGCTACGTGCTTTTGTGCGCGGTTGGGTTGCCGACCTGAAGGGGCGCAACATCCGCGTCAACCTGATCGCTCCGGGGACGGTTATCACTCCGGCGTACAAAAAGCACTTGAGCGATGAGCAGATTGCGGGGTTCATGCAGCAGGCAGCGGCTGCGGCCCCGCTAGGCCGTGTCGGCACCGCCGACGAGATCGCCAGGGCGGTCTCATTCCTCGCTTCCGACGAGGCGAGCTACATTACCGGGATCGAGCTGTTCATCGATGGCGGTACCGCACAGGTGTGACTGCGGCAGTACGGGGAACCTTCCTGCCTCATGGCCCCGGGACCTGCAGCTCGGCGGACTTGCCGCCGTCGATGGTGATCACGCTGCCGGTGACGTAGGCCGATTCGTCACTGCCCAGAAACAGCGCGAGCGCGGCGACCTCGGCCGGTTCGCCAAAGCGGCGCAGCGGTACCGCCGCGGCGATACGCCGGCCCCACTCGGCGGTCGGGCCGGCAAAGCCCGCCACCGTGGCGGCGGTGTTAATGACTCCAGGACAAATGACGTTGGCGCGTACGTTGTCCGGGCCCGCCTCGACCGCGGTCTGGCGGGTGAAATGAATGAGCGCCGCCTTGGCCGCGCCGTAAGCCGACAAGCCACTCAGGGCCAGCAGACCATTCACCGAGGCGATGTTGATGATCGAGCCGCTGCGCCGCGGCCGCATGAGGGCGAGCGCAGCGCGCGTCGCGACGTAGGCGGCGTCCACATTGACGCGGAAATCGGCCCGAAACGCTTCGAGTTCCATGTCGGCGATTGAGGCGTAGGTTACCGAGGGGGCATTGTTCACGAGCACATCGAGCCTCCCGCAGCGTGCCGCGACTTCTTGCATAAAGCGCGCAAGATGGAAGTGGTCGGCCACGTCGAGCGCTTCACTCGTGACCTCGGCACCGAATTCCCGCAGGCGGCTCGCTAGCTCCTCGAGTGGTGCCGGACGCCGCGCGCAAAGAGCGACATGGGCGCCCTCGCGGGCGAAGCGTTCGGCGATCGCCGCTCCGATCCCCGCACTCGCCCCGGTGATCAGCGCGACCTTGTTCTGCAGATTCATCGGCGAAGCTCCTCCGCATGCAGACCGCGAGGATCGCATCGCCACCGCGGCGCGGACCGCCATCCGCTGCCGCCCGGAGCGGTGCATCGACCTTCCAAACTCCACGGGGCTACGCAGGCGTTCGGTCGGGGGGCGGATTGTAAAAAGTTATACTGTCGTCTAAATTTCGTCAATGCTGTATGGTCGCGCGCTGCAGCAGCCAGAGGGTTTGCGCCGAACCCGCGACGCGCAAAAGGACGAGATGTCATACTTGAGTCCAAATTTGACAGTCTGCGCGGCCCACAGCGGGGTGAGCCCCTGATGCACATGGACACCGCCGGCGGCGATCCAATAAGCGCACTGACCGCCAGGGGTGCCCCCTTCGAGCTCATGGATGTCGTCGTGCGCGGCGCGCCGGCGCGGGTCTTCCGCAACGCGCCGCAGTCGCTCAGCCAGCTGTTCCGTGCGGCGCGCGAGCATCAGGCACGCGTTTTCGCGGTGAGCGAGGGCGTACGTCTGACCTACGGTGAAGTATTCGCGGCCGCCTCCGCCTTGGCAGCTGAGCTGGGTACGAGGGGCGTGACCAAGGGCACACACGTGGCCATCGCGATGCGCAACCGTCCCGAGTGGCTGATTGCCTTCATCGCCATCAGCGCGCTTGGGGCGGTGCCGGTACTGGTGAATAGCCGTGGCGCCGCGCCGGAGCTCGTTCACAGCCTCACCTACACCCGCTGCGGATACGTCGTGGCGGACGATGAGCGCGCGGGGCTCATGGTCGCTGAGCCTGCGCTCGCGGGTATCGAAGGCGTGAAGGTGGGTGAGAGCCTGCCGGCGCCCCCGCGCTGGCGCCTCTATCAGGACATCCTCGCGCGCCCGGATGTCGGGGAGTTGCCTGAGTGCATCTGCGCTCCCGAGGATCCGGCAGTCATCATGTTCACCTCCGGCACCACGGGGAAGGCCAAGGGCACAGTGCTCGATCAGCGCGGCCTGCTCACCGCCTTGCTTGCCAATCAGCTGAGCGCAGCCGTCGGCGGAGTGCACCTGGCGCGCCGTCTTGGCGTGGACCCCGACACGCTGATGACAAGCGGTACGCAGCCTTGCACACTGCTGGTATTTCCCCTGTTCCACACCAGCGGCTGCCTTTCGGTATTTCTCGCTAATCTCATGCGCGGCGGCAAAATCGTGTTCCTGCCGCGCTGGAGCGCTGCGGCGGCACTGCAATGCGTGCAGGCGGAGCACGTGAGCGCATTGCCGGCAGTGCCCACGATGCTCTGGGATCTGCTGCATGCGCCAGAGCGCCACCGGTACGACACCTCGTCGCTGCTCAGTCTGGGCACGGGCGGCCAGGGGCTGCCGGTGAACCTCTTGCGGGCAATCCGCGAAGCGTTCCCCCACGCGGTGCTCGGCACCGGCTACGGGATGACCGAAACGAACGGCATGGTCACGATGCTGATGGGGGAGGAGTACGAAGCCCATCCGAGCAGCGCCGGTCGGCCGCTGCCGACAGCCGAGGTACACATCCTGGATGATGAGGGCCGCAGGGTGCCCACCGGCGAGGTAGGCGAGATCTGCGTACGCAGCGTCCAGAATATGCGGGGTTACTGGGAATGCCCGGAGGCGGACGCCGAGCGCGTGCGCGAGGGCTGGCTGCTCAGTGGTGACCTGGGGCGCTTCGATGAGCGCGGACTGCTGTACATTGTCTCGCGCAAGAGCGACATGGTGATCTCCGGCGGTGAGAACATCTACTGCGCTGAGGTGGAGCATGTCCTGACGATGCACCCTCAGGTGCTGGAGGCAGTCACCTTCGGCGTCCCCGATGATCGCCTCGGTGAGAAGCTCGTCGCTGCGGTGGTGGCTCGGCCGGGGGCCGATCTCGAGGCGCTGACGCTGAGCGAGTTCTGCAAAATCCATCTCGCCGCCTACAAGGTGCCGCGCGAGTGGCGCTTCGACCGCGGCCCCCTCGAACGCAATGTCACCGGCAAGCTCATGAAGAGTCAGGTGCGCCGCCGGTTGTGGGGGCATTAGTCCATGGCGTTCCCGCGGGACGTGAAGATCGTCGACCTCATGCTCGGCATCCCGGTGAGCGAGACCAACCAAGAGTGGTACGAGCCGCTCAAGGCCCTGCTCATGGACGAGGAGAGCCGCACGCAGTTCAAAATGCCGGCGCAATACATGTTCAAGGACATTCCGCGGCTCGAGTCCCGCCACGAGTATGTCAGCTTCCTGGTGGGGCAGATGGACTGGTACGGCATCGATGTCGGCCTGGTCGGCTACTTTGACGGCTCGGAAGCCGCTGCCATCGCGAAGCGCGACTTTCCCGGTCGCTTCATCTTTGAGCATCCCGCCAACCCGAATCGCGGCATGGAGGAGCTGCGCAGGATCCGCCGGATTCACGGGGAGTTCGGCCTGAGCGCGGTGAGCGTGTTTCCCTGCGGCCTGAACCCTCAGGTGCCCATCAACGACAAAAAGATGTATCCACTCTACGCGTTGTGTGTGGACTTGAACCTCCCGGTGCTCATCAACGTCGGCATTCCCGGGCCGCGCGTGCCGTTCTATCCGCAGAAGCTCGAGCACGTGGACGAGGTGTGCTGGTTTTTCCCGGAGTTGAAACTCGTCATGCGCCACGGCGGCGAGCCGTGGGAGGAGCTGGCGACCAAGCTTATGCTCAAGTACCCCAATCTGTTCTATTCGACCAGCGCCTTTACACCCAAGCACTATCCGCAGGCAATTATCGATTACGCCAACACGCGCGGTGCTGACAAGATCATGTATGCGGGCTACTACCCGATGGGACTGTCGCTGGAGCGTATCTTCCGCGAGCTGCCCCAGGTGCCGTTCAAGGACGAGGTGTGGCCGAAGTTCCTGTCGGAGAACGCGCGCCGCGTGTTCGCAATCCGCGGCCCCTGACGCTCGGGATGAGAGGTCGAAGATGAGTGACAACATCAGCAGCGCCGCCAGCTCCGAACCAGTGGCCACTCGCGAGTACCTGGACGCATTGAGGGGTGCCGAGCGACTGCACTGGCGGACAGCGCCTTTGCTCAACCGGCCGACGGCGCAGGAGCGGGGCTTTGACATGCCGTTCCCCTTCGGCTGGTTTGTGGTGTGCTACAGCGATGAGCTCTCGCGCGGTCAGGTGAAGGCGCTGCGGTATTTTGGCCGCGATCTCGTCCTGTGGCGCGGCGAGGACGGCAAGCCGCGCATGCTGGATGCCTACTGCCGCCACCTCGGCGCCAACATGAGCTTCGGCGGCCGCGTGCGCGGCAATCTTCTGGAGTGCCCGTTTCACGCCTGGCGCTACGACGGCGACGGCACCGTTCAGGAGATCCTGTACGCGAAAGTGGTGCCGCCGCAGGCACGGCGCGAGTGCGTACGTCACTGGCCGACCGAGGAGAAGAATCACTTCGTGTGGGCTTGGTACCATCCCGATGGAGTCGCGCCGCTATGGGACGTGGAGGCCTTCCCCGAGACCTCGGATGCGAATTGGACCGACTACGAGAAGCACGAGTGGCTCGTCTACTGTCCGCTGCAGACGACTGCCGAGAATGGGGTGGACGTCGCGCATTTTCGTTATATCCATGGCACCGCCTCGTACCCTGACTGGAAGGTGACGATTGACGGCCACCGCCGCTCGGCTTCGGTGAGCGCCAGGATGCAGACGCCGCGCGGGATGGTCGACGGCACGATTGCCTACGGGGTCGTGGGCCCGGGACAGCCCTGGACGCGCTTCAGCGGCATCTGTGAGACGCTGCTGGTCACCGGCTGCACGCCGGTGGAGAAGGACGTGCTGCATCTACGCTTTGCGTTCACCCAGCAGCGCACCGACAAGGAGGGCCCACGCGCGGGCGTCGCGCGAGCCATCATCGAGGACATCTGCCGGCAGCTGGATCAGGACAAGGTGATATGGGACCGCCAGCATCACGAGGCACAGCCGCTCCTGTGCGACGGCGACGGACCGATACCGATGTTTCGCGAGTTCTTCAGCCAGTTCTACGCCGAATGGCACCGGGACAGCGGACCGGAGGCGGTCGCGAGCCGGCGTGTCGCCAGCAGGGCGGAAGGGTAAGCGCGCATCGCCGCGGCGCCCGCTGGCGTCGAGCATTCCGCTGCAACGAAGTCAGTCGCCTGTTTGAATTAATGACTCCCTTTATGCGAGCTCGGCAAGCGTCCGCGCAATGTCACCACTTGAGCGGATCCTTCCGCAACATGTCGTAGCTCGGGTCGTTGTCGCGCGGAGTCGCTTACGTTCATTCAGGCAAAGCGTACGATCGATCGCGGCGAATTCGTAGTACTGAAACTCGCTCATCTGTTGTAAAAGGCGCGAGCAGAACTACCATTCACCCGCAACTATTTCCCTAGACCGGCAAGATTCGCAAGACGTCGAGCGCCCGGGGACCCTCCGATGGAAGTCGATACTGAAAAAGTTGACGAAGCAGTACTCGCATTGCTCTATCTCGGTGTTCACGAGACTGCGCGGGCTTGGAAGAGCTTCGATTGGGACGCGATGGAGAGACTTCATGCCAAGGGGTACATCACGAGCCCCGTGAGCAAGACAAAGTCCGTCGTGTTTACGGAGGAAGGATTGAGAGAGTCGCAGAAGCTTTTCCGCAAGCTCTTCACACGATAGGGTCAACATGACGTGAGGTGGCCTTCGAAACTACGCTGTTCGATTCCTAGGGTCCGCACTCCAGCGGCAACGGCAAACGCTCGAGTTACCCAATGACTCCGGAGTGCTGGCGTGCTGGCCGCAGACTCCAATTTCGCCCAATCTCGTAGCATCTGGACGGCCCACCTCGCGGCAGATCCGTGCCGCCGTCCTAAGCCGCTGCGGCCCTGTTCGCGGTTGACACAAACAAAGTCAAACAATGTTTGGCCGAGCTCCCATCCGGTGACGAACCGGTTGATGCGGCGGAGTCGTGCCAGTAGTGCGCCAGTTTTGACGAAAGCATCGGTTCTTGCGGTCTCCTCAAATAAGACCTTATCGCGGCAGCTCGGCATGTCGGGTCTCCAGGCTAGCGCACATATTTTCCCCAGTTGTCCGTCAAAACCTTGGGGAAACAAAAGTGCTCGGACATCGCTGCGATCCCCATCGGCACAAGAATGGCCTTCTCGACCCCGCCAGCGTCAGAGCATCCTGAAAGCGGTACTTCATAGTGAATTACGCGCACCGTGTAGTTGGGGCACAGGTCTGAGCACGGGAAATCGGCGATCACCTGAATACCGTGGTTTCTTCCCAGGATCACGCGCTTATTCATGTTCTCGCGCTTGTCATAGCCCCGCGACGCATACTCAAGGAGCGCAGCATCCGAAACGGTGTCTTCCGTGCTCGACTGAGCAGGAGCTTGTGACGGAGATAGGATTAGTGCGCAACGAGCCAGCAAGGAAGCGACCTTCACCACCGATGAGACCTGCATAGCGACAGCTCCTACTTGCCAATATTAAACGCGGCTAATAGACGTCAAACCTGAAAGTACAGTTTGGAGCGGTATAAGCTCGATTGTGCCGACAAATGGAAACTCAGCCATCGCCGTAGGCGACTCCCTGTTCAATGATCTTGCGACGAAACTGATGAACGATGGAATTATTCCGGCCTGCACATCGGAATTGTGTAGACCGCAAGGCCTTGCGGGGCGTTTGACTGGAACGACGTGCTCGGCGAGTGAGCGGGGTGGGACGGTGGAATTTGCCTCAAGGCTGATCGGTAAACGCGAGGTGATCCGCCACCAGGTGTCACACGGCAAGCCCGTGGGCAGTATCCTGAAGGGCACCGACACGACGAGCGATTACCACCTCACGCAGGACTGGTCGTGGCCTCGGAGATCGAGCAGCTGCCGGATCTGACTGGGTTGCTGAAGGTGGCGTCGCGGCCGGAGTGGCGACACGTGAGGGTTTCCTTCGGAGGCTTGAGTGAGGGAGGGTGGCCTGACTCAAGCGAGGTTATGCGCTCGCTTGAAAACCGCTCGACGAATCAAATACGCCGGAAAGAAGACAATCCACAGAAATATGCAGGCCACGACCCATGGCGCCGCAGCAATCCGCGCATCCGGTTGTTCCTTTGCGGCGAGCTCGGTCAGCGCACGTGCGTCGCGATGGACCCAAATGCACGAGGCAATAACCACAACCAGTATGATAAGTCCTGCCATTGTTCCGCCTCGCTCCATGCGGTAACGCGGAGTGGCAGCATCGATCTGTTTGCCACACTTGGCGTTGAACGCTTACCGCTTCAACGGTTCTATTTTGCCGCCGAGGTTGCCCGCGCCTGACCGGCGGCGACCTGTTCGGCCGTCGGGATCGTTGCGCTCACCAACTTGCAGTCCTTGATTTCTTTCGCGCCCACATCAGCCGAGACAAGCTCGAGGTGAGGGTGTCCGGCGAAAACACCCATGCCGATGCTTTCCTTTATGTAGTAGCTCTCGCCGGCCTTCGCTTCCACGGTCACCGAGGTTTTGGCTTCCGTATGCGCCGTGAATTCCACCGTGCCTGGCGCAGCGTGGTACACAAAATATCCCCCGGTCGGCAAATCGGCCAGCGGTACACCGTTGGCACTGACGTTCGGGCTGAGCATTCCACCGACGAATCCGGAGCTGCGGTACACGTAGACCGTTGCCTTGTCAGGAGTCCCCATACTGTCAGGTGTGTATGCCGGAGCATTATTTGGAAGTGAAGCACACGCCGAAATCAGGGACAGTGCAAGCAAACATAGAGGCAAGCTCTTTCTCGTAATCATATAAATCCCTTCAGATGCACTTCAGTGCGGTATTGGTTCGGCTGCAGTTGAGTCAACACACTCATCTCGCGGATTCGACTTCGGCACTTCGGAGTAGCTCTCGACTCCCTCTGGCCGTCGCCTGTGCGGCGACGCCAGCGAGTGCGACACGAGGTCAAAACGGATGCGCTTGGTGTTTGTTTCCAAGCATTCTACCCCGGCCTCGCATCACGCACATGCTTCATTCTGGAACAGTCGCGACTGTTGCGTTGCGGTGCATGCGGCATTGATTGCACCGCAGCAGCGTCGGGAGCGCGTGCGTGACGACCTTCGTCAATTGTTGAAGCGGGGGCGTCCGTCTACCGTTTGCCCACGGGACGGAGGAGCACAATGACGACCACTCGTGATTGCCTGTCACGCTTCGGTCTGACAACCGTCACCGCTACACTCTCACTATGCGGCTCGCCGGTCCTCTTGGGCGACCCGCCGGCCGGGACGCCTCCGGCGCTCACCACCGAGCAGAGACGAGGCGCCCGTTGCGATGAGGCGGTTGCAAAATGTAAGGTGTCTGGGATAGCGGCGTTGAGTACCTATGGCGGGTAGGCGACTCTGTTCCGATGCCGAAGCGCGCCGACGTGGCTTCGAAGGCACCGCTTCGACGCAAAGACGGCGCGTCCTTCGCGAGACCCTCGCCGCGTTCAAGCGATGCGATCCCCCTGACCGTTACCACCGTCTCGCCGCAGGCAATCTTCTCCACTGGCGCCCGGAGAGGACCGGATCCATAGCCGAGCCGAAGGTTCAAGTGATTCGGGGTGATTGGGGCTCGGTAACCCACGCGCTCACCAAACGCCACCGCGTTTGTTTCGCAGCGCTCAACATGGCCAACGCGTACGTGCCGGGCGGCGCGTACGTCGAAGGGGCGAGCGCGCAGGAAGAGGACATGTTTCGACGCACGGACAGCCACTTCGCGGTAGGTTTTCAGGAGCTCGATGCAGAACAAGAGCAATATCGTCCGGAAATGACCCTCCTGCTGTCGGCTCATGAGGGGGGCGTCTATCTCGACACGCACAGGCCGCGGTCTGCATACGGGGTCCGGAGGACCGATCGAGGCCAGATCTTGGGTATGAGTGGCTCCCGGACGACGAGGTTTTTCCATTTTACGAGTTACGCGCCGCGGCGCAGGATCTCCGAGACGGTCGCGCTCTTGATCTCGACGATGCGAGGAGACGGATCTCGGCCCAACTCGATACGCTCCGTGCCCATGGGCTACGACATGCGGTACTCGGCGCATTCGGCTGCGGCGCATTTCGGAATCCCGCGGATACTGTGGCGCGGATACTGTGGCACGGATCTACAAAGAGGAGATTGGGCTGCGCGAGCGCGATTTCTCCCTCGTAGCGTTCGCGATTCTCGCACCGGGTTACGGGCCTGATAACTACGAGCCGTTCGGATCCGTACTTGGCTCGAATTAGCGAGCCGGAGTTACTGGTTGCGGAAACCTGCTATATAACTCGGCGCAGGCCTATCGGTCGTGAGCCGAACGCATCCCGACGCTCTGCGTACTGACCGCCTAATCAGGCGGGTTGTTCGTGCGCAGAAAGGCGGCGCAGGATTTGAGCATCTGCAGTCGCGTCTCGCTCCGCGAGAGCCAATGGTCCTCGTTCTTGAGCGTGACGAGATCGACGCTCTTCCGCGCCTTGCGCAGCCCATCGTACATGATTGAGCTCTGTTCGAAGGGAACGATCGTATCGTCGCGGCCGTGGATCAGAAGGACAGGCGCTGTTACGGCATCGAGATGCCTCATGGGTGAGATGGCGTTGAGTCGCGGATCGTCCGAGCCGCTCACTCCCATGAACCGGTCCCAATAGCGCAGCGTGACCTCGTTATAGGGGTGCCCCGCCTGCTGCCATTCGAGGATGCGCCTGAGATCCGAAATGCCCGCGACCGATACCGCGCAGCGGTAGACGCCCGCATCGAGCGTCACGCCGGCAAGCGCCGCATAGCCCCCATAGCTCGCACCGACGATGCAGACGCGCGCAGGATCAGCGATGCCCTCCTTCACGAGATAGCGGACTCCATCGGAGAGATCCGTCTGCATCTTCCGGCCCCACTCGCCGAATCCGGCAGACATGAATTGCCAGGTAAGACTCGAACCTCGATAGTTGGGTTGGAGTACGGCGTAGCCCTGGTCAGCGAGCGCCTGAGGCCACCAGTCAAAGTCAGCCGTATCGCGCGCAGCCGGACCGCCATGTACCAGCACGATAAGCGGAAGACCCTTGGGATTTTGCTGCCGGGGCAAGGTCAGGTAGGCGGGGATTTCGAGCCCGTCTGCCGCCCGGTATGTAACGCGGCGAACCTCGAGCGGCGTTACACCCTCGTATATGTCGCCCACAGGATCGGCGTGCAGCGTGTTCATATCGACCAGCTTGTACGTGAACCCATCCTGCGTGCCATCGACGCGCACGATCATCTTCTTGAAATCCTTCGAGCGGGAAGCGAGCTGCAGACGCTCTCCCTTGAATGCGCGCACGATGGCATCCCATCTCCGCTGCATTGCGGGATCAAAAAACACGTAGTGGCTGTCGTCTTCGACCGAGACCCCACCGATCATGCGGTAAGTCTCGGGATCCTCGATCGGTTCGTTCAGCCCGGAACGCTGTTCTGAAAGCGGCATCAGCGCGCCGTCTTTCAGGGACATGAGGCGCCAAACGGAGTCGCCGTGTTCAATTGAGCCGACCAACAACGTGTCCGCTTGCGGGCCGAATCCGAGCACCTCGGGGTGTTCGATAGTTTCATGACCGTAGGCGACCTCCTTGAGGCGTCCATCGCGGCGGATCTTGATCACCCAGCGCTGCTCGTGGTCAAGATAGTCTTCTTCGACGGCGACCTCGCCCGCCTGGTCGACGAGCCAACCCTGCGTCCCCACGCTTCCCCGGCGAACGATCGTCTGCTGCCCTGTCTGCAGATCGACGCGGAAGAGCGCGGGCAACGTCATGCTTTCGATATAGATGCCGGGAACGTAGAGCACCGTGTGGCCACCCACCTGCCGCACCATCGCCTCCCCAACGACCACATTCATGATGCGCTCGTTCGAGGCGACGTCGAAGCGTGGAATCGACCTCACTTTGCGCTCTTTCAAGTCATAGACATCCAGCATTTCCCACTCCTGGGCGCTGCCGCGCAGTTCGAGGGGCAGGCTCGTGGCTGAGCCGTAGATCATGAGATTGTTATCGTCGGCCCAGTCGATGGAGCGGACTTTGTTCTCTCCCAGGCGCATTGCACTCGTGACCTTGTGGTCGCTCAGGGAAAATATGACGAGCAGGCGCGTATTGGCGTCCGTGCGGATGAAAGCGAGCCGTGAGCCATCGGGTGACAACGCCACGTTCTCGAGGCTCGGCAGCCGCCCGTAGGCCTCAAGCGATGACGGGTAGCCGCGCAGTGGTGTGCAAAGGGCGGCGGACAGCAGGGTTGCGGCGAATACGCTCCTCCGCGCCAAAGACACACCCGCCCTACTCACTGAACGTAACTGCGCTCTCAGCACGCGTTCCTCACTTTCTTATGGTGGCGCTCGGATTCTCGAGTGCTTAAGAAATAACGGGGGAAATCACATGCGGCTTCCGTCATTCTCGAATCGTGTCCAACCTTACGCTGCGCGTGGCGGCTGTGAGTCTGGCGCTGCTGCTGGCAGCTTGTGTGGCACCCATTCCCATCAAGGGTCAGCCACCCAAAGTGTCCTGTTCGCCGAGTGAGAAAGTCGCTCTCGTGGTCATCGATGCCTGGCCGATCTTGAAGGAGGAGAAAAAGCCGCCGACGTATATCGAGGTGGCCCACTGTGTCTTCGGGATACCCACGGACATGCAGGTTTATCTGTGGGTGACCCTGAACGAGGAAAAGAGCCTTACGCGCGCTCAGGAGCTCGAGCGGCGGTGAGTCGGTTGCTCACACCTCTTGGGCGACGGTTGATGCCGCCGCGGAGGGCTATGACGTGGTCCGCGCCATTGGTCCTGGTCTGCGTCGTCTCATGAAACACAACCCGATGAGCCCAGCGACAACCAGGGAGAGCGTCGCCGGTTCCGGCACCCCCTTGCCGCCGCCAGCAGTTGCGGACCCGAGGGTGATGTCTGCGAAGCCAATCTGGTTTTCCGTGCCGCTAAAGTCGACCGACTCCGCGGTTCCTTTGAAGGTCACTCCAAAGGCCGTGTACGGACAGAAGTTGGTACCCATGCAACCGGGCGTGGTGGCACCATTGCCGGTCACCGGCAGACTGAGGCTGGCTAGGAGAGAACCCGTGCCGTTCAGGCCCGAATACACGCTCACGGTCCCCGGCTGATTTGCCGCCGTGTAAAAGAACGAAAACCCGGTAGTGAACCCGGCCGCACGGTTCATGATGTCCCCGGTACCGGTGACAAAGAACACTGCGTTGGCGCCGGCACCGCCGGGAATTTCTGCTGTGTTGCAAGCCGGCGCAGTCGCACAGGTGATTGCATCGGATCCAAAAGTGATTCCGTAGTTAGGCCCGGGTCCCGAACCAAGGCTGCCTAAGCCGCCGTCGTAGTAGTTCGCTACACCCTCCCTGGAAGCTCCGTTTAACCCCGCGAAATTGAGAACGATGGTCGTGTCGGCTCCTGCCGGCACCGCAGCTGTAGCGAGTGCTACAAAGGCGCTCAACTTGGCGACGATGACTTTGAACGTTCGTGGGCTCATGTGGGACTCCCCGAAAATTTTGTGTTTGGAATTTGACTCAGCTGGGGCAGCAAACGAATGCTGACGCCGCGTAGCGAGTTCGTCCCCTTTGTTTTTAACTGCTAGCTCCCCTCTTCTACGAAGGAGAGTCAACCCGTTTGCAGTTTATCACGGATGCGCTTGAATCCCAGCCTTCTGCTGCTGTGCAGCACTGTAAGCAGTTGCGTTAGTCGAGCGAATGGCGGCGGCCCGGGGGATCTCGTATGTGGTGCGTCGCGTGCGCCCTGCAACGCGGCCTGGCCGACGACATCGACTCGGCCGCATGACTTACCCGGCTGTCTGCTCATCAGGGATGTGTTTATCTTGACGCGCAGAAGCCGCAGGGGCCTGCAGGTGTTCGGCGATCGTCATGGGCGCATCGTACCGGACCGCCGACGCAGCGGCGATTCTGCGAACAGCAGTGCGCGCACGACAGCGCGGCCTGCCGATGAGGCGGCGTTTTCGTTTGAGGATCAGTGTCCGGATTGGCCGAGGTCCGCACGCGGGACTCAGCCGCGCCGGATCCGTGACGATCTTAATCGCCCCAACGGTCACGATCGCGGTATACCGCTATCCAGCGTGAATGACAGCCTGCGCTTCGGAGGATTGCTGGTGAGCAGCAGGAAGTCGCAAGAGATATCGCCTGTCGGTGTTCTGCAGCTTCGGCTCGCCGGGCTTGCACAGGGTTGTTAGCGGCTGTTAAGAGGCGCACGGCTCTCGCATAGTGGTTCCGGGTCGTCTTGTGCAAACGTTCAAGAACCGCCAAGGCGTCGAGGCGGATTATACGACCGCACCGCGCGGTGTTAATCGCGCTACGAGCCAGGCTGGAGGGCTTGCGACAGACGGTGAGTCTCGTAGAGCCAGTCGTCGCTTTCCGGCTGCTTTTTTGCCGGCCTGGCGCCTTCCGAGCGACGAAAGCTAGAGCCAAGTGCGCCTTGGATGACTTGAGCGCGCGGCAGAGTAGCTATGGTGCATG
>Ga0187783_10000067_pt1 | contig 78338 bp, 67 predicted proteins | sample 1015_SJ02_MP02_2_FD_132471 | JGI IMG/M metagenome (GOLD analysis project Ga0187783, IMG submission 132471) | Tropical peat soil microbial communities from peatlands in Department of Meta, Colombia - 1015_SJ02_MP02_20_MG | ecosystem: Environmental > Terrestrial > Soil > Wetlands > Peat | place... | reverse complement strand
CAGGAAAATGGACACTGTATCTGGATTCAGGTCGTCGCCGAAGTCGCCCCCGCCGCCCCTGCGGCGCTCGCCTCGGTGTGCGGAGCGAAGGGGACACTGCGCCGCGGGCCCGTTTCCGGCCGACGCCCCTCAATCAAAGGATAGCACCACTTTCGCAGCGCCGGAATGTGGACATTGATCCAATAGTCCCACCAGTCGATGGATCGTGTGTCGTAGCCGAATAAGGAGCGCTCTTCGGCCACCAGGGCGGCGCTCAGCCCCTCGATGTTGGCTGCCTCAAAGACGTGGTCGTTGTGCAGAATGAACGGCTCGAACAGATCGATCAGCTTGATCACTTTCTCCAATTCTCGCTCCTGGCGTGCCAACGGCGCTCGAACGAACGGGATCGGTTCCACGGTCCGATTGATTGCCTGCACGACAATCCTCTGCGTCGGTGCGGAAAGCTTTTCATAGCGCGCCTTCGAGACGGGGATGGCGTCGAACCTCAGCCGTAGCCGGTGCTGAAGTCCGTTCTGCGATCGGTAAAACTTCCGATGGCCGAGGCCGGTCAGCTCAATCGATCGCCGCATGTCGCACGGATTGGTGACAGAGGTGGCCAGGTGGTACATGCGTTCGTGCCGCCGCTCGACGAGCGCCGCCGCGATCAACGTCATTCCCCGGCATACGATGTCCACAGGAATCAGATCCAGACATTTGCTCGCGTTCGTGGGCAACTGGCGGAAGAACGTCCCCAGCAGGTAGGAAAGCGACGCCGAGGTATTGACTCCCTCGTTCCAACCGCAGAACGGCTTCTCGATCGACGATTCGACGATCGAAGGTCGCACCACCGCGACGGCGGCTCGCGAGCAACCATGGAGATAGTCGCGGATTAGCGATTCGGAAAGGCTCTTCGTGAAGGTGTATGTGTTCGGCCAGCCCAATCGCCTTGCTTGCCTCGTGCCGGCTTCGATCATCGTCTGTCGCAGCCAGCGCACGCGATTCTTCCGAATCTGATTCTCAAGGGCAGCGCCGTGGAGATTTTTCGCGGCCTGCCGCCGATCGAGGGCTTGTTGCCGAAGTACTTCGGTAATCTCGGTGGATTCTGACCGCGCTTCGATTTCACACGCCAGTTCCTCGAGCGCTTCCCACTCCTTTTGGGCGTCGAAGTCAGGTGCATCGTGCGGTGTGTAATTGTTGGGAAGCTCCTCCAGAATTCGCCCGTCGCGCTGCCCCACGGCGTAGCACGTCGAAAGATGCAGCAGGGCTGCGTGCTGGCACCCGCTCAGAAATTCCAGCAGGTAAGCGACCGAGCGCACGTTCATGGCCAGGGCATCGCGCAGGTCCGGGTTGAAATCGGTCAGGCCCGAGCTGTTCACGATGACGTCGAGTGATCGCACAAGCCGCTCGCGAACCTCCGCCGTCATTCCGAGGCATGGTTTGGTTGCGTCTCCGTCGATTACTTCCACGCGCTCGCGCAGGAATTCGGCGAATCTGTCGCCGTGCAATTTCGCCAGCCGTTCAAAGACAGGCGACTCCTCCACCATCCGCTCGAAGCGCTTCGCGGCCGTGGCCGTGCGGTGGCTCCGAATCAGCAAATATACGCGCCCAACCTCTGGAAGGTCGGTGAGAAGATTTGCGAGCCAGACTTTGCCGATGAACCCCGTGCTGCCGACTAAAAGAATCTGTCTTCCCCGCAGGGCCCGTCGAACCGAGAACGGCGTTTGCTCACCATCGTTATCGAAGCGCACAACAGGCATTTTAATCTTGGGCGCTGGGCGCTCCGCTGGACGGATGGTTTGTTCCAGCACGTCGGGCTTCTTCCTAAATCCCAGGTCGCCGAGTAGCTTTTCTCTGGCAACAGTTCCGTCGGGCCGGTCCGCGCGGAGTTTGGCGAAGGGACCTCGCGGTCGGATCACCGGGTCGAGCAGCCGGCCCGTAACGATCCCGTCGCGAAAATCGAGGCGGTTGGACAGGATTCGTTCGACCCCCAAATACCTTGCCAGCGGCCGCATGATGTGGTCGAGCCCTTGGCTCACCAGCACCACGCTCGCGCCAGACGCCATCACTTCGCGCAGTTTTTCCAAGCCCCGCGGTTTGAGCCGCGGCTGTAAATGGTAGTGGAAATACTCCTCTCCCAGCAGATCGAGGCGGTCCCGGCTCTCGCCGCGCAACACGGCGTGCATCACGCGGGTGGCAAAGACCCTGTCTCCGGCATAGAGGAACGGGCGTGCTGCAGCCATCGCGCCCATCAGTCCGCGCCGCGCCCAACGCTCGAGGAAGGTTTGGGCGTTCCAGGTAAAAAATGCCACGGGCCTCACCGCGGTCAGGTCCAGCAGACTGCCTTCCACACGCCAGAAGACGGTGGCTCCGGACGGCGGGACGCCTGGCTGGCGTGCCTGCCTCTCCGAACCCGCTGCGATGCCTTGACAGGAGGACATGTTTCTTCTTGAGTATGCAACAGACGAGGATCGCTACGGACAGCGGGAAATTAGCATGCTTCTTACGCCGCAATCAACTGTGCCGGCTCACTTCGCTTCCGCCGCAATGATCCTCTGCTCTCCGCCCCGGACTTTCATCTCACTCTGCACGATGCCGTTCGGCCACAAGATTCGCAGTACGTCGGCAGCGTTTTCCCCTCCCAGCCCGGCCGATACCTCTGCCGGGCCCTGGCTGAGATAGCCGGAGGCGCCGGGTACTTCGAGCGTCTGCCGCTCGGCGCCGGCAAACAAATCGATGCGAGCTCCGCGGCCCAGGCGATTATCGACATCACCGGCAACCCTTAGCTCGATCCAATGGTTTTTATTCCCGCCGATATTCCTCAGCAACACGGGCGGCCCACCATTTTGGGTGATCAGCAGGTCCTCCGCCCCATCGCCGTCGAAGTCAAAAGCAATGATACTGCGCGGATCGCGCAGTCTGACTTTGTCTAAGCCGGTTTCGTGCGTGACGTCCCGAAATCCGGCAGAGGCCTCGTTGCGAAACAGAACGATACGCCCCTCTCCGGAAAACGTCTCCCCGACGGCCACCAGATCTGCCCAGCCGTCATTGTCATAATCGATCGCGGCGATGCCCCAGCCACGCATCCATCCCGGTCCCACCAGCGGCACGCGCTGGAAGGATCTGCCGACCACATTTCTCCACACGCTCAGTCCCGGCGAAGCCCAATGTGTGAACGCGAGATCCATCCAACCGTTGTGACTGAAATCGAACGCGACGGCGCCCGCCGTGGGTCCCGGCATGCTGATCGCCCAAGGATTCGTGGCGCGAAAACGGCCATCGCGCTGGTTCACGAACAGAGCAGGGAACTTTTGCCAGCCCGTGAGGACCAAGTCGGTGGCGCGGTCGTTATTCATGTCTGTTCCCACGACGCCGACAGAAGGTGCGCCTCCGGCGACACCCGTTTCCTTGGTGACATCCACGAACGTTCCATCCCCTCGGTTGCGCCACAGGACATTTCCCGGCGGCGGAGCGTCGTCGGGGAACAAGAAAGGCTGCTCGGCATGAACAAGCGGGAAATCATTGAAGCGCGTGACGAACAGATCGAGGTTTCCATCCCCGTCGTAGTCGACGAAGGTCAAGCCGAGAGCGAGGCCAGGGGTTGAAACACCCGCCGCCTCAGTCACATCGACGAACGTGCCGTCTCCCTGGTTGTGAAACAGCGCGATCCCATTCTGGGAGCTGATGGCCAGGTCTGGATGGCCGTCGTTATCGTAGTCCCCAACGGCGCAGCCCGTTCCTTTACCGCGAAATGAGAGTTTTGCCGATTTCGTGACGTTGATGAATGCTCCCTTACCCGTGTTTCGGTAGAGCGCCGAATCGCCCTGTCCATCTGCGTTAACGAGGAAGATGTCGGGCCTGCCGTCACCGTCATAGTCCAAAATGCACGCGCCGCTCCCGAGAAACTCGGCAAGGGTCGGCGTTGGTTTCACTCCCTGCCGATCTGCCTCCGGAGGCCGCCCGTTTATCCCCGCTCGAGCGCGGTGCGCGGCCCTGCTCCCATCTGCAGAGACGGCCGGCACCAGACGCCACGGAAGTCCCGAAAGCGAAGTGACGTCAACGAAGCGTACGGGGATGGCAGCCGGGGCGCCTCGTGGCGGAACCTCCATCTCCTGCGCAAGGGAGTATTTCCCCTGCTCGCCGTAAACAAATCGCACGGGCGTTGCGAATGGGCTGGCGGAGAGTTGCTGAAAGCGTCCGAGGTGAGCCTTGGCGCCGTCGGTGTCTCCGCGGTGTTCTTCCGCCTGGGATAGACCGTACTCGGCCGACGCATGGGAGGAGTCCAGGCTGATGGCGTTCTCGAAAGCGGTGGCAGCCTCATCGTAGTGCTGCGCCTGCTCCGCCAAATATCCCAGAAAATATTGGGTATCGGCATCGTCCGGATCAAGCGTGGCAGCCTTTTCGAAGTCCTGCGCCGCTGCCTCAAGCCTGCCCAATTCCCGCTCCAACAGGCCGAGGTTAAACCACGGACGCGGATTACCCGGATCGCGTTCGGCGGACTTGTTCAACATCGTCCGAGCGTCGTCGTATCGGCCCATGTTCAGCAGCGCGATGCCAATATTTAGGCAGCCTGCATCGGAGTCCGGATTCAGAATGCAAGCCCGCTGAAATCTCGCCAGTGCTTCGGCGAACTCGTGACGCTCCATGAGCACCACCCCGGTCTCATTTTCTCGGATGGCGGCCGCGAAGATCTCCGGAGGAGCTACCTCGGCCGCTTTGCCAGGGGGGCTGCCCGGTTCGTGTCGAAGGTGATGGACGTGCTGCTGGCCTGCCGCGGCGAGACCGAGGACCACGGTGGATAACGTAGATAACAGGGCGGCGTAGCTAACCCTGCGGACGTCCGAAGCAAAAAGCATCAGGAAGGCTTGGCCAGATGCCCGGCCTGGAGGCGTGTTTGCAGGACACGCAGAATTGCATCGCGGCCGATCATCCCCACAATCTGCTGCCCGGAGATGATGGGCATCTGGTTGATATCTTCACTTTGCATCCGCTCGAGGATACTCAGTGCCAGATCCGCCGGAGCGGCTTTTTGGACCTTCGCCATCGGCACCATCACAGCCTGGACCGAGGTGTTCGACCACTGCTCGCGCGGCACCGATTTCGCGGACTGAAGTGTCACTAGGCCAACCGGCGTGCCCGCGCCCGTCACGATGTGGCAGCGTCGGCCCGTTCGCAGGACTTCGTGGACGTACTCATCGATCGATATGTCGCGGGTTACGGTCGGAATGTCACGGATCATGATATCTTCGGCCCGGACACCGCCAAGAGTGTCCCGAATCGCGACCTGCGCAAAGCTCTCTCGTGCCGCCTCCAGCAAAAACCAGCCAATGAATGCCAGCCAGAGCCCGCCGACCCAGTTTCCACTGAGTGCCTGCCAGACTCCGATCGCAATCAGCAAGTAGGCAAAAAGCCTTCCCGCGGAGGCAGCGATCTGGGTGGCACGCATGAAATTTCCGGTGAGGGCCCAGGCGATGCCGCGCAGCACTCGCCCGCCATCCAGCGGAAATCCCGGTACGAGATTGAATATCGCCAGCACGAGATTCGTGAGCGCGAGCCACTTAGCCGCAGCAGTCACCATCTCGCTCCCGTGCACGAAACGCCAAATCGACCAAAAGCAACCCGCGAGAAAGAGGCTGGAAAGCGGTCCGGCGATGGCGATGGCGAACTCCTGCTTGGCATTGGGGGCGTCGTGCTCGATTCGCGCGAGGCCGCCGAAAACGAACAGCGTGATCGATTGCACCGTGATGTGGTAGCGCATCGCCACAGCGCTATGGCTCATCTCGTGAAACACCACCGAGGCGAAGAAAAGCAAGCTCGTGATGATCCCAAGAATCCAGTGCTGCGTGGCGGTCCAGCCAGGATGCTGCGCTGTGAATTGCGTCCGAAGGGAGAGCGTAATGAGCAGAAAGATGAGGAACCAACTGCCGTGGAGATAGATCGGGATCCCCAGAATTCGTCCCAGTCGAATCCCCGAGCCATGTTCGGCCTCGGCCATGTGCACCTAGGCGGATTTTAGCAAAAGCGGCTTGTCGAGGAACATTTTCCACGGGTGTGTTTGCCGTCCCACAGCTTTGGTTCCTCCCGGCTCCTTAACTGCTTTAGGACCAATCGATTGACCGTGGCGCGAAGACTGCAGAGAGGGGTCATACGGAGCGCCGGAAAGGTGCTTGGCGCGATAGATAGGACAAGGCCATGGGCAGCCTGCTTGGATATGCCGAGGTGGTGGGCGCAATGATCGCAGCGTTTGGGTTGGCGGTCGGGCTTGAGTGGGTCGGACTTTACGGCCTGACAAGTCTGATGTCGCATCGAGCGGACCAACGGAGCGGCAGCGCAAGTCGCAACGCTCAAACGTAGGGAGGGGCCGTTTTTTGCCCCGAAGACCGAACCATTTTTCGTCGACTGCTTTACACCCTGCTAGAGCGGCCGTACGCGCTTCTTCGAGAGCAAAGGAAAGAACATGCTATTCCTCAAATTCCTGCTGCTGCTGATCGGTTCGGGCCTTATGGCTTGTGCAGTTGGCCTGGTCGGGTACGACATCTACCTTGCTTACGAGCTTGGCCGGATTCTCAATCGCGGCGAGCGTTCTTCGGACGCTGGCGCGGAGGCGACCGCGGTCATTTTACCCCATCCCCGACGGACCATTCGTTGGCGGGCGGCAGCAAAACTCGTCATCATCGCTGTGCTAGCTGGCCTGGCGGGAGGGAGCATCGCGGTGGTGCCTGACGGCCAGGCAGCCATCCGCGTCAGCCAGATCTCGGGCATCCGTCCCGGCACACTGTATGCCGGTACCCACCTGATTGTTCCCCTGGTCGAGCACGCGTCCTTCTACGACATTCGCGACCGTATCTTTTCGACGGCAGCCCTTGACGTCCGTGGTCAACGGCTCGAGGTGCTAAACGTCGAGGCCCGCGAAGGACTGCAGCTCGGCCTAGCCGTAAGCGTGCGTTACCGGATCGACCCTACTCGGCTCGGCTACATACAGGCGAACCTGCCACAGCCGGTCGACGAAGAGATCGTTGCCCCCGTCGTTCTCAGCACGTTCCACGCTCTCGCGCCGAACTACATCGTCCGGGATGTTTTCTCGAGCAAGCGCGAGGAGTTTCGTGCAAGGGCAGCCCAAACCATCACGGAGCGTCTGGCCGGTGACGGAATCATTGTCAAAGAGGTTCTCCTGAAGAAGGTCGAGCTACCCGAAGAATACGCCAAGGGTCTTGAGGATCTGCTGCTCAAAGAGCAGGAGAACGAGCGCACGTCGGTCGAGGCGGATATCGAACAGAAGCGCGTGGCCATTGCTCAGTCGCAGGCTGAGGCGCAGAAGATACGGGACGTCAAGCACGCCGAAGCAAACGCGCAGTCCCAGGTAATCATGGCCAAGGCACAAGCCGATGCCATGGTCTACACGCTTCCGCTCAAGCAGAAGCAGATCGAGCAGTCGCGCCTGGAGGCCGAAGCCAAGAAGCAAACGACGCTCGAGGATGCCGACGCGCAAGCCCAGGCCAAGGTGATTGATACGAAAGCCGAACAGCAACGTCAGAGTCTACTTGCTGACTCCGAGGCGAATCGCATTCGAGTGCTCGCACAGGCTGAACAGCAGCGCCAAAATCTCGAAGCCGACGCCGCAGCGAACCGCATCCGCTTGACGGCGCACGCCGAAGCCGAGCGGATGCAACTGGAGGCCTCGGCACTCAAAGCAAATCCGCTGCTGGTGCAGCTGACCGTCGCTCAGCGACTGTCCGACCGAGTGCAGATCATGATGGTGCCGAGCGATGGAAAATTCTTCTTCACCAACGACGTGCTCCGCTCGGCCATGGCCGCAGATACCAGCGATCCAGCGCCGCCGCTGCTCAGACCGAACGTGCGGCCTTAGAGATTTCCGGCCGATCCCTCCCCCTCCGGCCCACCTACGAGGCGGAGGACGGCAGTCGGGCCGGAAAGTACGGCCGGCAGAAGCCCTTGCTGAGGCTTCGTTCGCAAAGGGAAGCGGGCGAAGCCTCGCCGGCTGCCTTGTCAGCGAGTGCGAACCGCCGGGCGAGGCCACTGACCCAGTACCGATGCGAACGCGCCCGGAAGAGGTACTCGAACGGTGTGTTATCATGACGTTTTACGAACGCGTTGCGCAATTGGTCCAAGCCGACACGGCCGCTCCGGCTCCTCCGTTCTTTCTCTATTCCTTTTTCTCTCGCATTCTGCGCCTTCGCGCTCGCTCCGAGCGCCTACCGACTCAGGGCCCAGGCTCTGGTGTTTCCGCCACCGCGTTCACAGAATCAGACCAGTGGCGCCGTTCCAATTCCATGGGCGGAGCCGCTGCGTGCGCTGGGCGACTTGGTTGCTCGAATCTCCCCGCCACCGGGAAAACTCGACCTTCTGGTGAGCAACATGTCATCGTTGAGCGCCAGCGAAGTGGCGGCAATCGATGAGTGGCTTCGAACAAGCCTGGGAGAGCGTCGCTTTCGGCTTGTCGACGGAGAACCTGTCGACGCGCATCTGAATGTGACGCTCTCAGAAGGGGCTGAAGGTTATTTGGTGGTCGCTCAGGTTCGCCGCGACAGCGATGAGCAGGTCGCGATTTTTCCTGTGCCCCGACCCCCGACACGGACCCAGCGTGTAGGAGGTGTCGCGCTCACCGATGAGCTGATCTGGGAGCAGCCGGGAAAGTTTCTCGATTTCGCGTTGTTCGCGCCGGAGGCGGGAGAACCCCCCACCTTGATCGTGCTGGAAGCAGGGCGGATCGCCTTTTACGTTCGTATGCAAGGGCAGTGGCAACTCAACGGCTCACTCACCATCCCGCCGATGCGGCCGTGGCTTCGCGCACCACGCGGCTACATCGATCTGTCGCGAGGGTTCGGAGACGGCAGCGCCATGCTTTCCGGCGTCGAGTGCCAAGGCGACTTCGCCCATCCTGGGGCGATTCAGTGCAGTTTCGTCTCTCAGCAAGCCGCGCCGTGGGCCGTCCAAGAGGCGTGGAAATCAAGAAACTTCGCGTCGGCCGGCGATGCGGCATTGATCTCACTGGTATGCAATGGCCGGGACATCGCGCTCGCCACCGGAAGCGGCGACTGGACAGAGACGGACTTCGTGCAGGGGTACGAACTAGGCACACTCAAAGGGCAGGGCGCGACGGCCTCGGGAAACCCCTTGGAACTGGCAGGTCCGGTTACCGCGCTTTGGCCGACCGGCGCGGGCGGCCTGGCGCGCGCGGTGGTGCAGAATCTTCAGACCGGAAATTACGAGGCGCATCTTGTTCGGGCGACTTGCAGCCAGTAGTCTCATCGCCGCTGTCCTGCTTGCCGCCGCCAGACCGGTCGAACCAGCGCGGCGACCGAAGTACGGTGGCACGCTGCGTGTCGAAATCGGCGCCGTCGTGAGTTCACTCGATCCGACCGTAGGGGCCAGCCGCGGCGACGAAGCCGCTGCGAAGGACGATATCGACTCTCTTCTCTACGAGCGGAGTGCACAGGGCGGATCGGGACCGTTTCGCGTCGTGGCATGGGAACCAGGCCAGCGGCTTGTCTTGGCGGCCAATGAAGGCTTTCCTGCAGGGCGGCCGTTCGTGGACCAAGTGGAAATTCAAATGGGCCGCGCGGCGCGTGACCGCCTGCTGGACGTCGAGCTTGATCGAGCCGACATCGCTGAGATCCCTCCCGAACAGGCGCGGCGCGCCTTGGAGCGTGGCATGCGGGTGAGCGTTTCTCTGGTGGACGACCTTGTGGCGATCGTCTTCGTCCCGGGGCGGCCCATCGCGGAGGATGCGCGCGTTCGCGAAGCTCTCTCCCGCTCGATCGACCGCGCCGCCATCGTCAATTTCATTCTGCAGAAGGAGGGCGAGGCTGCCGGAGGACTGTTGCCGCAATGGTCGAGCGGCACGGCCTTTCTTTTCTCAACGGCGGTTAGCGTCGTGGCGGCCAGGAACATGTGGTCGGAAATCCGTGGTCCTCGGAAGATTGTGTTGGGATATGATGCGGGCGATTCGCTCGAACAGGCGATCGCGGAAAGAATTGCCGTGGACGTTCGTGAGGCGGGAGGCTCGGTTACCGTCGCAGCCACAAAACCCGCAGCCGGTCTGCCCAACGAGGATGCTCGGTTCGTGCGTTTGCGCATGGCTTCGTCGAATCCACGCGATGCGCTGGAGAGCTTTATCTCCGAGCTCGGTCCGATCGTGGGGGGTAGCGCCGATCCGACGCCGGGGGCCACGCCGCAACAAATCTACGATATGGAGCGCGCGATCGTGAGCACCTACCGCGTCGTGCCTCTGGTTTGGTTGCCCAGGGCCTATGGTCTCAGCGCCCGTGTGCGCGACTGGAGGACTCCGGCGCCGGGCGAGGGCTGGCCGTTTGCGGATGTCTGGCTGGAGGACGCGCCGTGACGTTCCGCACCAAGCTTTTCGTCGTGTTCATGCTCGCGCTTCTGCTGTCGGTAGGACTGGTAGCGGTCGGCGTCACAGCTGTCACGCGCCGCGCCTTCCAGGATTCGAACCGAGCCCATAGCGAGGCGCTCGTCGCGCAGTTCGAGCGCGAATTCGAGCGGCACAAGCAGGACATCGTCCATCGGGTGCAGGGAATCGCCGACGCGGAAGCTACGGTTCGCATGGCCATCGACCTGAGCCGGCCGAAGGCCGACGTTTCGGTCTATGTCAACGACGCGCGTGGCGTATCCGAGTCACACCAGCTCGATTTTCTCGATTTTGTCGGCGACGACGGTTCGATTATTTCCTCGAACGAATCGCCGGCACGTTTTGGATACAAAATCGACTGGCTGACGCAACCGCAAGACTGGGCCTCCCTCGGCGCGTTTCTACGGAAGGTCGACACGCAGGATGGTGCGGCACTTGGTTTGATGTCGGTGTCCGTCGTGCGCGTTGGCGATAGGAATCTCTACGTTTTTGGCGGCGAGCGCCTGGGCAAAGACTTCCTCGCCTCGTTGGTTCTTCCGACCGGCATGCGGGCGCTTTTGTACATGAACCTCGATGCAGGTTTTGAGCCTACCAACTTGGTCGACGAGTCCGGGCCGGTCACCGACGGTGAGCGCTTCGCCGGGTTCATTGAGCAAGAGCGTCAGCAGCCCGGGGAACGAGCGTTCGAAATGGCCTGGACACCCGATCGAGCAAGCCGCGAATCGTTTCACGTTCTTCCTTTGCTCGGGCGTCAGGGCGAGCTGTTGGGCGCGCTCCTGGTGGGGAGTTCTGAGGGCGAAGTCGTAAGACTCGAGCGACGCATCATTTTGCTGGCCGCCGGTGTCGCAGCGATGGGCTTGTTGTTGGGCTTACTGCTGAGCTGGTGGGGGGCGGCGAGGGTCACCCAGCCGGTTCGCAAGCTGGCCAAAGGCGCGCGCGAAGTCTCCGAAGGGAACTGGAACGCACGCGTCGAGGTGCGAGGCCGTAACGAGATCGGCCAGCTGGCGATCGCGTTTAACCGCATGACCGAGCAATTGAGCGAGCAGCGCGAGCGCTTGGTCCAGGCGGAGCGAGTGGCTGCGTGGCGCGAGCTCGCGCGCCGTCTCGCTCACGAGCTGAAGAATCCGCTATTTCCGCTGGAGACGACCGTCGAGAACCTACAGCGCGCCAAAGAGCAGAGCCCCGAACAGTTTGAGGAAGTCTTTCGCGAATCGACGGGAATTCTCCTTTCCGAGATCGAGAACCTCAAGAAAATCATCAGCCGTTTCAGTGACTTCGCCAAAATGCCACAACCGGAGATTGGTCCGGTCAACCTGAACGAGACCGTTCGCGGCATTCTTAAACTTTTCGAATCACAATTTGGAGCGGTGGGCCGGCCGCCCATTACGCCGGAGCTGCATTTGGAAGAAGGTCTACCGGCAATTCAGGCGGACGAAGCGTTGTTGCGTCGCGCGATTGAGAACCTGGTGCTGAATGCCATGGACGCGATGCCGGCCGGCGGCGTCTTGATGCTGCGCACGTCGCACGAGAACGGCGACGTCGATCTAGAGGTGTCCGACACGGGCAGTGGCCTCACGCCGGAGGAATGTGACCGGCTCTTCACCCCCTATTACACGACCAAGCAGCACGGCACGGGGTTGGGGCTGGCCATCGTGCAGTCGGTGGTGAGTGATCATGGGGGGCGGATTTCAGTCGAAAGCGAGTCGGGCGTGGGCACTTCGTTCCATATTCATCTTCCAGCAAAGCCGCCTGTTCGGTCGACGTCCAACGGAGAGTAGACGCGTGAGTGTGAAAGCACATCTGCTGATCATTGATGACGATCCGAACACGCTCGCGTCGCTGGCCCGTGCCTTTCGGCTTGCGGGACACGAGGCCACGGTCTGCGACAGTGCCGTACGCGCGCTGGATCTCGCGAAGGCGGAGCGCTTCGATCTGATTCTCTCCGACGTCGTGATGCCGGGCCGCGATGGCATCGCCTTACTCGAAGACCTGAAGAACACGGGCGTGGCTTCGCCGGTGGTAATGATGTCTGGCCAGGCCACGATCGAGATGGCCGTGCGAGCCACCCGGCTGGGCGCAATCGATTTCCTGGAGAAGCCGATTTCCACCGAGAAGCTGTTGGTGACTGCTGAAAACGCCGTTCGCCTTACCCGCCTCGAAGAAGAGAATCGCGACCTAAAGCATCGTCTGGGCCAGCAGGGGATCGTTTGGGTCAGCCCCGCTATGCGGGAAGTGATGGCGCAGGTCGAACATGTCGCAGCCAGCGAGACGCGCGTCTGCATTCGGGGCGAAACGGGCACCGGCAAAGAGCTGATCGCTCGCACGCTGCACGAGAAGAGTTCCAGGCACGGTGCACCCTTCGTTTCACTGAACTGTGCAGCAATTCCCGCCGATCTGATGGAATCGGAACTCTTTGGCCATGAGAAGGGTTCGTTCACGGGTGCGACGGTGCGCCATATCGGGAAATTCGAACAGGCTCATCGCGGCACGCTCTTCCTCGATGAGATTGGCGACATGCCTCTGGCGATGCAGGCCAAACTATTGCGTGCCCTTGCAGAGGGCGAAATCGAACGCGTCGGCGGCGCCAGCCCGATCACGGTCGACGTGCGTGTGATCGTTGCGACGCACCGTGATCTGGAAGAGCAGGTCCGGCAGGGCGCTTTTCGCGAGGACCTGTATCATCGCGTGTTTGTGTTTCCGCTCCTGCTGCCACCGCTGCGCGAGCGTCGCGAAGATGTCCGCGTCCTTGCCGAGCACTTTGCCAGCCAACTCGCGGAGCAAAATCACTGGAAGGCAAAAAGTTTTTCGACGGAAGCGATCGCTGCCCTGGAGTCTTACTCCTGGCCGGGAAATGTACGAGAGTTGCGAAACGTGATCGAGCGGGTCCTGTTGTACGCCTCCGCCGATGAAATCTCACAGGAGACGGTTGCGCGGGCACTGCCGCGAGGCTTTGCGATGGGAGCTGTTCGTGGCCTCACAGCGAGCGGGCCGGGGAACGGTCCGCTTTCCCAACGCATCGAGGAGTTCGAACGGGAGACGTTGCTTGCCGAGCTGAAGCGAAATCGCAACCACATGACCAATACCGCCAAAGCCCTCGGCCTGGAACGCAGCCATCTCTACAAAAAGTGCCAGCAGCTTGGAATCGATCTTCGCGCCATCCGGCAAAGCGCTTAGGGACGTCGGGCCCCACGGCTCGGTGGTGAAGGAAAAAAGCGCTTGAGAGCGAAGTGTGTGGGTAGGTACACGACGACCACCATGAAGAGCCAAGTGATGAGGATGTGAATCGGTGCGGGCCCTATCTGGCGATGGAAGAAAGGGTCCTTGAAGGCGAAATCGATGTTGGTGGCGGAAGGTGACAGGCGAGCCAAGATGAGAACGGGCAGCGCAATGGCTGATTGCAGCGCCCAGCCGCGCCGATCATAGCCCATGCGACAGATCCCCCATAGCAGCAAGGCCGGCATCACCACGTGAAATAGCGTGAGTAGGCGAATCCAGACGGGATAGCGCGGGTCTAACAGATATTCATTTCCGGGCACCAAGGCTCGGCGCAACAGAACTCTCGAAACCGCATCCACCGTCCAGGCCGCATCGACGATCAGAATCCCCACGGCCTGGCTTGAAATTAACAGGGCGCTCTGGGTCCAGATCCCGATGCAGGTTAGGATGACGGCTATGTCGCAGAGATGGATGAAATTGACGGCGCCCCACGCCCGCCAGTACGATGGGAACCAAACGGCGAACCACACCAGTGCAATCCAGCACATCCAATTCGGGTAGTTCAGCTCGCGCGTTTCCGACAATGGCATTCTCGATTTCAGCCTGCCGCGATCGTATCAATCATTGTCTCGGCGCGCTAGAATACGAGCGGGCGCGACCAGAAAATGCAAGTTTCATTTCCCGCGCGGGACGATTTCGCGACAGGGACCTGACGGATCGCCACGATGGACGAGAGACGCTTTTACGACGAGAAAGAAGAGACCAAGCAGATCCCGCTGATCTGCCCTCACTGCCGGCAGGAAAACACATATCCGGTTCGCTGGAAGGTGCGAACCAAGAAGGCACAGTTGCCGCCTGGCGCCAGTGCCGAAGACAAGCAGCATTTCGCAAAGGCGCGTACCTACATGGTCCGCGTGGACAACCTGGCCGCTTGCCGCAACATCCGTTGCCGCAAGCGTTTTGAATTGACGGGTCAGTCCGTCTTCTTAATTTAGGGTGCCGGCATGCCTGTCGCTGAATCCGAGGTCGCCGGTTTGGGCAGTTGGCGCCGAGGCCCAGAAACTCGGCAGGCAGCTTCCCCTTGGCGACCAGCATCCAACACGAAGCCACACGAAAGGAGTCTATGAGGAGCAGCTTCGTGAGTGCGTGTTGTGTGGCGGCGCTCGTTTGCGCCTCAAGACTGCCTGCGGCTGGCCCCCGACAGGGGCCGACAACATCCGCCCCTGCGGTTGAGACCGCGCCGCCAGGGGCCAAGGCGCCAACGCCCGCTCCCGCGGTCGCTGCGGCGGCCCCCGCTCCCAATAAAAGCGCACAAATTGAAGTTCCCACCGGGACGCACCTCCCCCTGGTGCTCCACAACGGAATCTCGACTCGCAGTGCACGACCGGGCGATCCTGTCTATTTCGAGACGTTGTTCCCCGTCCTGGTCGACGGTCGGGTTGTAATTCCGGCCGGCTCCTACGTCAGCGGCGAGGTAACCGAAGCAAAGCGCCCGGGGCGCGTAAAGGGTCGCGCCGAAATGATGATCAAGCTGACGACGATGATTCTTCCGAATTCGTATATGGTCAACTTGAACGCCACACCGAGTGGCGCTAGTAGCGGCGGCGGCGAAACGGTGAACGGTGAAGGGAAAATTGTGGGAGGGTCTGGCAAAGGATCCGACGTCGGCACGGTCATTCGGACGACCGCGGCCGGCGCCGGAATCGGAGCGGGTGTCGGTGCCGCCGCAGGCGATGCCGGTAAGGGTGCCGGAATTGGAGCCGGTGTCGGTGCGCTGGCGGGTCTCACCGCCGTTCTGCTGACACGCGGACCAGAGGCAGAGTTGCCGCGCGGATCAACCGTCGAAGCCGTGATCGACCGCCCCATTTACCTGGATGCGGAAAAGGTGCAGTTCACTAGCCCCGGGCAAGCCTCCCCTGTGGCGGGACCACCGAACCGCCAAACCACACAACCCATTCCATTCCCGTTCTAGCGTCGGGCTATCCAGCGCGGTGCGCCTGCGCTGTGGGTCTGCCGAAGCGCAGTGGTGAGAATGGTTCCGTGTTGAGAAAAGTCCGTCCCGTGGTCACCCACTGTCGCACGAGTTTCGCCGTGACCGCGGCGAGAAGAATGCCGTTGCGATAATGACCGGTAGCGATCAGTAGCCCTTGGAGGTGGGCGGGACCGAGGATCGGAAGATCATCGGGAGTCCCAGGCCGGAAGCCGGACCAAGTCTCCACGATCTCGGCCGTGCCCAGACTCGGGACAAGCCCCAACGCGTGATCCAGAATTCGGCCAATTCCCTCGGCCGTGACGCGCTTATCGAGACGGCCCTCTTCCAGAGTGCTTCCCGCGACAATCTGGCCGTCGCGCCGCGGGACGAGATAGCCGCGTTCGGAGCGCAGCACACGCTCGAGGCGGAAGCCATCGGGGCGTAGCGCCACCATCTGCCCGCGCACGGGCCGCGTGGGCACGTATCGTGCAAGGCCCTGCCCGTCGTCTCCAATCTGGCTTGAAAAGCAACCGGCGGCGAGGATCACAAACCCGGCTGAGATCGTTCCATCGCCAGCCACCACGCCCCGGCATCGACCTCGGTCGGTGAGCAGTCGAGCGACCGGACAATTTTCCCGAAACTCGACGCCGCGATGGCGGGCGGCAACGATCACGGCATCCATGAGCAAGCGGGGCTCGACGCGGCCTTCCTCAGCCAACCATGCCGCCGCATCGACCCCTCGCCCGATCGCGTTCTCCCAGCCTCGCGCCGTCTTGAGGGGCACGGCCTCGGCCGCGATTCCCAATCGGGTGCATTCTGACACTCTTCGATTGCGATCATCCTCTGCCCGCGGCCCGAAAAACAGCTCGAGGGTTCCTTCGCGCTCGTATCCAATCGATCGCCCAGAAGCCTCGCAAATGGCAGTGGCGTATTCGGAATATAACCTCAGGCTTTCGCGGCCGAGGGGAACAAGTGGAATGTCGCGCGAAGAATGCGGCGCCGGTGAAAGCATTCCGGCGGCCGCCCAGGAGGCTTCTTGGCCCGGCCGTTGGCGATCGACCACCACGACTCGCAGCTTCTCGTCTGCGAGCTCAAACGCGATCGAGGTACCGATCACGCCTCCGCCGATGACGGCGATGTCGAACGCTGTCACCGGGTCATTCTAGCAACGAAGCGCATAACGAGTGTCGGCTGGATTCAGGTTCCCTCTATGGCAGTTCCGCCCTTAACACGAGCGCGTCGTCGGCGGGAGCAACATAATACTGTTTCCGGCGAGCAATCAGTTCGAAGCCGTGGTGCTCGTAAAAGCGCAGCGCCGCCAAGTTGGCGGCGCGGACTTCCAGCAACGCACTGGCCGCACCAAAAGATTTGCCCCATGCGAAGGACTGCCGCAGCAGTTCGGTGCCGGTTCCGCGCCTCCGCACATCTGGGCGCACAGCAAAGTTCAAGATTTCAAGGTCGTTTGCGGCCCGGCGTGCTACCAGGAACCCGGTGATCGACGGTCCTGCCTCTTCGTGGGCAATCCACCCGGCCATTTCCCCTCGAGCCACGCGGCCATAGTCGGATGCTGTCCATTGCGCGATTTCAGGAGACGCCGACTGGATCGCAAGGATCGCAACTACATCACGTACATCAAGCACGCGGATCAAGATCCCGTCGATACCCTTCTGTGAACCTCGGCATCGCTTGGCCGGATGTAGTTTGCATCCAGTTTGAGTGGGTCAGTAAGTCGGCCTTCCCGGACGCGCTCGAATCCGAGCCGCCCAATCGCCGGGGCGAGCGTTGCGGAGACTTCTTCGATGTTCCAATGAGTTGGCTGCTCCGCCTCACAACGAGACGGCACCACCGCCAGTAGTTCTGGTACTGGCGTGACGATCAAGGGTTCTTGGCTCGTCGATTCTGATCGGAGCCTCTCGCGCAAGTCCCTGACAGTTCCCACTTGCTCTTTGCCCTCCAGCACAAGGCTCTTGCCCTCTGGACCGCCTCCTCTTCGGTAGATGGCAAAATAAATCTGACCGCGTCTGCCATCGAGCACAGACACCAGACGCACAGCAGATGAGTGTGATTGTGCGACGACGGCTTCAAGGGTGCTGACCGCCGCGATGGGCTTGCCGTGCACTTCGGCCCAAGCTTTGACGGCGGTCAGCCCCACGCGCAGGCCAGTGAATGAGCCGGGTCCGATGGCCACCGCGAACAGGTCGAGATCATCCATCCCCAGCGAGAGCTCATTGAGTAGGAACTCGAGCTGGCGAAACATCCGCGAAGAGTACACTTCGGCGGTCCAAGCGGCGACGGTTCCGATCGTTCTCGTGTCTTTCAGAACCGCGAGGCTACCTGCGGGCGAGGAAGTATCGACAGCGAGGATCAGCACAAACCAATTATAGGGCAATTGTGGTGCCAAAACCCCAGGAAAACCCCGGTTCACGCAAATTTTTCTCCCCTATCGAGGCTGTGGAAAAACTTGACGCGCCGTTCACGCAGGCCTAAACTTTTTCTAGTTGTTCGGGGGAGGGAATTTCCACTCATGGACTTCAAATTAGGTGAGAAGGTGGTCTATCCGAATCACGGTGTAGGGTTAATCGAACAAATCAGTTACGGTTATGTAAATGGTCGATCGGAACGCTTCTACATGCTACGGATTCTTTCCAGTGGACTGAAGGTGATGGTGCCACAAACCAACATTGAGAACGTCGGATTGCGGCCTGTGATCCGGGCCAACGAGGCAGGTGCAGTTCTTTCCTATCTCGAGAAGGGTCGCTCGGCGTCTCATCACGACTGGAAGCACCGCTTTAAGGAGAATTCGGATCGGATGCGGACCGGGTCTTTGATGGAAGTTGCTGCAGTGCTGAAGGGTCTGGTCGCTCTAAGCCGGTCCAAACCTCTGTCGTTCCGCGAGAAGAAGATGCTCGAACGCGCCAAGCATCTTCTCGTCACCGAGCTGGCCACGGTGCGCAATACCACGGAACAGACCGTGGAAACGAACATTGTTCGAGCCCTGGCGAAAGCCAAGCTGCAGATGCCGCCAACAACGGCGCTGCCGGATTGACCGCCTCGATTCCTATCTCATCTCAACCCTACCGGGCTCAGTCCTCGATGATTGCGCCCGGTTGTGCTCTTGAACCTGTTCGCGGCGTTCCTTCCCCGCACCGCGGCCGCATCCGCCAAGTTGACGCCGCTCTTCGGCCCGATTAGAATTTTCCAAAGGCGAGAGCTTACAGGGATTCGATGAGTTCAACAGTTTTGCAGCAGCGCCGCCACCAACAAATCCTTACGGACGTGGTGCGCGCCTATATCGAAACTGGTGAGCCGGTGTCCTCACGCACCGTTGCCCGGCGCCACCTGGAGCCATTGAGTCCTGCGACGGTTCGCAATGTGATGGCCGATCTTGAGGAAGAGGGCTACCTGTACCAACCCCACACTTCTGCGGGACGAGTGCCGACGGCATCAGCCTATCGTTTTTTTGTCGAACAGGTGGCCGCCCAGGCGACGGCCAGTCCGGAAGATCGTCAGTGGATTCGTCGCGAACTGGCCTTGGCCCAGACGCCGGAAGCCGTGATGGAGCGCGCCAGCCACGTTCTCGCAGCGGTCTCGCGCGGTCTCGGAATCTTCATCTCGCCACCTTTGGCCAACAGCGTCGTCGAACATCTGCGGTTCCTGCTGGTCCCGGACCATGGGGTGCTCGTGGTTTTGATCACAACCGGGGGACTCACGCGCGACAAGTTGATCCGTCCCGAGCGCAGTTTTCGACAAGAGGAGCTCGATCGGATCTCCACGTACCTGCATCGGCACTATGTCGGTTGGACACTCGAAGCCATGCGCGCCGACCTGCGCGCGCAGGTGGAACGCGACCGCGAGGAGTACGGCCGGCTTGCCAACGACGCGCTGTTGCTTTGCGATCCGTCGGTTCTGGGGGAAGGCACCGAACGCAGGGTTTACGTGGAAGGCGCCGCGCAAATCGCGGCCGCCGTGCAGTTCACCAACCAGGATCAGCTGCGCGAGCTCCTCGAAGCCATTGAGGAGAAAGACCGGCTAATCTACCTATTGAGCGGCTGTATCGAAGCGCCTGAGCCTGTTCACGTCGAACTGGGCCTCGACAAGATGTCGGCCGCCGGAAAGCATCTGGCCTTGGTCTCCGCCTCTTACTCTTCGAACGCGCAGGTGCAGGGAACGCTGGGCATCCTGGCGCCGATGCGTATGCACTATGAGCGCGTGATCACGGCCGTGGCATTCATGGCCCAGTTCTTTTCCGAAGGCCAGACGGGGAATTGACCGATGTCTCACGGTCAGCGGCAAAAAGAGGCGGCTGTGGAACCGCGCCGGCCAGACGCCGTTCCTGCGGAAGAGCCTCGGCCAGCGGCTTCCGAAGCGTCAGCAGAGAGTGGGAGCACGGTCGCGCTTGCCGAACAAGTTCAAAAGCTTCTGGGCGAAAAACAGGAGCTGATGGACACGCTCATCCGCCGCCAGGCCGATTTTGAGAACTATCGCAAGCGCGTTGAGAAGGAGCGTCACCAGGACCGCCACCGCGGCGTGGAAGCACTGATCGAGCGCCTTCTCCCGGTGCTGGACGCGTTTGATCGCGCGCTGGCGGAATCCAGCGACTCAGCGTATCTTGAATATCGCAAGGGTTTCGAGTTGATCCGCCGCCAGTTGTGGGAAACGCTCGCCAAGCAAGGGCTCGTACGCATCGATGCGGTCAGCCAGGAGTTCAATCCGCATCTTCATCACGCCATCGAACGAGTCGAGAGCACCGAACATGCGGAGGGAATTGTGGTCGCAGAGTTGCAACCGGGCTACACGTTTCACGACAGGGTCATCCGACCCGCGATGGTTCGCGTAGCCTATGCGCCCGAGCCGGAGTCGCGAAACACGCGTGAGAACTGAACGGGCACGGCCCGAAGTCTCTTCGATAGCAGGTTTTGACAAACAGGAGTTTACGCACCACCATGGCCAACGGCAACCAACGCGACTACTACGAAGTCCTCGGCATCCCTCGAGACGCCTCGGGGGATCAAATCAAATCGGCTTACCGCAAGGCTGCCCTGAAGTGGCATCCTGACCGCAACCCCGAGAAGAAATCGGCTGCCGAGGAGAACTTTCGGTTGGCGTCGGAAGCCTATAGTGTGCTTTCCGATCCTCAGAAGCGTTCGACCTATGACCGCTATGGCCATGCCGGGTTGGGCGGGCGCGGATTCGACGCGGCCGGTTTCAATTCCACGATCTTCGAGGAATTTCAGGATATCTTCGGGGATCTTTTCGGCTTCGATCAGGCCTTCGGCGGAGGCCGTCGCAGCTCCCGCGCTTCCCGTGGCCAGCGCGGTGCGGATTTGCGATACGACATGTCGCTTTCCTTTGAGGAGGCCGCCGGCGGTGTAACCTCTAAAATTAATATCTCCCGCCACGAAAACTGCGAAGTCTGCAAAGGCACCGGTGCCAAACCGGGGAGCGGTATGGTGACATGCGGCACCTGCGGAGGCCGCGGTCAGATGGTCTACCAGCAGGGATTTTTTTCCATCACACGCACATGCCCAACCTGCCAGGGAGCGGGCCAAACCATCCGCGAAGTCTGCACCTCTTGTCGCGGCCAAGGCCGGCTGGAGCGTGAACGCACGCTTGAAGTCGGCGTTCCGGCTGGGGTCGATTCCGGAACGCGTCTTCGCATGGCGGGTCAAGGCGAACCGGGAACGAACGGTGGAGCAGCAGGGGACCTCTACATCTTTCTGGAAGTAAAGGAGCATCCCTTCTTCGAGCGACGCGGCGCCGACCTCTACTGCACGATCCCGATCAGTTTCCCGCAAGCCGCGCTGGGCGCCACGATCCAGATCCCGACTCTGCAGGGAGAAATGGAGCTCAGCATTCCGGAAGGGACGCAATCGGGACAGATTTTCCGTCAGCGCGGCAAGGGCCTCCCTAATCCCCATGGCGGCCGCGGAGACCTGTACGTGAACATCCAGCTGGTGGTTCCCGCGAAGCTCTCTCGTGAGCAGCGCCGCGTGCTCGAACAGCTGGCTCAGACGATGAAGGTTGAAAACAAGCCGGTTGAGCGTTCCTCCAGCTTCTTCGACAAGGTAAAGGACATCTTCGGCTAGCCAACCGCCTGGGCTGCCGCTTTGCAGTTCGGTATCGACGCGAACCCGTGTAGCTCGTCGGCCAGCCGAGAACGGTGCCTAGGGGCCGGATGGCGGGTCGCGCTAGAATCCAGCGATGCGCCGTCGTTTTTTCGTCGATCGCTTCGAATCTGACTCCGCGGTTCTGCGCGGCGACTCCGCCGACCATCTCGGCCGGGTCTTGCGTGCCGAACGAGGCCAGCTCTATGAGCTGAGCGACGGTCAACGGGTCTGGCTTGCCAGAATTCAGCATGTCGCACTCGCCAAGCGGGGCCGAAGCCAAGTCGAGTTCTCACTGGTCGAGCCCCTGGCTGCAAGGGGGCCGCTGGTGACGATCGACTTGCTTGTTTCGATCGTGAAGTTCGATCGCTTTGAGTGGTCGCTTGAAAAGGCTACCGAGCTCGGCGCCTCGAGGATCGTCCCTCTGGCCGCCGCGCGCAGCGATCCGTCGCTGATCCGAGCGGCCAGCAATCGCCAGAAGCGCTGGGGGCGAATTCTCCTTGAATCTGCCCAGCAAGCGCGCCGCCTGACAGCGCCGGCGCTGGGGGAGGTTGCGCCACTGGAAAGGGCGCTCATCCGGTCCTTTGCCGGCTTGCAGGTTATCTGTTCGGAGCGTTGCGAAGCATCACCCCTCCGCGACGTGCTCAGTCGGAGATCCGGCGTGAGCGCTGCTGTCCTGGCCATCGGCCCAGAAGGTGGTTGGACCGAAGCCGAATTGGCAGCCGCGCGGTCTGCCGGGTTTGCGGAAGCCTCTCTCGGCGCAAATATTCTGCGGACGGAGACCGCCGTGCTGGCCGCCATGGCAATTCTCGGCTTTGCCCTCGGCAATTGACCCCGTCTGGATCCTTCTTGGTGTCTCTCCCTGGGTGCTTCCTTTGCCTCTCGTTCCGCGCCATGATATAAATATCTTGGTAAAGCATGCACGACGGCTCCCATTCCGGCACCTCTGAGGCGGGCGGCAGCGCATGCGCTCCTCCCTTGCGGCGCGAGCTACGCAGTTGGACCCGAGACCTTGCCATCGCTCTCGGCCTGGCGATCGTAGTCATGATTTTTCTCTATCAGCCGGTGAAGGTCGAAGGCACTAGCATGTATCCGCTACTCTCCGACCAGGAGCGTATATTCATCAATAAGTTTGTCTATCGCTTTGAGCCGATCGAACGGGGCGATGTCATCGTGTTCTGGTACCCTCTGGATCGGTCGAAATCATTCATCAAGCGGGTCGTGGGATTGCCGGGAGAGACGATCGAGATTCGCATGGGCCACGTCTACATCAACGGCGAGGAGTTGGCCGATCAGTACGTTCCGGCTGGTTATCTGGATGGCTCGAATTCGACGTCGCGGCGAATTCCCTCCGACAGCTACTTCGTCATGGGCGATCATCGCGATAGCTCGAACGACTCTCGCGTGTTTGGTCCTGTTGCTCGTCAGTTCATCTACGGCAAGGCCGTGTTCGCCTACTGGCCGGTGGACCACTTTGGTTCTCTCACTTCCACATCGACGGTAAGCGCGGCATCGAAATGACATCCTTGGGAGGACACACTGATCGAGGCCCTCGCAGCACGCGCGAGTCTCGCGCTCGAAGACGGAAAGGTATTTAACGGACGCGCCGCGGGCGCTCGCACCCGCCGCGGTGGCGAAGTTGTTTTCAACACCAGCCTCACCGGCTATCAAGAGGTTTTCACCGATCCAAGCTATGCAGGGCAAATCGTGTGCCTTACCTACCCGCACATCGGCAACGTGGGCGCCAATGCAGAGGATGAGGAATCCGGTAAGCCATATATCGAAGCTCTGGTGGTGCGTGAATTTTCCGCGCTTGCTTCCAACTGGCGGGCCCACGAATCCGCGCAGCAATATCTGGAACGCCATAGCGTTCCGGTGATCTGGGACATCGATACCCGCGCTCTCGTCTTGCATCTTCGTCAAGTCGGGGCGCTGCGTGGGATGCTCTCAACGGACGAAACCCCCGTGGAGAAGCTGATCGCTGAGGCTCGCGCGCTGCCCACGATGGCAGGCCAGGAACTCGCAAGTCGCGTCACGGTCGCGGAAAGATATGAATGGACATGCGGCTCAATCGATCTCGCACAGCCTCTTGGCTCCGCTCTGGACCCGGCTGCACACATCAAGCCAGGCGTGGTGAAGGGAAATGGTCGAGCGCACGAGGCAGCGAAGGATGCGAGGGTTGCTCGAAAGGTCCCGGAGCGGGCACCCTACCGCGTCGTGGCCTATGACTTCGGTATCAAACGGAACATTCTTCGGCTTTTGGTCGACCATGGTTGCCAGGTGACCGTTGTTCCTGCGCAGACCTCTGCGGAGGAGGTCTTGTCGCTAAAGCCGCAGGGAGTCTTTCTTTCGAATGGCCCGGGAGATCCTGGACCGATGACCTACGCCATCGGCAACATTCGAAAATTGGTGGGCCGTGTCCCGGTATTCGGCATCTGCCTGGGACATCAGCTTTGCGGGCTGGCGCTTGGGGGACGCACGTTCAAACTGAAATTCGGCCATCACGGCTCCAATCACCCGGTGAAAAATCTCGGGACGGGCAAAGTTGAAATCACGGCGCAGAATCACGGCTTCTGCGTCGATCCGGATTCGTTGCCGGCGAGCGACGTGGAAGTCACCCACGTCAATCTCAACGACCTCACCAACGAGGGCCTTCGCCATCGCTCGTTGCCGCTGTTCAGCGTTCAATATCATCCGGAGGCCTCGCCCGGCCCGCACGATGCCCGTTATCTCTTCGATGACTTCTTCCAGATGATCAAGGCCACGGGCGAACCGTAGGGACAGCGGCGACACCCGGCGATCAAACGAAGATGCCGAAACGCACTGACTTCAACAGAATCCTGATCATCGGCTCCGGCCCGATCGTGATCGGCCAGGCCTGCGAATTCGATTATTCCGGCACGCAAGCCTGCAAAGCGCTGCGATCGGAGGGTTACGAGGTCATCCTCGTCAATTCCAATCCTGCGACCATCATGACCGACCCGGAGATCGCGGATCGGACCTACATCGAACCCCTATCGAAGGAATACCTCGAGGCCATCATTGCCGCCGAGCGTCCTGACGCCGTGCTTCCCACGGTGGGGGGACAAACCGGACTCAACCTGGCGGTGGAGCTTGCCGACGCTGGGGTGCTCGAAAAATACGGCGTGAAACTGATCGGCGCACAGCTGGAGGCTATTAAAATCGCCGAGGATCGGCTGCTGTTCAAAGACGTTTGCCGGAGGGTCGGCCTGGAAGTTCCTCAGTCCGCAGTGGTGACAACCATACCGGAGGCCATTCGTTGGGCCGATCAGATGGGCTATCCCGTCGTGATTCGCCCTTCCTTCACGCTCGGCGGCACGGGCGGCTCAATCGCATATAACCACGAAGAATTCGGTGATGCCATTGCCCGCGCGCTCGACGCAAGCCCTGTCCACCAGGCGTTGATCGAGGAATCCGTGATCGGCTGGAAGGAATTCGAGCTGGAAGTGATGCGCGACTGTCGCGACAACTTCGTCGTGATCTGCTCGATTGAAAACGTCGATCCCATGGGCATTCACACGGGCGATTCGATCACCGTCGCACCCGCGCAGACGCTCACGGATAAGGAATACCAGCATATGCGTGACGCCGCTGCAGCGATTATCCGCGCGGTGGGGGTCGAGACAGGTGGGTCCAACATTCAGTTTGCCGTCGATCCGGAAACCGGGCGCATGGTCGTGATTGAAATGAACCCGCGCGTTTCACGCAGTTCAGCGCTGGCGAGCAAGGCCACTGGGTTTCCGATTGCCAAAATCGCGGCGAAGCTCGCCGTGGGCATGACACTGGACGAAATCCCAAACGACATCACGCGCAAGACGCCTTCCTGTTTTGAGCCCAGTATCGATTACGTGGTAGCCAAAATTCCGAAGTGGCAATTCGAGAAGTTTCCGGGCAGCGACACCACACTCACCACTCAGATGAAGTCGGTGGGCGAAGTGATGGCCATCGGGCGTACCTTTCAGGAGGCTTTGTGCAAAGGCATCCGCGCGCTCGAGCCCAGCAGCGCCTGGCGGCCTCCAACGGAAGTGACGACGGCGCTGCTGCGCGAACGTCTGCACGTGCCCGGCCCGGACCGCGTTCACTGGCTTTTCGAAGCCATTGAACGCGGCATGACCCGCGACGAAATTCATTCGCTCACCAAAATCGATCCTTGGTTCATTCGTCAGCTGGAAGAGACGGTTACGCTGGATCGTAGGGTCGCCGCGACGACACTCACCAAGTGCTCGCGCGAGTTGCTTCTGGAATCGAAGCGATCTGGCGCCAGCGACGAAGAGCTAGCCAAGCTGTGGAACGTAAAGTCCGCTTCGGTCCGCGGCCGGCGGCAGGAGCTCGGTGTTGTTCCTGTGTTTAAGCGGGTGGACACATGCGCCGCGGAGTTCGAATCGTTTACGCCGTACCTCTATTCCACCTACGAGGAGTCGGATGAGTCCTGCGTCACGGAGCGCCCGAAGATCGTCATTCTGGGCAGCGGTCCCAGCCGCATCGGGCAGGGGATCGAGTTCGATTACTGCTGCTGCCACGCCGCCACGGCCCTCAAGGAAGACGGGTACGAAACGGTGATGATCAACTGCAACCCGGAAACCGTCTCCACTGATTACGACACGTCCGATCGCCTCTATTTTGAGCCGCTCACCCTCGAAGACGTGCTCGCCGTTTTGGACCGCGAGAAGCCGCAGGGTGTGATTGTGCAATTCGGGGGACAGACCCCGCTGAATCTTGCACTTGAACTGAAGCGCAATCGCGCAAAAATCATCGGCACCGATCCGGAGTCGATCGATCTCGCCGAAGACCGACGCCGTTTCGGCGCACTCCTGGCCGAGCTGAACATTCCGCAGCCTCGCGGAGGCACAGCCCTGGCGCCCGCGGAAGCTGTTGCAGCCGCATCCGACATCGGCCTTCCCGTTCTGGTGCGGCCGAGCTACGTTCTGGGCGGCCGGGCGATGGTGATTGCGTACGATTTGAAAACCGTCGAGGAATACGTCACACAGGCCGCGCAGATCGGCGGCGTCTCGGACCCCAAACGGCCGATTCTGATCGACCAGTTTCTTGAAAACGCCACTGAAGTCGATGTGGACGCTATCGCCGACGGCGCCGATGTGGTGATCGCTGGCATTATGGAGCACATCGAGGAAGCCGGCATCCACTCAGGCGATTCCTCCTGCGTATTGCCGCCTGTCTCGCTCAAGGCTGTGGTGCTCGAGCAGATTCGCGACTATACGGTGCGTCTGGCCCGGGCCCTGCACGTCGTGGGACTGATGAACGTGCAATTCGCGCTCCAACAGGACACGGTGTATGTCCTCGAGGTAAATCCGCGCGCTTCTCGCACCGTGCCGTACGTCAGCAAAGCCACCGGCGTGCCCCTCGCGAAGCTTGCGGCACGTGTTATGACGGGCCGCAAAATCAGCGACTTGCATCTTCCGATCACGCAAGTGAATGGCGTAAAGGAACTCGCCGTACACGATTTCTACGCTGTGAAATCGCCCGTCTTTCCCTTCAACAAATTCCGGGGCGTGGACATCATTTTGGGCCCGGAGATGCGCTCGACCGGCGAAGTGATGGGCATCTCGTCCACGTTCGGTTTAGCCTTCGCCAAGGCTCAGCTTGGCGCCGGCCATCGGCTGCCGCTGGAAGGTGTTGTGTTCATTAGCGTGAACGACCATGACAAGCGCCACGTCGCGCCCGTGGCCCGGGATCTGGCCGCGGCGGGACTGAAGATTATCGCTACCCGTGGCACGGCCGCCGCCCTGCGGCGCGCCGGTATCGAAATCGAAGCTGTATTCAAAGTGAATGAGGGTCGGCCCAACATTGTCGATCTGGTCAAAAGCGGCAAAGTGCGCCTGATCATCAATACGCCACTGGGGCGCGAATCGTTTTACGACGAAAAATCCATCCGCCGTGCGGCCGTGCGCTACAACGTTCCCTGCATCACCACGCTTTCGGCAGCCAGTGCCGCTGCGCGCGGCATTCGCGCCATGGCGGGCCACGCGGCCGAGGTCGCTGCCTTGCAGGACCTACATCGCCGCAAATCCGTGGCCTTGCCCTGATCGGACGTTGTCTGTTTTTGGTTCGAAACGATCCGTGAATGACCGGAATCTTGAGCGGCTCCGCGTTAATCCAATCTTGCCTGTGGCAGACTGGATCGGACTCCCTGTGTGCTGGGCCGGGCGCTGTTGCCGGTGCACAGAGCCGCGTGTATCATGACCGCCCCGATGGAGCCGCACTGCCTTCCGTTTGCCGACATTCCCCACACAACGAAGCTCTTCGCCACTTTTGTTGACGATTTCAAGCGCGTTTCATCCTATTTCGCTCATCCGCCTACCGCCGCAGGCATCGACGCGGCCGCCCGCGAAATCCCTCTGGATCTCCGCCTACGCCAAACAATGGTGGAGATTTTGAGCGAACAGAATCGCCTCTTGGCCCCTGGCGGCGCGATGGATGCCGCGACGTCTCGCAATCTCGAGCGTCTGGCCGGGGGTGCCGTCGCGATCGTCACCGGCCAGCAGGTTGGTCTCTTCTCAGGCCCGGCCTACACCTTCTACAAAGCACTCTCCGCCATTCGTTGTGCGGAGGACGCGACCCGTCTTGGAATCGAGGCGGTCCCGGTTTTTTGGCTGGCCACCGAGGACCACGATCTCGGCGAAGTCAGTCACTCTTCGTGGTCTACACGCAACGGGCTCACCCGCTACGAGTCGGCCGCGCCGTCGGAGGACTCTGGCCGTCGCGTCGGTGAAATCGTACTCGGCAATGCCATCGAAGCGGTCGTGGGCGCTGCGGCAGAAATGCTCGAAGGCCCGTTTGCCGCCGAGGTCAGCCGTGCTCTTCAGGAATCGTACACGGCGCGTGACACCTACGGCTCTGCCTTCGGAAAACTGATGGCGCGCCTTCTGGCGGGCCGCGGCATCATTTTCCTCGATCAATTGGACGTTCGCTTGCATCGACTGTTTGTTCCATCTTTCCGCTGGGCGGTCCAGCGGGCCGATCAACTGAGGGACGGGCTTCTGGCGCGGTCGAGAGAGCTGGAGGGCGCGGGCTTTCATCCTCAGGTAAAGGTCACGCGCGAAACAACGTTGTTGTTCTGGAGCGCTGCGGAGCGGCGAGAGCCCGTTCGGAGCCGTAACGGCAGCTTTGTGGTGGGCGATCAGGAACTGTCGACGCAGCAGCTGCTGGATGCGATTGCAAGACAGCCAGAGAATTTCTCACCCAGCGCGCTGCTGCGGCCGGTGGTGCAGGACAGCATTCTGCCGACCGCCGCGTACATCGGCGGCCCCGCGGAAATCGCCTATCTGGCCCAGGCGCAGGTCGTCTATCAGGAACTTCTCAGCCGCATGCCCGCGATGCTACCGCGATCCAGCTTCACGATCGTGGAGCCGGCGATCGGGCGATTTCTCGCTCAGTACGAGCTGGATCTGCGTGATGTGCTTGCCGGACGACAGCACCTGCGCGGCAAAATGGAACAGAAATCGCTGCCCAGTGCGGTGGCGAGCCAGTTCGACGCGGGCGAAGAAGAGCTGCGCCGGTTGATGCAGGGCCTGGAGGAGCCCCTGGCTAAACTCGACGCCACCCTGGTTGAATCGCTCCATGGCGCTCAGGCCAAGATGCTTCATCAGTTCGCGCAGCTGAAGGGGAAGGTCGCGCGTGCCGAAAATTTTCGCTCCGGCGTACTCGACCGCCACGAGCGCATCCTGATCGATTCACTCGCTCCGGATGGAGAACTTCAGGAACGCACTCTGTGCCTGCTGCCGTTTTGCGCCGCGCATGGCCCCGCGCTTCTGGACGAGCTCACGTCATTGAGTTCACCCATCGCCGCGGGCGACGGCAAATCCTGCGTCACGCAACACCAAATCCTGCTTTTGTAGCGTCACTTCCTTGCTCACCTTGGCCCTATGCTAGAATCGACTGTCTTCGGGGGAAATTCTTGCCGGGAGATGACACGCCATGAAGATGGGACTGGGAAAGCAGAAGGGCTTGCAGGGCGTTTCGGACTCGCGCGGCATCATCGCGGCCGCAGCGATGGACCAGCGCGGCTCGTTGAAGAGTGCCATCGCCAAAGACAAGGGCGTGGACAAAAGCACGATCACACCTGAAATGCTGGAAGAGTTCAAAATCGCGGTCGCGCGCGTGCTCACCCCGTACGCCAGCGCGATTTTGCTTGATCCCGAATACGGCCTTGCTGCCGCGAAGATTCGCGCGAAGAACGCGGGACTGCTCCTGGCCTATGAGAATAGCGGTTACGACAACACACGGCCCGGTCGTCTTCCCGATCTGCTGGATCTCTGGTCCGTTCCTCGACTGGTGGCGGCAGGAGCCGATTGCATCAAGATCCTGCTTTACTACTCGCCCTTCGATCCTCCCCACATCAACGACATAAAGCACGCTTGGGTTGAGCGGATCGGGGGGGAGTGCGCCGCTGCCGACGTGCCCTTTTTTCTCGAATTCGTGGGCTACCAGGAGGGTACGGACGAGAAGGGTCTTGAATACGCGCGACAAAAGCCCGAGGTCGTTGTTCGCAGCGTGGAGGAGTTCTCCAAGCCGGGGTACAGGGTGGATGTCTTGAAAGTCGAGGTGCCGGTCAACATGGCCTTCGTGGCAGGTTCAAGGGCGTGCAAAGGCGATGCGGCCTACACACGCGACCAGGCCAAGGATCACTTTCGGCGAGCCGCCTCGGCTGCCAAGAAACCCTTCATTTATCTGTCGGCCGGCGTGAGCAACGAGGTGTTCAACGAGTCGCTTGAGCTTGCGGCGGAAGCCGGTGTCAAGTTCTCGGGTGTGCTGTGCGGCCGCGCGACCTGGAAGGATGGAATTCCCGTTTACGCGAAAAAGGGAGTTCAGGCCCTTGAAGACTGGCTCGCCGATCAAGGCGTAAAGAACATCAAGAACGTGAATGACCGGCTCAAGGCTGCCAGTCCGTGGTTCTCGTTCTATGGTGCGGCTTCCGCCTCGGCCCTGTCCTGAAGCCCCCGGGGTCCCCGCTACGGGGCACACTGCGCGTCGACCTGCATCTTCAGTGTGTCGTCCATTACCGCTCCGCGCCTGGATTTGGCCGAGCACACTTGCGCGGCCGTCAATCCCAATGCACCTCGCAAGTCGGCTCCCTCCAGGCTCGTACCGCTGAGGTTCGTATTGTTCAACACGGCTGTGCCCAGTTGCGCTCCGCCCAAATTAGCATCTCGCAGGTCGGCGTCGATCAGAATGGCACCTCCGAACTGTGCCCCTCCTAGGTCGGCACTGGCCAGCACAGCGGACCACAAATACGCCCCCTGCAAATCGGTGTGAACCATGTGGGCGCTGCCCATAAAGGTTCCGCGGAGGTCGGCCTTCTCGAAATTGGCGCGGTTTAACGTCGCGCCGTCCAGCCGCGACGCGTACAGGCTTGCCCCGTCGAGTCGTGCATCCTCCAAAACCGCGTCCTCAAGCTTGGAATGAGACAGATTCGCGCCCCGCAAATCGGCGCGCCGCAGGTCGGCCCCGCTTAGGTTCGACCGGTCGAGATTCGCGCCGCGCATCCGCGCCTGGTCCATCACCGAGTATCGGAGATTACTCTCTCCCAAATCGGCCCCGCGCAGGTCAGCCTGCGGAAGGAAGGCCCCTTCCAGATCCGAGCGCAGTAAGTGCGCGTTGGCTAGGAAAACTCCGTATGCCTGAGCGTAGCGGAGCCTCACGCCGTTTAGCCGGGCTCCGTCCACCGACGGAATCTGGTCATCTTCCACACTCCCTGACGGTGGCCGCACGGAGAGCGATTTCTCAGTCAACTCCGCATACGGGTCATAGCCGAGCCATGCGAAGACAGTCGGCGCCCATCGACGAATGTTTGCTGCGCCGAACCGCGGCGCGCGTGCGCGGTCATGAGGCGCACCTGCAATCGTACCGGCGGAAAGAAACAGCAAGACACCACCAAGAACCGCCGCCGTTTTGACTGGGTTGATCGCTCGGATCTTCGCCGCAAACCGCTGCCTCCAGATGCGCTCGGTTTCCCAGCCCTCCGCTGGCCGGCCCACCTTTGTGCTCGCATAGAGGGCGATGCCACTGGCGACCACCGTGAGAGCCAATTGCAGAATGGTTCCGTGAATTTCCTGTCGCGACAAATACCGCGCCCAGAAAAGGAGCAAGGTGATGGGAACCACTCCGTACGCGAGCAGCACAGCGAGCGCACGTTCAATGAATCGCGTGGCTGACGGATCGGGATTCATCCAGCGGAAGTGCGTCCGTAGCAAGCCCACGATGATGGCTGGCTGGCCCTCGCCCAGCAGGTCGCCGTTGGGAAAGATGGCCGGCAATTCTTGCACCGATTCCCACAATTGCAACAAGTGAAAGTGGAACAGCAGGTAGCAGATGAACAGAGCCACGGGAACGATGAGATAAGACTCGGCGATCGGCAATGCTGCTGCCGCAGCGCGCGAGTGCAGAAACGGCAACACAGCCGAGTCGCTCACGAGCTGCGCATCGCTCGTCTTGCTCACTAACAACCAGGAAATCAGGCTGGCCGCGGTCATGGCACCAAAGTAGCGGTGTGCCAGACGGGCATTTCGAGCGAATTTCGTGGCGGCCTCGAATTCCATTAGCTGCGGGGCCAACAAGGCGTCGCGTAGATTTGTTCCCGCGAGCTGCCGCGGCACAAGCCCCATGGCCGTCTCGAGCGTCGCTCCTTCCAGATTCGCGCCTTCCAGATTCGCACCCACAAGGCAAGACTCTTCCAAATCAGCGCGAACCAAACACGCGTCTCGCAGATCTGCTAGTAGCAGGTCGGCTGCTCGCAGGTTCGCATCATGGAGATCGGCGAAGCGCAGGTTTACGCTGATCAAGTCAACGGCTTCGAGCTCACTGCCCCCTAGGTCCGCTCTCTGGCCCGCCTGCCCCTGGGACTCGACCCACTCACGATGGCTGGCCAACTTGTCATCAAGGGCCCAATCGCGGTAGGGAGCATGTCGTGGCTTCTCCTCTAGGCCATCGGAATCACGGGCACTGGGCTCGAGCGGTTCAACAGCGTTGCCGTCGGCACTCGATGGTTCGGCGTCGGCGGCGCTAGAAAAGTCACGAGCTGGCGCGGACGGCGCCCTTCCGACCGACGCGCTGCTCAGCGGGCCTTCGGCCTCTACTGGTTTCTGAGCGGAAGAAGTCTCATGCTCAAAGGCATCAGCCGGCGATCCTTCTGCGGCTTGGCTGAACGACGCCGGCTGTGTCTCATCAGGGCTTGCCATGCTCTGGACGGACGGCTCGAGCCATGGCTGTTCCGGAGGGAATATCTCGGCAAGCGTCTCCGCGGCGGAAGGCAGTTGCGCAGCCGAAATGAGCGCCCCGGGCGTTTGGGCGCGCTCCGCAAGAACCGCAACGGCCGCACGGGCGTCGGCATTTGCCTTCTCTTCAAGCTCTGGGATTCGGCCTAGCTCCGGTAAGGGAGAAGGCATCCGCCTGTCTGCAAGCTGCGTCTTTTCGTCTTCCTTTTCCGAATCCTTGGAACGAAACAGCCGGGAAAGTAGGCCGCGGCGCTTGGGAGCCGGCTCGCGCTCCTGCTCCTGCAGCTGTGGGCAGCTGCTTTCCGGAGATCCCTCTTCCTTCGCCGTGTCTTCGATCCCAGCCGTTTGCTCCGGTGCTCGGTCGGGGAACAGCTCCGCCAGAGCCTCGGTCGCAGCAGGCAATTGCTCGGCGTGGATCAAACCTGCCTCCGAGCCGGGTGCTTGGGATCGACTGCTTTGGCCGATGGGCACCGATTGCTCCTCCACTTCCTCGCTGGATGACACACCACGGAACCCAAACACGGTATCCTTTTTCCCCTGAAAAGGTTGAAGTCTTCTGAAGTACCGTACTAGTCTACTCCCCTGTTCAGCATACCGCGGCTGGTCGTCGCTGACCCCTGTCCAGGAGTGCAATACCTGTTCAGCTGGCCCCGCGATCTGGGATTGTGAGATAGGCTAGAATTGCGCGGGGAAGTTGCGCCTTATGCCAGTCTCTATCTCCGCAAAAGCGCTCGAGCGGCCATCCCTATGGCGACTCGGTGGCCTGACTCGTTGGCAGTTGCTTAGGGGCGTTCTCGAAGAGATTGATCGCGATGACCTGTTCGGCGCCGCTTCCAATCTCGCTTTCAACTGGCTGCTCGCCCTTTTTCCGATGCTGATATTTCTACTGGCTCTGTTTGGCATCTTCGCTTCACACTACCGGCAACTCGAGGACGGTCTTTTTTCCTTTACAGCGAACCTGCTTCCGTACGCGGCGTACCGATTGCTGGGTCAGGTCGCCGACGAGCTGACCGCGAACAGCAGTGGCGGAAAGGCTACGCTCGGAGTAGTCGCGGCGCTCTTGTTGGCGTCGGGCGGCATGAGCTCGATGCTTTCGACGCTGAACGTCGCTCGCCGCGTTCGCGAGACTCGCTCATGGTGGAAGGTTCGGGGCATAGCCGTTCTGCTGACGCTCGCCATCTCGACATTGCTTTTGTCCGCACTGTTTATGATCATGATTGGCGACCGGTTTGTAGACTGGCTGCGATTTCGGTTCCAGTGGACCTCGGTGTTCTGGCTTGTATGGAAGGGTTTTCAATGGCCCGCTGCGGCGCTCTTTGTGGCGCTCTCTTTTTCGCTGGTCGATTATTTTGGCCCGAACGTGAAACAGCGGCAATGGCGTTGGCTCAGCCCGGGTTCGGTCTTGGGTGTACTTTTATGGCTGGCCGCTTCGCTTGGCTTCCGGGGATATCTACATTTCTTTAATACGTACACTACAACCTATGGTTCACTCGGCGCCGTTATGATTCTCCTGGTCTGGCTGTACGTTACCGGATTGGCCTTCCTGATCGGCGGCGCCACCAACGCTGAGATCGAACGCGCCGCTACCTTGGCACGGGAAACACCTTCGTCGCCTCCTGCGTGAACTCAAACTGCAGGGTGCAGGTGCGGCGGCTGCTACCGCCATCGACTGCCGCGGGCGCAAATTTCCACTGGCCGGCGGCACTCACGGCAAGGTTGGCAAAGTATCTGCTCGGCCCTGCCGAATCGATGCTGACGGCCGTTACCTCGCCCGACGGACTGACCTCGACTCGAACCTGGACCTTCACGGTGCCACGGATCGTGTCACGGGCTTTCTGCGGCACCTCGGGCATCACTCGCTCCGTCACTTGCTCCCAGGCAGGCTCGGCTCGAGAGGTTTCCGAATTCGCTGCGGCCTCGACCGGCGCTGCAGGCGGGGTAGCGGCGCGGTTTTTCGGTTCTTTCAATTTCCCAGCTTCCAATTTACCCGCGCGCGCGGCTTCGGCTTCGTCAGGGGATCGAGTCTTTTCCATTTTCTCAGCGGCTGGCGCTGGTTCGACCCTGACGGCCTCAGCCGTACGATTCTGTAAGCGATCTCTTATCCTAGGTGCCACAAAAATGACCAGCACCGCGAGCATGATCAGCACCATCCCCGGTGCGATGTGTCGCCAATTTGCAGTCACGCGAGGCAGTGTGACAGGCATGGCTTGCGGCTGCGCCTCTCGGGGGGGACGGGGATTAGAAGGGAGTCGCAGTCGGTTTAGAATCGCCGGAATCGTCCATCGAAGCTCGACATCGCGCTGCAAACAGTTCGAGACGATGTCCGAGAATGGCTGCGGCAAGGGCCCTGAGAAAACCGGGTCGTCTAGCTTGCTCTCCGGCCATCGAGGAAGTTGCTGTGTGAGTGTCTGTGCGAGGGTCACGCCGAGTGACCACACATCGGTTGCCGCTCCGGCGGTCACTTCGGGCGCATCGTAGACGCCGGACCGGCGCAGGGGTGCGCCGACCAAGCCGATCCCATCGCTAGAGATTCTTACTTGGTCGCCGACCGCCAGTACATTCGATGGCTTCATCGACCCGTGGACGAAGCCCTGGCCATGCAGGTAGGCCAGAGCATCCAGAATCGGCGGTAGCATTTCGCCTGCTTCGGTGGGTGTGAGTGCCCGGTGCGCTAGAATCTCCGCCAGAACCTCTTCCGCACGTTCCATTACGACGTAGACCAGATCCGCCTCTCCGATTCGGCAGCGGCCGCTTTCGAACAGCCGCAGGAGATGGGGATGCTGTAGACTCGCGGCCTGTGCCCAACGCAAGAGTTGATCCTGCGCTTCGGTTTCGTTGGCGCGAATCATTTTGATCGCGGCCTGCTGTCCGTCGCGCCAAGTCGCAAAAACGGCTCCGCGCTCCGAGCCGCCGAGATACGCGCGCAGTTCGAACCTTCCAGCAACGATCTGGCCTTCCCACTGCCGTCCAGTTTCGCTCATTTTCTCGGGTGGGCCGGGCAAAGCCCTGCAACATGATGAGTCGTTTCGAGGCGCCGGCGCAACCTGGCTTGTACAAACGTGCAAGGCCAGGCGGGTTTCTCAGGGCGCTTCCCAGTTCGAGCCGGTCAGTGCGCCGTAACTGCTTTCATGGGGTCGATATTGTTTCTACCGCCTGTCGTCCCGACCCTGCGCGGCTTTGTGTGGCACCATGGAACTTCATCAGCTTCGCTACGTCGTTTTGGCCGTCGAGGCCGGCGGTTTCACACGCGCGCCAGAAAGGCCCGACTTCATGCGGTAGCCGAGGCCAGCGATTCCATGCAGGACGCAGCCGATCTCAGGCTCTGGGGGCACACGGCCCTGCGAGGTGGCGCTGGGCGGCTCGAGCGGGCTGTCCGCGGGTCATCGGACCGACAAGACAAGATGTATTGAGAAACTACGGCTGAACTTCGGGGCTTTCCGCAGTATTCTTGTCTTGTCGGTGGACGCGCTCGGCGAGACTCGCCGTGTGCGGCTGAAGGGAACAGGTGATCGGGTGGACATCAAGACAGCGCCTGCACCAAAACCAACGACCCGGATCGAGTCAGATAGTATGGGCCAGATCGAGGTGCCGTCTGACCGCTATTACGGCGCTCAGACCGCGCGGTCTCTGATTCATTTCCGTATCGGCGCAGATACGATGCCGCGCGAGTTGATCCGCGCGTTCGGCATTCTGAAAAAAGCGGCAGCGCTCGTGAACCAGGATCTCGGCAAGCTTCCTGCTGAGAAAGCCAAACTCATCGTGCAGGCCGCCGACGAGGTCATTTCCGGGAAGCTCGACGACCATTTTCCGCTCCGCATCTGGCAGACCGGCAGCGGCACACAGACCAATATGAACGCCAACGAGGTCATCGCGAATCGCGCGATCGAACTTGCGGGCGGTGTGATGGGGAGCAAGAAGCCGATTCACCCGCATGACGACGTCAACATGTCGCAATCCTCGAACGATACGTTTCCTGCGGCCATGCATATCGCCGCTGCCTCGCGCGTTGCGCAGGACCTGATTCCCGCGGTCGAGCGGCTGCGCTACGCGCTCGACAGCAAAGCGCGCGAGTTTGGGAGCGTCGTCAAGATCGGACGCACCCACCTCATGGACGCCACTCCGCTCACGGTCGGGCAAGAAATCTCTGGATGGGTGAGTCTGCTAGACCGCGATCTGGCGCGGACTCGCGAAGCGCTGTGGGACCTGTACGATCTGGCCATCGGTGGCACTGCCGTCGGCACCGGCCTCAACGCACACCCTGAGTTTGCCGAACGCGCCGCGAGAAAAATTGCCGAGCTGACCGGCCTGCCGTTCAAGTCTCATCCGAACAAGTTCGCGGCGCTGTCGGCTCACGATGAACTCGTCTTTGCCAGCGGAGCAATCAAAACGCTGGCCACTTCGCTCATGAAAATTGCCAACGACATCCGCTGGCTGGCCTCCGGGCCCCGGGCCGGCTTCGGCGAACTGCTGCTGCCGGAAAACGAGCCCGGCTCCTCCATCATGCCCGGCAAGGTCAACCCGACGCAGACCGAGGCCATGACGATGGTGGTCGCGCAAGTCTTCGGTAACGACGTTGCCATCAGCTTCGCCGGGTCACAAGGCAACTTCCAACTGAACGTGTTCAAACCCGTGATCATTCACAACTTTCTCCACTCCGTACGCTTGCTCACCGACGCCTGCCGTTCGTTTCGCGAGCACTGCATCGAGGGAATGCAACTGAACCTTCCGTCTATCAAGGACCATTTGAACAGCTCCCTGATGCTGGTCACCGCGCTGACGCCGAGAATCGGCTACGACAAGGCCGCTGAAATCGCCAAAAAAGCGCACCGTGAAAAGCTCACCCTTCGGGAAGCGGCGCGCCAGCTGGGCTATCTGACGGAAGAGGAATTCGACGAAATCGTCCGCCCGGAAAACATGACCCATCCCTGAGCGCCTCGGCTTGTGCCCGGCCCGCGTGACTGTTTGGAAAACGCCCGCGGAAACGTAGGTTTTCCGAACAGGCCGCGAGGATATCATCGATCTGCTTGGGCTCGTCTCACCCGGTTGGCGGCCTGAAAGGCAATAACTGGCTTTCTCGGGTGTGTCATCTAGAACAGGAGGAAATTCCATGAGGCGTTGGCTTTTGAGCGTAGCTACCTTGGTTGCTTTGGTGCTGACTTTGACTTTCCCGACTGCCGTTCCGGCAGCTCCACCCGCGCCGAAACCTCAGCCAGCAGCTCCGGCAGCTGGTCCGATGGATCATCCTGAGATTCGCGATGCGTTGGCCGCGCTCCGCGGGGCTCGCGAGCATCTAAACCATGCCGCGCATGATTACCAGGGGCACCGCAGCGATGCAATTCGCGCGATCGATGAGGCCATCAAGCAGCTCCAGATTTGCATGAAGTACGACTAGATCGTGATCCACGCTCTCGGCCCAGCTTGCGGCGCCTGCACCTCGCAGCGGGCGTCGTGAGCTGGGCCTTTTTTTCATTTTCCGAGACAGTAGGTGGCGTGCGTGTGGGTGTGATCGATCGTGGCTGTCACAAGAATTGTTGCCGGGATTGCTAAGGGACGTGACTTACTGGCGTATGGCGTTGGAAACGGGCGGGGCCGGCGGGCGCGAGCCGGAACGAATCTCGCGCACAATCTTTTGCGCGAGCAGTTGGCTTGTGGAGCATTCTGAATCGTTGATGCGACACTGCGCGAGCGTCAGCTTGCAGCCACACGTGCAGCTTTCGGAGTTGAGCCGCTTGAGTGCGGCGTTCTTTTGGTCTTCGGTGAGCCCCTGGAGGTCGACGCCGGGCAATTCCTTGGCGTGGATGGCATTCTTCAGAAAAATCTGGCCCGTATCCTCAAACGTTTCGACCTTGGCGTTGACGGGCATGCCGAGCAGCGAACGCACTTCGGAATCGTACCGGTCGATCGAATAAAGGCCTTCGTGCTTTTGCACGATCCTTCCGTCGGTGTTCACCACAAACGATGTGGGCAGCGCGGGCACCCCGCCGTATTCGCTGGAAAGGGTCCGGCTCCCCATCACGATCGGGTAGTTGATGCCCATCTGCTTGGCGAACCGCCGCACATCGTCGGGAGGTCCATCATCCATGGAAACGCCGACAATCAGCAGGCGATCCGGGAAGCGCTTCGCGAGCTCGATCATTTCCGGAATTTCGTCCCGGCAGGGCGGGCACCAGGTGGCCCAGAAGTTCAGCAGCACGACTTTGCCGCTCCAGTTCGCCGTTGAAATCACCCCACCCTCGAGATCATTCAACAAGAACGGCGGCATCGGCTGAGGGTTGGCCGCAAAGCGAATCACGATTTGCGTTCCGTCGTGGCCCAGGCCCGGTTGTTGGCTCCCTGTGGCAACCACGTGATGTGAAGTGGTGGACGACCAAACCCCCAGTACCAAGAGGCTGGCGGCTGCCAAGAGAACGAGGATGGAGGACTTCCTCATGCGAGCTGCTCTCCCGCCCATTATGCGGCAGAGATTCGCGCCGCACAATCGGGCGTCTCGTCGGAATACGGGAAGGCGCCGGTTGCCGTTTTTTGGTGTCCACCGGGAGGGCCGACCTTGCCGGCTGGACAGCCCCATCTCCTGTCCCGCGTGCGATAATCATGCTAGGTCGATGCGCAACATCAAACTGACCATTTCCTACGATGGCGCGAGTTACCACGGGTGGCAATTTCAGCCCGGTGTGCCAACCATCCAGGGGGCGCTCAACGAAGCCGCGCGCAAGATCACGCAAGAGAGAATCGTCGTCCACGGCGCCAGTCGCACCGACGCCGGCGTGCACGCACTCGCACAGGTCGCGCACTTTAAGACGCAATCGCCGTTATCGCCCGAAGAATTTCAGCGAGCTCTAAATGCGCTGCTTCCTGCCTCGATTCGCATCGTTTCCTCCGAAGAAATGGGCCATGAGTTTCATGCCCGCTGGCTCGCCCAGGCGAAGACGTACCGCTATCGCATCTATCGCGGCCGCGTGCTGCCACCATTTGAGTACGGCCGCGCGCTGCACTACCCGTGGCCCCTCAACGAAGATCGCATGGCCGAAGCTGCGCGGCTGTTCGAGGGCGAGCACGATTTCAGCTCGTTTGCGGCCTCCTCCGGCTCAGAAGACGATGACCGCGACCGCAACGTGGTTCGCAGGATCGTCTCATCGGAAATGGCCAGGGAAGCGAACCGCGACGAAATGGCCTATGTTGTGCGCGGCCGGTCGTTTCTCCGCTATATGGTCCGAAAGATGGTTGGCACGCTGATCGAAGTAGGCAAGGGAAGACTTGCGCCCGAGGATATCGCGAAGCTATTTGAAAGCCGGGACCGCTCGCGGTCGGGCCCGACCGTTGCGCCCGAGGGTCTCTATCTGGTTTCGCTCGACTACCCTGATCCCACTGATTCGCTGGCGTCGGCCGCAACCCGCTTGCGGTCGAGCGTCTAGAGGGCCCGCTTGACCGGGTTACATCCCGCCCCATTCTCGATTTTGGAGTACAATTTTCGCGGCGTCGCTTTTCCGCTTCCCATGACGGCCGAACTCATTTACGACTGGAACGCGCACTCCGAGCCGGAAATCGCGCCCAACCGGCGCGTGATGCTGAATGATGAGACCCTTCGCGACGGTCTGCAGAATCCCTCCGTTCAGGATCCATCGATCGGCGAAAAAATCCAAATTCTGCACCTCATGGAAGATTTGGGCATCGACGAAGTCAATATTGGCCTGCCTGCTGCGGGGCCCCGCGCCGCTGCCGACTCGGTCGCCCTGGCGCGCGAAATCATCAACGCACGCATGAAGATTCGCCCCAATTTGGGCGGCCGCACGCACCGCCAGGACATTCGGGCCATGGTTGACGTCTGCGAGAGGGTCGGCCAGCCGATCGAATCTGCCATGTTTTTGGGATCGAGCCCGATTCGCCGTCTGGTCGAGGACTGGAGCGTCGAACATCTCCAGCGTACGACAGAAGATGCTGTGACGTTTGCGGTGTCCAACGGGCTGCCAGCGATGTATGTCACGGAAGACACGATTCGCACGGACCCGTCCACGGTCGTCGCGCTCTACTCAACGGCCATCGGTGCGGGGGCGCGCTCGATCGTTTTGTGCGACACCGTAGGGCATGCCACGCCGCGCGGCGCCTACAATCTGGTGAGTTTCGTGATCGAGGAGGTGGTCAAACCCTCGGGCGAAAAAATCCGCGTGGACTGGCACGGGCATAACGACCGTGGCCTTGCGGTGGCAAACTCGCTGGCGGCGATTGCTGCAGGCGCGGATCAGGTGCACGCTGTCGCGCTGGCGCTGGGCGAGCGCGTTGGCAACACGCCGATGGAAGTGATGCTCGTTAATTTGCGTCTTCTGAACCTAATTGACCGCGATCTGTCGAAGCTGAAGGAGTACTCCGAGACGGTCGCACGCGCGACCAACACCGTGATTCCGCCGAATTACCCCATCGTCGGCCGCGATGCCTTCCGTACCCAAACCGGCGTGCACGCCTCTGCCATCGCCAAAGCGCACAACAAGCACGATGTGAAGCTGGCGGATGCCATCTACAGCGGCGTCCCCGCGCATCTGTTTGGCCTCGAGCAGGTCATCGAGATCGGCCCGATGAGCGGTCGCTCCAATGTGATCTACTGGTTCGGCAAACACGGAATGGCCGCCACCGACGAACTTGTCGAGCGGATTCTCTCCGCCGCTAAGCAATCGACGACCGTACTCAGCGAAGAAGAAATTCTTGCGCTGGCGGCTTCTTCGGCGCAGCCTGGATAGGCTGGGTAACTCGAGCCAGGACTGGCGATTTCCACTCCGATATGGCCGGCTACGCAAGAAATCGCCAAGCGCGGAGCCGATCGCGGGCCAATCTCGACTGGCTCTATGGTGCGTTCCGGAGGCGGGGAAGCGTTCCCAGGTGATGGCTGACCCGGTGAAAACGGCAGTCCAGACGGGGTTCGAACTAACCATTCGCCCTTTGCTTGAAAGTGACCTTCCTGCTGCCGACCGCATTGTTCGAGTCGCCTTTGGGACCTTTCTCGGAATGCCCGATCCGACCGCCTTTATGGGCGATGCCGCGTTCGCGCGGACGCGCTGGCTCGCCGATCCCGATGCCGTTCTTGCCGCTGAGCACGCGGGAAAGCTGATCGGCTCGAATTTCGCGACGAATTGGGGCAGTTTTGGTTTCTTCGGTCCACTGACGGTCGAACCGGAATATTGGAATCGCGGCGTCGCGCAGCAGCTTCTTGGCCCCACCATGGACATTTTCCGCCGCTGGGGCAGCCGGCATATGGGCCTCTACACCTTCGCGCACAGCCCGAAGCACATCGCGCTGTATCAAAAATTCGGTTTCTGGCCCCGTGACCTCGTCTGCAACTTCACGAAGGCAACGGACGACTCGCGGGAGGCCCCTCGAGACACTGTGCGCTTCGGGGAATCGAAGACCGCAGACCGCGCCGGCCTTCTCGCCGCCTGCCGCGAAGTCACCGGCGCCGTCTTCGAAGGACTCGATGTGCAGCGCGAAATCCGTGCCGTATCCGACCAAAGGCTAGGGGACACGGTCCTCATCTGGGACGCTTCGCGTCTTGCCGCCTTTGCAGTCTGCCACACCGGGGCGGGCAGCGAAGCCGGAAGCGGCCTCTGCTATGTAAAGTTTGCCGCAGTGCGCCCGGGGGCTCGTGCGGGTCAGGACTTCGCGCGGCTTCTTCACGGCATCGAGGCATTCGCACACTCGCAGAACGCGCCCAGGATCACGGCCGATGTCAACGTCGCGCGTCGCGAAGCTTTTCGTGCACTGCTGGCCCATGGATTCCGCCCCGCCAGGCACGGCGTGGCCATGGAGACTGGCGAGGTTGGCTCCGGCTACAATCGCCCGGACGTGTACATCCTCGATGACTGGCGATAAAATTCGCCCACGAATCGCGTGAAAGTCGCTCTCATCTGCTGTATCTTTTTCTGGATGAGCCCGCTCTCGATCCGCGTCACGCAAGATCCCGTCGCGCAGCTGGCCGACGATCCGCGCTGCGCACAGGGGCTTGCTTGGATCGATGAGAACAGCGCTTGGGTTACCGACCAGCAGATTCGGCTCACCGAAATCCCTGCTCCTGAATTTGGCGAATTCCGTCGCGCCGCCGCGTTGAAAGATCTTTTCGCGGCCAGTCAGCTGCAGGTTCGCGTCGATAGAACCGGGAATGTGATTGGCGAGCGCGGCCTGGAAGATGGGAAGAGCTCTTTTGGTGCGAGGAGCGTGATTCTGATCGCCGCGCATCTCGATACAGTGTTCCCCGCGAACACCGATGTGCGGGTGAAGCGCGACAATGCTCGGCTGCTCGCACCTGGAATTTCCGACAACGGCGCCGGCCTCGCGGCCCTCGTGGGACTGGCGCGCGCGCTGGCCGAATCAGGCGTTCGCACGGAGAAGATCATCGCTTTGGCAGGCGATGTTGGCGAAGAAGGGGAAGGAAATCTACGCGGCATTCGTGCCCTCGTGGATGCCTACGGCTCGCGCCTTGCGGCCGTCATCGCACTGGACGGCCCTTCCCCAGACCACATCACGACCCAGGCGATCGCCTCGCGCCGCGTCGAGGTCGACATCGGCGGTCCCGGCGGGCACAGCTGGTCCGACTTCGGAGCGCCGAATCCGATCACGGCCATCGCGCGCGGCATCGTCCGATTTTCTTCAATTACGATTCCGGCCGATCCGCGCAGCACGTATAACTTCGGAACCATCGAAGGAGGTACATCGGTAAACTCCATTCCGTCGCGCGCTGTTGTGAAAGTAGACCTGCGCTCGGAGCAGGAGCACGAGTTAGCGCGTCTTGAATCTACGCTGCGCGACGCCATGGAGGCAGGCGTGAACGACGAACTCTCCGCGAAAGGGGCGGCGGGCGACGCGCTCCAGCTGAATTTCCGCTCGCTTGGCACGCGCCCGGCCGGAAAACTCCCCGATGATTCGCCCCTTCTTGCCACGATTCGGAGTGTGGACCGCTACGTCGGCAATGTCTCGCGCCTCGAAAAAAGCTCCACGGATGCAAACCTACCGCTTTCTTTGGGAATTCCCGCGGTCGCCATCGGCGGAGGAGGCAAAGGCGGCGGCTCGCACACCAGTGAGGAATGGTACGATCCGACCGGCCGCGAGCTTGGCCTCAAGCGTCTGTTTTTGACAGTTGTTTCTCTCGCTGGCGTCGAGCGCTAGCGGGCGCCCGTTCGACGCCAGCGTCGGACGGAGCCGGAGACAACAACGGACCGGCTCTGCCCATTCCGTTCCATAAAGGCGCGGAGCTTGCTCCGCCAGCCGGTGCCCGCATAGACTCGCTAGCTCATGCCGACCAAACGCCTGTTGGCTGACCTCGCCCTGGGCCTTTGCGCCCTGATTTGGGGCACCACGTTCGTTGTCATCAAAAACGCGCTTGCCGACATCTCCGTGATCGTCTATCTCGCCCTGCGCTTTGGCCTCGCGGCCATCGTCATGGCCGCAATTTATTGGCGCGCGCTTCGAAACTTCACCCTTCCGGCCGCCTCGGCGGGCGCGCAGATCGGCGTCTGCATGTTCGGCGGCTACATCTTCCAGATCGCAGGCTTGAAATACACAACTCCTTCAAAAGCGGCCTTTATCACCGGGATGTTCGTTGTATTCGTGCCGATCCTGCTGGCTCTGTTCGGACGCCGTCGCATTGCCGCCGGGATATGGCTCGGCGCCGCGTCTGCATTTGCCGGTCTTTATTTTCTGACCACCTCGGCCCAGGGCTTCGGTTCCCTAAACCGCGGCGACCCGATCGTATTCGTCTGCGCGATCATGTTCGCACTACACATGATTTTCGTCGGGCGCCATGTCCGCCACCACTCTGTCGCCACGCTCAGCTTTATTCAAGTGGCAACCACCGCCCTTCTCTCCGCCGCACTGCTGCCGATCGCCGCGGCAGCCGGGTGGGAGCACCCCCGCGTCGCGTGGACTGGATATCTCGTCTTCGCCCTCCTGCTCACAGCCCTCGGAGCGACCGTTCTCGGTTTCTCCCTCCAGACTTGGGCGCAGCAGTACGCCTCGCCCTCCCACGCCGCCATTCTGGTGAGTCTTGAGCCGGTATTCGCCGCACTTACGTCGTTTTTGATCACACGAGAACATCTCAGCGCCCGCGTCCTCACCGGCGCGGCCCTCATCTTTATCGGCATCCTTTCGGCCGAACTCAAGGGCACGGCCTCGGCCGCCTCCGAATCCCTGGCCCCCGTCTCCCCGTCCTCCGGGTAACGTTTTAGGCTTGCAAAATTTGCGTAACCTCTGCATCGCTCCCCCAGTTAATCTAATTGGTGAACGGAGAGGTGCCTATGACGCAGAACGAGTTTCGCCAAATCGCGCTCAGCTTTCCTCTCGCAAGGGAAAGCGCGCACATGGGTCATCCAGATTTTCGTGTCAATGGAAAAATTTTCGCAACGATCGGCTATCCGGACACCGCCTGGGGAATGGTGAAACTCCGGCCGGAGCAGCAGGAGGAAATCGTTCGCACCGAGCCCACTGCTTTTTCTCCGGTCAAGGGAGGTTGGGGACAGAAGGGTGCCACCGCTGTTCGCCTGAAGTCCGCCAAGAAGGCGACTCTCCGCAATGCTCTTGCCGCAGCCTGGTCGAATCACGCTCCCAAAGCCCTGGCGCGGGAATTCAGCCTGAACCCTCGCTCGGTAAGGAAGGCTGGCGCGGGAATGAAGAGAAGCCCTGGCAGGGGAGGGAGGCAGGGGAGTCAGCCATAATGATTCCGAAAACGCGATGCGTAACCTTTTCCCCTTTCATCGGTTCATGCTGTAGAGAAGACGTTGTTGGGAGAACCTGTTGAAGGCCCGATCGAAAGAGGCCGACGAAAAGTTGCTCGTCGCAGCGGCGCAGAAGGATCCGCGCTGTTTCGCCGACCTGTACGAAGCCAATTTCGAGCATGTCTACGCGTTTGTCGCGCACCGCGTCTACGAACGCGCCGACACGGAGGATTTGACGGCCGAAGTCTTTCAGCAGGCGCTGGCGAATTTGGCCAAATTTGAATGGCGTGGCGTACCGTTCGTGGCGTGGCTGTACCGAATCGCCGCGAATGCGATTGCCGATCGCTGGCAACTTCGGTCACGTGAGCGGGGAAATCCCGCAGCGGAAATTCCGGTTGATCGCCAAGTGCCGATCGATCTGGAAGGAATCGAGAAGCGGGCGCAGCTCTACCGCCTGGTGAATACTCTTCCTGTGGAGCAGCGCCGGGTCATCCAGATGCGCTTCGCCGAGGAAAAGAGCATCCGCCAAATTGCAAAAGAGATGAAACGCACGCCCGGCGCGATCAAGCAGCTTCAATTTCGTGCGGTGCAAAACCTTCGCCTGCGGTGGGAGGAAAAGCCAGGCCAACGAACGAGAAAAGTACATGGCTAAGCAAAGCCTGAACGAACAACTCGATAGGGTGGCAGCCGCGCTCCTCGGCCAGGCCGATGCGGCCCTTTCGTCGAACGGCGCCTCCCGCCCGTTCGACCCCGTCCTGCGGCCCGAGGTCGAAGTCGTGAGAGAACTGAAAAATCTTCCAAGCCCGGATTTCCGGGCACGCCTCAAAGCGGATCTGGAAAGGAGAGTTACCATGGTCACAGCTGCGGTAAGAGCCAGTACCGAATTTCGCGCGGCGGCGACGCCCTATTTGTGTATTCGCGGTGCAGCCGCCGCGCTCGAGTTCTACCAGCAGGCATTCGGCGCGACCGAACAGCTGCGTCTGACGCAGCCGGATGGCAGAATTGGTCACGCCGAGATCGATATTCGTGGGGCACGAATCATGCTGTCGGACGAATTTCCGGAAATTGGCTTTCGCAGCCCCGCGTCTCTGGGCGGATCACCCGTTCTTATCAATCTCGATGTGGAGGATGTAGATGCGGTCGCACGTCGGGCCGTCGCGGCCGGAGCCGAAATTGTGAGGCCCGTCGCGGATCAATTCTATGGCGATCGCTCCGGACATTTGCGCGATCCCTTCGGCTACACCTGGGTGGTTTCCACTCACAAGGAGACGCTATCGCCCGAGGAGATGCAACGCCGGAGCGAGCAGTTTACAAACCGGCAGACCGGCACTAGTCCGCCGGCGAAACAGCCAGCGCAAGGCGAGACATTCCGGGAGGGCTTTCACAGCCTCACACCCTATCTCATCATCACCGGGGCCGGACCATGGATCGAGTTTGTACAACAAGCCTTCGGTGCCCAGGAGCGTCTCCGCGTCAAGCGTCCTGGCGCGGGAGACTTGCTCATGCACGCCGAAGTCAAAATCGGCGACTCGATGATCGAACTAGCGGACGCGAACGAGCAATTTCCCCCGATGCCGAGCGCCCTCTGGCTTCGCGTCGATGATGTGGACGCCGTTTACCGTCGCGCGCTTGACGCAGGTGCGACGCCGATCCAGGCACCCCGCGACCAGGAATACGGCTCGCGTGACGGTTCGGTAAAGGATCTGTCGGGGAATCATTGGTACCTCCATACACCGAAGCCTGGCAACGCAGTTTTTGAGAGCCTGCGCAGCGTGACGCCGTATCTGCATCCTCTGCGAGGTGCGGTGCTCATCGAGTTTCTGAAGAACGCGTTCGGTGCCGAAGAGGTGTATCGCGCGCAATCGCCCGATGGCGTTATTCATCACGCCCAGGTTCGCATCGGCGATTCTATGATCGGCATGGGCGATGCACATGGAATCTATCAGCCCATGCCCTCGACCCTGCATCTCTACGTACCGAATGCGGACCTAGCCTACGAGCGGGCCTTGCGTGCGGGTGCCAGCTCGATTCAGCCGCCCGCCGACCAACCGTACGGCGAACGCAACGCGGGCGTGAAAGACCCGTTCGGCAATCGCTGGTTCATCGCCACCTTGATCCGTCACTAACCTGTAATTCGTTGGATTTCCATCGGAGGCCCATGGCGACCGCTGGGTTTGTGCGCTATTGCGCCGCAACAGGAGGCTGCGGCCGCCCGGCGGCTACGCTCTCTAGTTGCACGCGATCGACGGCGAGACCGGCTTGCGCGGCAATTACGGCGAACACGTTGAGATCGTCCACCGTGAACATTCCGCGGCGCGAGAGATTGTCGACGTAAAGCAACCCGAACCGGCGTTCCTTCCTGCCGAGCGGCGCGCACATCGCCGATTGAATTCCAGCGGCCACGATACTTTTGCTGGCCGCCAGGCGTGGATCGGCCTGTGGATCAGAAACCAGCAGCGGCAGTCCTCCGTGCATGACCTGCCGAATAATGCTTTGTGAGATGGTGAGCTGCGGTGGCGCGCCCTCGACGGGAGGCCCGTTGACGGCTGTGCGATGTCGAATCAGCGCGGGCTCAAAGCCGTAACCACCCTTGCTGAAATCTCCACGCCCCATGGAATCCTTGTCGAGCAACATCACAAAGCCTCGCTCAGCGCCCTCCAGTTCGAGAACCAAGTCGAGGATCCGTCGGGTCACATCGGCCACGGTAGTAAGCTCGCCCAAGGCGCGATTGACGCGGTAGAGCAGGGTGAGGAGACGATTCTCGCGCTCGAGCGCTTGGAGTCGGTCCCCAGAGGTTGTCGGCCGCATGGAATCAGGGGGTAGAGTCCCGCCCAGGGGCTGAATCGCCATGAAAGTTGCTGAATAGGCGGGCTCGGCGATAACTCTCGCAACGCGCGGAGGCAGTTCGGCGGTGCCGTATGTGATCATGTTGCGCGTGGAGGAATCCTCGAAAAAGCGCAGACGGTATTCTCCGAGAAGGATTTCATCGTTCGGTTTGAGCGTGGCTTCCTTCGTCGCCGTGCCGTTTACCTTCACGCCGTTGGCACTGGCGCGATCAATGATTTGCCACTGTCCGTCGGGCGTCGAGCGAACAATGGCGTGCAGCCGCGAAATGCTGGAGTTGTCCAGGACCAGGCTGTTCGCCTTGGCTCGACCGATGGAGATGGGGCGGTCGCCGATGAGTTCGAAAACGCGCGCGTCCTCGCCAGGATGATAAATCAGGAATCTAGGCACCAGAGCAGCCTCACACCCATCTTCGACCCGGCTCACGGCGGAATCAAGACGTGTGGCCTAGCCTCTTGTCCGATCGCTAACTTGTCGGGCGTGCGGCTCGCAGAGGAAATGGTTATTCGTGGTGGTACTTCACGTCGAGGGGGGACTGAAGCGATGGTATTCGCAGATTCTTCCTTTCGAAGGCGGCGATTTCGGCTTCGTGAACCAGGGTAAGGCCGATGTCGTCGAGGCCCTTCAGCAGGCATTCGCGACGGAATGGGTCAACGGTGAAAGAACAACGCAGGCCCCGGTCGTCGGTGATCGCTTGCTGTTCGAGATCGACGCTGACTCGGTAGCCTTCGTGCGCCTCGGTGCGCCGGAACAGTTCGTCGATCTGATCGCTCGGAAGCGTAACGGGCAGGATGCCGTTCTTGAAGCAGTTATTGTAAAAGATGTCCGCGTAGCTCGGTGCGAGGATCGCACGAAATCCGTAGTCGCGAATCGCCCAAGGCGCGTGTTCGCGGCTCGATCCGCAGCCGAAGTTGGCACGGACGAGAAGGACGCTCGCACCCTGGTAGCGCGGACGATTCAACACGAAGTCGGGACTCGGCCTTTCGCCCGGCAAATAACGCCAGTCGTAAAACAGAATCCGGCCGTATCCCTCACGAGTTAGGAGTTTCAGGAATTGCTTCGGCACCATTTGATCGGTGTCGACATTGATGCGATCCAGCGGCGCCACCACACCCGTGTGCTTTGTGAACGGCTGCATCGCTATTCGGTTCCGTCCGCGCTCGACCAGTTGCGGATATCGACGAAGTGACCTTCAATCGCGGCGGCCGCGGCCATCGCCGGACTGACGAGATGGGTCCGGCCTCCTTTGCCCTGGCGGCCTTCAAAGTTTCGATTAGACGTGCTCGCAGAACGCTCGCCGCTGAGCAAAACGTCATCGTTCATGCCGATGCACATACTACAGCCGGCGTCGCGCCATTCGAAACCGGCGTCACGAAAAACTCGATCGAGGCCCTCTTTCTCCGCCTCCGCTTTCACAACCCGCGAGCCGGGTACGACAAGCGCCTGCTTGAGTGACTTCGAAACGTGTCTTCCCGCAACGACACGAGCCGCGGCGCGCAGATCTTCGAGGCGCGAATTCGTGCACGAGCCGATGAAAACACGGTCGAGCGCAATATCCTCGATCGGCGTACCGGGCTCGAGAGCCATATAGGCGAGAGCGCTTTCGGCGGCCTTGCGGTCGACCGGGTCGACAAACGAGGACGGATCGGGAACCCGGTCCGTTATTTTCGAAACCATGCCGGGGTTGGTGCCCCAGGTGACCATCGGAGCGAGGTCTTCGGCCTTAAGAACTACGGTCGTGTCGTATGGGGCGCCAGGGTCGGTTGCCAGAGACCTCCAGTAGTCGACGGCGATCTGAAAATCCTTTCCGCGCGGCGCGAAGGGCCTTCCGTCCACGTATGCGAACGTCGTCTCATCCGGCGCAACCATACCGGCGCGTGCTCCACCTTCGATCGACATGTTGCAAATCGTCATGCGGCCTTCCATCGAAAGGCTGCGAACCGCTTCCCCGGTGTATTCGGCAACGTGACCATTGCCTCCCGCGATGCCGATCTTACCTATGATGGCGAGGATGATGTCCTTGGCCGTGACCCCCCGGGGGCGCTGGCCCTGCACTTCGATTTTCAGCGTCTTCGATTTGAACTGCGACAGGCACTGGGTGGCAAGCACGTGTTCCACTTCACTGGTGCCGATGCCGAAGGCGAGTGCTCCCAGTGCACCGTGCGTGGACGTGTGGCTGTCGCCGCAGACGATGGTGGTACCGGGAAGGGTAATTCCCAGTTCAGGACCGATGACATGCACGATGCCCTGATTGCGGCTGTGCATGTCGAACAGATTCACGCCGTGCTCCCGGCAATTGCGCGTGAGAGCATCAAATTGGGCGGCGGCGTCGGCATCAGCGACGGGCAGCAGACGATTCTTGGTCGACACGGAGTGGTCCATGACAGCGAAGGTCAGCTCGGGACGGCGGACCGTGCGGCCTGCGACTTTCAGACCGGAAAATGCCTGCGGCGACGTGCCCTCGTGGACCAGATGACGGTCGATGTAAATCAGAGAAGGCTGCCCCGGTTCCTCGTGGACAACGTGCGCTTCCCAGATTTTCTCGTAGAGCGTGCGTCGCGGCATAGGTGACTTAAATTCCCCCGAAACATTTTAGCAAGGCTGGCGCGAGTCCGCTACCGAGACCGCAGCTCCCTTCTTCGGTTGGTGTCGCCGGATCGCGGCTAAAACTCGTCGGATTCCTGAGTATAGGTAAAACCCGGAAGGATGGCGCTCGCACCCGATTTGGAGATCTTGATACGGATCGGGGGTTCCTCCTCCGACCCGGTCTTGCGCAGGACGGCGAAGCTGGTGAGGGCTTCGCTGTAAATTTTGGTGATCAAGAACGTATCGCCGCTGTCGTCCTTCTTCCAAACCTGACCGACCTGAACTCTGTGGATGGGCACGATATGACTGTAGACAGATTCACCCCAATGCGTCAATAAGGGTCGCCGAAGGCGATTCGCGTGGGAAAACTTGGTGCGGGTTGGCAGGGCTTTGACGCGGAGCTTAACGGATCTGCAGCGCTGTCGTCGGAAATGCTCCGACTGGCTGTGGCGATCTCTTCTTTTGCACGCTTCGTTCTCTTGTGGCATCTTAATATTCGGTGAGGGGACGCCATGACGGGCGACAAGAAGAAAATCGCGGTAGTTCTGTTCCAATTAGGCGGCCCGGACAGCCTCGCCGCCGTCGAACCATTCCTTTATAATCTTTTTCGCGATCCCGACATCATCAACTTCCCGGGATCGTTCCTCGCGCGAAAGCCTCTGGCCAAGCTGATTTCGACCACCAGATCGAGAAAAGTCCGTCAGCGTTACGCGGAAATTGGGGGCGGGTCGCCGATCCGCCGCCTCACGGAACAACAAGCCAGGGCGCTGGAGGTCGCACTCAGGCGGCACCTTCCGGCGCGCGCCATCGTGGCCATGCGGTATTGGCACCCGGACACCCAGGCGGCGATTACTTCGCTGGAAAGTGCGCCCTATGACGAAGTGGTTCTCCTGCCGCTCTATCCGCACTATTCCTTCGCAACCACCGGCAGCAGCCTGAAGGAATGGAACCGTCTTTATAAACCGAAGGTACCGGTGCATCTTGTGGATCATTTCTTCGACCATCCCGATTACGTCTCGGGAATTGTGGAGCGTGCGAATGCGGTCCTGCACCAGCTCATAAGACCGGCTGAGGTTCATCTCGTCTTCAGCGCGCACGGCCTGCCGATGGCGCTGGTCGAGAAGGGGGACCCCTATCCGCAGCACATCCGGGCAACGGTCCGCCTGGTCTGTGAAATGGGCGCGTGGTCCAACCCGCACACGCTCTGCTTCCAGAGCAAGGTCGGGCCTCAGAAGTGGCTACAGCCTTCGCTCATCTCCACGCTTGAAAATCTCGCACGCGATGGGACGAAACGCATGCTGGTGATCCCGATTTCGTTCCTCACCGACCACATCGAGACGCTGCACGAAATCAATATCGAAGCACGCCAACACGCTGAATCGCTCGGCGTCCGTGACTTTCACATGATGCCGGCGCTCAACGATTCGCCACTGCTGATCCGTGCGCTCGCCGATCTGGTCTTGCGTGCGGTGGGGCGTCGCGCCGGGGTCGCTTCTCTCACGCTGTAGCCGAGGGGAATCGCAGAGGTGTTGGTAAGACACGGCCGCCGGCTGCGTCTCTTAAGGCGTCCGATAATTCCCTGTAGCATGAAAGAGCCCGATCGAAGTCAGGTTTGAGGGGACAGAAAAATCGTGAATTTTGCGCTCACTGACGAACAGCAACAGCTCCGCCGGACCGTCCGCGAATTTGCCGAAGGAGAAATCGCTCCGCACGTAATGGAGTGGGATGAAACCTCGCAATTTCCGGAGGAGATCATTCCCAAACTGGCCGAAATGGGTTTTCTCGGAGTGATTTTTCCCGAGACCTATGGCGGTTCGGGGATGGGATACGTCGAATACGCCATCATTATTGAAGAGCTCTCGCGCGTCGACGGGTCGGTCGGTATCATCGTCGCCGCACACAATTCGCTGTGTACCAATCACATTTACAAGTTTGGCAGCGAGGCCCAGAGGCAGAAATATGTGGGGCCGCTGGCGCAGGGGAAAAAGCTCGGCTGCTGGTCGCTGACCGAGCCGGAAGCCGGCTCAGACGCCGGGGGGACACGCACGGTTGCCAGCAGACAGGATGGTTGCTGGGTTCTCAGCGGTGCGAAAACGTTTACGACCAACGGCCATCACGCTGACGTGTGCGTCGCGATGGCTGTTACTAACGCGTCGAAAAAACACCATGGCATCTCTGCCTTCATCATTGAGAAGGAAACCCCTGGCTTTCGACCCGGCAAGAAGGAAAACAAGCTCGGCCTGCGGGCCAGCGATACAAGCGAGGTGGTTTTCTCCGATTGCCGGCTGCCCGCCGAAAACCTTCTGGGCAAGGAAGGAGAGGGGTTCGTCAACAGCCTACAGATTCTCGATGGCGGCCGGATCTCGATCGCCGCGTTGGGTCTGGGCATGGCGCAAGGCGCGTACGAATGTTCCGTACGATACGCGAAGCAGCGCAAACAGTTCGGCCAGCCCATTTCGGAGTTTCAGGCGACTCGATTCAAGCTGGCCGATATGGCCACGCAGATTGAGGCCGCGCGACTGCTCACCTATCGGGCGGCATGGCTCGCCGACCGCAGCATCGCTTCGGGCGATCCCGATGCGCGCATATCGCGCGAGTCGAGCATGGCCAAGTTATATGTCGGCGAGGTCGCTGTGCGCGTTGCCAGTGAAGCGGTTCAGATCCACGGCGGCTACGGTTTTACCAAGGATTACCCGGTGGAAAAGTTTTACCGCGACGTCAAGCTCTGCACCATCGGCGAAGGCACCAGCGAAATCCAGCGCCTGGTGATCGCCCGCCAGCTTCTGGGCCGGTAGGTTTCGCCCACCTCCGCGCTCGGTGGATTCTTTGCACATCCGTTGTTTTCTTTGAACTTTCCGGTTTCGCCTGCTAAGTTTCAATTTCTTGCCTGGCTGAATCCTGGGGGAGATCTTTATGAGACTAGTCGAAATCGCGCAGAAACTCGGTTGCATCGTCGATGGCGACCGAGATCTTGAAATCACTGGCGTCGCTGGCATCGAAGACGCGCGCCCAGGCGAATTGACATTCCTGGCCAACCGCAAGTACGTTCGCGCGCTCGGGACCACGCGCGCCTCGGCGATTCTCATCACCAACGACGAACCGCGACCGGCCATCGCGGCGCTTCGTTCGGCCAATCCGTACCTTGATTTCGCGCGTGCGATCGAACTGTTTCACCCAGCACCGCACTACGCCCCGAGCATCCATCCCACCGCACTGGTCGCGGACTCTGCGGAGATCGGCGTTGGCGCACATATCGGACCGTATTGTTACATCGCCGACGATGTCAAGATCGGCAACCACGCCGTTCTGCACAGTTTCGTGTCGATTTACCAGGGTGCGCGGATCGGCGACAACTTCTTCGCTCACTCGCACGTGTGCGTCCGAGAAAACTGTCATATCGGCCATCGGGTGCTTTTGCAAAACGGGGTGGTAGTTGGCAGTGATGGCTTTGGGTTCGCACGGGAAGCGAACGGCCGCTGGTACAAAATGCGCCAGGCCGGGGTCACGCGGATCGGCGACGACGTCGAGGTCCAGGCGCACAGCGCGGTCGACCGCGCCACGATTGGCGAAACGGCCATCGGCCGAGGGACAAAAATCGACAATCTCGTCCAGGTCGGCCACGCCTGCAAGATTGGAGAGGACACGCTGCTGTGTGGCCAGGTCGGACTGGCGGGCACAACGCGGGTGGGCGATCGTTGCATGCTCGCGGGGCAGGTCGGTACCGCAGGCCACCTGACGATCGGTGACAGCGCCACCCTTACCGCGCAGACCGGCGTCCCCACTGATGTGCCGCCCGGCGCGATCTACTCGGGGTATCCGGCGATGGATAACCTCGCCTGGCGAAAATCCGTGGCGGTCTTCCACCGGCTGCCGGAATTGCAACGGGAACTGCGCGAATTACGCGCGGAAGTGGCCCGTCTCCGAGGCCAGCCCATCTAGAATCCGCTCCGGGCTCCGCCGGCCGCCCCAGGGCCTGGTGAGCGAGGTCGGCAACTCGCGAGGATAAGCTGACCAGAACCGATCACACGGTCCGCGCGGCCGACGCGGCTCCCGGTGTGGCGCGCCGAGCCCGCACACGCAGGACCTTGCGCTGGTTGGCTTCGAGCACCTCGAAGCGCAGCCCGTCAAATTCGACGACCTCTCCGGTGCGAGGGACGTGTCCGGCGACACCGTTGAGCAGTCCGGCAATGGTCGCCGCTTCCGCGTGCTGCGCCGCGGCCTCGAACTGCACGCCGAAGAGGTCACCCAGCTTGTCGACGGGGACGCTGCCACGCAAAACCATCGCTCCGCCGCTTTCGCGCAGGACATCTGGCGCAGGGCGGCGATCTTCTTCGCCGATTTCGCCCACAATTTCCTCGACCAGGTCCTCGATCGTGACCAGCCCTGCGACCAGGCCATATTCATCGATCACGATGGCCATCTGCTGGTTTTTCTGCTGCATTTCTTTCAGTAGTTCAGAGCCAAACTTCGTCTCCGGCACGAACAGCGCCGGACGCACGAGCTCGCCGACAATGCGGCGTGCCGCGTCGCGATCGGGAACAGCGAGCATGTCGCGCGCCACAACAATACCGGCGATGTCGTCGAGCGACTTGTCATAAACGGGCAGCCTCGAAAATTTTGTTTCCACCACCCGCTTCCTCAACTCTTCCAGTGTGGCCTTAGCAGGAATAGCCACGATGTCAGGCCGCGGCGTCATAACGTCATGCACCCGCTTGTCGCCGAACTCGACCACTTGCTCGATCAGCCTCGCCTCCTCCTGTTCGATGATCCCTTCCTCGGCCGCCTGATCGACAAATGCTTCAATGGCCTGCTGTTCTGCCTCGGGTGTGCCGGGTTCGTCGTCGGAAAGCCGCAACACCGAAACCAGCAAGTCGATAAGGGCGCGGACCGGCCACAAGACCCAGAGAAACAGCCGGATGACTGGCACCAGGGGTGCGATCCAAGTTCCTTGCGCCCCGGCCATCAGGAGCACGGGCAGGATCTGCATGGCCACCACAACCTGCGCGCCCAAAAGCAGCACGATTTCCAGCGCTGCTTGCCAGCGGTTCGGTACAAAATACAGCACGCCGAGGGCGGTCAGCGTGGCCACGAACACGAGCCAGAGCCGCGCCAGTAGACCAAAGGCGAGGGCTGCGCGCGGGCGATCTAGTTTAAGAAGGGGTTCGATTTCTGCTTCAAAGGCCGCCAGGTGCTCGTGCGTGCGCCGGGTTGAAACGCGGCCCAATTCACGGTAAATGCGGTCAACGTAGGAAACGACGAGAAGGCCTGCCGTCAGTGCGAGCATCCCCAGCGTATAGAGCAGAACGGCCATGGCTTATGCCAATCCGAGCTTTCGACGAAGGCGACACTCGCGCCGGTTCATCTGGCCCCCATCGGTTTCGTGGTCATAACCCATCAGGTGCAGCAGGCCATGAAGAATCAAGGTGCGCATTTCGTCCTCGAATTTCCGGCCCAAGTGGTGAGCGTTTCGCCGGGCTACGGCCGGAGCAATGGCGATGTCGCCAAGGTAAGGTGAGTCTCCCGAGGGCGAGACTGGCAGCGAAGCGGAAAAGGAGCGCGCGCTCACCCTTCGCTTTGCCCCCGTCCGCCGCTCGCCCTGAGCGGGGAACGACAGCACATCGGTGGGGCGCGCCTCTCTGCGGTAGGCACGATTCCAGCGCGCGATTTCGCTGTCACGGACCAAACACACCGTGACCGAGTGGGCGGGCAACCGCAACTGCTTCTGCGCACGCTCCAGGAATTTCCGAAGCTCTCCCATGGGAATTCGAATTCGGCGCTGGCGATTCAAGATCATCGAGCCAAACGAAATCCGCACACGCAAAACCTTGGACCGGCGAGCTAGCGCCCGCGAGCCTTCTTCGCAGGGCGTCCTTTTGGCCGCGCGGGCACGGCGTGTTTCCGCGGACCGCTATGCTCTCCGGCAGGCTTCCGGTGGTTTGCGCCCGGCTTAGTTGAGGGTTGCTCGGCGGCCGCAACCATAGCCCCGGCTGCCTGTTCCACAGCTTTGGCCGTCGGCGCTCCTTTCGCCTTGCGCTTCTTTTTTTCCCTCTCTTCCTTTTTCCTAGGCTCTTCCTTGATCCCCGCAAGGGAGCGGAGCGCCTTGGTGCGGTCCTCCGTGGTACGCGCTTTTCCGCGAAGTTGGAGCTCGAATAACTGCTCGAGGATTTTGTCAAACTTCGGACCACGGGGAATTCCCAGGGCGTCGAGCTCCGCCACGGGAAGAGCCAAGCGCATCGGCCGCCATTTCTGGACGTAGCTCCGAATCTTCGACAAGGCGCGGGGTTTGGGGATCTCCACCTCGATAAACACCAATATCTCCGGGGGCACTGAGGCAATGTAAAAATAGGCGTCTCGTGGCGAATTCGTCTTTCGGCTCTTGAGCGTCTTGACAATTTTCTGCGCCTCGGGAAGGAGCCTGGAAATCGCCTCGATCTCTGCTACGCGAAACTCCATGTGGCGCAGCGCCGCCGAGGCTTCCCGGGACTTCAGTCTCGCCAGCGTGTAATGGGTCACCGCCGCGGGCAGGCGCGGCCGAATTCCCGCCGCGAGATAATTGGCCCGGACGCGCGTAAGTTTGTTCAACGCTTCGTAGCTCGGCTTGCGGCGCTGCAACTGGGGATGAATCGCCGCCAGCAGCCCGCGTGCTTCCCATAGCTTGAGCGTTGCCGTTGGCTGGTCCTCACGCGCCAGCGCCCGTACCTCGTCGCCTGCATCGGCTCCGGTGATGTTTTCGTGTAACCTGCGCTGCATGGCTAGCTCGAACCACTCCTGCGTTCTCGCTTCCATCTTCGATCCCATGCGGGCGCAGTAACGCAGCACGCGCATCAGCCGCACCGGCTGGTTCGTGAAGGCATGGATGGAAAGGGCGCGGACTTCCTGCCTTTCTAAATCGGCCAGACCGTTGGTGGGATCCAGGAGCAAGCCTCGGGAATTTGGGTTCAACGAAATGGCGATGGCGTTCATCGATACGTCGCGACGCCGGAGGTCCTCGATGATGCTGGCGAAGCGCTGCTCGGGCTTGGCTCCGGGGCGCTCGTAGATCTCGTCGCGCGCCGCGGAAATTGAGCCATCGGCATCTCCCGCGAAAACGATATCGTAAGAGCGAAGCCGTTCGTTTTCCAGAACGACACGTGCTCCACCCTTTTCCAGCTCACGCACCATGCGCACTGGATTGCCCTCGACGGTGAAATCGAGATCGCGGATGGGCTGGCCGGAAATCAGATCGCGGATCGCGCCCCCGGTGAGATAGACATTCATGTCCTGCATGCGCGCCAGTTCCTGAACCCGTTCGAGGGCGGCGCGCTGCTCGGGGGAGAGCCTGCTCTCGAGTAAGTAGATATAATCCGGCATGAGGTCGTCTTCCTCCTCGCTCTTCCCACCCGCTTGTTTAGGCGCGGGGGTGATGCGCCCGATAAACCTGTTTCAATCGCTCCTCGACCACGTGTGTATAAATTTGCGTTGTCGATATATCCGAGTGACCCAACATGATCTGAACCGAGCGCAGATCGGCCCCTCGATCAAGTAGGTGGGTCGCAAAGCTGTGGCGCAGCATGTGCGGCCGGAGGCTCTTTTGCAGGCCGGCCTGGCGCCCATAGTCGCGAAGACGCTGCCAGTAGCCAACTCGGTCGATGGCGTTTCCGGTCTGGCCGAGAAAAAGGTGGGTCGAGGTGCGATCGCCCAGCAGCTTGGGCCGCGATTCCCGCAAGTATCGCTCGACGGCGTCGAGTGCCTGACGGCCGACCGGAACGAGCCTCTGTTTGTTTCCCTTGCCGATGCACCGCAAGCACCCTTCCTCCTGCTGCAGGTCGGAAACCCGCAGGCCGCACAGCTCGGAAACCCGTAGCCCGCACGAGTACATCAGTTCGATCATGGCGCGGTCGCGAAGCCCGGTCACGGAGGTTATGTCCGGTTGCGCGAGAAGACGATCGATCTCCTCGATGGTCAAGAAGTCCGGCAAACGCCGGCGAAATTTTGGCGACTCGACCGTCGCCGACGGATCGCGCTCGATGTAACCTTCGATCAAGGCAAAACGGAAAAAATTACGGATGGTAACCAAATGGCGGGCCACGGAGCGACTGTCCAGCCCTTTGCGGTACAGCGTGGCGAGGAAGTCCACAATGTCGCCCCGGTCAACGTGCTCGGTCGCAAGCTTTCTCTGCTGAGCAAAGGCAATGAACTTCTCAAGGTCGCGCCGATAGGCCTTGATCGTATTGTCAGCTAGGCCCTTCTCGACTCGCACGGCGTTCAGGAAGGTTCGAACATGCGCTTCCAAATTCATTTCCTACCCAAGCTGTCCGGTACGGCTCGTTCCCTTGGCACGTTCGCGAACCTGCGGCTACTCGACGCCCACCTGCGCGACGGCCTCGACCCGAGGGGTCGTCCGACGCAGCAGGAGGAGTAGTTCAGGCAACTCTTCACACCTCAGCAAGCGAGCCAGCCCGAAATACGCGGCCACGGAGGCGACCACGACGGTGGCCAAACGTGCCGCTTGTGCGAGCAGATGCCGCTCCGCGGCTAGGTGCCCAGCGAGCAATCCGGTGTAGGCAACACCAGCCATGGCGCCCGCGCAGACGGCGATTTTGCCTAACGATGACGCCAGATGGCGAGCTCCCAGTCGCCCGTAGCGCCTGCGAAAAAGCAGAAACAAAGCCCCAAAATTGAAGTAGGCCGACAAAGAGCTTGCCAGGGCCGGACTCCCGTTGGACAAGACGCGAAAAAAAAGAAGCAAGAACACGGTGTTGAGCACGACGTTCAGTCCGAGCGCGTAGGCCCCGATGCGCGCGGGCGTGATCGTGTCCTCGAGCGAGTAATACATTGGCGTTATGAGTTTGATCGCCGCGAAAGCGGGCAAACCCAGCGAATAAAAGAAAAGAGCGCGCGCCGTCAAAATCGTAGATTCGCCGGTGAATTGGCCATGCTGGAACAGCACCTGAATGATGGGCTTGCGCAGCAAAACCAAGCCGGCAGCCGCAGGAATGGTGATAAAGGAGACGATTCGGAGCGAAAAGCCGAAAGTGCGCTTGACCTGCTCCTGCTCGCCCGCGGCAATCTGGTGGGACATCATCGGGAACATAGCGGTTGAGATCGCGATGGCGTAGCTCCCCAGCACGAGCTGCATGACACGGTCGGCCAGATAGAGCGACGAAACGCTCCCGGACGGCATTCTTGAGGAAAAGGCGAACACGGTGTCGACGAACAGATTGATCTGATACACGCCCATGCCGAAAAAGGCCGGGCCCATCAAGCGCGCCACCTTTTGGACGCCCGGATCGGAAACAGACACTTCGGGCATGAGACTCATGCCCCGGGCAACCAGGGCCGGCAGCTGCATGCCCAGTTGCACGGCGCCGCCGATCAACGTTCCCACCGCCAGGGCCACGGCCGGCGTGCGGTATGCGAGGGGCGCCCAGTCGAGAATCGGTCGGTACACGACACCGAGTGAGCAAGCGATCATGGCGAGGTTGAAAAGCACGGGCGTGGCAGCCGGCAGCCCAAAGATCCGGAAGCAGTGCAAAAGGGCCGTGGCCACCGCCGCAAGCCCGATGAAGACAATGGCAGGGAGGATAACCCGATTCAGATAGACAGCCAGGCCCCAGGCGGTGCGGTTTGCGGCAAAGATGGTGTAGATACCAATCAGCTGCCGTGAGAAAATCACGCCTAGGGCGGCGAGAGCGGCGAGCACCACGGCCAGATCCCAAAAGACCTTTTGCGCAAAGGCCCAAGCGGGTCGGCCGGGATGGTTGCGCAGATAGCCGGTGAAAACGGGAATCAAGGAGGCCCCCAGGGAGCCTTCGGCCGTCATGCGCCGTACCAGATTGGGGACTCGAAAAGCAAGGACGAAGCAGTCGGCGGCGGGTGATGTCCCGAGAAGCAGAGCCACCCGTTGATCGCGTAAGTATCCGCAAATCCGGCTGATAGCGGTGATGAGAGCTACGACGGAGGCCGATCGTAAGATCTGTCCTTTGCTGTCGATCGTCGGCGCTCCGCTGCTAACCCTTTAAGCACCAATAACTTGAAAAAGTGCGCACCCAAGATAGCATAGTCTGCGAGGGCATGGCAATATCCCCCCGCCGAAGGCGTTGAACTCGTGACGAGCCGTTCGCCAGCCTCGACGCACAAGAAGGTTGTGGTCCAGCTCTTGGACCGGAGATTCTCCAAGGGATATCTCAACCCTGCGAGGCTGGGGCGCTCGGAATCGATTGACCTGCTTACACTTGACGGAGAGCATGCATCGATCCCGTTGCGGGACGTCAAGTCGGTTTGCTTTGTACGCGAGTTCAAGGATCCGTTTGAGCTCGAGCGCAAGGCCTTCCTCAGTCGTCCCAAATTGGACGGCCTCTGGGTACGCCTCCGTTTTCAGGACGACGACGCCGTCGAGGGGATTGTCGCCAACAACCTGTTGGAGTTGCTGGATACCGGGGTGCAATTGATGCCGCCGGACCTCCACGGAAACGTCCTGCGGCTGTTCATTCCGCGCTCGGCGCTGGCCGAGCTGAAGGTGCTCGGTGTGGTAGGCGTGGCACGTCGGTTGCGCCGCCAGACGGCGCGCCAGCTTGACCGCGGCACCCCAGGGCAGTCAGAGCTGTTCGGCGAGTAGTCTCCCTTCACGCATCTACGGCCAGGGTGCCAGCCGGTCCAAATTGGCTCTTTATCTCCTTCCAAATTACGTTATATTGGCCTTGAGGGTGATGCCAATGTTACCGCTCCTTCTTCAATCGGAAAGTCACATCCCGCTGTATGTGCAGCTGCGCGATCAGCTTCGCGCGCTGGTCCATTCCGGAGAGCTGCGCAACGGTGACCGCATTCCCGCGAGCCGAGAATTGGCGACACAGCTCGGCGTGCACCGTACCACGGTGGCGAACGCGTACGCGGAGCTCGAGTCGGAAGGCTTGATCGAGGGACATGTCGGGCGCGGTACATTCATTTGCGGCGCGGGGACAAAGCAGTTCTCTCCGCCACCGCGAGCGAACGGAAACGGCGGGGGCGCACGCTGGGAATCGTTGTTTGCAGACGAGCGCGGTGATGAAAGCTTGAGCCGGTTGATGCCGGACGTCCCTTCGGGAGCGCTCGCTTTCACCTGCGCACGGCCTTCGGAAGACTTCTTTCCGGTTGAGGAGTTTCGGCGCTGCGCGAACGCCGTTTTGCGGCGTGAGGGACGCCGCATTTTGCAACTCGGTGCGAGCGACGGCTACGAGCCTCTGCGCCGGGCGGTCATCGAGTGGTGCCGGGAGGAAGGTCTGCATGTGCGACCCGAACAGCTTCTGATCACCGACGGAGGCCAGCAAGCGATTGACTTGATCTGCAAAGCGTTCCTGCGCGCCGGGGATGCGGTGGCAATTGAAAATCCGGCGTATCCCGGCGCCATATCGCTTTTTGCCGGAGCTCGTGTGCGGACTCTTGCCGTGCCGGTCGAGGCTGATGCGGCGCGCACAGGTCATGTGGGCCTTGACGTGGACGCGCTGGAGAACGTTCTGCTGCAGAACCGAGTGAAGCTTATTTTCATCACGCCAGATTTTCACAATCCAACCGGGACAGCCATGCCGTTGTCCGAGAGGCGGCGCCTGCTGGAAGTGGCGGCACGCTATCAGGTGCCAATCATTGAAGACAGTATCTACGCGCGCACGCGGGTCCGCGGAACGACGCTGCCGTCTCTGCGTTCGCTCGACACGCACGGCAATGTGATCCAGATCGACAGCTTCTCCAAGATCTCGTTTCCGGGGCTACGGGTGGGCTGGTGCATCGGGGCGGAGAGCGCAATCGAGCGGTTGCGTTTGGTGAAGCTGGCAACCGACCTGCACACAGACCAGTTGTCGCAGGCGACGCTGGCGGAGTTTGTTCAGCGCGGGCATTTGAAGCGGCACGTGGCGCGGATGAAAGCGGTGCACCGCAGCCGGCTCGAAGCAATCGAAAGGACGCTCGAAAAGCACATGCCGGACGAGACGGCCTGGACGCGTCCGGAAGGCGGCATGACGGTTTGGGTGACCTTGCCGCCGGGATTCGACGCGGGCGATTTGCTGATCCACACGCGGGAACGCGGTATTTACTTCGTGCCGGGCCGGTACTTCTACCTCCAGAATCCGCAGCCCAACACGCTGCGGTTCGGTTTTGCCAGTGTGGAAGAAAAGAGCATCGCGCGCGGCGTTCAGATGTTTTGCGACGTTTTGAAAACCGAGCTCCACAAGCGGCAGCGCGGGACGCGGGACGAGTTTCGCGGGCGTGTCGCACTGGTCTGACAGGGGAAGGTAATCGGTGCTGCTGCCGCCCAATCCGACCAATGGCTGCTTCGTTTGTGGCGGAGCGAATCCGAACGGAATGCAGCTGACGTTTGAGCAGGACGACGCGGTCCAACGCATTCGTGGAAAATTTCGGATCAGCGCGCAGTATCAAGGCGCCACCGGCTACCTGCACGGTGGCATGATCGCAACGTTGCTCGATGAAGTGATGGCGAAGGTGAGCCGCTTCCGGAAAGAGCATGCGGTGACGGCGGACTTAACTGTGGAATACCGGAAGCCGGTGCCGGTGGACGATGAGCTGATTGTGGAAGGATGGGAAACAGGCTGCCAGGGGCGACTGCGATCGCGAGAGGGAGAGATCCGGACGTTGTCCGGCATCGTGCTGGCCAGGGGTCTGGCAAAGTTTGTAGTCATCGATCCGGCTCAATTTTCGCGCAGCGCCGCGACATCGGCTGACCGAGAGCGATCAGAGCCTTCCCGATGACACAAGCGGCTATAGCAGCCTCGAAGCATCGCCATCGAGGGGACCAAGTTGGAAAGGGGGGAGGAACGAACATGGATTTGAATAGCAATTTGTGGCGCGTAAAAGTCGGCCTAGCGGAGATGCTGAAAGGCGGCGTGATCATGGACGTCACCAACGCGGAGCAGGCCAGGATCGCCGAAGAGGCGGGCGCGTGCTCGGTGATGGCGCTTGAGCGTGTGCCGGCCGACATCCGCAAGGAAGGCGGCGTGGCGCGCATGGCCGCGCCGCGTATCATCCGCGAGATTATGGAGGCGGTCTCGATCCCGGTGATGGCGAAGGTTCGGATCGGTCACTTTGCCGAAGCCCAGGTGCTGGAAGCGCTCGAGGTGGACTACATCGATGAAAGCGAAGTCCTCACGCCGGCCGATGAAGAGCATCACGTCTGGAAGCACGGGTTCAAGGTGCCATTCGTGTGCGGGGCACGGAATCTGGGCGAGGCGCTACGGCGAATCGCCGAGGGCGCGGCAATGATTCGCACCAAGGGCGAGGCGGGGTCGGGGAACATCGTTGAGGCGGTACGCCACATGCGCGCGATCGTCGGAGAGATGAGGAAGCTCACGACGCTCGGTGAAGAGGAACTCGTGCACGCATCGAAAGAACTGGGCGCCCCGTTCGAGCTGGTTGCCTGGGTGGCGAAGAACGGGAAGCTGCCCGTGCCGAATTTCTCCGCGGGAGGAATTGCAACCCCGGCCGACGCGGCCCTGGTGATGCAGCTCGGAGCTGAGGCGGTGTTTGTCGGATCGGGAATTTTCAAATCGACCGATCCGGCCAAGCGCGCGCGGGCCATCGTGAAGGCGACGACGCATTACAGGGACGCGAAGATCGTGCTGGACGCATCCGAGGAGCTCGGTGAAGCGATGCGGGGCCTCGACATACGGCAGATGGAGCAAAAGGATTTGCTGCAGACGCGCGGTTGGTGACGGGAGTGAGTGCCTGATGACTGCGAGGATCGGGATTGTTGCGATCCAAGGGGATTACGAGGCGCACGCGAAGGGGCTCGAACGATTAGGCGTGGGGCATGCATTCGTTCGCACGCCGGGCGATCTCGCCGGGATCAAGGGGGTGATTCTGCCCGGCGGGGAGAGCACAACGCATTTGAAGGTGATGAAGGAGGAGGGGCTATTTGACGCGCTGCAGAGGTTTGCCGCAAATGGCGGCGCTTTTTTCGGCACCTGCGCCGGCGCCATTCTCCTCGCCCGAGAGGTGCACGGACCGCCCCAGGCATCGCTTGGCCTGCTGGACATCTCGGTTCTGCGCAACGGCTACGGGCGGCAACTCGCCAGTGACGTCCATCTGGGGCCGACGAGGTTGCGCCAAGAGCCGCTGGAGATGGTTTTCATCCGTGCGCCGATCATCGAGTCCGTCGGGGAGGGGGTCGAAGTGCTCGCCGAGGACGCGGGCCATCCTGTACTGGTCCGACGGGGACAGATTCTGGCCTCGACGTTTCATCCGGAATTGACGAGCGATACGCTAATCCACGAATACTTCCTGAAGCTTGCAGCGCAGGGCTAGAGGGAAAAGGAAGGGGCCGATCAGTCCTCGTCGGCGAGAAGGATAGCGGCGGCCAGGACGGTGGTCCACAATCCCCGTTTATCGCCCACGGCGGATTGCGTGATGTTCATGGTGCGAACGATTTTGTTTGAGATCCTATAGACTTCCTTCTTTTCGTCCCAAGACAAATCGGGATCGAATTCGACATTCAAGGTAGTGGCCAGCATTTCCGCGGCCAACTCTTCCGCGTATTCTCCGGCGACCTCCTCGGTTTCGCCGAACGAGTGATGCTCGGAGAGGTAACCATACATCGATTTGTCTCCGGGAAGTGCCAAGCCAACGCCGGCGGCGATCAGGCGGTGCGGTTCGCGCGTTTGATTCTCACTGATGACGGTGAAAGCCACCTGGCCGGGCTTGAGATGCTTCAGTCCCTCACTGCGAGAAATCAGTTTGCAATGAGGAGGAAAAATCGAAGAGACTCGAACGATGTTGCATGCCGCGATACCGGCATTGCGAAGAGCCAGCTCGAAGCTCGAAAGGCGCTCGCGGTGCTTGCCGACTCCCTTGGTGAGGAAAATTTTCTTCGCGACGAACGCCATGAGCTGTGCCGGTTAGCGGTGCCTCCGGTTGGTTAGCTAGAAAAAAATCAGAGCTCGAAAATTAGCAAGCACGCAGAGTGATGTCAACTCATTTCACAACGCGGACGATGCCAGGTCTGCGAAGTTGCGAATGACCTGCGGGAGGAAGCTTTCGAAGAGAACGGCGGAGATCAAGCCTTGTTGACCAGCACGATGCACGGCGCCAAAGCCTCGGAAATCGTCCTCAGTTCACGAAGTTGGGGATGAGTGAAATCGGGTCCGGCTTCGGCGAGGCTCTTGCCCTTGCGGGAGACCTGAACGACGCCGATCACCTGGTTCCCCAATATAATCGGGGCGCTCATAATCTTCTGGATCGGGTCGCCGCGCATGTCGTCCGCGATAGGTACCCCTTCGAAAACGGAGGCGTGAGGCACCACTGCGAAATGATTGATGATCTCTGGACGTTTTTCGCGTACGGTTCGGGCGGCGAGCGAGTTTGCGCTTGACAGCGGTATCTGGCCGACAGCGCGGTGCGTATCGGGAACGAGAAAGCGAAGCGAACGCTCGTCCGGTGTGAGGGCTAGGATGGCAACCTCGTGTGACTGAACGCCAAAGTCTTTGCTGATCAACTCGACAGCGCGGTTCAAGCGAACGACCTCGCCTTCGTTATTTCTGCGTGTGAGTTCCCCCACCCACTTCTTGAGATCGCCAATGTGCTCGCTGGGCATGCTTAATTGATTAACTCGATCCAGTGTTCGGGAACGATCTTTTGATGTTACGCCAAGCGCGTGGGCCGGAAAGGACAAACCCTCAAAGCGTGTTTCTTAGGTTGCAACGCCGTTGCGCGATGGGAGACGGCGAAAGCTGGACCACCGGCGGCCTGAATCGGATAGAATCGGTCTGTATTGGAGGGCCGGTTTTCTGAGCCGATACATGTACGAGTTGCGTCAAGTCCAACTTTGAGAGGGATGAGGGAATGAAACGGATCGCCGCGTGGCTTCTTCTTTTCGCCTTGGGGATCTTTGCTCCGGCTGCGTCCGCGTCGCAGGCCCCGTCGGCGGGCGAGCAGTCGTCTGGCTCCTCTGTGCCGAAGAACAGTTCGAGGGCACGTCCGGCGACAACTCCTGCCCCTAGCATGGCGACCGATCCCGCGCTGCTCCGTCCCGCCACGCTCAAGGCCAGGGCCCCGGACGTCTATGATGTAGAGTTCACGACCACGAAGGGGAATTTTGTCGTCGAGGTAACGCGGGCGTGGGCACCGCTGGGTGCGGATCGTTTTTACAACCTGGTGAAGCATGGGTTCTTCACAAACGCTAGCTTCTTCCGGGTAGTTCCCGGTTTCGTCGTGCAGTTTGGGATCAGTGCGGACCCGAAGGTCAGCGCGGCGTGGGATACGGCGACGATCAAGGATGATCCGGTCCGCGGCAGCAACAAGGCGGGCTTCATCACGTTTGCGATGGGTGGCCCGAATACGCGCACGACCCAGGTTTTCATCAATCTCCGCGACAACGGATCGGCTCTGGACGGGATGGGATTTGCTCCGTTTGGCCAGGTAACCTCCGGGATGGACGTCGTGCAGAAGTTGTACAGCGGATACGGGGACCTGCCCGAAATGGGCGGGCGCGGTCCGAGCGAAGAGGCCATCTCCAAAGGTGGCAAAGCTTATCTCGACAAGACCTTTCCGCTGCTTGACAGCATCAAGACGGTGACCGTGGTTTCACCGGCTGCGGGAGCACCATCTGGCGGTACGCCCGCGCACAAGCCCGCTTCTTCCGGCGGAGCATCCGCGCCGTGAACCGGTTGATCGAAACAGGACGACCATTCGTCCAGGAAAGCCATCATGACAACTAATTCGCCTCTGCTCGAGCCCGGTTCGATGAACGAGCGTGCTCCTGACTCATTCGGAGTGGAATTTCAAACCACGAAGGGAAACTTTACGGTTAGAGTCACAAGAGTATGGGCACCGCTGGGCGCCGATCGCTTCTACAACCTGGTGAAACATGGCTTTTTCGCCGACGCGGCCTTCTTTCGCGTTGTGCCCGGTTTCATCATTCAATTCGGGTTGAGCGCAGACCCAGCCGTCAATCGAGTCTGGCGCAGCGCGAATATCAAGGACGATCCCGTTTCGCAAAGCAACAAGCCGGGCTACCTTACCTTCGCGACAGCGGGACCGAACACGCGCACCACACAGCTTTTCATCAATTTTGGCAACAACACGTTTCTCGATTCGCAGGGCTTCGCGCCGTTCGGCCAAGTGACCTCGGGCATGGACGTGGTTCAGAAATTGTACGCGGGCTACGGCGAGCGTCCTGATCAGGCTTCCATCACGTCGCAGGGCAAGGCCTATTTGGATAAGAACTTCCCGAACATCGATCGAATCCAGTCGGCAACGATTGTTTCCGAATAAATGAGGCTGCGCATGGTCCAGGGGGAGGTCTCGGTGAGCGGTCCTAGAGGCTCGGCCGTCCGCGCCTAGCATGAGCGAAGCCCAGGTCACGGATACGAGCAATTCCTCGCTTTTCGCTACCGATGCTCGCGGGATGGCGCTGACTGCGACGGCGATTCTCGCAGCGACGGCGGCGATGAAGCTGCTGATACAGCTCGCGGGAATTTCAAATTACGGCGTCTTCCGCGACGAGCTGTACTACATGGCCTGCGGCGAGCACCTCGGCTGGGGTTATGTGGACCAGCCTCCGTTGATCGCCTTCCTTGCGTGGTTCGTGCGGCACGCATTCGGCCGCTCGTTGTTCGCCCTTCGCATCGGTTCGGTGGCGGCGGGGGCGGTCGTCGTTTACGGTACGGGAGTTTTGGCGCGCGAGCTGGGTGGCGGGAGGTTCGCGCAATTCCTCGCAGCGATTTCCCTTCTGTTTGCGCCCGGATACCTTGCATTCGACAGTTTTTTTTCGATGAACGCTTTCGAACCGCTATTTTGGCTGTTTTGCGCCTGGATCGTGGTGCGCATCCTCAACGGCGCCTCGTCGAAATGGTGGCTTGCGTTCGGCGCGGTAGCGGGCCTGGGGCTGCTAAACAAGCATTCCATGCTCGTGTTTGGATTCGCTCTTATGGCCGGGCTGATCATTTCGAAGCAAGGGGCGCTGTTCCGCTCGAAATGGATTTGGATCGGAGGCGCAATCGCCTTTGCCTTATTCTTCCCCAACCTGCTTTGGGAAGCGCGTCACGGCTGGCCGCAGATTGAAGTCGTGCGCAACGGACAACTTTATAAAAACGCCCTGGTTTCACCTTGGCGTTTTTTGGCCGAACAAATCGCATTTCTCGGACCTTTGGGGCTGCCGCTGTGGCTCGCAGGTCTGTTCTGGCTTTTGTGCAGGCGGGAAGGAAATCGTTTCCGGTTTCTGGGTTGCGCCTACCTGATCGTGCTCGTTGTGTTCATCGGCGCGGGAGGAAAGTCTTATTACCCGCTGCCCGCCTATCCGCTTTTGATGGCAGCAGGGGGCGTGGCGCTCGAGCAAGGGACGGCACGGCGGAGAGCATCATGGCGCGTCGCCTATCCCGCGCTGCTCGTCCTGGGCGGGCTGTTCATAATTCCCTTCGGCGTTCCCGTGCTGCCGGTCGATACCTTTCTGCGATACTCGCAGGTGCTACCGTTTTCGAAGTCCGTCGAGGGGGAACGAGATGTCGCTACAGCCGAGCTGCCTCAACTCTACGCCGATATGTTTGGATGGGACAATACGGCGATCACGGTCGCGCACGTCTATCGCAGTTTGCCGCCGGCCGAGCGTGGGGATTGCGCAATTCTGGGGGGGAACTACGGCGAGGCGGGAGCGATCGACTACTATGGGCCGGGGCTCGGCCTGCCCAAGGCGCTGGGAGGCCACAACAGCTACTACGACTGGGGTCCACACAGCTATTCCGGCGCGTGCATGATCATTTTCGGTGAGCAATCGAGCCAGTTCATTAGGTTCTTCGGAGATGTCCAGTTTGCAGCGATGGCCAACAATGCTCATGCCACGCCGATTGAACAGCACGTCCCCATATATATCTGCCGAAAGCCGGTCGCGCCACTCTCCGTCCTGTGGCCACGGTTTAAGATGATTATCTAGGGTTCCTGCCTGGCTGGAAGCGCCGCGGCCTAGATATCCGCCAGGTAGACCTCACGAACGCATGACCACGCAGCTTCGCACCGTTGCGCGGGAGCAGCAAGACCAGGATTTGTTCTAAGCCCTGGGTCTGCGGCGCGGCAAGAGGACCTCTCGCTCCAGGCGGGCCACGTCGAGCCCGGTCAGTGCGAGTTTTCGGCTGATCTCGGAACCGAGATTGCGCACGATCGAAAGCAGCACACACTCGGTGTTCAAGATCGGGATCGAACGCTCGCCTGTCCGGTCATAGGCCGGTGCGATCTGCTCGGCCTGCTTGAGGACGGTTCGGAGTGCGGCAGATGGCTGGGGCGCCATTTGGGCGGCGCTCCGCTTTTTCCAGTGGCGGAGCAGATGCCAGCCGCGCGCTTTGCCCTCGCCATGCTGTCGATCGTACATCTCGATCCATGAATGCCAACGCTGCGGACTAATGCGGCAAATCTGCCGGAGTAAGCCCTCGACTTCTTCCCGACTCTCATCTGCCCAATACTCAGAGAGATGCTCCCAATTGCAGATGTACATTCCGGCGAGATAGTCCGAGACTTCGATGGCACGGGAGGAACGGCTGTGCGCAAGCATCGCCGCAAGCTTTTCGACGCGCTGCAGTTCCAGCGTGAGCCGATGGGATGGGAGCGGCTCGCCGTTCAGGTTCTGGGCATCACCGCGCCCTCGGGAGCGAGCTGAATCCTTGCTGTTAGAAGGCTTCATGTCGTTACAGGCCCCAGGACGAGTTTATCCCCGTAACCACTTCGACCACTCGCCGCGTGCTGTAAGCGTCTAGATCGATTCGCATGAAAAAAGCCGGCGCCCTCGTCTAACAGTTTCATGTCTCCATCTTGTATTTCATAGCCGCGAGGACATAGAGTCTTCGCCAAACGAGACGGTTGATGGTGACCACGAGTGCCGCCATGACGATGGTGGCGCCCAGCAATACGGCAAAATTACCCGTATCGGTCGCGTCGCTGATGATCGCGCCGAGCCCGACGGTGGAAAATGTCTGCCCCTTCAAATGCACATATTCTGCGACGATGCTGGCATTCCAAGCCCCACCCGACGCCGTCACCAAACCGGTCACCAGGTAGGGGAAGATGGCAGGCAGGAATAGGTCACGCCAACGTTCTCGTGTTCCAAAGGCAAATAGACTGCACACCTCTTTGAGGTCTGTCGGAATCGCGATCGCACCCGCAATTACGTTGAACAGGATGTACCACTGCGTCCCTAGCAAGAGCAAGACAATCGACCCCATACCCAATCCTCCGCGCACCCGGATCAAGGCCAGCAGGATGATCGGAAACAGGGCCGTCGCAGGTACGGATGCCGCAATTTGCGCGATCGGCTGAGCGATTGCGGAGAGCGTTGGACGCAGTCCGATCGCGACGCCCACCGGAATTGTCCAGAGGGCGCCCAGCAACAGGCTCAGTTCGACTCGAAGGAAGGTGGCGCCGGCACCCCAAAAAATGCCGCGCACTTCGGAGCCTGTCAGTGACGTAAGCAGGAAAATCATTCGAACGAGCGCATAGGCGATGCCCAGGATGGCAGCGACTCCGATAACTCGCGTGATCCATGCGCGGGCCCGGCTGGGTGTAGCATCGAGCGGGTGGCCCTGGGCGCGTTTGGCGAAGTGCAGGTCGATTCGCTCGCGGAGCGGCCCGACCAGGGCGGCAGCAAGAAAAGGCGGAATCCTCGATTTTCTCCACAGGTCGAGAATAGGTGATTGAGGCACGTCGGTACCCTCGACTTGCTCGAACTTGAACTTCTCGGCCCACGCGATCACCGGACGCCAGATCACCTGATCCGTCAGCACGATCACGGCAATCATGGTTGCGAGTCCCAGCAGGATGGCCCGAGTATCGCCGGCATTCGCTGCCGTTTGAAGATAGGATCCGAGGCCGGGCAGGCGCAGATCGCGGTCGCCCAATACGAACATCTCGCAGGCCATCAGAAAGAACCAGCCACCGGCAACAGACATCATCGAATTCCAGATGAGACCGATCGCCGCGTAAGGCAATTCCAGTCGAGTGAACCTCTGCCATTTGCTCCAGCGGTACACCGTTGCGACTTCCCGCATCTCGCGTGGAATCGATTTGAGCGACGAGTAAAAGCTAAACGACATGTTCCACACCTGGCCCGTAAAGATGAGCAGGATGGAACCCAGCTCAACACCCAATTGTTTGGTGGGTATCAGCGTGATCATGGCGACCATGACGCCTGGAAGAAAGCTCAAGACCGGTATCGATTGCAGGGTGTCCAGAAGCGGAATCATGACTTTTTCCGCTCTGGGGTTGTAGGCAGCAATGTAGCCGTAAATCAGGCTGAAAATTAAACTCACCACGTATGCAAATGCGATTCGCAAGACGGAGAACATCGCATACTTCGGCAGGGCACTGGCCTGGAGGTGAATGACCGTGTGAGTGGCGACCGGCGATAGCCAGTAATGCGTTGTCGACAGCAGAGCGTAGAACAGAGCCAGCGCTGCAAGAATGATGGGCAAATCGTGCAGCAGGGAGGACATTCCGATGGCGAATCCCCCCAGGCGTGAGACGCCGGAAGAGGTTGGCGGCCGGAAAATCATGAGTGCAGGGGAGCGGTCTCGCCGGCGCCTTCCTGCTCGGCTGGTTCAAAGAGGCGGAGCCGATCAGTTTCTGGGTCGTAGGTGAATATCTCACCCCAACGTCCCCAGTCGAGCGCCGTGTCAATTTGCTGGCGAGTTTCGTTTTCCGAAAAGTGCTCATCCAAAAGGTCCTGAAAGAACTCGAGCGGCATCGTATGGTCGGATTTGCTCGCCAGCGCCATCTGCATTTGCTTCAGCAGTGACACCCTTGCGAGCACCGCTTCGCGGAAAAGGGCTTTTCTCCGCGGGATGTTAGCTCCGACGAAAGCCCTACCGTGCTCGGTGATTTCAACGTCGCCTTCGTGTGCCACAGCAAAACCAAGCAGCACCGCGGCTTCAAGAATCGGTAGAAGATCGTCAACCTCCAGGTGTAGCTCTTCGGCGACGTGATAAATATCCTCTTGCCCGCTTCGATCGACCAGCAATTCCAGCATGCCCGATACCCCACCCGGCCGGGCGTGGGGAAGCATCTGGTAACGGGTTTTGGCTGGAGCTCGCGGCGCCGCGGCCGTCGGCGGCGCTAGCTCGAGCTCCGGCTGGGTCATGACCTTATAAATGTAGTCGACATACATCAGAAAGCTGGGTGACTTTCGATCTCTCGGCTGGTTCAGCGGGACGCCGAAATCCGCGCGAATGCGGGCCGGATTTCGGCCGAGTACCAAAATTCGATCCGCCAGTAGGACTGCCTCTTCGATATTGTGAGTGACCAGAAAAATGCTGAGCGTAGGGATCTTCCTAGCCAGCCAGAGGTCCATTAGCTCTCCACGCAGATTCTCGGCCGTGAGCACGTCCAAAGCGGAGAAAGGTTCGTCCATGAAAAGAATTTCCGGCTCTACGGCGAGTGCACGTGCGAATCCGGCCCGTTGTTTCATGCCGCCTGACAGCTCTTTGGGATAGGCGCTCTCAAAGCCTTTTAAGCCGACCGTGGCAAGGGCGGCCAGTGACCTCCGGTGACGATCGCGATGGGACAAGCCTCTTGCGAGGAGCGGAGCCTCGACATTTTCAAGAACGCTCAGCCACGGAAAGAGCGCAAAACTCTGAAAGACGATCGCCACACTCGGATTTGACTGCCCGATCGGCGTCCCATGCCAGAGGACTTCTCCGGCCGAGGGTTCCGCGAGCCCCGAAAGAATTCTCAGAAGGCTTGATTTTCCACATCCGGACGGCCCGAGCAGCGCGGTGATGGCTCCCGGCTGGAGAGCTAGATCTAGGGGTGCGATGACCTGGATGCTCCTACCATCCGGCTGGATAAAACTCTTTTCGACTCGCCGGGCTTCGATAATTGGCGCCTCGGAGACGGGAGGCGAAACGACCGGCACTTCCTCCGGAACTACGGCTTCGACTCGCGCACTCGCTTGGGCGAGCTCCCCCATGAAATCTTTCCAGGTTTCCTCGGGCAGCTCATCCAGGAAGGCCTCTCGCCTGGCGCCATCCATTCGGTCGAGGATGGCACTCATTTCCGCGGCGGGCCGTGCGTGCAACAGGACGTAAGCGTGGTAATAGGGCAGGTGTGCAATGACCTCGGCGGCAAAACTGTCCTCTAGCCGGCGGAAAAGCCCTCGCTGCTCGCTAAAAGGAATGTTGCTGAGGAAATTGGCCGCGGCCGAAGGCGCCATCCGCTGAAATGCTTCGATGGCTCTATCCCACTGCCGCTGGGCCAAGAGATCGCGAACCGTCGCTGGCGCAGGCGCAGTCATGACGCCGAAACAGCCTACTACGGGATTGCAAGCGCGCCGCACAAAAAAAGTGTCCCGGTCCGATGGACTGGACACGGGCATCGCAACGGTGGGATCGATCGAGAAGACTGAGGTCTAAACGTCGTAGCACACGTGCACCGGCTGGCAAAATTCCCGCCCCTGTTTCACGTTGACGATCATCGTGCTGGCATCGATCGCGGAAACGCTGTGATTGATGGTGATGTTCACGCCGCCTGCGCCGGCACCGGCTTCGCTCGCTTCTCCACTCGACGGGAAGACGTGACCGGGCGCGAGTTCTTGCACTCGTCACGTCGTAGGCGTACGATGCGCCAATCGGCTCCGAAGGAATCGGCCCCCAGAAAATCTAAGGAGAGAGACTATGAAGCGAATACTTGTCTTGGCTTCTGCTGTGGTTCTGTCTCTGATCGCCTCGGGCGTGTCGGTGGCCCAGGAGAATAAGGCCTCCGTCGTCGCGATCATTACCAAGATCGAGAATGACTCGACTAAAGCAGATCTCGCTAACGACAAGACGTTCTACGAGAAGATTCTGGCCGACGACTACATGCAAGGTACCAGCGATGGTGTTTGGTGGACCAAAGCCGATATTCTGAAGCAATTCGCGGATCCAGCGAAGAATAAGACCAACAAAGAAGAGATCAGCGACCTGAAGGTTCGCGTCTACGGAAGCACGGCGATCGCGACCTACACAGATTCCTATGATGCGTTGATTAACGGTGAACATCAAGTCCGCACGGTTATCGTCACTGACACGTTCGTCAAAATCGGCGGCGAATGGAAACTGGTCGCGAGCCACGGTTGTAAATCCAAGTAGTTGCGGCGTCAAAACAAGGCACAAGTAATCGGCAGCTTACAGCTATATATCGTAGTACAGGTGGAACTCGTACGGATGCGGGCGCATCCGCATGGGCGTGACTTCCTTCGACATCTTGTAATCGATCCACAGGTCGATGAAATCCTTCGTAAAGACCCCGCCCCGAGTGAGGTACCCGTGATCATGGTGGAGGGCCTGAAGCGATTCCTCAAGCGAGCCAGGTACGGAGGGCACGTGCGCCAGTTCCTCCTTTGAGAGTTCGAAGATATCCTTATCGAGCGGCTGGCCGGGATCGATTTTGTTTTCGATGCCGTCGAGGCCCGCCATCAGCATCGCGGAATACGCGAGATAGGGGTTGCAGGACGGATCCGGTGGGCGAAATTCGAGGCGCTTTGCCTTCGGGCTGGCCGAGTAGACAGGGATGCGCACGGCTGCCGAGCGATTCCGCTTCGAGTACGCCAGGTTTACAGGCGCTTCGAATCCGGGAACGAGGCGCTTGTAGGAGTTCGTAGACGGCGCTGCAAAGGCGACGATCGACGGCGCATGTTTCAGCAAGCCTCCGATATACCACATCGCCGTCTGGCTCAGTCCGGCGTAGCCATCTCCTGCAAAAAGTGGCTTACCGCCCTTCCAAAGAGATTGGTGCGTGTGCATGCCCGAGCCATTGTCGGAATAGATGGGCTTGGGCATGAAGGTGACGGTCTTGCCGTATTGATAGGCCGTGTTGCGCAGGATGTATTTGTATTTACACATATTGTCGGCGGCACGGATCAGGGTGTCGAATTTGAAATCGATTTCGGCCTGGCCCGCCGTGGCGACTTCGTGGTGATGGCACTCGACCTCGATGCCGGCGTCCTGCAGCTTCAAGACCATGTCGCTACGCATGTCCTGAAAATGATCGGTCGGGGGGACGGGGAAGTACCCTTCCTTATAGCGCGGGCGAAAACCCAAATTGTGCTCGGGGCGGCCTGAATTCCAACGGCCCTCGTCGGAATCGAGATAGTAAAATGCGTGGTTTTCGCGGGAATCAAACCGCGCACTATCCAAAATGAAGAACTCCGCCTCGGCTCCGAAAAACGCCTGATCCGCAATGCCGGTCTTCTGGAGATATTCCTCGGCGCGATGCGCCAGATTGCGCACGTCGCGTTCATAGGGCTTGCGTGAGACAGGATCTTGTGCGTCGCAGATCATAACCAGCGTTGGAGTGTCGCGGAACGGATCCATAAACGCCGTCGCCGGATCGGGAATCAGCAGCATGTCCGATTCGTGAATCTGGGCCCAGCCGCGGATCGAGCTTGCGTCCATTCCGAAGCCGTCCTGGAACGACTCGGCGGTCAGCTCCTGGATCGGGTAGCTAACGTGCTGCCACACGCCGGGCACGTCGATGAAACGCAGGTCCAGGATTTTTGCGTTATGTTTCGAGGCATACTCAAGAACACCTTTCGAGTCCATCCATACCTCCAAGACAGGATTTGTGGCACATAAAGATTTAGGGCGCAGACGTTACCTCACGGGCTGATTCCACGTCAAGCCCGCCGTCATTTGCAATGCAGTGCATTTTTTCATCGCTTCAATCATTTTTTCGAATGGGCCCAATCAAATTTTCTTGGATTTCCTTATACAATCCTTATGCCTTAGGCACTTCGATGGCTCCGCTCCGGATCCGAAAGCCCCCCGTCCAATCCGCCGCTTCATTTCTTTCGATTGGACCGCAAAAAGCGTTGGGGATACCTTGTCGGGGAAGCGGAGTTTGTCGGGCTGCGACCAAACCGGGTATGGCGGCGAGGTTCCTGCCCGAGCCCGGTTGCCGGGCTAATGGCCGCGGTATGCATACCAATGTATCAATCAGAAAGGACGGCACGAGTCTGTTTTGGTAGGCGTGCGGGCAGGAGAAGCTGTCGGCGTGTGGATGGGAGTTCAGCGACCGCATTCTCGCACATGGCAACGACATCTGCCGGGCGTTGAGCCCGAGTGTCCATGCTTTTACCGACGGCTCGATCCGCACTTCGAGGTGCCCCACCAGAGCCAGGCGTCGGCTGTCGATCGCGGCTCGACGGTACGGGTCCGGCTCGGCAACTCCAAGAGCAGGCGCGTGGAGGTGTGATCGGTCGCGCCGGATGCCAATCCGTATCGTATATGGTACTGCTGACGGTTTTCCGATGGCTGGGCACGAAACTCGGCCGTGAGACTTTGTTCCCTTCTTCGCGGATCACAAGGATCGCACCGGCATTTGAACGATATCCTCGGCTTGCAACACTTCTTTCACGACAAAGCCCTCGGCGTATTTCACGCCGATCATCCGCCCGTAGTGACGGGCTGTGTCGTTCATGCGGCCTTCCAGTTCGTCGAGCGGAAGCGGAACTTTGGACTGCCGTGCCCGACCTACTGGACGAAATTGAGAGGCATAGGCCAGAATCGCCCTGCGCCGGCGATCGTACTGCTTGGTGATGTCCACTGCGAGCGTGGGCCGCACGTCGGCGTATGCGGCGGCGTAGACGATCTTGAATGGCCGAAATGCCTCGCCTCGGAGAGGATAGTTTTTCAATCCAGCAACGAAGCAGGCTTCGTACCCCAGACGGGCAGCCGTGTAGTGGTCCGGGTGCCGCCCTTCCCAGTAGGGAAGGATGACGGTGCGCGGCTCGAGTTCGCGAATTACCTCGGCGATCGCGGCCTTGTATTCCTCGGAAATGCACAGGTGTGCATCCGGCAGTCCGAGATTGCGGCGAGTTTTTGTTCCCATGATTTTGGCTGCACGAGCGGCCTCTTGCAGGCGCGTCTCGGGCGTGCCGCGCGTTCCGGTTTCCCCGCGTGTGAGATCCAGGATACCAGTGCGATAACCTGCTTCCGCCATCTTGATCATCGTTCCGCCGCAGGTTAGCTCAACGTCGTCCGGATGCGGCGCAATCGCCAGCAGATCGAGTTTCATTTGACCTCCGCACTTCGGGCCGTGGCTGCTCATGGCGATCTCAGCCAGAAAAACCCCGGTTCTGCTCTATCGGTCGCTGTTGCTCGGAGAATCGAAGTTTGACGCTCCCATGCTTACTGGAAAGCACGGTCGGTAGTCAATCTCGGCCGACGCGGCCATCAGATGTCTCCAGCGTCACCCATCACTTTTTTGCACCCGACTGGATCGGGTGTTATTGTGCCAGTCACTCTTGCGAGGAGATCCAAGATGGAGTCGAAGCTGCTAGACGGGCAGGTGGCGCTGGTGACGGGCGCTTCCAAGCGCATCGGGCGCAGCATCGCGCTT